>Ga0209060_10001729_pt1 | contig 22611 bp, 25 predicted proteins | sample Coa_R1_8_FD_187155 | JGI IMG/M metagenome (GOLD analysis project Ga0209060, IMG submission 187155) | Surface soil microbial communities from Centralia Pennsylvania, which are recovering from an underground coalmine fire - Coalmine... | ecosystem: Environmental > Terrestrial > Soil >...
CACGCGGGGCTCGCCGCTTCGCGGCGAAAGCCCCCTCCGCCTCGTTCGCTTCGCTCTCTCGGCACCTCCCACCGCTTCGCGGGGGAGGAAAGTAGATGGCCGTGCGCGCAGGTCAGCGCGCGGAGCGCCGGGATCGGAGGAAAAATGGAAGAACTTCATTCTCTGTTGCCTCAGTACACCGCGCGACGCGGACGGCCATTCCTCGCTAGAATTGCCTCATCTCCTAAAGGAAGCCAGCCATGATCCGTCTTGTTCTTTTTGCCGCGATCGCGTTTTCGTTTCTTGTGGTGGACGAAGCTTCTGCTGCGCCGCGCAGCAGCTACAGCCGGTCGCAGGTGTGTCCGCCTGGCACGAGCGCTGGCGCTTGTCTCGACAATGCGTTTGCTGCCATCGACGATCTGGAGCGCCGCGTGAGCGCGCTCGAGTCGGCTCAATCGGGCGGATCCACGTCGCAGTCCGGCGGGCAATCAGGCCCGCCGTCCATCCGATGCACGACACCAGCCCAGTGCTGCTCCGTAAATGGAGGAGTCTGGAGTAACGGGCATTGCATGTGAGCGAAAGCAGCGCCGCTTTTCCCTCCATCAAGGAGAGTCGTACGGGCGCGGAGCGGAACGGGATTTCGAAAGCGCTCTCGTCTACCGTCTCGGCGTCCGCCCGCGGATCAGGTCGAACCCTTTCTTGTTGGCCGCGAAGCGCGCTTCGATCGCGGGTTTGAATTCCGTGTCGGTGAAGATGTAGGGCACGAGTTACTGGGAATCGATTTTTCGCCGCCGACGCATCGCGATGACTCCGGCGAGTCCGGTGCCGAAGAGCGTGAGTGACAGCGGCTCGGGAACGGTGGTGAAGTCCGCTGCCACGACGTATTCGCTACCGTTGTTGCCAAGCGTCCAACTACCCCCGTCATCGGTCGTGAGCCAGCCGTTTGCGGGGCAGGGGATGTTCACGAAAGAGTCGAAGAAGCCGAAGCACGCTGGTCCTTGAAACAGGCTCAAGGAATTGTCGACGTCGGCCAGGTATCCCTCCGGAGTCACGGTCGGCCCAAGCTCGGTAACACCCAGCGCATTCAGTGCATTCGCGAGTGCTGCGTTGGCATCGGAGCTGAGCGCGGTTCCGTGCACGAATGTATTGAGCTTCGTTGGATCCGTCGTGAACGTCACGTTGTAGGTCGTGCCGTCGACAACCAATCCATCGATTCCTGTGGGATTGTTCTGCGGTCCCACCAGCACCGGATCGGCATTTGCGACCGGCGACGCAAGGATGGCCAGACTTAGCGCCGAACCGATCAAGAGCGGTGCGCGCTTGAAGACTGCGTTCTGCATGATGGTTTCCCCCCGCCTGCCGTACGACGAGCAAGGGTTATGCCACCGCAGACATACAACTTTTTCAGATGGTTAGGGGCTCACCGGGTCTCGGACTGTAATCGGATTTTACAGCACTCCCTTCCGTGAGCAGAAACAGCGCCGCTTTTCCCTCCATCTCCCACTTCTGGGCGGCTCCGCGTGACCCTAGCGGAGCCACCGTGAGGTCTCTGCTAGTGCGTTCGCGTTGCCCGTGGGACGTCGCCGCGCGCGAGGAAGCGCGCCTCGTCGGCGATGTTGGTGGCGTGATCGCCGATGCGTTCGAGCGCCTTACCCACGAACAGCGCCTGGATATCGTTCGGTGCTTCGGCCGGATTGGCACGGATGCGCGCGAGCACGGCATGGAAGAGATCGTCATTGATGCGGTCGGGCTCGAGATCGCGCGCCGAGAGCTCGGTTGCGAGCGTGACGTCACGCGTGCGGAACGCGCGGAGCGCATCGGCTAGCATGGCCGTTACCTCGGCATGCAGGCTCTGGATCAGGCTTGCGAGCGTTGGATCGGTCGCCGCGCCGTTCGAAAGCGCGAGCGTGCGTTTGGCGATGTTCTTGGCGTGGTCCGCCGAGCGCTCGAGATCGCGCGCGATATGCTCGATGGCGAGCAGCAGGCGGAGGTCGGTGGCAACCGGCTGGTGCCGCGCCAGCACTTCGAGCGCCTGGGCGAGGAGCGCGTCCTTCTGCGTGTCCACGTCGAGATCCTCGCGGATCAGGGCTTCCGCGGCGGCCGCATTGCGTTCGAGGAAGACATGCGCGGATTGCTCGACCATGCGGATGACGAGCGCGCCCATGTCGCCGATTCTGGCGTCGAGCGCGGCCAGTGCCTCGCCGAAGGCGCGCAGCGTGTGATCGGGCTCGGCCGCGGCCGCTGCCATCACCTGCGGCCCGGCCGCTTCCGGCTTTGATGGCTTCCGCTTGCGGCGAAAAAAGGCCATGGCCCGCTCTCCCTTCGTTCAGGATACGATATGCGCCGGGCTGCGTGACAGTTTGATGATGGTGCCAATTCCCTTTTATGCCATGGCCCGGCGCGCACCGTCCGGGCCACCCATTCAGCGCGCATCTGCGCGCTGAAGAACAGCGCGGGCCAGGACAGCTGTGTTTTAGCCTTATGGTATGACACCGAGCAGGCGCGACAGCGCGCGGGCGTCGCGCGGTGCGCGCACCTTGGCGTCATTGTCGAAATAGACATAGACATCACGTCCGTTCGCGCGCGGTCTTGCGGCCGCGCCGATGCACACGGCATCGCGCGGCTCGCTGCCTCTCGCCCAGGCTTTCACGCGGCGCGCCCAGGTTTCGAGCGCGTGCGGACCATAACCGCTTGCATAAAGCTCTTTCGAACCATGCAGGCGGCAATAGACGAAGCCTGTCGTGACATCCATCTTCAGCGGCCAGTCGACCGTATCGGCGACGACGAGCGCGACGCGGTGACGGCGCAGGAGACGCACGAAGCGTTCGTTGCAGAAGCTCTCGCTTCGGATCTCGACGGCATGACGCAGCGGCCGGCTCCGGTCGATCGAGAGGAAGGAGCGGCCGTCCAGACGCGCGTCATGCTTTCTTGCGAGCGCGAGGGCCTCTTTCGTATTGCGCGGCAGAAGCGAGAGGAAGGTTTCGAAACGCGCTTCGTCGAAGCGCATGCGCTCGGGAAACTGCCAGAGGATCGGGCCGAGCTTCGCACCCAGCCGCAGCAGCCCTGACGCGAAGAAATTTGCGAGCGGGCTTTGCGCGTTCCAGAGTTTCAGCATGTGGGTGAGATAGCGCGGGCCCTTCACCGCGAACACGAAATCATGCGGCGTTTCATCGAACCAGCGCGCGAAGTGTTCGGGCCGCTGCAGGCGATAGAAGGTGCCGTTGATCTCGATCGAGGCGAAGCGGCGCGCGGCATAGGCGAGCTCCGAGCGATGGGGAAGCCCATCAGGATAAAAGCGGCCGCGCCAGGGCGGATAGGTCCAGCCCGAAATGCCGATGCGGATCGTGCCTTTTGGCTTCGCGCCTCTCATGCAGGTTTGAACGGCCACGCGTTGCGGCGCGTTCCTGTCGTTCGCGCGAAGACGCGATGGCGACGGAGTGGTATGAGCCCGTGGCACGTGGGCGGGCCTCCACACGCCCGCCCTTCATGAGATTGAGGCGCACGCGTTCAGGCGCTCGCCTATGCGCGATGAAGTCTCTGCATCGCCTTCTGCCACGCCTTTGCCTGGGCGGCGGAAATCCTCTGGAACGCCGTGTGGCGCGGCGCAAAGCGCCTCTTGACCGCTTTGAAGTAGTCCTGCACCCGCGCGTCAAATCTTTTCCATTCGGCCTCGAGCTGCGCCTGCGTGCGCGTCGCGGCTCTGGAATTGGTCTTGGCCTGTTTCTTCAGGGCGCGCGCGAACTGGTCGCGCTGCTTCTTCAGATCCGCAATCATGCGATCACCGCCTGCCATGATTTCGGATTTCAGCCGCTCGGCATTGCCTTCGAGCGCACCCAAAGCCGCATCCATCTGATTGATGTGCTTCTTCGTCCATCTCGCATAATTGCTCCGGCTCGCCATGTTCGGTCTCCAAATATCCGCCGTGATCTTCGGCGGCGCGTCAGCGCGGTTCCTTGATCTGGATCATTCCGTGCGCGTTCCAGCCCTTTCGGCGTCGTCGCGTGCGCGCGCCGTCTGCTTGAGCAAGTCCAGGAACCAGCGATGGGCCTGGTCCTGCTGGCGTGCCACGCTCCAGAAGACGCGAAGTTCGATCCGCATCATCGGTCCGGGCGGAGGTACGATTTCGATCGGCAAATATCGGGCGAGCTTTTCGGCGAGCCGCTTTTGCACCAGGGCCGTCACGCCTGCTTCGACGGCCATGAACGGAAGAATGGAGAACTGCTGAAAGAAATGGGTGGTGCCGAGCGGTTCGCGATGGCCGGCGATCGTTCTTTCGCCGAGCGTGTCCGCGCCCTCGAGGCCGATCCTGAACGTTGCGAATGCCGGGTTTTCCGGCTTGGCCCGCTTCTTTCGCCGTGGTCCGCTGCGAGGCGCGGCTTTCGCTCTCACGGCGACGAACTCGTCTTCCATCAGCAAGGCAGAGTGGATCTCGCTCGAGTCGTAGAAGTCGAGAACTTCTCGGGGAACAATGCCGAAATCGATCTCTCCATGGCGCAGGCGCTCCACCGTTCTGCGGGTCAGGTCGATGAAGCTCAGCGTTACACCGGGAGCTTCCACACGGAGGCGAGAGATCAGGCGCGGACCCAGCACCATGGCGAGATAATCTGCCGAAGCGATCACAAAGGTCCTCGTGGCATTTGCCGGAAGAAATCCGCGCCGTGCCCAGACGGCTTCGGCCGCTTCGGAAGCGATCTGAACGGGCACCACCAGCTCTTTGGCGCGTTCGGTCAGCTCCATCCGACGGCCGACCGGCACCAGAAGCGGATCACCGAGCGAAGAACGCAGCCGGGAGAGCGCCGCGCTGGCTGCGGACTGGCTTAATCCCAGATTGGCCGCAGCGCGCGAGACGTTACGCTCCCGCAAGAGCTCGCGCAGAACCGGAATCAGGTTGAGGTCGACCGATCGCAGCAGCATGCGCGGCTCAACATATCTGTCTCATCGATAGCTGGGATCATGACTATCGATTGGATCGATGTCCACCCGCAAGGCCACACTCCATTCAACAACGAGGAACATCAGGGAGGAAGCGGTGGGCGTCAGCGCACTCGGATATCTCGGATTCGAGGTATCGGATCTTTCGCTGTGGCGGAAATTCGCCACCGAATTCCTCGGCCTGGCAAATGCATCTGAATCGGCAGACGCGTTGAAGCTTCGCATGGACGCGCGCGACTGGCGTATTCTCGTGCGCGAAGGAAAGGCCGACGATCTCGCCTTCGCAGGCTTCGAGGTCGCCGACGCCGCCGGGATGGACGCGGTTCTGGCGAATCTCAGGGCGATCGACGTAAAGGCGAAGCCCGATCCCGAGCTCGCGAAAAAGCGCGGCGTGACGGCTCTCGCGACCTGCATCGATCCGTCAGGCCTGCCGGTGGAAATCTATTACGGCGCCACGGAGTCCTTCGAAACGCCGATCATTTCGCCCGCAGGTGTGGAAGCCTTCCTCACCGGAGACCAGGGCCTCGGACACATCGTTCTTTTTGCAGCGGACATCAGCAAAACCTTGCAGTTCTACATGCAGGGTCTCGGATTCCGCCTATCCGACAACATCGACATGCGGCTCAGCCCCGAACTGTCGATCGAGCTCACATTCCTTCATTGCAATTCCCGGCATCACACGCTGGCGGTCGCTCCGGTGCCGGGCCCGAAGCACATTCATCATTTCATGCTGCAGGTCGAGAACCTGGAGGATGTCGGCTTCGCCTACGACCGGGCAGAAAAGCTCGGCTTCAGGATCGCAAATACGCTCGGCCGTCACACCAACGACCATATGCTCTCCTTCTACACCTATACGCCGAGCGGCTTCGAAGTGGAGTTTGGCTGGGGTGCACGCACCATCGGATCCGATTGGACCGTCACCAGGCACAAGACGGGTTCGGCCTGGGGCCACAAGAGACTTCCGGCAAATTGAGAAACCAGAAAAGAGCGAACATGTCTGCAGCCGTCGAATTGGAGACAGTGCCGTCGGAAGCCGAACTGATCGCGCGCGCGAAAAAGCTTGCGCCGGCGATCGCGGCGCGCGCCGACGCGTGCGAAGAACTCCGCCGCGTTCCGGATGAGACCGTGCGCGATTTCGAACAGGCCGGCTTTTATCGGATCGTGCAGCCGAAACGCTACGGCGGCTATGAAATGTCGCCGCGCGTGCTTTTCCGCGTCGCGATGGAGATCGCACGCGCCTGCCCGTCGAGTGCCTGGTGTCTTTGCGTCGTCGGCATTCACAATTGGGAGCTCGCACTTCTCGGTTCGCGTGCCGCGCAGGATGTCTGGGGCACGGATGCGAGCACGCGCATTTCCTCCTCCTATGCACCGTTCGGCAAGGTGGAAAGGGCCGACGGCGGGTTTGTGCTCAGCGGGCGCTGGCAATGGTCCAGCGGCTGCGACCATTGCAGCTGGGTGTTCCTTGGCGGACGCGTTCCCACCATTCCCGGAGAGCCGCCGGATCAGCGCGCTTTTCTCGTTCCGCGCGCCGACTACCGGATAGAAGACGATTGGCACGTCATCGGGCTCAAAGGCACCGGCAGCAAGGAAATCGTTGTTGAGCGCGCTTTCGTGCCCGAGTACCGCACGCACAAATTTTCCGAGGCGTTCCTGATGCAGGAGCCGGGGCGGAAGGAGTTCGGTTCAAGCGCCTACCGCTATCCTTTCGGCCTGACCTTCTCTTATTGCCTGGCGTCCGTTCTTCTCGGCATGGCCGACGGCGCTGTCGATCTCTTTTGCGGCCAGATGCAGACGCACCGGGACAGTTACAGCAATGCCGCCTCGATCGCCGATCCTTTCGTGCGCCAGCGCGTCGCCGAGGCGAGCGCCATCGTGCGGGGGCTGCACGCGCGGCTCGATGCCAACTACGCCGAGATCGACGCCTTGCTCGATCGTGGCGAGTCCATTCCGGTTTCGCTCCGGGTCAGCAACAAATGGGATGCGCAGGTTATTGGAAGAGACTCCATGCGGGCCATCGACCTCCTGTTCAAGGCCTCCGGCGGCCGCGGTATCAGGCTCTCGAACCCGATGCAGCGCTTCTTCCGCGATGCGATTGCCGGCTCCAACCACGCCTTTCTCAATGCCGACAAGGGATCCTTGAACGCCGGTCTCGTCGCAATGGGCGGCGAGACGGTGGACGTCTCGATCTGAAGCGGGCGTCGCTCGCGGCGCCATCTCTGCCGATCAGGTTTTCGGGCTCCACTTCTTGACTGCCGCCGCAATCGACGGTCCGGCCTTCTCGAGATCCTCCGGCAGCATCACAGGCAGGAAATCGACGGTTGCGTTGAACCAGAGAAAGAAGGGCTCGGCGATCTTCGGCATCTCGGAGGTTTCCTTGAGATCGACGAGGATGTAGCCGCCGCGGTGACCATCGACGGTGGTGAAGTATGCCGCCTGGGCGCCGATCTCCTTCAGGACTTCGTGCATCTTCGGTCCGAAATGATGATCGGCGATCGCGCGGTCGCCGGCGACGGTCGGGATCTTGAATTTCACGAGAAAGCGCATGGCGAGCTCCACTTTGTTGCCCGCCGAAGGGAGAGGAGGCGTTCCGCTGTGTCAATCGCTTGAATCGGCGTCGCGGCTGCTATAGTGGAGCGCCGCCGTTGGGGGATCGTCTAACGGTAGGACAGCGGACTCTGACTCCGCCAGTCTAGGTTCGAATCCTAGTCCCCCAGCCACCAGAAATTCTGCGTTTTTTGGTGTGAACGTTACAGGAATGCGCCGCTCAATCCTTTCGTTCGCAACCCATCTGTAACCCATCGGATGACAAAAGGGGCTTTGGTCAAGATCGCGTAGTCTTGTGGCCGTTCAAAGTACGGACCCCATGCGTTTCTCGCGAACCTCAACCGCCATTGCGTTGCTCGCGGCCCTGACCCTCGCATCGTGTGGCAGGCGGGAGGATAAGGCCGCCGTGGTCCGCGTACTGGATGCGGCGACACAGCGTGTGGCGGCGGAAAAGCTGGTGCGCGCCTTCGCCGATGTCTGTCTGTCCGCCGTCGATGCACACACCGCGGTTGAAGCCTTGAAATCGAAAGGTTGGCCCGCGTTCACGGTCGTTTGGGATGATTTCGACGGCATCTTCTACGCGGCGAAACCCTCGCCGGCGGGACTCTTCGTCATTAGCTCGCGGCGCGGAAGCGCATTCAATCTCACCTGTGTCGGTCACTACGTTGCCGATAGGGCCGAACCGATGCTTTCCGCAATGGAAGGCCAGTGGGGTGCGAGCGGGCCTGGCCCCGCGCTGTATCGCGAGAGCCGCGCCTGGTCCTTCACCATGAAAAATGGCGCGCTCGCTTCGTTACCGCCGAATGCGGGCGGCGGCGGACCGGCCACGGCTGCGGCACTCGCGAGCCTGCGTCCCGGGGAAGCGCTTGTGTACGCACAGGTCTACCTCAACCGCCCGTACCGCGATGTCGCTTCGCTTCTTTCCGTGTGGCGACCGCGATAAAGCACTATCAAGCCCACCAGCTCGAAATGGCTGTACAGTAGACCGCGCTAAGTCCCCGACGGGAAATGTACAGGAGAAACGCGTCTGCCGCTTGAGCGTACGCCGAGCCTCCACATTGGTTCGCGACTGGCTGTTCTGACGGCCTCGCTACTCTTGTTCGGGTGCGGTCCACCCATCACGAGAGAGGCTCCCAACGTAGCGTCGCCACCGGTCGACCGGTCCGTCGGACTCGATCCCGGAGCATGCCAACAGTCACGATGCGGCTATGTCGATGCGTCCGGCCGGCTGGCAATTCCACGGCGCTACAAACGAGCCATGCCGTTCTATGAAGGCCTGGCGAGCGTCTACGTGGATGGCGTGGGCTGGGGCGTGATCGACAAGACAGGCGCCTATGTCATCGCTCCGAGATTGGCGGGCATCGGACCATTCTCGGACGGCCTGGCGGCGGCTCAGTTGAGCGAGCACGACCTCTACCGGTGGGCGTACATCGACCACCGCGGCAAAGAGGTGATCTCTCTCCCCTTCGATGTAGAGTTCGCGTGGCCCTTCCACGCCGGCAACGCCTGGATCAGGGTTCCGTACCTGTTCTCGAGCCGCACAGAGGAGATTGACCGGCGAGGTCGCGTCATCGCCGTATCGCCCGTCGGCTAACCCATTTTTTTCCCAAGATCAAAGTGCCCCGCGAAAGCGACGGCCCATTTTTGAGGATTAATCCGCGGGGCGTAAGTGCTGGTCTGCGATCCATTGCATCCAATTCCCCGGGCGAAGTGGCTTGCACTCGATGAGCAGGACCGTTTCGATCTCGTCCTTGCATCTCATCGCGCCCACGGCAAACCGAGGGGCGCATCGCGGGGAGGTAAACTTGCAAACCAATTTCATCGACGTTCTTCCGGTGTTAGCCTGCTCCGACATCGCCGCCGAACATGACTTCCTTGTGCGCGCGCTGGGGTTCGCCTCAGGTGGTTTAGAACGTGCGCCCGACGGGACTGTCGTGCATGGAGAGGTCCGCGCTGGGGAGCAGCGTATATGGCTGCATCTCACGAGCGAGAGCGCAAAATTGGCAACTCCCGCGACGCTCGGCGCTGCAGGCGGAGGCATAGTCGTCCATGTAAAGGATGTCGATGCTCATTTCGAGGTGGCCCGACGCGCGGGTGCCATAATTCTAAGCGAGCCAACCGATCAAGATTACGGTCAGCGGGAGTACGCGGTGCGCGATCCCGATGGGCACAGCTGGTGGTTCGCAACGCCAACCGGCAGGCCAGCAATAAAGGATTCAAATTAGGACACTACCCCTTTTGGTGGCCGGTGGCGCGGTGACGGTGATATCTGTTGCCGATGGCGGGGAAGCGGAGCGGGAGTAGTCGAGCGGGTGCGAAGTCGCCTGTTTTCGCGGCCGTCGATCTCGGCACCAACAATTGCCGGCTTCTGATCGCGCGCTTCGACGCTGCGGGTGCGGTCGAGGTCGTCGATTCATTCTCGCGCATCGTGCGCCTCGGAGAGGGGGTGGCGCGGAGCGGAATGCTTTCCGAGGCCGCGATCGCGCGCACCATCGAGGCCCTGAAGGTCATCGCCGCACGCATCCGCGCGGCGAAGCCGCGGCGCATGCGTGCCATCGTCACCGAAGCGGCGCGGCGCGCGAAGAATGCCGCAGCTTTGATCGAACGGGTCGAGCGCGAGACGGGGCTGCTCCTCGAAATGATCACGCCGGACGAGGAAGCGCGGCTTGCGGCGATCGGATGCACACCGTTGATCGATCGTTCCTTCGAAGGCGCGCTCGTGTTCGATATCGGCGGCGGTTCGACCGAGATCGTCTGGATGAGGGGAGCGGACGATCACGCCGAAACGATCGCAAGCGTGTCGCTGCCGCTCGGCGTCGTGACCATGGCCGACACCTTCGGCTATGGAAAGGACCAGGCCGAGGCCGCCGCCATGCGCAAACATGCGCTCGCGTTCATCGATCCGGCCTACCGCGCCATGGAATCGAAGCGCCGTTTCGAACGGCGTACGCACCATCTGCTCGGCACGTCGGGAACGGTGACGACGCTGGCGGCGATCGCGCTCGATCTGCCGCGCTATGATCGCGCGAAAGTGGACGGAAGCTGGCATGACGCGACCCGGATCGCCGCGATCGGAAACGGGCTGGTCGCGCTCGATCTCGCGGCGCGGGCGAAGATCGCATGTGTCGGGGCGGAACGCGCCGATCTGATCGTGCCAGGCGCTGCGATCTATGATGCAATCCATTCGGTCTGGTGTTGCGAGAAGTTGCGCGTCGCGGACCGGGGCTTGCGCGAGGGGATCCTGCGCGAACTGGCGGCGGGTTGCTGATCGTGATGCGCCCGTGGCGCTCGCCGCTTCGCGGCGAAAGCCCCTTCCGCCTCGTTCGCTTCGCTCTCTCGGCACCTCCCGCCGCTTCGCGGGGGAGGACAGGTTTGCTTCGCGGGGGAGGATAGGTTTGCTTCGCGCGCGAGGAGAATTCGTGACTTCGCGGCTGCGCGGGAATCCTTTTATTCTCGCGGCATGAAGAAGCGCGTGAAGCTCAAGGACAAAAAGCGCACCGCGTCGTCACGCGCCTGGCTGACGCGACAGCTCAACGACCCTTATGTGAAGGCGGCGAAAGAAGCGGGTTACAGAAGCCGCGCCGCCTTCAAGCTGATCGAGCTCGATCAGAAATTCCATTTCCTGAAACGGGGCGCGCGCGTTCTCGATCTCGGGGCGGCGCCAGGCGGCTGGAGCCAGGTGTCTGCGGCGCGGGTGGGCGCGACCGGTGCAGTGGTTGCGGCCGACGTGCTGGCGATGGATCCGATTGCGGGCGTGACCTTCCTCGAGGCGGATCTGCTCGCGCCAGAGACGCTCGCGCAGCTGCGTGCTGCCCTCGGCGGGAAAGCCCAGGTCGTGTTGTCCGACATGGCGGCGCCGACGACCGGACACCGCGCGACCGATCATCTGCGCACGACGGCGCTGATGGAGGCCGCGCTCGATGTCGCCGAAGAGATGCTTGCGCCGGGCGGCGTTTTCGTGGGCAAGGTGTTCCAGGGCGGCGCCGCCGGCGCGATGCTGGCGCGGCTCAAACGTTCATTCGCCAGCGTGAAGCATATGAAGCCGCCGGCAAGCCGCGCGAAATCGGTAGAGCTTTATCTGGTGGCGACAGGTTTTCGCGGACGCGGCTGAGTACGTGGCAACGCGGGTTTGTTCACGCGGAGGCGCGGAGATCGCGGAGAAAACAAACCATGTCATGGCCCGGCGCGAAGCGTCCGGGCCACCCAGCCGGCGCAGTCAGTGCGCCGAAGGAGTTAATCGCTCGCGGACGCTCGCGAATGGGTGGCCCGCTCTCCGGCGGGCCATGACATGTGTGATTTAAATTGCTCCGCGTCTTCGCGGCTCCGCGTGAAATCGGCGGGATCGCCACGCGCGCACGCGCTTTTAGAAAAAAAGAGCGGGCGGAGGGCCGCCCGCTCTTTCCGATTTCAAAACCGAATTCGATTACGGCACGTATCTCAGGTCGATCGCGCCGATGCCGGCCGCGACGTTGAGACCGGTATTGCCTTCGATCGACACCGGCTGCAGCGCAACGGATTTGTCCATGCCGCCGACGAGCACGTTGGCGCCGAGACCGACGCCGACGGTCGCGTTGGCAGTCGCACCCGCGTAGGTGCCCTGCAGCGCGCCGTGATGGAGGTCCGACGTCGGCGCGAACACCGCCCAGATCAGCTCGCCGCCGCTCGTATAGCCGAGGTCGACGCCGAACTTCTTGATCGAACCGGCATAGTGCTCACCGCCCATGGCCTTGTTCGGAACGAAGTCGCAATGCAGATCGCGCGAGGATCCGAAAACGAATCCCCAGCCGCTCGAGACATGACACGCGAGTGTTCCGACCTTCACGCCGCTGGCAGCGGATGCCGATCCCGCGAACGCGATTGCCGTCGCGGCTACCGCCACGCCCGCAAGCAAGCGCAAATTCCTGCTCATCAATACTCCTCCTGAAAGTTGCTTAGGGCCCAGAATGAAGACGCGAAGGATAGCGCGTCCGGAAGTTCCCATAAACAAAACGAGGCGAGGGCGCAAATGGAGCGGCAAAATAAAGCTTTGTGGCGCCTTTGCGGCTGAAAGAGCGCCGTCGGACACGTTTCAATTTCGGTGATAACCGGCGGCCGGCGCGAGGTCCCGCGCCGGCCGCAACGGCTTCATTCAGAACAACGATTCAGTGTTCGTGCTCGTGGTCTTCGTCGCGGTCGCCGTCATGATCCATATCGGGACCATCGCGCTCCATGCCCGGACCTGGGGGACCCCACGGGCCGACATAGTGAAGCGAGATCGAACCGATTCCGGCTGCGACGTTCAGGCCCGATTCGCCTTCGATCGAAACCGGCTGCAGCGCGATCGAGCGGCGGAAGCCGCCGACCAGCGCATTGGCGGAGAGTCCGACGCCGACCGCTGCGCCGGCTGTCGCGCCGGCATAGCTTCCGGCGAGTGCGCCGCGCGGCATTCCGGTCGACGGTGCGAACACTTCCCAGATCATTTCGCCGCCGCCGGTGTAGCCGATGTCGACGCCGAACTTGTTGATGGTGCCGCGATAACGCTCCGGCGCCACGCCATGCGGATGGAATTCGCAATAGAGATCCCGCGTCGAGCCGAAGATGAATCCCCAGCCGCTCGAAACGTGGCAAGCAAGGGTGCCGATCTTGATGCCATCGGCATTGGCGGCGCCGGCATAGGCGATCGCGGCCGCCGCAAGCGCAGCGCCCGCGAGCAGTCGAAGCTTGGACTTCATGTGTTCTCTCCCGTTCTGTTTGGAAAAATCCAGGGTTCCCCGCGCGCGCCTCCAGGGGACGCATGCGCCCATCAAGAACGTTCCCGCTTCCGCGCCGTTCCGTGGACGCGAGGCCTCGGCTCGATTGTGTCTGAAACGTGTTGAGTCGGCCTTCAGCGCAGGGCCCGCAACGGTCTCGCGGGGGCTCACAGCAAACAGGAGAAGGGCGCGCGCAGCCCGGCAATATTCCCTGCGCCCACAGCGTTAACCGCCGCGTCCTCAGCGCTGATGGTCAGGGCCAGTTGCACAAAGGTTCCCGCGCTGATAGATGCTCGGCGCTCCAAGAGGCCAAGGCCGGGAGCATTCCACGAGATGACGATCCGCGAAGCGCTCACCTTCGACGACGTACTCCTGGTGCCCGCAGCTTCGAGCGTCCTTCCCGGTCATGTCGATACCAGAACAAGGCTCACGCGCACCGTCGAGCTAGGCATCCCGCTGATCTCCGCCGCCATGGATACGGTGACGGAAGCGGGTCTTGCGATCGCCATGGCGCAGATGGGCGGCATGGGCGTCATCCATCGCAATCTTTCGCCCGAGGAACAGGCCGAGCAGGTCCGCCGGGTGAAAAAATTCGAAAGCGGCATGGTGGTGAATCCGGTCACCATCGCGCCCGAGGCGACGCTCGCCGATGCTCTCTCGCTGATGGAGCGCCATCGCATCTCCGGCATTCCCGTGGTCGAAGGCGTGAATGGCAAGGGTGTTGGCCGGCTCGTCGGCATCCTCACCAATCGCGACGTGCGCTTCGCGACCGACACCCGCACGCCGGTGCGCGAGCTGATGACCAAAGACGATCTCGTCACGGTGCGCGAAGGCGTCGGCGCCGAGGAGGCGAAGCGTCTGCTCCACAAGCACCGCATCGAGAAGATCCTTGTCGTCGACGACGCCTATCGCTGCGTCGGGCTGATCACGGTCAAGGACATCGAGAAGGCGCAGAAATATCCGAACGCCTGCAAGGACGAGCGCGGCCGCCTGCGCGTCGCGGCAGCGACCAGCGTGGGCGAAGACGGGCTCAACCGCGCGCTCGCGCTCATGGACGCCGAGTGCGACGTCATCGTCGTCGACACGGCGCATGGCCATTCCAAAGGCGTGCTCGAAACCGTTGCGCGCATCAAGAAGCAGTCGAATTACACCCAGGTCGCCGCCGGCAATATCGCAACCGCCGAAGGGGCACGCGCACTCATCGATGCGGGCGCGGATGCGGTAAAGGTGGGCATTGGGCCCGGCTCGATCTGCACCACGCGCATTGTTGCCGGCGTGGGCGTGCCGCAACTGACAGCGGTGATGGATGCGGTGGAAGTCGCGCGCAAGGCCAATGTGCCGGTGATTGCCGATGGCGGAATCAAATATTCCGGCGATCTCGCCAAGGCGATCGCCGCGGGCGCGGATTGCGCCATGGTGGGTTCGCTGCTCGCCGGCACCGAAGAAGCGCCGGGCGAGGTGTTCCTCTATCAGGGCCGCTCCTACAAGGGTTACCGCGGAATGGGTTCGCTCGGCGCCATGGCACGTGGCAGCGCCGATCGTTACTTCCAGGCCGAAGTGAAGGACACGCTGAAGCTCGTGCCTGAAGGCGTGGAAGGGCAGGTGCCTTACAAAGGCCCCGTCGGCAATGTCGTGCATCAGGTCATCGGCGGCTTGCGCGCGGCGATGGGATATACGGGCTGCGGCAATATCCGCGCGTTCCATGAGAACGCGAAATTCGTGCGTATCACCGGCTCGGGTCTACGCGAGAGCCACGTGCATGACGTGGTGGTGACGCGCGAGGCGCCGAACTATCCCGGCGTCCAGTAAGCGGCCACAACCTTGACCTTTGGTCGCTGGCCGCCGATATCCGGAAGGCTTTGGGAGCGCGTGAATGAGTGAAGCCGGATTGCCCGCGGTCGAGGCCGCCGTCGTCGACCACGGAACGCGCTTCGATCCCAGGAAAGCCTTCCAGTCGGTTGCGATCAGCATCCTGGTGAGCGGCGTCTGCCCCTTCATCCTCTACAAGTTCCTGGTGCCGCATTATCCGAACGGCAGCGTAATGCCGCTGTTGTGGGCCAGTGGCTTTCCGGTGCTGGGGCTGCTCGCGAGCTATCTTCAGACGCGCGCCATCGATTTTATCGCCGTGATTGCGCTCTTCAGCATCAGCTATTCGGTGGTCGCAACCGTGATTGCCGGCGAGATTCGCCTTGCGATGATCCTCGGCGCCACGCAGGGTTTTGTCATTGCCGCGATCTTCGGAATTTCGGCGCTGATCCGCCGGCCGGTGCTTTTTTACATCACGCGGCAATTCGTGGCGGGAAATGACACGGCGGCACGCGAGCGCTTCAATGCCGTGAGCCATGCCGATGGCGGGCGCACCTTCTCGATCGCGACCGCCGTCTGGGTGATGGGCATCATCCTCATGGGCATTGCCTCGATCGCGCTTGCGATCCTGCTGGCGCCGCCGACTTATCTTCTCCTGAACAACATCATCAATACGGCAGTGAACATCGTGCTGGTGGTATGGACGATCCGCTTTATCCGTCCGCGGCTGACGCGCGTGGCCGAGCGGGTCTTTGGCGATACGGCGGTGCAGGCAGCTGGTTGAGAATCATCTCTGGCGCGCTGAGTGGGGTCGCTCGCGCTCGCGGACACTCGTGCCACCAGGTTCCCTTCCCGCGCGCTAAAGCGCGCGCGCCGGGAATGACAATGTCGGGTACGTTGACGCCATGACGCCCGCCGCCCGCATCCAGGAGGCGATCGCGATTCTCGAGGCGCTCGATGAGACGCAGCGCCCGGCCGACCGCTTCATCCGTGACTGGTTCAGGAAACGCCGCTACGCGGGTTCCAAGGATCGCGCCTCGGTTGCCGAACGCGTGTTCTCGGTGCTTCGCCATCGCGCATCGCTCGCATGGCGCATGCAGTCCGATTCTCCGCGCGCCCTCCTGATCGCCGCGCTGCTTGAAGAGGACGTCGCCCCGGCCGAAATCTACGGCCTTTTTTCGGGCGACGGTCACGCGCCCGACAAGCTCAATGCCGATGAGCGCGCCGCCATCAACACGCCGCCGCGTTCGGCGCCTCCGCTTCCGGTCATGTGCGAATTTCCAGCCTGGCTTGAGCGTGAGCTGTCGCGGGCCTTCGGCGAAGATCTCGAACGCGAGATGACCGCGTTCAACGAACGCGCCGCCATTGATTTACGCGTCAATACGCTGAAGGCAGAGCGCGACCATGTACTGGGCGAGCTTCTGGAGGCGGGCTTCGAAGCGGCAGCTTCGCGCTATGTACCGGATGGAATCCGGATTGCCCCGGGTCCTCGTGCCGCGGCGCTCCAGCGGCACGCGCTCTACCGTTCCGGCGCGTTCGAATTCCAGGATGAAGCGGCGCAGATCGCTGTTGTGCTCGCTTCGGCAAAATCGGGCATGAACGTTCTCGATTGCGCTGCCGGCGCAGGCGGCAAATCGCTCGCGCTCGCGGCCGCAATGGAGAACAAGGGCAGGATCGTTGCCTGCGATATCCGCGCAGCCGCGCTTGCGGAGCTTCGCGAACGCGCAAGCCGCGCGGGTGCTTCGATCATCGTGACACAGGAGAAGCCGCCGCCGGAGGAATTCGACCTCGTCTTCCTCGATGCACCCTGCAGCGGCAGCGGAACCTGGCGGCGGCAGCCAGAACTCAAATGGCGGCTCACGCAGGAGCGTCTCGATACGCTGACGCGCACGCAGGATGCGTTGCTTGCGGAGGCTGCGACACATGTGAAGGCGGGCGGACGGCTCGTCTACGCGACCTGTTCGATCCTTCCTTCCGAGAACGAGGATCGCGCGACCCGTCTCGGCCATCCATTCCGCGCGGTTGCGGCGAACGCGATGTGGCCAAAGGAAAACGGAGAATTACCGCCGAGTCTCGGCGCCGTCTTCCATGCCAGCCCGTTCAAGACAGCCACCGATGGCTTTTTTACCGCGATCTTCGAGCGCACTTCCTAGACTGCGAGGGACCAGTTAGGGTCGGCATCTTCTCGCGAAAGCTCTTATCATGCGCGTTGCATTCGCTGCCGCTGTTGCTCTCTTCGCCGCTTCTCCAGCTTTCGCATCGAAAACCGATTCGGAAGCGTTGCTTTCGAAGAGCAGGGCTGCCGAGCTCGCCGGAAATCGCGAAGCCGCCTTGCGCTACGCGCAGGCCGCGATCGTGGCCGATCCGGCGCGGCCAGAGACCTACACCGCGCTTGCAGATCTCTACATGCACGAGCGTTCGCCGGACTCCGCGGCGTTTTACTACTCCGAGGCGCTGACAATCGATCCGCAGGACCAGTCGGCAGCGCAAGGGCTGGCGCTCGCCGAAAAGGAATCTGGAACCGCGGCGGCAGCGGCATCGGATGCGCTGGACAAGAATCCCGACCGCTAGTTTTTGAACGTCGCGCGATGTGCCGGAAAACCGCTTCACACTTTTCCGATCGCGCTGTAGCGTCCGTCAATGGCGGCGCCCGTCCTCGTCATTGATTTCGGATCCCAGCTCACACAGCTCATCGCGCGACGCGTGCGCGAAGCGGGCGTGTATTGCGAGATCGTCCCCTTCGACAAGGCCGACGCCGCGCTCGATCAGCGCCCGCGCGCGATCATCCTCTCGGGGGGTCCGGCGAGTCTCACTGAACAGCATACGCCGCGCGCGCCGCAGCGCGTGTTCGAAGCCGGCGTGCCGGTGCTCGGCATCTGCTACGGCCAGATGGCGATGGTGCAGCAGCTGGGCGGCGTGGTCGAAAATTCGGCAAAGCGCGAATATGGCCGCGCCGAGGTCGAGATCACCGGACAAAGCCCGCTGTTCGAAAACATCTGGGCTCTCGGTGCGCGCGACACAGTCTGGATGAGCCATGGTGACCGGGTGATCTCGCTGCCCAAGGGGTTTCGGGTGGTCGGCGAGAGCGCGAACGCCCCTTTCGCAGCCGTCGCCGACGAGGCGCGGCGCTTCTACGGTCTCATGTTTCATCCCGAAGTCGTGCACACGCCCAGGGGCGCGGCCCTGCTTTCGAATTTCGTGACGCGTGTCGCGGGCGTCCCGGCCGAGTGGAACATGCATGCGTTCCGCGCCGAGGCTGTCACGCGCATCCGCAAGACCGTCGGCCGCGCGAAGGTGATCCTGGGCCTATCTGGCGGTGTCGATTCCTCGGTCGCGGCGGTCCTGATTCACGAGGCGATCGGCGACCAGCTGACCTGCATCTTCGTGGATACAGGTCTGATGCGCGCCGGCGAGGCCGACGAAGTCGTGTCGCTGTTCCGCGGGCATTACAACATTCCGCTGGTGCACGCCGATGCTGGAAACCTTTTCCTCGAGCGTCTGAAGGGCGTCGACGAACCGGAAGACAAGCGGAAGATCATCGGCGCGGCGTTTATCGAGGTGTTCGAGAGCGAAGCGGCGAAAACGGGTGGCGCCGAATTCCTCGCGCAGGGTACGCTCTATCCTGATGTGATCGAAAGCGTCTCGGCTACGGGTGGTCCGAGCGTGACGATCAAATCGCATCACAATGTCGGAGGCCTTCCTGAACGGATGAAGATGAAGCTGCTCGAACCTTTGCGCGAACTCTTCAAAGATGAAGTGCGCGCGCTTGGACGCGAGCTTGGCCTGCCCGAGAGCTTCGTCGGAAGGCATCCTTTTCCCGGACCGGGACTTGCGATCCGGGTGCCGGGGGCGGTGACGCGTGAAAAGCTCGCCGTCCTGCGCAAGGCCGACACCATCTTCCTCGACGAAATCCGCAAGGCCGGGCTCTACGACAGGATCTGGCAGGCTTTCGCGGTGCTGCTTCCGGTCAAGACCGTCGGTGTCATGGGCGATGCACGCACCTACGAGAATGTCTGCGCGCTTCGCGCCGTGACCTCGAGCGACGGCATGACGGCCGAGTCGTTTCCTTTCGAGCACGCGTTCCTCGCCCATGTGGCGACGCGCATCGTGAACGAAGTGAGAGGCATCAACCGCGTCGTCTATGACGTGACCTCGAAGCCGCCGGGCACGATCGAGTGGGAGTGAAGTTGGCCAACCCAAGTCAATAAGGAGACCGGAATGCGCAGGATCGTCGGCAGTGCCTTCGTAAGCCTCGACGGGATCATGCAGGCGCCAGGTGGTCCACAGGAGGATCCGACCGGAGGCTTTACGTTGGGGGGATGGACGTTTCCCTATTTCGACGCGGCGCTCGGCGCGGTCATGGGGGAGATTTTCGCAAACCCCTATGATCTCCTGCTCGGCCGCAAGACGTACGACATCTTCGCAGCCCATTGGCCGTACGTAACCGATCCGGATAACCCGATCGCCGCAACCTTCAACCGCATTACAAAATACGTCGCCTCGCGCGGACGCCCGAAGCTTTCCTGGAACAACAGCTAGTCGCTGGAAGGCGATGCGGTTGCCGCTCTGAAGCGGCTCAAGAACAGCGAAGGCGCCGATCTGATGATCCAGGGGTCCAGCGATTTCCTGCAGACCATGTGGCGGAGCGATCTGGTCGACCAGTTCACGGTACTCGTCTTCCCGGTTGTCCTCGGTCACGGAAAGCGATTGTTTGACGAGGGCGCAACGCCTCGAGGCCTGAAGCTCATCAAAGCGCACCCGACTCCTGGCGGGGTCGTCGTTGCGACCTATGCGCCGGAGGGATCCGTCAAGACCGGCAGCTTCCATTCCGGGCAGCCGACGGAGGCGGAGATTGAGCGCCGCAAGGCGCTTACCTGACGCGTTCGGGTGATGACGAGTCATTAGAGCGCGATTCACTTTGGTAAGTCACCGCCATCCGATAAGGCGTCATGGCCGATCGCCCGGAGCCCGCACGTGTTGCGGGTGCAGGCGTGCCGGCCATCCATGAAGACCGTGCTGAAAGTATGGCCTGCGGTTATGGATGGCCGGGACGCCCGTCCCTCGCAACAAGTGCGGGGTCCGTGTCGCCCGGCCATAACGATTGTTTGACGCAGCGCTGCAGGGGCACGCGATTTCTACCGCTTGACATGCAATAAAATACTTGCACATTGTAACGCAAGTGATTACTTGCCTGTTTGAGATGAGCGAACGCAACGAAACCGACCTACTGTTCAAGGCCCTGGCCGATCCAGGGCGGCGCAAGCTCCTCGATGTGCTTCACGCCCATGACGGGCGCACGCTCAATGAGCTCTGCGAGCATCTGGACATGACCCGCCAGGGCGTCACGCAGCATCTCGACCTGCTCGAGTCGGCGAACCTGGTCAGCACGATACGGCGCGGGCGCGAGAAGCTGCATTTTCTGAACCCGGTGCCGCTACAGGAAATCTACGAGCGGTGGATCGCGAAATTCGAGAAACCGCGCCTCAAGGCGCTTTCAACCCTCAAGAAACGACTGGAGAGAGAAAGATGACAAGATCAACGTTTCACTACGTCACTTACATTCGCACCACGCAGGAAAAGCTATGGTCGGCGCTGACCACCGACAGCGAATTCATGAAGCGGTATTGGTTCGGCACGCATTGCGAGAGCGCATGGAAGCCGGGCGCTTCGTGGAAAATGGTGTCGCGCGACGGCAGCATCAGCGACGCGGGCGCGATCGTCGAGGTCGAGCCGCCGCGGCGGCTGGTGATCCGCTGGCGCCACGAGCGCAATCCGGACCTGAAGGCGGAAGGCGAGTCCCTTTGCACGATGGAACTGGAGCCTGCCGGCGCGGCGGTGAAGCTCTCGATCCTCTACACGATCGAGCGCGAGCCCTCGAAACTGATCGGCGCGGTGTCGGACGGCTGGCCGAAAATCCTCTCCAACCTGAAGTCCCTGTTGGAGAACGGATCGATCGCACTCACGGATTCCGGTAAGAGATAGAAGATGGAAGAGGCGGGCACATCGGTGGACAACATCGAAATCTGCATCGATGTGCCTGACCTGGCGAGCGGGGTCCGCTTCTACGAAGAGGCCTTTGGATTTGCGAAAATCTCGGAGCCCTTTCGCGGTGTCGCCGTGCTCAAGGCCGGGCCCGCTTCCATCACGCTTCTCGAAAAGCGCGAGGGAACGAAGCCGTCACCCCACACGAGCGATCTGCGGCGCTACAACCGACACTGGACAGCCGTCCACCTCGATTTTCACGTTTCGGATCTGAACGCGGCCCTTCAGAAAGCCATCGCTGCGGGCGCAACAAAGGAGCAGGTGTTCGAAAACAAGGAGCACGGCTCGATCGCGTTTTGCGCCGATCCGTTTGGCAATGGCTTCTGTCTTCTGGAGCGCGCCGGCCAGCGCTATTGAAGTCCGTTGCGCACGGAATCGAAAACGGCGTCGAGATTCCTGCCGACGGTGTGCACCACCTCGTAAATCACCACGGCGATCAGAGAGGCGATGATCGCGTACTCAATGGCGGTCGTGCCCTTCTGATCCTGCACGAAGCTCGCAATCATGTTCAAGGCACGTCTCCTGCCGGGCGCGTAGCAATGATCCCGGATGCCTCTGTACGTGCCCTTAAGAAAACCCTTTCGATTTTTCTTGCGCTTCGGCGTCCCGGTTCGGGATGCGCTCCCGTTTTCCGCAAACTTTAGAAAATTCTGTTGGCAACCCGGATTTGCGCACGCCCGGGTACAAGGAAGCAGACAACGTCGGGTAGGAATCCGATAGCTGTGGACGACACGGCGCTCCGTCTTGCGGCACAATGATGTCCGTTGGTTGATTCGGCGCTCCCTCGAGCCCCGTCCAGGCAGCATCATGGAACAGGAAGCCTACCGGCACGTCCCCTACAATGTGGAGATCGAGCAGGCGCTGCTCGGCTCTGTTCTCGTCGATCCGCGCGCGCTCGAGCGGGTCTCAAATCTGATCAAAAGCGAAAATTTCTACGACCCCCTGCACCAGCGCATTTTCGAGACCATGCTCCTTGCGCAGGAGCGCAACTCCTACGCGATCACGCCCTTGACGCTCCACGCGGCAATGAAGGCGGACCCGGGGCTGATCGAGCTCGGCGGGCTTTCCTATCTCACCTCGCTCGCGCAAGCCGCGCCGGCCCTGCCCAATGTGCGCGATTTCGCGCGCATCATTCATGACCTCTATGTCCGGCGCGAGCTCGTGCGCATCGGCGAGGATATCGTCAACCAGGCCTACGAAGCGCCGCACGAGAAAACGCCTCAGGACCAGATCGAGGAAGCCGAGAAGGCGCTCTACCAGGTCAGCGAGACCTCCAAATACGGCGCGGGTCCGCTCGCCTTTCACGAGGCGCTGACCGAAACGATCCGCCTTGCGGAAAAGGCCCAGTCACGGGGCGGACGTATCTCCGGTGTCGCGACCGGCTTCGCCGACATCGACAATCTTCTCGGTGGTCTTCAGCCCTCCGATCTCATCGTTCTTGCAGGAAGGCCCGGTATGGGCAAAACCTCGCTCGCCACCAACATGGCCTATCACGCGGCGCGCTTCTATCTGCAGGACGTCGAAGCGGGCGTGGAAGCGCCGCGCGGCGCACCCATTTTGTTTTTCTCTCTCGAAATGG
>Ga0209060_10001736_pt1 | contig 22554 bp, 20 predicted proteins | sample Coa_R1_8_FD_187155 | JGI IMG/M metagenome (GOLD analysis project Ga0209060, IMG submission 187155) | Surface soil microbial communities from Centralia Pennsylvania, which are recovering from an underground coalmine fire - Coalmine... | ecosystem: Environmental > Terrestrial > Soil >...
CAAAGGCGATAATAAATTTTTGTATTGGCATTGGAGCCCATACAATGATTTCGATATGAACTTTCCTGTATTCGGCTATGATGAAGCATTGATTACTTATATCATTGCAGCATCTTCTCCTTATCATCCAATCTCAAAAGAATTATACGAAAATTCATGGGTGAAAGGGAATGGCTGGAAGAACGGTAATTCTTATTACGGTTATCTGTTACCGTTAGGTAATTATGAAAAAGGAGGCCCCCTATTCTTTGAACAATACACTTACATGGGTATCGATCCTAATGGATTGAAAGATGACCACAGTATAGATTACGCAGAGCAAACAAAAAATCACACGCTTATTAACCGTGCTTATTGCATAGAAAATCCGAAACACTATAAAGGGTATGGCGAAAATTGTTGGGGATTGACCGCTGGTGATAGTTACAAAGGATATGTGGCTCATTGCCCGCAGGAAGATTTTGGAGTGATTCAGCCGACTGCTGCACTTTCTTCTTTTCCATACACACCTGAATATTCCATGCAGGCGCTGAAACATTTTTATTATGACTTGGGAAATAAAATATGGAGCGATTATGGATTTGCAGATGGTTTCAGCGAAACAAAAAGCTGGTATGCAAAAACGCATCTCGCTATTGATCAGGGCCCGATTGTAGTGATGATAGAAAATTATCGAAGCGGATTGATTTGGAAATTGTTCATGCAAATCCCGGAAATACAAAATGGATTGAAGAAACTTGGATTTCAAAGCCCATGGATGAAGTAAGTTGATTGAGTTGATAAGTTTAAATCTAAATCAAGTGAGAACAAAATTTATTATCAAATCCGCATAATAAGAAATCGTAAATCCCAAATCGTATTTCGTAAATTTTAAAAATGATTGCTATGCAAAACATCTCTCGCCAAAAATTTTTGCAATACACAGCTTCGGCAGGGGCGGCAGTCCTGTTATCTTCTTTGGAAAGCTGGGCAAAAAATGCTCCGGAAAAAAAATTGAAAGTTGCTGTGATCGGATGCGGTAGTGTCAGCAACAGGTATTTGCCTCAGTTGCTTTCCAGCAAATTAATTGAAGTAGTGAGCCTATGTGATATTAAATACGATCGGGCGCTGGCTCAAAACAAGCAATATAACGTTAATGCACATACGTACCCGAATATCGAAGAAATGCTTGCCGGTGTTCCTTTCGATATGATGGTAACGCTAACAAATATGCAGGTGCATGAGGAACTGAACAGAAAAGCGTTGTTGGCAGGCAAACATGTGTGGAGCGAAAAACCGATGGCAAACACATATGCAGCAGGTAAAGCTTTATTAGATTTAGCAAGAAGCAAAAACCTTCGGTTATGGGGTGCACCTGCCGTGGTGAACAGTCCGCAATTTGAATTCATGAGCAAAACCATTCAGGAAGGAACGTTGGGACGAATTGCATCTGCACACGGGCAATACGGACATACCGGTCCAACATGGAGCGCTTTTTTTTATGAAAAAGGAGGAGGCAGCATGCCCGACCTTGGAGTGTATAATATGGCAACATTAACAGGATTGCTTGGCCCTGCAAAAGCAGTGATGGCGATGTTGAGCATTGTGAATCCCGAGCGCACTGTTGATGACAAGGGAAAAATAAAAGTTGAAGCAGAAGACAATGCACATTTGTTGCTGGAACATGACAAAGGAATTATCAGTCACGTGATGTGTGGGTTCAACTATTTTGATCCGCATGGACATGAGGCAGGCACGCAATCACTTCATTCAATACAGATTTACGGCGATAAAGGGAATATGAGATTGATTGGTTATGACTGGGAAACCAATGGCGTAGTGCTTGACAATTCATGGACCGAGCCTGCAAAATTATTATCTACCGATAAAGGTGGTTATGAATGGCAGGAAGGAGCAAGGGTTACGGGCGAAAGCATTATAAAAGGAACAGAGCCGAAAATAAATGTTGAACACGCTTTGCATGTGCTGGAAATCATCGAAGCAGCAAGAACATCTTCTGCAACAGGAAAAAAAATAATGTTGCAATCAACATTCAAATGGCCGATGATGTGATGGTGAATAGTCAACAGTGAAGCGCTAACTGTTGATAGAAAAAATGAGATTATATTTTATGAATAAATTCTTATCGCCAAATAGCTGGATGCAAAATAATGGCATTGCAATAATCAGAATACTCGTTGGAATATTCTTGATTTATCATGGCAGCGAAATTTTTGATGCAGCAAAAATGAAAGAATATGCTACATGGGATATGTTCAAAAAAAATTCATCGCTATCCTTTATGCCTTATCTTGGCAAAGCCTCAGAATTAATTGCGGGATTATTATTAACTATTGGCTTGTTTACTCGCGTTGCATGCATTCTTGTGATTGGCACACTGGGCTATATTGCTTTTTTCGTCGGCAATGGAAAAATCTGGTATGAAGATCAATACCCATTTTTGTTTGTAGTGCTCGCTTTGGTTTTTATTTTCACCGGCCCCGGAAATTTCAGTGCGGACAAAATTCTTTTTAATAAAAAATAATAATGATACCAGCTTCAATAACTCCGGTTAGACATTCTGCGGCCTGTCCGCCGCGGCGGATTGCAATCCTTTCATCTGTTGTGCTACTATTAAGCTTCGGTTTACTAACGGCAACATCAAACGCGCAGCAAAAAACATATTGCAATCCTATTAATGTTGATTATGGATACACGCCCTTTCCTGATTTTGTTCATTGGGGAAAACATAGAGCCACAGCGGACCCTGTGATTGTAAATTATAAAGGCGATTATTATTTGTTCTCTACCAATCAATGGGGTTATTGGTGGAGCAATGATATGCTCAACTGGAAATTCATCTCCAAAAAATTTCTTCGTCCATGGAATCACACGAATGATGAATTGTGTGCACCCGCAGTTGGAATCATTGGCGATACGATGTTAGTATTCGGTTCTACTTACACAAAAAATTTTACGTTGTGGATGAGTACGAATCCGAAAGGCAATGAATGGAAACCATTGGTAGATTCATTTGAGATTGGTGGCTGGGATCCCGCATTCTTCACCGATGACGATGGGAAATTATACATGTACAATGGCAGCAGCAATAATTATCCGGTTTATGGAGTTGAACTGGATCGTAAAACATTCAAACCAATTGGTACACGCACTGCAATGTATTTGTTGCAAGATTGGCGTTATGGCTGGCAACGCTTTGGAGAAAATATGGACAACACATTTCTTGATCCATTTATCGAAGGAAGCTGGATGACAAAACATAATGGCAAATATTATTTTCAATACGGGGCACCCGGAACAGAAATGAGTGGTTACGCAGATGGAGTTGTTGTCGGCAGCAAGCCATTGTTTGATGGCATTGAAACTTTTCCGCAATCTGATCCGCTAAGCTTTAAGCCCGGTGGTTTTTCTCGTGGTGCCGGGCATGGCTCAACATTTCAGGACAACTGGAATAATTACTGGCATATTTCCACAAGCATAATTTGTGTAAAAAATACCTGGGAACGAAGAATGGGAATATGGCCGGCAGGTTTTGATAAAGATGATGTGATGTGGTGTAACACGGCATTTGGTGATTACCCATTATATCTTCCTTCAGCAAATCGTGAACATTTAACGACAAGACCCGATTGGTATTTGCTGAATTATAAAAAGCCAGTCACTGTTTCTTCAACACTTGCGGAGTTTAATGCAAACAATGCTGTTGATGAAAATATCAAAACATACTGGAGTGCTAAAACTGCTGATAAAGGCGAATGGATTCAAAGCGATTTGGGAAATGTTTCAACAGTAAATGCCATTCAAGTTAATTATGCAGATCAGGATGCAGAATTCATGGGCAAGCAAACAGATATTTATCATCAATACAAATTGTATTATTCACTCGATGGAAAAAAATGGAATGTGCTTGTTGATAAAAGCAATAATAAAACAGATGTGCCACATGATTATATAGAACTCGCAAATCCTGTGCAGGCACGATTTATAAAGATGGAGAACATTCACATGCCGACAGGAAAATTTGCAATAAGTGGTTTGCGTGTGTTTGGAAATGGCGGTGGCGCAAAGCCAAATGCTGTCGGAGACTTAATTGTGCTGCGCACAGAAAAAGATAAGCGCAGCGCCTATATAAAATGGCAACCTGTTGATAATGCATTTGCTTATAATTTGTATTATGGTACTGCGCCGGATAAATTATATAGTTGCATTATGGTTTATGATTTCAATGATTATTGGTTGAAAACAATGGACAGTAAAAAGACATATTATTTTTCTATAGAAGCAATCAATGAAAATGGTGTATCTGCGAGAACTGAAATAAAAAAAGTGGAATAATGGAAATTAGAATATTTGATAATTACGAAGAACTTTCTCAAAGAACAGCAGATGAAGTGATCAATTTGGTGAAAGAGAAACCGGATGCAGTTGTTTGTTTGGCTTCAGGTAATACGCCGCTTGGAACTTGTGAGTGGCTTGTAAAGAAAGTGAAGGATGAAAAAATTAATATTTCGAAATGTAATTTCATTGGCTTGGATGAATGGGCTGATGTGCCGAAAGAAAATTCGGGGAGCTGTAGTTATTTTTTTCATCATAATTTATTTGAGCCATTAAAAATTTCACACGAGAAAATATTTTTGTTTGATGCGCTTTCTAAAGATTTGAATGAAGAATGTAAAAAGATGGATAACATCATTGCAGAAAAAAACGGAATAGATTTAATGATCGTTGGTATTGGAATGAATGGGCATATTGGTTTTAATGAACCCGGAGTTAATTTCAATTTATTATCACATGTGATCGATTTGCATGAAACGACAATTACTGTCGGGCAAAAATATTTCGCAGGCACTATTCAACTTTCTAAAGGAATTACTTTAGGTCTTCAGCATTTAATGAATTCTAGAAAAGTAATATTAATTGCAAACGGAAAAAGCAAATCAGAAGTGATAAAGCAAACCGTGAAAGAACCTGTGACAAATAGTTTCCCGGCAAGCATTATGCAAAAACATCCGAATGGTTTTGTGTTTGTTGATAAAGATGCTGCTGAATTGATCAGTAATAAGTAAATTATTAAAATCGGGATATGAAGAAATTATTTGGAATTATTTTTAGTGTATGCATGCTGGTTAGTTTTGCAACTGAAATTTTTGCACAGCAGGAAACTCCGTTTTATAACGACATTCAGCATTTCAAAAAGCAGGATAGCATAAACCCGCCGCCACAACATGCTATTTTGTTTGTTGGCAGTTCATCATTTACCAAATGGACGGATGTACAAAATTATTTTCCGGATTATAAAATCATTAACCGTGGCTTTGGTGGTTCATCACTACCGGATGTAATTCGTTATGCAAATGATATCATTATCCCGTATCACCCAAAGCAGGTTGTTATTTACTGTGGTGATAATGATTTTGCGGTGAGCGATACCGTGTCTGTGCAAACAGTGCTTGAGCGGTTTAAAAAATTATTCCGGATAGTAAGAAAAGGTTTACCGGATGCAAACATTGTGTATGTCTCCATCAAACCAAGCCCTTCGCGGATGAAGCTGATGGCAAAAGGCGATGAGGCAAATATGGTAATCAGGAAATTTTTAGCAAAGCAAAAAAATTCATCGTTTGTTGATGTGTTTCATTTGATGCTTGATAATGGGCGGCCGATGCCATCAATATTTTTATCGGATAGTTTGCACATGAATGCGAGTGGTTATGCAATATGGAAGAAAGCAATTGAACCAAAGCTAAAAAAATAATTAGGAACTAATAATTAAGAATTATGAATTGAAGCTGCTGATATTTTGAGATCATAGTATTCAGAAAATCATTTCAATCATAGTTTAAACAATTGCTCAATAGAATATCAGCTGTACAAGAGTGCGACGCAAGAATGATGAAGAGAAAACAAATGCTGGTTAACAAATAAAAAACAAAAAATAAAAAAACGAAAAGTGAAGAACTGTTTACTTCTTACATCTCACTAAAATCAAAATAACGCCATGAAAAAATTTCACGTTCTTATTGCGCTGCTTTTTGTTGTGATCGCAGTGCATGCACAAGATGCAAAGATGAATGCATTCATCACCAACCTGATGAGCAAAATGACACTCGATGAAAAAATCGGTCAACTGAATTTGCCGGGTTCGGGAGATATTGTTACTGGCCAGGCGGGCAATTCTGATATCGGGAAAAAAATCAAGGAAGGTGCAGTGGGTGGATTGTTCAATATTAAATCTGTTGCGAAAATCCGTGCAGTACAAAAAGTTGCTGTGGAAGAAAGCCGGTTAAAAATTCCGTTGATTTTTGGAATGGATGTGATTCATGGATACGAAACTGTTTTTCCGATTCCGCTTGGATTGAGTTGCAGTTGGGATATGAAAGAAATTGAAACGAGTGCGAGAGTTGCAGCAACAGAAGCAAGCGCTGATGGAATATGCTGGACGTTTTCACCGATGGTGGATATTGCCCGCGATCCTCGCTGGGGGCGCATTGCAGAAGGTAACGGTGAAGATGCGTATCTCGGTTCGCAAATTGCAAAAGCAATGGTGAAAGGTTACCAGGGTGATCTTTCGAAGAACACAAATATTATGGCTTGCGTAAAACATTATGCGTTGTATGGCGCAGCAGAAGCCGGTCGCGATTACAATACAACCGATATGAGCCGTGTTCGCATGTACAATGAATATTTGCCGCCATACAAAGCTGCTGTTGATGCAGGCGCAGGAAGTGTGATGGCATCTTTCAATGAAGTGGATGGAGTGCCTGCAACGGCAAATAAATTTTTGCTGACAGATGTGTTGAGAAAACAATGGGGCTTCAAAGGTTTTACAGTGACAGATTACACAGGCATCAATGAAATGATCGAACATGGTTTGGGTGATTTGCAAGCTGTTTCTGCGCTTGCATTGAAAGCAGGAATTGATATGGACATGGTTGGCGAAGGATTTTTAACCACACTAAAAAAATCATTGAAAGAAGGAAAGATCACGCAGGCAGAAATAGATAGTGCATGCCGTTTAGTGCTGGAAGCAAAATATAAATTGGGATTATTTGATAACCCGTATAAATATTGCGATGAGAAAAGGGCAGCTACTGAAATTTTTACCGATGCGAATAGAAAAACAGCGAGAGAAATTGCTGCGGATTGTTTTGTGTTGTTGAAAAATCAAAACAATATTTTGCCATTGAAGAAAGGCGGAACGATTGCATTGGTTGGCCCGCTTGCAGATAATAAAGAAAACATGCCCGGCACATGGAGCGTTGCTGCTGATTTTTCAAAAGCTACTTCATTGCTGGAAGGATTAAAATCTGTTGCAGGGGCGAATACAAAAATTGTTTATGCGCAAGGATCGAATCTTGATTATGATGCAAAGTTTGAAGAAAGGGCTGGAATGTTTGGAAAATCTTTGCACAGGGATAACAGGCCTGCTGCTGATATTATTCAGGATGCAGTGAATATTTCGAAAGATGCAGACGTGATTGTTGCTGCATTAGGCGAAAGCGCTGAGATGACAGGAGAAAGCAGCAGTAGAAGTAATATTGAAATTCCGCAAGCGCAAAAAGATTTATTACAAGCGTTATTGAAAGCAGGAAAGCCTGTTGTGCTGGTTTTGTTCACCGGAAGGCCACTGGCAATTAAATGGGAGAATGATAATGTCCCTTCTATATTGAATGTATGGTTTGGTGGAAGCGAAGCGGGTTATGCTATTGCGGATGTGTTGTTTGGTGATGTAAATCCTTCGGGAAAATTAAGTACTACATGGCCACAGAATGTAGGACAAATTCCATTGTACTATAATCACAAAAACACAGGACGCCCTTTGCCTGATGGACAATGGTTTCAAAAGTTCCGCTCGAATTATTTAGATGTTTCCAACGACCCGGTGTATCCGTTCGGTTATGGATTGAGCTACACCAATTTTTCTTACAGCGATTTGAAATTAAGCAGCACTTCATTAAAAGGAAATCAGAAACTAACGGCAACGGTTACCCTAACTAATAATGGTTCAAAAGATGGTAAAGAAGTGGTGCAATTATACATCAGGGATTTGGTTGGAAGTATTACCCGCCCTGTGAAAGAATTAAAAGGATTCCAGAAAGTATTTTTGAAAGCTGGTGAATCAAAAGAAGTTTCTTTCGATATAACAACAAACGATTTAAAATTTTATAATGGCGATTTGAAATATGATTGGGAGTCTGGCGATTTTGTGATTATGGTTGGTGGTAATTCGAGGGATGTAAAATCGGGGAAAGTGAATTGGGTGAAATAGTCTGAACTGAGATTTGGGGAGATTTTTGAGATTAGTGAGAAATAGTTTGAGCAGTATTTATTATGCCACGAAGGTTCGAAGGCAGAAAGAAACACACAGATTTCTTCGTGCAACTTTGAGCCTTTATGTCTTCGTGGCAAAAAGAATTATTTTTATTCCATGCAAGAAATCAAAAATATCATCTTCGACCTTGGCGGAGTTTTAATTAATCTCGATAATAAATTAACCGAACGCGCATTTGTAGATTTAGGCGTAAAAGATTTCTCAAAATATTTCGGTCACGGTTTCGCGGCTTCTTTTTTTAAAGAATATGAGATTGGAAAAATCAGCGACGAAGAATTTATCAGCGAATTAAAAACATTAGGAAACCTTGATGTTCCTGATTCATTAATCATCAAAGCGTGGGATGCATTACTACTCGATTTCCCAAAAGAAAGAATTGAACTTTTAAAAAAGCTAAGAAATAAATACCGAATTTTTTTATTCAGCAATACGAATGCATTGCACATGATAACTGTGCGAAAAATTTTTGCAGATACTTTTCCAAATGACACATTGGATGAACACTTTGAAAGAGCATATTACTCCAACGTTCTCGGAATGCGCAAGCCTGATGTTGCTTCTTATCTGCATATCACCAATGAAAACAATTTAATCCCTTCTCAAACTTTGTTTGTTGATGACGCATTTATAAATATCAAGGGTGCTAATGCAGCGGGATTGAAAGGGTATTTTGTAGAGCCGGGAAAGTCGATACTTGATGCTGACTGGGATTTGTAATAAATAAGCATGAAACTTACATCAAAGTCTGATGACTGCTGACTGTCAACTGCCGCCTACTTCTTCACTTCTTCAAAATCAATATAATCGCCAACTACAGATTTTGATTTTGGCTGTGAATTGTTTTGTTGCTCGGATTGCTGCTGAAAATTATTGGCTTGTTGTTGCATGTGCTCCTGCATGTTCTGAAACTGCTGGTGCATTTGTTTTCCCGCGCCGAAAACAGGAACAATAAAACCGAAGACAACTTTATATACGAGGTAAATTACTATCGCCCAAAAAAATACTTCTGCTAACATAATGGTTCAAAGTTAATGGAAAAGCAAAACAGCACTGTTAAGGTCTTGTTTAAAAAAGTTCTAATCTTTTTTTCGTTTTAACTTCTCAGAAACATAATCGATGCCGTCAGTGACTTTGTCAATTAACTCCTCTGCAAGTTTTATTACTGTATTTCTGAAACGGTCGTGCTCCAAAAGCAAGCTTATAACTGTAGCAGGGATTCCTTTATAAGCTATTTTTTTAGGAAGCACCGAATTCAAAGTCATTGGCAAATAATTTTCCTGTAAATGGGAAAAATTATCATCAAACTCATTTTCCATTTGCTTTGCACGCTGTTTCAATCGTCGTATTTCTTTTTCAAGAGATGAAAGGTTGTTGAATTTTTTTACAGTTGTCTGAACCATGATTTATATGATTTGAAAGATTTTTGTGAGATGTCTGAACCGGGGTTTTCGATCTGATTTGAGTAATTGTCCCGAAAGAAATCCTCGATTAAATCAATGATAGTGTCTTATAACCCTGGTCAATCTTCATCCTCAAGTTCTTCGCTTGCCTTGTCAAGAATAATATGCATCAAAGGCTCTAAGAACAATTTCTTCCGGAAAACTGTTAGTATCACACAGAGCAAAATCAGAGCAATTGTAACCAATCCAAAACCCATAATAAAACTGTCTGTTAGTTTCGAAAGCCAGAAACCGGCGGTAACGCCAAGAAAAAGTATAATCAAAAACACAAGGAACAAGGAGATAATAAGCCACACGAAATAGCCGGCAGATTTGGACGCCACCCTGATCCCACTGAGCCTGAATATTTCAAGCCTTGTTTCGAGATATTCTTTGGCAAGGCTTTTATTGCTTTTGAAAAACGAGCCGAGGCTTTCATTTTCAGTCATAAGAAATTGCTTTTGATAAAATTACTTCCTTTTATCGTAAAGCATATAATATGCCGATATTGGATATTTTCTCGCAACGCCGCGAAGGCGCAAAGAAAACCGAGTAGATATTGCGAACAGTTTGGGCGGTCAGTTCTTTCGAGTTAGAATCTTGTGACCAAAACCCGTTGCGCCTCTGCGTCGTTGCGTGAAACTCCCCTTAACACAAAATTATTTTTGCTGTTTTTTTCGAATGAATATTTCCCTTACATTTGCATAGATTAAAGAAGCAACAGAAGGGAACGAACTCGTTCCCTTCTTCATTTTCTTATGGTTTACGAAACGCAGATTAAATCGATAGAATCAATGCTGCAGGATTTATTGAGCGCCGAGCAGCAATATTTTTTGGTGGAAATAAAAATAAAGCCAACTAATAATGTGAAGGTTTTTTTGGACGGCGATAATGGGATTTCTATCGAAAAATGTGTTCAGTATAACCGGGCATTATATAAGAAGCTGGAAGAATCACATCTTTTCCCAGCCGATGATTTTTCGCTGGAAGTTTCATCGCCGGGTCTCGACCAGCCTTTGAAATCGCTTCGCCAATACAAAAAAAATATTGGGAGATTGATAGAAGTTCTTTTCATAGACGGGACAAAAAAAGAGGGAAAGATGACTGAAGTAACCGAAGACGGCATTGTTCTGGAAGAAACAAAAGGCAAGAACAAAAAGAAGGAAATTATTAATCACGCAATTTTATTTTCTAACATAAAAACTACAACGATTCAAATAGTATTTTAACAGCTACGCCAATAACGTGGCACAAAAATTAAGCTCTATGGCAAGTATTAACCTCATCGAAGCTTTCCAGGATTTCAAGGAAGCAGAAAATATAGACCGCCCAACCATGATGAAAGTGGTGGAAGATGTATTCAAAACTTTGTTGCGCAAAAAATATGGCAGCGACGAAAATTTTGACGTGATTGTGAACGCTGAAAAAGGCGACCTTGAAATCGTTCGTCATCGAATGATTGTGGAAGATGGAAATGTTAATGACCCATTGGCTGAAGTTCCATATAGCGAAGCGATTAAAATTGAACCCGACTTTGAAGTTGGCGAAGAATTATATCAGGAAATTGAAATCCTGGATTTTGGTCGCCGCGCAATTTTGGCTGCAAAGCAAACGCTGGCAAGCCGCATCGGCGATTTGAAAAAGAATGTGCTGGTGAAAAAATACAGCGACAGAGTTGGTGAAATTATTAACGCTGAAGTATACCAGGTTTGGAAGAAAGAAATTTTATTATTGGATGAAGAAGGCAGCGAATTGATTCTTCCAAAGTCAGAACAGATTCCACAGGATTATTTCAAAAAAGGAGAAAGCATTCGCGCCGTTGTGAAAAAAGTAGACCTCAAAAATAATTCGCCCGTTATTATATTATCAAGAACAAGCCCTTCTTTCCTTGCAAAATTGTTAGAGATTGAAGTTCCTGAAATTTTTGACGGATTAATAGTCATAAAGAAAATCGTTCGTGAACCTGGCGAGCGTGCAAAAGTAGCTGTTGAATCTTACGACGACAGGATTGACCCTGTTGGTGCATGCGTTGGTATGAAAGGAAGCCGCATCCACGGGATTGTTCGCGAATTGAAAAATGAAAATATTGATGTCATCAACTGGACGAATAATACGCAGTTATTAATCCAGCGTTCTTTGACGCCTTCGAGAATAACAAGCATGGATATAGACAGCGAAAAGCTACATGCGAGTGTCTATTTAAAACCTGACCAGGTTTCGCTTGCTATCGGGCGCAAGGGCGTGAATATAAAATTGGCTCAGGAATTGACAGGTTATGGCATCGACGTGTTCCGCGATAATGAAGGTGAGGTGGAAGAGTTTGATATTGATCTGGAAGAATTCAGCGATGAAATTGAAACATGGGTGATCGATGAGTTCAAGCGTGTTGGTTGTGACACGGCAAGAAGCGTGTTGAACCTGACTCCTGAAGAATTAGAAAGAAGAACAGATTTAGAAAGAGAAACAATTGATGAAGTGAGAAAGATATTAAAAGCAGAATTTGAGAAAGAATAAGCCCCAATAAAATTAATTTGAAAAGCCCGTCGGGGTTTCGGGATAAAACACAATATGTCAGAGACAACAACATTAAGATTGATGGCTGCCGCCAAGGAATTCAACATCGGCAAGGATACGCTCGTTGATTTTTTGGCAGGCAAAGGATTTAGTAAAGACGACCTGAAACCTACTTCCAAACTCACGGAAGAGATGTATCGTGCTTTGCAAATGGAATTTCAGGGCGACAAAGTTGCAAAGATTAAGAGCGACCAGATTGATTTGCCGAAAGGCAGCACGGAGGCGAAAAAGAAGAAAGAAGACGAAGCAATTCTTTTTAAGAAAGAGGTGAAGAAAGCTCCGGTTGTTGAAGAAGCACCACCGGTTGAAGTAGTAAAACCACAACCACAGAAGCCGGTTGAGCCTCCGAAAAAAGAAGAACCTGAAGTTATAAAAGTAGAGGCTCCTGAAATAGAAGGACCAAAAGTGCTGGATAAAATTGACCTTTCAGCGATTGATTCTTCAACTAGACCAAAGAAGATTGTAAAGAAAAAAGATAAAGAGCAAAAAGAAGAAACTGTTGAACCGAAAGAAACGGTAGAAGCAAAAAAAGAAGAGCCTGAAATCATTAAACAACCTGTTGTTGAAGAAGTAAAAGAAGCCGAAGAAACTCCGCAGGAAGAAACCCAGGTGATTGAAAATATCAAAGCAGAAAAAATAGAAGGACCAAAGATTTTAGGCAAAATTGAATTGCCTGTTGATAGCGATACAAGACCTAAACAAACTGCTCCTCCGACAGACGAAAAAAGAAAGCGCAAAAGAATACCGATTGAAAAGAAAGAGCCTGGAAGAATTCAGCGCGATGGCGGCGGGTTCCAGAGAGATAACAGAGGCGGTGGTGACAGACAGCAGGGCTCCGGACAAGGTGGGGGTAATCGTTTTCCACCAAGAGATGGCGCTGGTGGCGGCAATCGCAGTGCTGGTGGAGACCCGAATCGCAGAAGACCGGACTTGCGCACTGCACGCGAAATAAAAGAAATCGATCAGAAAGAAATTCAGGAAAAGATAAAGCAAACACAGGCAAAACTTGCCGGCTCGGGCGGTCGTGGAAAAAGCCTGAAAGCAAAATATCGCCGTGCGAAACGTGAAGAAATGGCCGAGCAATCAGGCTCTGCTGAAATCGGCGATAATAAATTACAGGTTACTGAATTCATCAGCGTGAGCGAATTGGCAAACCTGATGGATGTGAGCTATGCAGATGTTATCAGCAAATGTATGAGCTTGGGCATGATGGTTTCCATCAACCAAAGATTAGAAGCAGATGTGATTGAATTGGTGGCTGGTGAATTTGGTTACACAGTCGAATTCATCGGGTTGGATGACGCTGCTGAAATGGAAGAAGAAGAAATGGAAGATGCGCCCGAAGATTTGCAGCCTCGTTCTCCCATCGTTACTATAATGGGTCACGTTGACCATGGTAAAACCTCATTGCTTGATTATATCAGAAGCGCAAATGTGGTTGCAGGTGAAGCAGGTGGAATCACGCAGCACATCGGTGCTTATGAAGTAACGCTTCCCGACAATAAAAAAATTGCATTCCTTGATACGCCAGGTCATGAAGCATTTACGGCTATGCGCGCCCGTGGTGCACAGGTAACCGATATAGCTGTGATTGTGATTGCCGCTGATGATGCAGTGATGCCTCAGACAAAAGAAGCCATCAGTCACGCACAGGCAGCGGGTGTTCCGATGATCTTTGCTATTAATAAAATTGATAAGGACGGCGCTAATCCTCAAAAAATTTATGAGCAATTGGCATCGATGAATTTGTTAGTTGAATCTTGGGGAGGTAAATATCAATCACAGGAGATTTCAGCTAAGAAAGGTTTGAATGTTGACCAGTTGCTTGAAAAGATTTTGCTGGAAGCGGAAATATTGGATTTAAAAGCAAACCCTAATCGCGAAGCAACGGGAACAATCATTGAAGCAACACTTGATAAAGGACGCGGCTATGTGGCAACAGTGCTCGTGCAGAATGGAACTTTGAAAGCGGGAGATATTGTTGTTTCCGGTCAGCATTTCGGAAGAGTAAAAGCAATGTCGAATGAAAGAAATAAAAAGGTCGATACTGCACCTCCATCAACTCCGGTTTTATTATTAGGATTGAATGGTGCGCCGCAAGCTGGTGAAAAATTCAAGGTTTATGAAGATGAAAGCGAAGCGAAAGAAGTTGCTAATAAACGTGCGCAGCTTGTTCGCGAGCAGGGAATAAGAACGAAGAAACATATCACCCTTGATGAAATCGGTCGTCGTTTGGCGCTCGGCAATTTCAAAGAATTGAATTTGATTATCAAAGGTGATGTGGATGGTTCTGTGGAAGCATTGAGTGATTCATTGCAGAAATTATCTACCCAGGAAATTGCGGTTCGTGTCGTTCACCAAGCAGTAGGTGCAATTACTGAAAGTGATATTTTGTTAGCTACAGCATCTGATGCCGTAATCGTTGGTTTCAATGTGCGCCCTTCATTGCAGGCATCACGTCTTGCAGAAAATGAAGGAGTGGAAATAAAAACTTACTCGATTATCTATAATGCCATCGAAGAAGTGAAAAGTGCGATGGAAGGAATGCTTGAACCTAAAATTCAGGAGAAGGTCATTGCGAATGTTGAGGTGCGCAATGTATTCAAATTTGATAAAGCAACTGTTGCCGGATGTTTTGTGCTCGATGGGAAAATCAACCGCAATGCAAAAGTGCGTTTGGTGCGGGATGGAATTGTTATTTACCCAACTGGTGAAGGAGCAACAGCAGAGCTCGGTTCTTTAAAAAGATTTAAAGATGATGCGAAGGAGGTTGTTTCAGGAATGGAATGCGGGCTTACCATCAAAAATTATAATGATATTAAAGTAGGAGATATCGTTGAGGCTTATGAAGAAGAAGAAGTAAAGAGAACATTATAAGCAAAGACATAAGAGTTAAGGAGCAAGAGACAAGAAACAAGGCTCAAGACTTGACCCTTGTTTCTTGTCTCTTGGTTTCTTCATCCTTACTCCCTAAATTTTTTGTTAAATCACCGCTTCAGTTAGCCAATGCGGCATGTTGAAACTAATTTTGGCTTTCATATTAACAGGTTTATGAAGAAAATTATCCTCTTATCGATTTCTTTTTTTGCGGGGCTGCATACTTTCTCTCAGCAAAAAATTGTTGCAGATAAGATTGTTGGTATTGTGGGAGACAAAATTGTTCTCAGATCAGAGATCAATTCTGCCATTTCAGACATTGTACGTCAAGGTGGCCAAGCTCCTGAGGATTGCATGGTTCTTGATGGTATGTTGATACAAAAAGCATTGGTGCTACAAGCAGAGAAAGATTCAATACCTGTGAGTGATGAAGATGTGGAAGCCGAAATCGATCAGAAGATTCGTTATTTTATTGCTCAATATGGCAGTAAAGACGCGCTTGAACAAATTGCAGGCAGAACAATTTATCAATTGAAAGAAGATTTTCGCCAGCCAATTCGCGAACAGCGCATGGCGCAAGGAATGAGGAACAAAGTTGTTTCAGATGTGAAAATGACTCCGACTGAGGTGAAAGAATTTTATGAGAAAATTCCAAAAGACAGCCTTCATTTTTATGAATCTGAATTGCAGATAGGCGAGATTGTTGTTTACCCGAAAGCAAGCCACGACATTGAAAAATTGGCGATTGATGAGCTTGCTGATTATAAAAGGCAAGTAGAAGCTGGATTGAAGAAATTTGAAGCATTAGCAAGACTTTACTCAGATGATCCTGGAAGCAAGGATAAAGGTGGAGAATACGATATTAACCGGGGAGAGAAGCAATGGGATCCGGTTTTTTTAGCTGCCGCTTTCAGGTTGAAAGAAGGGCAGGTCTCACCTGTGATTAAAACTCAATTTGGGTATCACATTATACAAATGGTGAGCCGCAATGGTGATGATGCAAGGATCAGGCATATTTTGAGAATCCCTCAGATTACGGATGCAGAAACAAATGAAGCTATTCAAAAGCTGGATTCCATTCGTGGTCAATTGACTTCAGGAATGATTAATTTTAAAGAAGCAGCAGTGAGATATAGCGATGACCCGAATGCGAAGTTTACAGCAGGTCTTAAAATGGCAAGAGATGGCTCTACGTATTTAACAATAGATCAGCTAGACAAAGAAGTGATAAAGCTTTTAGACAACCTGAAAGTGGGTGATTATTCCAAATCAACAGCCTATACCGATGAGAGAGGCAAAAAAAGCGTTCATATAATTTACCTTCTCTCCAAATCAGACCCACATAGAGAGAACATGAAAGATGATTACAACAAAATTTCACAAAGGGCACTCGAAGAGAAAAAACAATTGGCTTTAGAAAAATGGTTCAAATCCAAAATCCCTTCCTATTACATATTAATTGACGAAGATTACAAACATTGCCCTAATCTTGGCAAGTGGCAAACCACAACCACTGCCAACAATTGATTTTCTTAATCTATATTAATTCCATTTTTCTGAAATAGTCTTACCTTCGCGCTTCATTTTTATTCATGAGCGATGAAATTAAACATGAATGCGGCTTAGCATTCATCAGGCTTCGCAAACCGTTCTCATATTACCTGCAAAAATACGGGACAGTCCTCTACGGCTTAAATAAGCTATATCTTCTCATGGAGAAGCAGCATAACCGTGGGCAAGATGGTGCAGGAGTTGCTTCTGTTAAATTAAATATTGAACCAGGGCATCCTTTTCTTCAAAGAATTCGAAGCAACGCTAACCAGCCGATTGCTGATATATTTTCAAAAATATTTGCCGAGCTGAAGGAGCTCGAAAAGTATCAGCCCGATATCACAAAGCACCCGGGTCTCATGAAGGGCCATATTTCTTTTTTGGGAGAATTATTATTAGGTCATTTGCGATATGGCACACATGGAAAAAACAATGTTGAATTTTGTCATCCATTTATAAAACGCAACACAATTCCAGCACGCAATCTGGCACTTGCAGGCAATTTCAATTTAGTGAATACCGATGAGCTTTTTGCTTTGATAAATGTTGAGCCAGGTGAATTCCAAAAGCAAAGCGATCTGGCTGCCATGATGGAAGTGATACATCATTTTTTAGTAAAGGCAGATGAAAGTGCCCCTGACAATTTAGATATTGTTGATGTGCTACGTAAATCTATCTCTCTTTTTGACGGTGGGTTCGCTGTCGGTGGAATGTTAGGAAATGGAGATTCGTTTGTATTTCGCGATGCAAACGGAATCAGACCTGCATATTATTATATTAATGATGAGGTTATTGTTTCCGCATCTGAGCGTTCAGCAATAAGAACCGTTTTCAATGTTGGCGAAAATGAAGTGAAGGAACTGATGCCAGGAATGGGATTGATAGTAAAGGCTGATGGAGCAACTTCTGTTGAAAAATTGCTTGAGCCAAAAGAAAGGAGGGCATGCAGCTTTGAGCGCATTTATTTTTCAAGGGGAAGCGATGAGAAAATCTATCGTGAAAGAATTGCGCTCGGGTACAATTTAAGCGAACAAGTATTAGATGCGATCAACAGTGATCTTAAGAATACAATCTTTTCATTCATACCAAATACTGCAGAAGTTGCTTTTTATGGTTTATGGAAAGGCATGGATGATTATCTTGAAAAAGTTAAGATACAGCGCATACTTTCCTGGGGAAAAGATTTTACTGAAGAGAAGCTAACGGAGATGATTAGCCGAAAAATAAGAGTGGAGAAGATAGCAATCAAAGATGTGAAAATGCGCACTTTCATTACGGAAGATGTGAGCAGGAATGAAATGGTGCAGCACGTGTACGATGTCACTTATGGAACTGTTAGAAAAGGAATAGATACGCTCGTGGTAATTGATGACTCCATTGTTCGTGGGACCACTCTTAAAGAAAGCATTGTGCGAATGCTTGCAAGGCTTGAACCTAAAAAGATTATTGTTATCTCATCTGCACCTCAAATACGTTATCCTGACTGTTATGGCATTGATATGAGCAAGCTTGGTGATTTTATAGCTTTCAGGGCTGCGATAGATTTGATAAAGGAAACAGGGAAAGAAAATTGTCTGCAGGAGCTTTATGAAAGATGCAAAGAGCTTCAGAGAACCGGACAGCTTCATACAGAAAATATAGTTCAACAGGTGTATAAGTTTTTCAACACGGAACAGATATCTAATAAAATTGCGCAGTTGATTACTCCACCTGAAGTTACTATTCCCGTACAGGTAATTTATCAAACCATCGAGTCACTCCACCAGGCTTGCCCTACTAATACAGGAGACTGGTATTTTACGGGAAAATACCCAACCTCAGGCGGCAATAGAGTTGTGAACAAAGCGTTCATTAATTTTATGGAAGGAAAAAATGAGAGAGGATATTAACCCCTTCATATTTTTATAGCTTCATCATAATTTCAATATTCATTTCCGTTTTCATGAAATCAATTCTACTAGTAAGACATGCTAAAAGCAGTTGGACGAGCGATGTTCTTAATGATTTCGATAGGCCATTGAATGAGCGTGGAAAAAGAGAAGCGCCTGAAATGGCAAACAGACTTATTAAAAACAACATTACAATTGATTGTTTTGTTTCGAGCCCTGCTAAAAGAGCAAAAAAAACAGCGATATTTTTCGCGAAGGAATATGGAAGAGAAGAAGATGAAATTATTTTTATCCCTGAATTATATCATGCAGGAATACAGATCTTTTCGAAAGTGATTTCCGAATTGGATAATGATTTTGAAACGGTCGCAATTTTTTCCCATAACCCAGGAATCACTGAGTTCGCAAACCTGCTTACAGAAATGCAGATTGATAATATGCCAACATGTGGTGTTTTTGCAGTGAAAGCCCCAGTTGACAAATGGAGCGATTTTACTGATGCAGAAAAGCAACTTTTATTTTTCAATTATCCAAAACTGGAAATTGATAATTAATTCCTGAAAATTTTTTTCACTCAATTTTTTGTTGGCAATTCGAGTAGTGCATCATCAAGCAAATTATGGTTCTGTTCTTTATATTTTATGAAAGTGAATTTCTTCGCATCTTCGATTGCGCTAAGCAAGGAAAAATTTTTCTGATTTATTTTCATCGCAAATTTTTTCTCAGAAAGATAATCTGCAAGATATTCCTGTTCACTTTGACCGGGTGTTGGGATAACAATGCAATTTTTACCAAGTCTTGCCAAATCCATCATAGTGCTATACCCCGAACGGCAAATGATTAATTCAGACTTGCATATTGCATCATTAAGTTCTGAAGATGTCATGTGATTATAAACTTCTACGTTCGAAGAAATAAAGATTTTATTATTTTCATCAGGCAACCCTCTTACTAAAATCGTTTTCTGTGCGTAAGATTTCAACTCATTCAGAATAATATTTTCGAGAATCGTTCTCTGTGGTTCTGGCCCTGATAATAATATCAATAGCTTGTAAATATTTGTAGTTTCTTTTTTTTCAAACCTTGATAATATGCCGGTATAGTGAGCAGGGATTTTTGGAAATATTTTTGGATGTGATAATTCGCCGGCAAGATTATTTTCATTTTCAAAATCTGCAATCCAGCAAACAGAAAATTGGTTGAGGTATTTATAATTTAAGCGTTGCAGTTTTTTTTCAATTTTTTTTCCAAAAGGCGTTTTGATATAAAGCTGGTGCGTCAGAAAAACTGAAATTATTTTTTTGGAGTGAAGCCCGTAACGATTGTCAGAAATAACGATGTCGATGTTTTCCTTTTCAATAATTTCGTTCAGCCACCTTTTTTCTGTGTTGATTTTAATCAAAATCTTAGGGATTTGAAGAATGATTTTTAGACTTGTGAGCAGGCTGTTATCCCCATATTTCAATTTATAACCTGGCAATTTTAAAAACTTTAGGGTTGGGAATTCAGTTTTCAACAGACTTAATTGACTGCCTTCACAAGCAATAATTATTTCATAATCAGCTAGTAATAGTTTTTTAATTATTGGAATACAACGTGTTGCATGACCCAAGCCCCAATCAAGCGGTGCTAGGAGTACTTTTACCCTTTTATTTGAGTTTTGGCTAATTATAATAATATCGCTTAAAAGTTGTTATTAATTTGAATACAAAATACTGTAAATTAGTAATCCATTTCTTATGGAAAAACAAAAGCTTTTATCAGTTTTATTAATTGTAATTCTTACACTTGCAATTGCAAGCTGCGGTTCCGGAAATAAAATAGGCGGAACCAGTAAGCGATGTGGGTGTGGGATGAATAAGGGCATGGTCGGCTATTAAAATCTAATTCTAATTAAATGAAAACTCCTGACAGAGATTTGCTTGTTCTTGTAAAAGATGAATTCATGAGTGAAAAATTCATGGAGCAGGAACTTGAACAATTAAATGAGATGCTTTTCCATTTTGAAACAATGGAAAAATTTTGTGCTGTGCATGAAATTTTTGATTTGAATAAATATAAAATTATCAGCAAGCCATATTCGATGCAGCAAATTATCAGGCAAAAAGAACTAAAGCCATTTCAATTTGTTTGCAATAAAAATTAAGTAAAAAATTTTAGAATAAAAAGCCCCGCAATTTGCGGGGCTTTTTATTTATGATAATTCAAGCATTGCAGCTTTTAATTTTTCTGTCATTTCAGGAATATCTTTTAAATGACAGGTGCCAACACTGAGCCGATACCATGGAGAATTTTTGTTAGCACCAAAGGCTGAGAATGGGACGACTGCTAATTTTGCTTCATTCAAAATATAAGCAGTAACGTCTGCCTGGGTCTTTAACAATTTTCCGTCTTTTGTTTTTTTGCCCGCCAAATCTATTTTTATGGTAAGATAAATAGCTGCTTGCGGTATCACGGCATCAACATGAAAATCTTCTTTTTTTAGTTTGATGAACTCATCATAAATAGCATGAAGCCTTATTTCAACATCTGATTTAAATTTTTTTAGGAACTCATCAATGTTTTCTTTCTGCAATAAAAATTTTGCTGTTGCTTTCTGTTCTGCCATTGGCGCCCATGCTCCAATATGGCCTAATATCGCTTTCATCTTATCAAGAATTTCAACTGGCCCAAAACTCCAGCCGACTCTTAATCCGGTTGCAGCAAACACTTTGCTGATGGCATCAATGTACACAGTATATTTTTTCATTTCAGGCCGCAGCGAAACAGGGTCGTAGTGCACAGTATTTCCATAAGTGAGATGCCAGTACATTTGATCATACATCAGGAATAATTTTTTCTCTTCATCACCCCTCCTTTCATTTTCTTTCAATATCATATCACAAATGGATTCAAGATCTTTTTTTGTGATCGTTGTTCCGGTTGGATTTTGGGGCGAGCACAAACAAATCAAGGTTGCACCTTTTATATGCGGGGCTATATCTTCTGCTGAAGGCATGAAGTTGTTTTCAACATGCGTTTCTATAACAACATGTTCGCCGCCGTTGAAATGGGTGTAATGATTATTATTCCAGGAAGGCACCGCATAAATCACTTTATCTCCTTTGTCAACGATTGCCCTGAACACAGAATAAATCAAAGGCCTGCCACCACAAGAAACTAAAATTTCTTTTACGGAATAATCTAAATTTTCTCTCTCTTTAAGAAAGCCTGAAATAGATTCACGTAAATCTAAGTTGCCTTCTGCAGCCGGATAATTTGTGAAGTGATTTCTATATGCATCTACAATCTCATCCTCTAATGCTTTTGGTATCGGGAAAATTTTTGGGTCAAAATCGCCAACAGTGAAGTTGTAAATTTTTTCTCCCTGCCTTATTTTTTCTCTTATCTCGCCACCGAGGCTCACAATTTCAGAGCCGATTAATGTTTCAGATAAATATGATAGTTTCACTTGGTTTGATTTTAAAATCAGAAATTATTATTACAAAGCTAATTGCATACCTGCAGAATGCAACCATGATTTTTAAGAGCGGTATAAATTAAAAACCCTCAGCAAAACTGAGGGTTTCATTAATAATTTAATTCGTTAATCATATCGTTTCAATAAATCAATCACATCTTTATCTACAGTTGTAACAGTATCGCTTAACGGCTTTCCATAAAAATGAATTTCATATTCGCTTCTGTAGGTTCCTTTTGCCTGAGTTTTTGCAAAAACTTTTTTATTTAAAGAAGTGTATACCATATAACCCGATGCAAATGCACCTAATGCTATATATACAACCAGCAATGCAACAGACAGGCTTTTCACTATTTTATTCTTCTCAGCATAAATTGCCTGCAAAACCAATGCAGCAATAATGGGCATTATAGGTACCCAAAAGCGAGGATCGTT
>Ga0209060_10001739_pt1 | contig 22529 bp, 13 predicted proteins | sample Coa_R1_8_FD_187155 | JGI IMG/M metagenome (GOLD analysis project Ga0209060, IMG submission 187155) | Surface soil microbial communities from Centralia Pennsylvania, which are recovering from an underground coalmine fire - Coalmine... | ecosystem: Environmental > Terrestrial > Soil >...
CTGCGCTTAAGCAATGCCGCCGCAAGCGAGCTCGCTGAACCGGAAGGGAAATTTGGAGTGCAGGTAAAATATTGAAATAGTTAAGAGTTCAAAGTCGGGAATTTTTCAACTCTGAACTCTTAACTGTGAACTCAGAACTCAATTAAAGTCATTCTCATCAAAATCCTGATCAGTACTGTAAGTGCCGCCAAGATTCACCATTGAGCCGATTAAATCTTTGAACTCAATTTTTCCTTCCACAATTTTTTTGCTGATCAAAGAGTAGGCTGCCAATCCGTGCAGCACGAATTCCATTAACAATGCGGTTTCTTTTTCATTTGCATGCTTGAAATATTTTTTGATGAGCGGATGCAGTCCATCAACTTTATATAGTTGTTGAATTTTCTCTTCATCTTTTGTGTTGAAAAATAAATTCAACTGATTGCCTTTATCAAACCACGATGTGATCGGGCGAAAAGGGTTTTCTTCTTTTTCAGAAGCTTTGCGTTTTTTTAATTGCTCAGGATTGGGGAAATAATTAATGAACTGCGAACGGAATGCCTTTTCCAACAAATTAAATGCAACCTGATAAGGGCCCTCCTGTTCGCCTTCATACACCAGTTCAATTTTTCCGGTGATAGAAGGAATGATGCCAACAAGATCGCTCATCCACACATGCGTTTCTTTTTCTTTGTTCACGATCGCTCTTCTTTCTGCCGCGCTCACTGCATTCTCAAATGCGGCAATGGTGAGCCTTGCAGAAACGCCGCTTTTCTTATCAACGAATTCGCTCGCTCTTGCTTCAAATGCAACTTGCTCAATCAATCGCTTTACCAGATCGCTGACTTTCACTTTTATTTTTTGCTCCTCCAGAATATCAGCTTCCTGTTCAGTGATTGCCAATGAATGTTCAATGCTTTTTGGATAATGAGTGAGTATCTGACTTTCAATCCTATCTTTTAAAGGGGTAACGATTGATCCGCGATTGGTATAATCTTCAGGATTTGCGGTGAACACAAATAAAATATCAAGCGGCATACGCAATTTGAACCCGCGAATCTGGATATCCCCTTCTTCTAAAATATTGAACAGCGCCACCTGAATGCGTGCCTGCAAATCAGGGATTTCATTAATTACAAAAATGCCTCGATTGCTTTTTGGGATGATGCCGAAATGAATCACTCTTTCATCTGCAAAATTCAAGCGAAGGTTTGCAGCTTTGATCGGATCAATGTCACCAATCAAATCTGCCACGCTCACATCCGGTGTTGCTAATTTTTCTCCGTAGCGCTCGCTTCTGTGAAGCCATTCAATGGGAGTGTTATCACCTTTCTCAGCAATGACATCTTTTGCAAATTTTGAAATCGGGAACAACGGATCGTCATTCACTTCGCTTCCAGCAACAACCGGAATGTATTCATCCATCAAATCCACCATTTGCCTCGCCATTCTTGTCTTCGCCTGCCCGCGCAAACCAAGAAATAAAATATTATGCCTTGACAACAACGCTCTTTCAGTATCAGGAATCACTGAATCTTCATAACCTATAATCTTTGAAAATGTAGATTCTTTGTTCTGCAGTTTTTTAATCAGGTTCTCACGGATCTCTTCTTTCACCGTTCGCCTTTTATAGCCCGCTTTTTTCAGGTCGCCTAATGTCTTTATGTTTTCAATATTCATCATTCAATGTACGATTTTAGATTTACGATTTTTTTCTCATTCAATTCTTCACTTTTCAATACTATTATTCCTTAAGTTTTAGTTCTTCCAAATATTTCTCTTCATCTTTTGTAAGATCAACGAGCGCATACTTTTTTATATTATCAATAGTCATTTCATCAAGCATATTCACAGTATTTTTATAAGTGCAGCTTTTAGATGGTTTAATTATTACATAAATATCACCACGCGATTTTTTATCTAAAAGAAATTTTCTGAACTGATTGTATGTATATTTTTCACCCGACTTTATATTAGTTCCTGAATATGCATAAATTCCTTCGTTTTCAAAAGTAATCACAGTTATTGCATCTTTTAATATTGACTGGTCAATTTTAGGCTCATGACTATCATCTTTTGGCAAATAAAGGTTAAGTGGCTGTGGTGAAAGATACTTCTGTAAAGATTCGATACCGAATTTTTTTTCTTCAATATCATCTAAGGTATCAATAGAACGGTTTTGAATATTATTTTTGTTTAACAAGTCAACAAGTTTTTTAAGGTTCGTACCTACATCTCCAGACGCTGTTGGTTTAATAGCTACTTTAAAATTTAAATTTCCAGATTGCTCTTTTGCGAATTTGATTATTTGATTGACAAATACAGAATCGTTGAGCTTGCCTCTTTCCAAACCTGACATCTTTGAGCTATTTCCTTGATAAATAGCAATAGAATCATATCCAAGCAAAATACAACTCAATACACTTTCGGATGCATTTTGTGTGTTATTGCATCCTATCAGAAAATGCGTTATGAAAAATAAAATAAAAAAAGTTTTAATAATCCAACAGCATTTTTTCATAAACGATATTATATGGTTAACATCAAACTTAATAAACTGCGTTAAGTTTTCTAATTCAACTTTGATGAAATAATACTGTAATTAAAAACTTCTGAGAAGGCAACCGTTGTTAATCACATTATCCTCAAATCCCAAAAATCCACAGAATCCCAGTTCTGACAGATTAATAAACAGTTTTTCTTTTCCCGCTTTCAAAATCGCGGAAGATAAATGCACCCAATTTATCTAACGCTGCGAAAAATGCTTTGCCATTATTTGTTTCCGTAAATTCATTTACGAAACGCTGCAGATAAGGATCACTTGCTATCATAAAAGTAGTGATCGGTATTTTTAATTTTTTACATTGTGCTGCCAGGTTCAAACAACGGCTGGTGATTTTTCTGTCAAGCCCAAAACTATTCTTATAATATTTTTTCCCAACTTTCAAACAAGTTGGCTTGCCATCCGTGATCATAAAAATCTGCTTGTTCTGATTTCTTCTCCTGCGCAAAATATCCATTGCCATTTCCAATCCTGCAACTGTGTTTGTGTGATATGGACCAACCTGCAAATAAGGCAAATCTTTTATTTCAACAGGCCAGGCATCATTTCCGAATACCACAATATCCAATGTGTCTTTCGGATATTTTGTAGTGATCAGTTCGCTTAATGCCATCGCCACTTTTTTTGCCGGCGTGATCCTGTCTTCTCCATACAAAATCATCGAGTGCGAAATGTCGATCATCAACACAGTAGATGTCTGCGATTTAAAATCTGTCTCACGTATCTTTAAATCATCTTCCTGCATATTGAAACTTTCAATACCATGATTGATCTGCGCATTGCGGATTGATTCAGTGAAATCAATCTGTTCAAGTAAATCACCAAACTGGAATGATCTTGTTTCAGGATTGATCTCATCGCCCTGACCGGCTTTGAAAGTATTATGATTTCCTTGCTTTGTTTTTTTCAGCTTGCCAAAAATTTCTTCCAGCGAGCGCTTGCGAATTCCTTGTTCAGTTTTCGGAGTTATTTTTATTTCACCTGTTTGTTTGTTCTCGTCAATATAGCCTTTGTCTTTCAGGTCGTCAATAAAATCACCCATTCCATATTCATCATCTGTCAGTTTGTATTCTTTGTCAAGCTGGTTCATCCATTGCAAAGCTTCGCCAACATCTCCGTTGGTGTAGTTCAGCAATTGCATGAACAAATCCAGCAACTGATCAAACTTTGATTTGCTTTGCTGATTAGGATCAAACTTTGTGAAATGAAAACCGATCATCTGATATATTAAAATATAATTTTTATTTACTATGAAGTTAAGAATAATTTTCTGGTCAGCGCCTGCACGCTATAAACAACAATTAACAAAATAAAATGAAATTGGTTTGCAGAGTTTTTCACATTAAAAAAAATCAAATTATTTTTTTGATTTTTTTTTGATAACGAACCGTTAACATAACACACGCATTTTTTTTGCAGCAGATCAAAAAAATGTTCTGTCTACTTAACACCCCTCTATTCTACTACATCACCAGCCTCCTTAAAAGATCAAATGAAACGATCTGTGTTCAAGATGAACATTGAGATCGAGGGGAATTTTTTTCATCATCAAAACTCATCACATGAGAAAATTTGTAAGTCTCGTGACCGCAGCGCTATGCTGTTTAGTTACCACACTGTCGGCGCAGACAAAAGAAATTACCGGAAAAGTTACAGATGCTACAGGCAATCCTGTTCCTGGCGCAAGTGTCAGAGTCAAAGGCATCAGAGGCGGCGTTAGTGCTGATGCCAATGGAATATTTAAAATTAATATTCCTGCAAATGCAATTCTTATTTTTAGCGGTGTTGGTTTGGAAACGCAGGAAATAAATGTGGGGAATTTGCAGAACATAAATGTTTCTTTAAAGCAAGCTGCTACAACATCTATGAGCGAAGTTGTTGTCACAGCACTTGGCATCAAACGGGAGAAACGACAACTGGGTGTCGCCACGCAAACAATCAGCAGCGACCAGCTCAACAAATCGGGCACTGGCAATCCGCTTTCAGAAATGAATGGGAAAGTTTCAGGGCTGACTGTGATTAATAGCGCAGGTGATCCCGGCAGTGGGACATATATCCGGTTAAGAGGCGTGAATTCTATTACAGGAGATAATCAGCCGCTAATTGTTATTGATGGAATTCCTGTTGATAATTCTATTAATAATTATGATGCTGAAGGAAATGGTTTTTCTGCTTCAAATGCAAATGGCAACCTTGTAGGAGGTGCACAGCCAACTAATCGTGGCCTCGATATCAATCCGGATGATATAGAATCTGTCAGCGTATTGAAAGGTCCATCTGCTTCTGCTCTGTGGGGAATGAAAGGCGCCAATGGAGTAATATTGATCACTACTAAAAAGGGTTCAGGCAAGAGGGGCACGAGCGTTACATTCAATTCATCTGTGACTATCGATAAAATAAGCCAGACACCTGCGCTGCAAAATCAATGGTCGAAAGGAAGTGATGGAGAATATCTTGGACCAGAAATTGGCTCAAGTTCAACTTCGTGGGGCGCAAAAATGGATACGCTTTCATGGGATGGAAATACAAGTTATAAATGGGATAAGCATGGTGCTATCGTAGGCAATTCAGATCCTTCTGCAAAAATTCCTGTTCATCCTTATAATCAATATGATTTTTTTCAAACAGGATTTACGACGAACAACAACGTTGCATTATCCGGCAACAATGATAAATCGACTTTTAGGTTAGCTGTGGGAAATCTTTATCAGACAGGTGTTATACCTACGAGCAAATACAATAAAACGACAGTAAACTTAAGTGGCGAATCAAATATCACAGACAGGCTTCATGCAACAGCATCTATTCTTTACACTAATTCCTACAACAAAAAAATACAACAAGGTTCAAATGTATCAGGAATCATGTTAGGGCTTACACGAACTCCTCCAAGCTTCGACAACTCCAATGGATACAGTGATGCTGCCGGCCATCCTGACGCATATATTTTCCCTGATGGCACACAGAGAAATTATCGCGGCGGCGTAGGATATAATAATCCATATTGGACCGTGAACGAAGCACCAACCACTTCTGATCTGAATCGTGTACTGGGTTCTATTCAGGCTGATTACCGCTTATTGAATTGGATGACTTTGACATACAGATTAGGCGGAGATATTTACACACAGTCTGATAAAATTGCTTACAATGTCAACGATGAATCATTCCCATTAGGAGCAGTTGTGCTTGTCGATTATATCAGCACCATTTTCAACTCTGATTTTATTGTGAACATGCATAAATCTTTCAACAAAGATTTTGAAGGCTCATTAATTGTTGGAAATAATTTCTACAACAATCAAAAAAATACGCGTTTTGCAGAAGGACAACAATTAGCTATTCCCGGATTTTTGGATATGTCGAATGCGAGCACTTATCTATCATCAGAAGGCGAGTTAAGGAAATCAACGATGGCTTTTTATGCGGAAGCTGAACTGAACTATAAAAAACAATTATATCTCACATTAACAGGAAGAAGAGAAACATCATCCACACTTCCAAAAGCAAATGATGTATATTATTATCCTTCTGCAGCATTATCATGGATATTTACTGAGCTCCCCAATTTCAAAAACGGCAACATCATTTCCTTCGGGAAGCTAAGAGCATCTTATGCTGATGTGGCGCATGATCCGCCTCCTTATGCGCTTAACACACCTTACAGCACAGCAACATTCGCAGACGGATGGACAGGCGGCATCACATTTCCGTTCAACGGCATTCCGGGCTATCAGATCAGTTCAGCAATAACAACAGTTGGCAACACCAACCTGAAGCCGGAAAATACAAGGTCAGTTGAATTGGGAGCGGATCTGGCATTTCTAAAAAACAGGATAGGCCTTAACGTTACTGCCTATTATTCAAAAACAACGGATGACATCTTGCCGGTGAGCCTTCCTTTCTCTACGGGATTCGGAGCCATTGAACTGAATGCAGCTTCTTTATCAAACAAAGGGCTTGAAGTGACATTGAACACGACTCCGGTATTGAAAAAAGATCTTCGCTGGGACTTGAATTTTAACTGGTCAAGAAATATCAGCAAGGTAATCCAGCTTTCACCCGGAGTGAATGAACTGCTGATCGGTGGTTTTGGTGGCGGCGAGGCAGAAGTAGCAGCGATCCCAGGCCAGCCTTTTGGTGTGCTGTATGGAGCTACACAAATTCATGCAGGTTATAATCCAAAAGCACCTGCTTTAAATCAGAATAATTTAAGTTCTCCGGTCATATTAAATGATACCAAAGGAGATCCTGGCTTTGCACAGCCATTAACGGATGCAGGACCATTGCAAGTGATTGGAGATCCAAATCCTAAATGGCTTGGGTCTGTAATCAGCAGCCTTAGTTATAAAAAATTCACATTCGCTTTTCAGATTGATATCAGACATGGTGGCGACATGTGGAACGGGACACGCGGCGCTCTCGAACAAAAAGGAACATCGCAAAGAACTGCGAACAGAGGGCAAAGCGTTACATTCAAAGGATTGCTTGGACACTTAGACGCCAATGGAAATCTTGTTCATTACGGGCCTGATGGCGTTACTGAAATCGCAGGACCAGGTGATGCGAACACAAACAGTTCTGTTTATACTCAATATTACTGGCAGAATATTCAAAGCAGTTTTGGTGCGCCTACACAGGAAGTGGATGTTGAAAATGCAGGCTTCACAAGAGTGCGCCAGGTTAGCCTCAGCTATGAGCTGCCCAACGATCTTTTTGGAAAGAATACTTTCAGCAGAATTTCATTTACTGTTTTTGCAAACAATGTGCTTTTATGGACAAAATATGATGGCGTTGATCCTGAGACGAGCCTCGGCGGCCCGGCTAACGCACAAGGTCTGGATTATTTCAACAATCCTGGCACAAAGACTTATGGTGTAAGATTGAATTTCGGTCTATAAAAATTTTATCCACTTAATAAAACAGCATATTATGCAACGATATAAATTAATTCCTATCATTTTCGCAGGCGTTTTTATTTGCATTACGTCTTGTCAGAAATCTTATTTCACAAATCTGAATAATAATCCGAATGTCGCAAACAGCGTGACGCCGAATTTATTATTGCCAACTGTAGAAACTGGGTTGGCATACACACAGGGCGGTGACATCTCACGATTTTCAACGCTCATCACGCAACAGACTTATGGAGCAGCAAGTCAGTTCCAGAATTTTTATATTTATAGTTATAGCACAGGTGCATTTGATAATCTCTGGGCAGATCTGTACACAACGACCATGGAGAACGACTTAACATTGATGCAGTCCGCAGATGCTGGCAATGACAATGCTTATAGCGGCATATCAAGAGTTTTGATGGCCTACACTTTGGAAATGACTGTTGACATTTGGGGCGATGTCCCTTATTCAAAAGCTTTTCAGGCAAACAAAGGTGGCACACTGCAACCTACATTCGATAAAGCACAGGATTTATATGACACTGTTTCAAATTTAATTGATGCAGGAATCACTTTCCTGAGCAATGCAAATGCAGGAACCATTGTGCCAGGAGGCGATGACATTATGTATGGCGGCGATGAAACAAAATGGATAAAATTTGCGCATGCTGTGAAAGCAAGATTATACATTCATCAAAATAAAGGCAACGCAACTATGGCTGCAAGCGCATTAACTGAAATTGCATCTTCATTTGCTGCCAATTCAGATAATGCTACCTATACATTTGCAGGCACTGCAACTTCTGAAAACCCATGGTATCAATTTCAGAGCAGTTCAAGAAACGGGAATGTTCTTTTTGCATTGCAATCAAAAGGTGTTGCCACTCCTTTCGCTGCATTGCTCACTCAATTGAACGATCCACGCTATTTTGTTTATCTCGATAGTGCGAATGACTTGTCAGGACAACCTGCAGCTTCTCCTGCAACACATGTTGGAGGACTAAACGAATATTATGGAGGTATTTCTGCGCCAGTTGAATTCATCACTTATGATGAAATGCTTTTTGCAAAAGCAGAAGCCATTTTAAATTCAGGCGGATCAATGGCAGATGCACAAACTGCATATCAGGCTGCCATTACTGCTAATATGCAAAAGCTTGGCGTTCCCGCCGGTGCTGCTGCCACTTATATTGCAGCAAACGGAACATTGCCTGCAACCACCAGCGATGCGATTGCAAAAATTGCACTTCAGGAATACATTGCTCTTTACTTAAATCCAGAAGCATGGACTTTGTGGAGGAGAACAGGATCACCCGTACTAAATCCTACAACAGGAACTCAGATTCCAAGAAGATTGCTTTATCCGGCAAATGAATACACGCTTAATTCGGCAAATACACCGGCATCAACATTGTTCACGCCCAAAATTTTCTGGGATAATTAGTATACCTCTGGAAATAAAAAAGGCTGTCGTAACTAACAGCCTTTTTTATTTTATTGAAAACTAATTTTCAATTCAGAAATCTGATAATGTCTTTCAAAAAAATCCCAACATCGATGTTGGGATTTACTGAAAATTATTTTTTAGACTTTGTATCTGATTTTTGTGCTGGCGTATTGTTGATAATTGGCGGAGCTTTTTCTGTGCCGGGTGTTGCTTTTCCCGGATTATATTGTTTCTCCATTTCTGAAATTTGCATGGTCATTCTGTACGTAGTGAAAATATCCTGCACAAATTGACCTTGTCTTTCTGATAAATTGCCTCCTTTGCCTTGCAGCAACATGTAAGCGTTGGTAGCAAGCTGCTCATCGCTCATGTTCTGATCATCGCCTAAAGATTTGTAATAGCGCATTTGCTGCTGCAAATCTTTTTTAAGTGAAGCAGAAACTTTTTTCGCCAATGTGAGATCGCCGGCAGCATAGCAAGCCTGTAAGAAATTTGTAGAAATAGCGTCTTGTTGATTGCCCCTGTTGCTTGTCATGCCATAAGGGAAATTAGATTCGCGAACATGCTGATCAAAATGCTCGAGCACATTTTTCGCAGAATCCTTTTTGCCTGCATCAACAAGGCTCAAAGCAATTTGAGATGTTGCTAATCTGATGCTGTTCAGATGGCGGCGGTTTTCTTCATCAAAATAAACCCCTTCTTTATCAGCATTGCCATAAGCAAATTTCTCCATCACTGTTTTGTAAGCCACTTCATTATCAACACCACCATTTGCAATCGGCACTAATTGATATGCAAGTCCCGTGAGCCTTACATACTTTTCCAGCCCAAGCGCACCAAGCTCCTGAGTAGAAGTGAAGCATATCGGGCGTTTCCATTTATTAGCAGCAATGATGGCATAAATAGCAAGGTCGTTCTTTAGCATAAAGTTTTTGTCTTTCGACATATCTATCTGCAATTCTTTGACAACGCTGTCTGTTGCATGAACAGTCCCATTGCTTTTCACGACATTCTCATCAACAGGAACTGAAAACTTTTTAACCGGGAACATATTAATAACAGATCCGTCTTCCGTTTGATTGGTGGTATATTTTGTATCATCGCTTCCAATCACATTCTTCACGATGTCGTATAAATCATAATATTTATTTTCATCAAATCCCGGCAGCTTATTAAAATAAACAACATCTCTTTTACTTCCCTGGATTTGTTCAGGAGAAAGAATGACATCAAAAGGTGCGCTCTGATTTATTTTGTAGCGAAGCTGGTTCATATACCAGTCTGTTCCCAATAAGCTGTTCACCATCACGCGAACGTCGGGGCGAATACCTTCCACTTCCTGCGCATACCACAAAGGATAAGTATCGTTATCTCCGAATGAAAAAAGAATGGCATTTGGGGGACAGCTTTCGAGGTAATCTTTTGCAAGATCTCTTGCCAATGTTTTTTTACTTCTGTCATGGTCGTCCCATTCCTGCTGGCCCATGAGCACTGGCACGGCAAGGAAACACAACCCGGCGGCTGCATAATTGCCCATGCTGCCTTTCAAAAACTTCTGAAATTTTTCTGCCACCCACATAACGCCAAGGCCTATCCAAATTGCGAATGCATAACAGGAACCGGCAAATGCATAGTCACGTTCACGTGGCTGCAAACCTGCCTGATTCAAATAAAGAACAATCGCGAACCCGGTGAAGAAAAATAACAGCAGCGTTATAAAGAAATCTCTTTTGCCTCTGTAATATTGAAAGAACAAACCGATAAACCCGAGTATAAGCGGTAGCATATATAACCGGTTATAGGATTTATTATTCGTGTGAATGCTGTCAGGCATTTTGCTTTGATCACCTAAAAAATAATTGTCTATGAAAGGAATGCCTGTTATCGCATTTCCATCACGAATATTTCCAAAACCCTGTAGGTCGTTTTGCTTTCCCGAATAGCTCCATAAAAAATATCTCAGATACATTTCCCAAACCTGATAGCCCATAAAATATTTAACGTTGGATGCCATCGTTGGCTGCTCACCATCTTCCAGCCCACCATATCTTTTATAAGTGTCCACTTCATTGCGCTCATTGCTGCTGTTCCACATGCGAGGGAAAAAATGTGCTGATGGTGTTCCAGCCCAGTCCTGCGCATAAGTCTTTCCTGCAATTTCATATTCAGTTTTACCTTTCACATATAAATTTCCTTTCTCAACATTTTGAGGGCGATCGGTAAAATCCGGGCCGTAGATAATCGGCCAATCACCATATTGATCACGGCTCAGGTAACCTTCAAGGCTCACAGGGTTATCAACATTATACATATCAATTGCAGGATCTGCATTCGAACGGATGATCGTTGTGAAATAAGTTGAATAACCAAGAAGCATGAATGCAATGCACCACAACCCAAGCTTCATGTAATAATATTTTCTTTTGAGGGCGAACCTGATGCCGAGAATGATCAATGCTGTTAACAAAATAAAGAAGAACCCAAACCCTGTAAAAAAAGGCAGCTTAAGATCGTTCACAAATTTAATGTCAAACCATCCTGCACCTTTGATGGTGAACTGAATCACGAACTTCAATACTGCACCAGTGATAACACATCCGATCAAAAAAGCAATGATCGTTCCCCATGTGGTTGGTTTATACCTGCGGAAATAATATACTACTGCAATGGCGGGAATAGTAAGCAGGTTCAACAAGTGAACGCCAATCGACAATCCCATCATATAAAAAATGAAAATGAGCCATCTGTCTGACCCAGGTTTATCAGCATTGTCTTCCCATTTCAAAATTGCCCAGAACACAAGCGCCGTGAAGAATGCAGAAGATGCATAAACCTCACCTTCTACAGCGCTATACCAGAATGAATCACAGAAAGTGTATGCAACAGCGCCAACAACACCTGCTGCCATCACAATGAAAAGCTGCTGACCATCGAGTGGCTGATTATCTTTTCTTACCAGCTTGCGTGCAAAGTGAGTAATAGACCAGAATAAAAACAAAATGGAGAAACCGCTCGTGATAGCGCTCATGAAATTCACGCCACGTGCGGCTGTCAGCGGGTTATCGCCAAAAAGAATAATAAAAAATCTTCCGAGCAAAACGAACATCGGCGCTCCCGGCGGGTGCGGAATCTGCAGCTTATAACAACTGGATACGAATTCGCCGCAGTCCCAAAAACTGCCGGTCGGTTCCATAGTCATCACATAAACAGCACATGCAAAAACACACACAACCCAGCCCACCATGTTATTCACCTTGTTAAAGTTCATATAGCATTGGTTTTTAAAGAATCCGCAAATATAAGGTTCTCGCTATAATGTTAAAGCCTGAGATGTTGTTTTAACGATTAATTTTTTAAGAGAAAGGCCACAGAGAGCCGCGGAGGTTTTTGAGAGAGCCCCAGAGGAGAAGGATTTAAGAATTACACTTTGGGATTTACGATTTGATAGAAAGTAGCGAATAAACAAAATTTGCAGATAGCAAATTATTTTTTGTTGGCTGAAGCGATTTCAATTTTTTCTGTGGCTCTCATTTATCCTCTGCGGTTCTCTGTGGGCTAATCTCACTCAAAGAAAACTTTCACCGTCTGATAAAAAAGCCTGTTCTGTAAATATTGGTTTTGTGATTGCTCGGTAAATCCCTGCAATCCGAACAATCCTGCTGCATTTCCTTTATTAATAGCAATTTCAAGATAACCGCCGGAATTAAAAAGTGCCAGCTTCTCTCCTTCGGGAACATCAGCATAAGTCTCGCTGATCTTGTCAATCACTTCATCTCTTTTGAAAACAATGCGGAAGCTTCTGCCCTTCCGCTGTTCTTCAAATTCATTACGTGTGATGTTCACCGTTACATTCTCAAAATGGTCAATGAAAATAATCTGACCTTCTATCCAATCGTCACCGAGCAAAGGCTTTAAATGATTTTTTTCAAGATAAGAAACATCCGCTACTCCAATCTGCTGCAATGCCTTCCCGTTCACCAGATCGTTAATTGTGTTGCCAATAACTGAAGTGCAATAAATGGTATTCTTAATGGCAGTTTTATCTAAAGGCAAGCCAATTACCAGTTCAGGCTTTCCTTCAATAATCATAGAGAGCAAGCCATTGTCTGCACAAAAAATATATTGGTTGTTATAGTAAGCGAGCAAAAGCTGTTCAGGTTTTTTTTCGAATAGATTTACCAAAACAATATGATAAGCGAAATCAGGGAAGTTTTTGATGGCATTACGGATAATATATGCTGCCTGCGGATAATTGAAAGGCGATAACTGATGTGAAATATCTACCAGAGAAAAATTTGGATTGATGCCGAGCAATTGTCCTTTAATGGCTGCAACTAAGTAGTCTTGACCGCCGATATCAGATGTAAGGGTTACAAAAGCCATTGAGGGAATGAGAAATTAAGAATCAAAAATAACGAATGAGAAAGTAGCAGACGAAACTATCTCCGAAATATTTTTCAGTGAAACTTTTGTGATTGCTATTTCACTAATTTTTTATTTTTGAAGAAATGGTTGTACATCAGCTTATCTGACCACGCAGGAAAAAACTTATTCATGAAAACAGCCAGCTTTCCACTTGAAGTTAATATCAAAGTGCGCTTTCTTTTTTCAATAGCTTTAATGATGTATTGCGCACAATCTTCTGCACTCATTAATTTGGATTCGTCCAATGGGCTTTCCCCCTGTGTTTCTCCTTTTTCATTCAGTGCAGCATTACGGATATTCGAAGCCGTGAATCCCGGGCTCACCCACATAATGTTCACTCCTGTTCCTGTCATTTCCGAGCGAAGGGCTTCCAGCCAACCCTGAAGTGCAAATTTTGATGCTGAATAACCGCTCCTGCCCGGCAAGCCTCTTGAGCCGGCAGTAGATGAAATGCCCACCACTGTTCCTTTATTTTCCAGAATAGAAGGGAAAGAATATTTTGTGCAATAGACAGCTCCGAAAAAATTCACATCCATCACTTTTTTCATCACATCCACATCCACATCATTAAATAATGAGCGCATACTTATGCCCGCATTATTAATAAGTATATCAATGCGCCCAAATTCGTCCAGCACAGAATCAATGAAACGCTTGCAATCTGTTTCATTGCTTACATCACAAGCCATAGTGTGAAGCAGCACATTCGGATATTGCAACTGAAGATTATAAAGCTTATCATAATTGCGGGCACAGGTTGCGATTTTTGCTCCAAGCGGTATCAGCGCATCGATCAATGCTCTGCCAATGCCATCGCTCCCGCCCGTTACAACCACAACCTTATCATTGAAAAAAGACATCTTAAATAATTTTCAATGCAAAATTAAGCGAGTTAATGCCTACATTAAAAAGAAATGTTGATAACCAGTTGTATTAGTGTTGAAAATAATTTTTTAAAAATTTGCCTGAAACTTATTTTACCGTATTTTTGCACTCCCAAAAAAAGGGATGATTCCGTAGCTCAGTTGGTAGAGCATAACACTTTTAATGTTGGGGTCCTGGGTTCGAGTCCCAGCGGGATCACAAAATAGCCATACAATTAATTTATAATCAAATTATTGTATGGCTATTTTTATTTTCCTTAACAAATCTAAGAGGATAATTTGGCATTGATGTTGCGGGATCTCAAATTTATTTTGATTTAACGGAAATGCATAACCGAAAATTATTGATTGCTAAAATTCGACATAAAATGGAATTTATTTAAGCCAACAAACTCGAACGAGAAAGAAAAGAAAAAGGAAGTGAATAATTATTTTGCATGAACAAAACCGTTTCATTCTGTAGTTCACTGAAAATGGCGATATTTATTTTATAACATTTATTTTCGCAGCCATTTCCTTACTTCTGTTTCTGCTTCTTTCGCCTTTGATGACAAAATATACATCGTCATTTTCTTTTCGACCCCTAATAAAAAGCCTTCGAGCACCTACCTTTTGGCAAAGTTCTTTCAGCCTGACGTTAAAGTCTAAGTCAATGTTAGATCTTGTACAATTCCGGTCTAAAAAGAACATATCACCTCGGCAGCCTCCCAATCTCAGCATCGTAAACAATCGTATAGCGAAAAGTAATCCGCAGATACAACTGTGCCGCTTAACAGGCCGCCGCTGCCTACGGGCGCTATTACACAACAAAGAGAAAGAGATTCTCTATCAAATCTTTTCCTCCGTTGGCTTAGCCCGTAAGGTTTAATTTCACATTGAATAAGAAGGAAATAGCATAATGAATTTTATTCTTTAACTACTCAGCAGCATGTATTAAATTTATGCTGAAGTTAATTGTTGTCCAGCTTACCAAATTTTGTTTCATGGCGTTACCATTAAAATACCTGATTGTTGATGATGATGAGATTAGCCGCCTAAATGTAGAATCGGAAGCATCCAGGTTTTCTTTTCTTGCTAAAGCAGCAAGCTGTAGCAATGCAATTGAAGCATTTGAATTTATTTCTCAATTTAAGCCGGACATTGTTTTCGCTGATATTGAAATGCCTGGCATCAGCGGGCTGGAGCTTATAAAAAGTTTGTCAGGTAAAGTGGCCGCCCCTGTTTTTATTACGTCTCATCCTGAATTTGCACTTGAAGGTTTTGAAATGGAGGCATTTGATTATTTATTAAAACCAATCAATCGCGAACGTTTTGAAAGATGCGCCCTACGGCTGAATGATTTTTTTCAGTTGAGGGCGAATGCTTTTGCTTTTAACAAAGAACAGGAATTTGGTTTTATTGTCATTAAGCAAGGTTACGACAAACACAAGCTTTCGCTGAACGAGATATTATATTTGGAAGCAATGAAGGACTATACGCGTATTGTTACAGATGAAAAAAAATATCTCGTACTGGGCACGATTTCTGGCATGGAAGAAAAGTTGCCGGCTGAAAAATTTGTGCGCATCCATCGCAGCTATATCGTGAACAAAGAAAAAATAAATGCAGTTCAGGGAAATAAAGTACGTCTTTCAAATTGTGAATTGCCTGTAGGAAAATTATACAAAAATGTATTAAGCAATATTCTGTGATGAAAATAATATTTATGAGAAACCATCTGCAAAAATTCCTTATTATTTTTTTGTGCATTGCCCTCGCCGGTCATGTAAATCTGATGGCTCAGGAACCTGATTTATCAAAATTCAATAACGATAAAGAAAAAATAAAGGCATGGCTTGGTTACTGTGAGTCGCTGCGCCTGAATAACACCGGATTAAAAAATAATTTTATCGTGCTGGAGCAAGCCGGGCTTAAAGGCTTGACATTAATAAAAGATGGCGATGCGGAAAACCTTTCAAAATTTTTTTTCTATATCGGTATCGGAGATTATTATCAGATCAAATTCGATAGTGCGCAATATTATTTTTATGAAAGCCTGCATCAAGGGCAAAAAGCTCATCTCGTTAAACAAATAGTGAAAGCTTGTGTGGTGCTCATCCCTGTAAATTTTCAGTTGCAGCAAACCGTCAAGGTGGAAGAATGCAAGAACATCCTTCAATCTATTGTAGATACCACAAAAAATCAGAGTATTCTCGAAGATGGCTATTATGCACTCGGCAGTTATTATCAACAAAAATCTTATTACAGCACAGCGCAGGATTATTTTATCAAGAGCCTTCAGGCACGCGAAAAAGAAGTTGATACAACAAGTGACCTCAAGAAGAAATTCGATTATGCCATTCAATGCGATATGCTTTCCAAGCTATATCTCAACACACAGATGACTGATAAAAGTATAAATTCGCTCAGGCAGGGAGAGCGCTTTGCAGATGTTTCGCCTAATGTAAGCAATCGCTTACTGAGTTCTTTTGTCGAAGCTTTCACCACTTCCGGCAATATTGATTCTGCATTATATTATAACAATAAGCTTGAAATGCAGACAAAAAATAGCCCAATCTTTCCCTCAGAAATAGTTTCTTCCAACCTGAATATTGGAATCTATTATATAGACCACAAACAATACTCGAAAGCACTTCCATATATAACTAAAGGTGATACGATTGCTGCACGTATTAAGTCACCATTGCTAATTTTTCAGACGCAGATGATAAAAGGAAGATATCTGGAAGAAACAGGAAAATATGATGAGGCCATTTCTTTGTTGATACAAGCACTTCCGGTAGCAAAGCAACTGAATAAAGAACTGTATTCAAATATCCTCAAATTTACAGCGCTTGCAGAAAAGGGCAAAGGAAATACAGCTTTGGCTTTGCAGTACTATGAACAATATACCGAAGAGGCAGATTCTCTGAATAAAGAAAAACTTTCAAACAATTTCGCCGATCAGGAAACGAGATATGAAACAAATCAAAAAGAGCAGCGCATTGTTTCTCTCGATAAAGAAAATCGTTTGGACATTCTGGAACTTCAAAATGCTACACGTACCAGGCTATTGCTGATAATTGGGTTAGCTGGATTGGGAGCTATTTCATTATTACTGTATTTATTTTACCGGAACAAGGAAAGGGTAAATCAAATTTTAAATAAACAAAAAGGTCAGCTTGAGATATTAAACAATCAGCTTGCCGTTGCCAATGAAACCAAGGCAAAATTATTTGGGATTATCGGCCATGATTTACGCTCGCCCGCGAGTCAGATTGTTCAGTTGCTCCATCTGCAAAAAGAAAACCCGGGGTTATTAAATGAGCAATCTCGCATACAGCATGAAGAGAAATTAAAAACAGCCTCAGAGAATGTACTTGAGACCATGGAAGATCTTTTGCTATGGAGCAAGAGCCAGATGCAGCATTTTACGCCGCAGCTCATGCCTGTTAAAATTTCTGGGATAGTGCAAAGAGAATTAAATCTTCTCCACCAGCGCATAGCAGATAAAAATCTGAAAATTAATAATGAAGTGCCGGAAAATTTTATATTAAAAACAGATGAAAATTTCCTGTCCATCATTATCAGGAACCTGCTGCAGAATGCAGTGAAATATAGCGATGGAGCAAGCACCATTTCAATTTCAGCCAATGAGCAAAATATATTTATCAGCAATCAATCTTCACAAAGCAATGTGGAATTGCTAAATGCGCTGCTGCAAAAAAAACTGGTGGACAGTAAAACTTCGGGGCTTGGTTTACAGATCGCGAATGACCTTGCTAATTCCATTGATGCGAAAATATTTTTCGAACAGAAAGATAGCAATACAGTTGTTGCGACTGTAAATTGGAGATGATCATTCTCCATTCTTTTTTTGACGATTTTAAACGTGCGTTTGTCGGTTATTTTGCTTCTCCTTTGTGGCAGAAAGCAAGTGTGAAGCATTTACAAAAGCGCTCGACGACAAACCTTACAGTAAGTTGAAATAATTTTTGATTTTTAGCCCCGATCACAAACCACTCTATACCTGAGTGGTTTTTTGTTTGCAATACTCATCGCCCGTTATAAAGTTGTTCAGCGATTTTACCTGCATGTTTGTCGGGTATTTTTTAATAAAGGCGCATTGATAATCCATCTTTGATATGCAATGCAAAGCATATCATGGATGCGAAATACAAAATGGATACAATCACTGTTTCTGATTATTTCAATCCTCTGTTTTTTATTGGCAATGATCTTTATAGCACTATTAAGAAGAACATGAAAAATGGCGAAAGCGATCTTCTAAAATTCTAAAACAATTAACATGCGAACTAAATTATCTCTTGAAGCAGCGCTCGTGGCGACTGTTTTATTTTTTTCTGCTTCATGCAAAAAAAGTAATGGCAGCAATAGCAGCACTACCGGCGGTGGCGATTCTGCTATTACTATTTATTCAAGCACCATTGCTGGCAATACCGCTGCAAGCACTTTTGATTTTGGTCCGACAGGCGTTGTTGCAGATGCGCAAGGAAACGTTTTTGCAGCAATTGACGGAGATGGGATTATTGTTAAGATCAGCGCTTCTGGCGCAGTATCAACTTTTGCAGGATCGAAAGGAAATTTTGGTTGCGAGGATGGCACGGGGACATCAGCAACTTTCACAAATCCGTACGCCCTCTGTATTGATGCGCAAGAAAATATTTATGTAGCAGATTATTTATGCAGCGGCATCCACAGAATTACACCATCGGGCGTTTCAACAAAGTTTTGCATGAGCGATTCGTACAACAATATTTTTATCAATCCACAAGCTATTTGTATTGATCCGCAAGGGAATATTTATAGCGCTAACCAATTGGGCGAGGAAGGGATAGTTAAGACAACACCTGGTGCAGTGGTTTCACTATTTGCAGGCAATGGAACAGCAGGCTATGTTGATGGGCCAGTTGCATCTGCCGAATTTAACGGCTTGGGTATTACCGGGCTTTGCTCGGATGCGCAGGGAAATATTTATGTGGCAGATCCGCCAAGGATAAGAAAAATTTCCAACGGCCAGGTTACTACTATAGCTGGAAATGCTTCCAACGGTTTCTCGAATGGGAAAGGGACGGCTGCTTCATTCGGCGGGGCTATGGGCATTTGCATGGGGCCGAATGGGAATGTTTATATCGCAGATGTGTACAATAATTCGATAAGGATGATGACACCTGATGGCACTGTAACTACGCTGACAGGCAATGGTAGCGAAGGATTAAAAGATGGTGACCCTAAAACTGCACAATTCAATCAGCCCACTAATCTCTGCTTCGATTCGAAAGGAAATTTATATGTAGCAGATTATGGCAACAAGCTCGTGAGAAAAATCACTTTCCCGAAATAGATTTTCATACATCAATAAAAAATCATCAAATATTTCATCCGATAAATATTGAGATAAAGAAATAGTTAATTCAAAAACTAAAAATCATGAAACACTCTATTCATTATTCCATTTTAGCCTTATCTGTTTTGTTTTTTTATGCATGTTCAAAAAGTAATTCTTCAGGTGGTTCGACAAAGCCAAAGACTGCCGTGGTGACAACTTTTGCCGGGAGCGGCACGGCGGGCAATGCTGATGGCACAGGAACGGCTTCGCAATTCGACCATCCTTATGGAGTTGCTATTGATGCTTCCGGAAAAGTGTATGTGGGCGATGAAAATAATGCGCTCATTCGTGAAATAACATCTGCGGGCCTAGTAAGCACCTTGGCCGGCAGTACCGATGGCTATGCCGATGGAACCGGATCAGGGGCAAAATTTTTCGGCCCTGATGGCGTCGTGCTTGATGCAGCAGGCAATTTGTATGTGGCAGATTATACAAATAACCGCATCCGTAAAGTGTCTCCGGCGGGAGTTGTAACCACTCTTGCAGGGGGAACACAAGGATATGCAGATGGTACAGGCACAGCAGCACAATTTTTCAGCCCTACTGGTATTGCTATTGATGGTTCCGGTAATTTATATGTAGCAGATACTTATAATCACCGCATCCGCAAAATAACACCCGCAGGTGTGGTATCAACTTTAGCAGGCAGCGGCGCTACAGGCCCAGGCAACGGCGCGTATGCAGATGGCGCGGCTTTATCGGCTCAGTTTTCGGGTCCGCAAGGAGTTGCTGTTGATGGTTCGGGAAATGTGTATGTCGCTGATAATGGCAATAATGTTATTCGCGAAATTTCAAAGGGTGGCATCGTAAGCACAGTTGCAGGCAGCGGCGATGATGGTGAACAGGATGGCACCGGAACTGCGGCTGAATTTGGCGCGCCTATCGGGATTGCTGTTGATGCCTCCGGTATCCTTTACGTAACAGATCGCCTTGGTACTGTCCGAAAAATAACACCTGCCAATGTGGTAACTACAATCGCAGGTGCAACAGGAACATCGACGGCTGGCGCATTTCAATGGCCTGCAGGTATTGCTATTGATGCTGCTGGCAATCTGTATATAGCAGATTATAGTGCTGATGTTATCCGCAAAATAAGTTTTCAATAATCGAAAAAATATGAAGGCAAATTCCCGGCTTCATCTCACAAATTTCTTTTAAGGACTCAATGCAGATAATCATAAAAAAGAAATCGCTTTTGCTGAAATGAGAAAATAAAGTTTATGCTAACCAAAACCCAAATACTATTTTTTGCGATATGCTTTTTGATTTCATCTATTGCATGTGCACAAGATATTGGCAATCTGAAAACACAAAAACCTTTTTCAGCAAATGGCAGTGTGCAATTGCGAGGAATTTATGATAATATTTCCGGTACATCAGCAACGAGAGTTCCTTATTCATACATTTTTGCAGGCAATGTTACATTCAATGTGTATGGCATTTCAATGCCTGCCAGTTTCAGCATCAGTGAAGCCGAGCGCTCGTTCCGCCAGCCTTTCAACCAGTTTGGCATCAGCCCGCATTATAAATGGATTACTGTTCATTTAGGATATCGCAATATCAATTTCTCTCCCTACACATTGGCAGGTTACACAATGTATGGCGCTGGTGTAGAATTAACGCCAGGCAAATTCCGGTTTGGTTTTATGTATGGCAGATTGAACCGTGCAACAACATTAGATACTACAACATTAAGCCTCGTTCCTGTTTCTTTCACACGAAAAGCGATTGCAGCTAAAATAGGTTATGGCACACAAAACAATTTTATTGATATCAGTTTTCTGAAAGGTAAGGATGATACCAGCAGCGTGAAGGTTGGAAAAAATATTTTGGATTCTTTGAGTGTGTTGCCTGCGGCGAATACAGTGGTGGCAATCAGTGCAAGGCTAACATTATGGAAAAATATTTTTTTGCAAGGTGATGTCGGCACAAGTTTGTACACACGCGATATCACTTCGCCAATTAGCCTTGACTCTGTTGATGACGCATTAATCAAAAAAATTAAATCGTTTGCGATTGTAAATGGCACGAGTGAATTAAATACAGCTATCACCGGTGCGATTGGTTACAAAGCAAAATTGTTCACGCTTAAATTACAGTACCAGCGCATTGACCCGGGCTTTCAATCCATGGGTGCTTATTTTTTTAATAATGATTTGGAGAGCTATTCATTCGCGCCAAGCTTTCATTTGTTCAAAAATAAATTGCGGTTTAACGGAAGTATCGGTTTTCAGCATGATAATGTGCAGCATCAAAAAGAAGCGACTACAAAAAAAATTATTGGTACTGCTATGTTAAGCGCTGACCTCACCAAACATTTTGGGTTGGATATTAATTATACAAATTTTTCCAACAACCAACAACCGCAAACAATCCGCTTTGCAGATTCGCTGAAGATTGTGCAGACAACACAAAATCTTTCTATCAGTCCTCGCTATACTATTTTAGGAACAACCGTTTCACACACAATAATATTATCTGCCAACCTGATGCAGATGAATGATTTCAATAATTATTTTTCACAGAACGCCATCAGCCGCAACGTAAATTATAAACAGTTTTATTGCAATTACACCTATGGATTTATTCCTGCAAAACTTTCTGTGTTTGTTAATGTGAGCTATACTGATGCTGAAGCGCCTGGCACTGCCGATAAAAACAAAGGTGCTACGCTTGGTTTTAATAAATCATTTTTAAAATCTGCTTTTTTAGTTTCTGCAAGTGGTGGTTATTTTTTTGGAACGCAGAATGGCAGTGATGATAATACGATTAATGCATCCGCTAATCTTCAATATCATTTTTTGAGAAAGCAAGCATTGAATGCATTGCTGTTTTATACAAACAACAAACCAAAAAACATTTCTTCAACTCCGGCTTTCACTGAGCTGCGCGGAGAACTTGCTTACACTTATAGTTTTTAAAAAAATAACTATGAAAGAAAATT
>Ga0209060_10001740_pt1 | contig 22527 bp, 9 predicted proteins | sample Coa_R1_8_FD_187155 | JGI IMG/M metagenome (GOLD analysis project Ga0209060, IMG submission 187155) | Surface soil microbial communities from Centralia Pennsylvania, which are recovering from an underground coalmine fire - Coalmine... | ecosystem: Environmental > Terrestrial > Soil > Unclassified...
CGGTTGTTTGAGCGGCTTGTCAAGGGGGATTTGCCATCAGCACTCGACTTGCCGACCGGCCTGGGGAAGACGTCTGTAATGGCCATCTGGGTACTCGCGCGAGCCCTTGCAAAGGAACGCGCGCTCAAAACCATTCCGCGCCGGCTGATCTACGTCGTCGATCGACGGGCGGTGGTTGATCAGGCAACGGCAGAGGCCGAGAAGCTGCGCACTGCACTCAAAGGAGAGGCAAAGCATCTGAAGGAGCGGCTTCGGCTCGACGGCACTCTCCCAATTTCGACTCTGCGTGGCCAGCGTGTCGATAACCGCGAGTGGCTCGACGATCCCGCAGCTCCCGCAATTGTCGTCGGCACCGTCGACATGATCGGTTCGCGGCTTCTGTTTTCAGGATACGGCGTGTCGCGCAAGGTGCGGCCCTATCACGCGGGCTTGCTTGGCGTGGACGCTCTTGTCGTCCTCGACGAAGCTCATCTCGTTCCGCCGTTCGCGCATCTCTTGCGAGCAATCGAAGGCGAGGTATCGCTTTGGCCCAAAACCCCATTGCCGCGCTTCATCGTTCTGCCACTCTCCGCAACGCAGCGCGAGCGGCCTGCGGAAGCGAACGGCGCCAAACCGTTCGGTCTTGAAGAGGAAGACTGGCAAGATGAGACGGCCTCCCAGCGATTGAACGCCCGCAAGCAATTGCGCGTCAAACCACTGGCTGAGACAGATCACGACGGACAGCTTGCCGAAATGGCGCTTGCATTGGCAACCAAAGGCGGGCCCGCGCGCGTGGTGGTCTTCTGCAATCGTCGGGACAAGAAGGACGACGGGGCCGGTCCAAGCGCAAGGGGTGTAGCAGAAGCGATCGAGGTCTTGGCAAGAGGGGACAAAAAGGCGGGACGAGAGAAGATCGAGATTAATCCGCCGGAGCTGCTTGTTGGCGCCCGCCGCGTATACGAACGCGAGCAAGTTGCGCGAAAGCTGCACGACCTGGGCTTCACCAGCCAAGGGGGCTCGCTCGAAAGGCCGACGTTTCTAGTGGCCACGTCGGCCGGCGAGGTGGGCGTCGATCTCGATGCCGATCACATGGTATGCGATCTCGTGCCGTGGGAGCGCGTGGTCCAGCGTCTTGGACGCGTCAATCGGCGCGGCGGCGACGGCCGCGAGGCCCAGGTGGTTGTCTTCGACACCTCCGGGATCGAGAAGGATGAGGCTCGAAAAGCGCTGCTGACGGCGACGCGCGACCTGCTCAAGCGGATAGAAAACGATTTTGGCGGTAAAGCGGGGCCCGCGACGCTGCTGGAATTGCGCGGCCAAGTCGGCCAACAGGAGGTCGAGAAAGCCTCCACGCCCGAACCGCTGCGCCCCGCGCTGACACGCGCGCTGGTTGATGCCTGGTCGATGACCTCGCTTGAACATCACACGGGCCGTCCAGAAATCGCGCCCTGGCTGCGCGGCTGGGTGGAGCCTGATTATCAGGCCGCCGTCGTGTGGCGTTTGTACTTGCCGATACGCAAAGGGATCGCCGAGTGGCCTCGAACGTTGACCGAGAAGAAAGAAATCGAAGAATTCTTCGAAGCTGCTCCGCTCCATGAAAGCGAGAAGCTGGAGACAGAATCCTATCGCATCGCTGAGTGGGCTCAGAACCGCGCCAGGGCTCTGCTCAACCAACCTGTGGAGCAACCCACGGAAAGAGACGAAGCCGATCCTGAAACACTTGCTGGCGACGAGATCGATTTGATCGACGCCGAGGCGCGGCCGCACACGCCAAGCGCGAAAACATTGGGTCGCGACGACATCGTGGCTTTCGTGCTCTCACCCGACGGCCGCTACGCGACGCATTTTACGCTTGGCAATTTGGCACAGGAGCGCAAGGGAAAGACAAAGGAGGACTTTCACAGTCAACTTGTCGGAAAGATTCTTATCGTGGACGCCAGCTTTGGCGGCCTTGAAGGCGGCATGTTGAAGGCGACGAGCGATGCCCCCGTCGAGACCGCCGATGTATTAGATACGTGGAGGCGTACCGCCGGTTTTCGTGTGCGGTTATCGAGTCCAGATGAGAAAACGGGTGATGAGGGAGGCGAGAACGGAGCGTGGTATTTCGAGGACAAATTCATCGTTCGCCAGACCGACGATGGTGATCTGGAAGAGTGGCTCGTTATCGAGCATTACAAGAGTGCTGCGCAATCGGAGGACGCCCGCTCGATCTCCTGGTCACAGGAGCTTCTTAAGCACCAAAGCTGCGCCGAAAAGAAGGCCCGGAAAATTGCCGCAACGGTTGGACTTTCCGATATTGCCGCCGAAGCGCTGGCGCTCGCAGCGCTCTTGCATGATGAAGGCAAGAGGGCTCCGCGATGGCAACGTGCTTTCCGGGCGCCGCGCGAGAAAGACGGCGACGGCATCTACAAGGTTTTCGCCAAGACGGGGGGACCGATCGACCAAGCTATCCTGGACGGCTATCGACACGAATTCGGGTCCCTCGCCGTCTTCGAGCAGGGAAGCGATTGGGCAAAACACCTTCCGGCGGACGTTCAAAAGCGGATCGACGACATTCCGCAGGACTGGCGCGATCTCGTTCTGCATCTCATCGCGGCCCATCACGGACGGGCACGGCCGGTGATCGCAACAAGTGGCTGCGAGGATGCGCCGCCCTCAGCACTCAAAGATCGTGCCCGCGACGTCGCGCTGCGGTTCGCTAAGCTTCAGAAGCGATGGGGGCCGTGGCGCCTCGCGTGGTGGGAGGCACTTCTGCGCGCGGCCGACCAGCAGGCATCACGCGACAACCAGGAGGGCAGCGACCCCACCGGGCCGGACAGGGAGGCAGGCAATGGCCCAAGCGCGCGTCCCCGTTGATCTTCTTAACCCCGGCCAGGTCTTCGCCTGTCTGGGGTTCATGGAGGCGGCAGAAATCCTCTGCGGTCCCTGCGAGGGCTGGTTCGCCTACAAAGGCGCTGAGTTTTCGGTCGATTTCGTTTTGAGGGTGGACGGTCCACAAGATCCCGTTGTGCAAATCTTGCGCTTTCTTTGCGGCGCGAATGCCCAAGCGATTGCGCCGCGCGACTCTGAGCTATCCACTCAAAAATGGGATATTGAGACGCTTCGGCGCCATGACGCGATGTTTCCCTGCCCCACCCCGGACTCACCGGCAGCGCTGCCTGCGCTCCTCACGAATCAAGGGCACTCGATTCCGATCGAGCATTGGGCCGACGGCTCTGACCGAGACAATGTGAAGTTCTGGGCCGGAGCTGCGGGCTATCCGGGGGCCGCTCTCACCCGTGATGCTTTGAATCTCGTCCGTGGTTTTGGGGACAACGCGCTTGCCGCCGTAGCTGAGGACCCATTCAATGTGTCGGCCCCGCAATCGAGCAGCTTTCGGTTCGATTGGCGGCGAGATTACATCCCCCTTGATGCTGGATTTTCGCCCAACGAGCACGGCGCCATCGAGATGGTCGGCTATCCGTTTGTCGAGCTTCTTGCCGCTATCGGGATGCAAAACGCTAGGCCGCAGAGGGTGGACGCGCGCAACAAGCTTGCCTACCGTTATGGCGTGTCCAGCGCTATGCTGCCGACAACGTTCGCACGCGTCGTTCTTGGCGGCGAAAGCCTCGGTTTTCCCATTCGTCTGTTTCGCATGCGCCTTGGCTGGCCGGGCCAGGAGGGACAAGCGCGCTGCATCGTCGACGCACAAGAGGAGCCTACACCATGACAGAAGTCGTTACGACTAATGTGATCAATTCGTGGGCCGACGACCCCAAAAGTCCGGTCGCGGTTGTCTGCAAGCAGAAGCTTCTCCCTGTCGAGGGTGAAGGAGGTGTGATCTTTCCGCCGACTTATGCCGACATCGGCTATAACATCGATACGCTGTCGGACGGCACCAAGGTCGCCACCATTGACAGCGTCGGCAGCCAAGCCAACCGCATAGAGCCGATCTTCAAAGCGCGGAAGCCCGGCGAGCAGGAAAATTCGCTGGCAAAGCTCGTTCCGCAAATCGACATTACTTATGGAAACGAAAAAACAATTTCGATCCTGGAAGCTGGTCACCGTCTCGGCGACGCAGTGATCCGCTCGTCCGAACTGAAAGACGAGGCGCAAAAGGCGTTCAAGCTGTTTCTCGACACCGCCGACGCATCAGCCCTGGCCAAGCTTGCGCCGACTTCGCTAGTCTTCGGCGTGTGGGATTCGCGCGACACCCAGGCCAAGCTCCCGCGGCTAGTGCAGTCGATTGTCCGCGCCTGGGATGTGGACGAGCTGCACCGTTCTGCACAATTCAACCCCGCGCTTAACTACGCGGACCCGGAGCTCGACGTCTTCTCCGAAGAAGATAAGAAAGCGGCCGAGGGCAAGACGGAGAGTCCACTTGCCCAACGTGGGTTCGTTCACGTGCCAGCGACATGGACGACTAACGAGAAAATTCCCCAATATCGGGACGGAAGGCCTAATCAAGATCGGCGGATACCTGGCGGCGTGGTTGCACGTGGGCTCATCGAGCGCACGGTCACCGTGAACCTTGTGGCGCTGCGTAAGCTTGATGGCGAGAACGCACAAGACTTGAAAAGGTACATCCTCGGCCTCGCATTGGTGGCTGCGGCGGAACCGCTCGACGGCTTCCTTCGCCAAGGCTGCCTCCTTGTGCCGGACGAGAAAGCACCCGCCGAATGGTTTGCTGTTGCTCGCAACGGCGTTCGCACGCCCATCGGACTCTCGCCCGCGCTGGCATTCGACTATGCCAGGGACGCGGCGAAAAAGTTTGGTGTGGGACCTGACCGACGCGTCGCCTTCAAGAGGGAGCTGGCCCAGGCCGATTTGAAGGAACTGGACAAAAAGAAAGGCAAAAAGACGAAGGACGCAGCCTGACTCATGCCCGGCCTCCTCATCTCCGTCCGCTTCCACGACGGCCGCTATCACGGCAGTGCAGATTGGCCGCCATCGCCCGCGCGCCTATTCCAGGCGCTGGTTGCGGGTGCGGCGTGTGGCGAAAGCCTGCCTGCGGACGCGGTGGAGGCGTTTCAATGGCTCGAAGGTTTGGACGCGCCGGCCATTGCTGCGCCTTCGGCCTACGCGGGGCAGGGTTTCAAAAACTTTGTCCCCAACAACGATCTCGACGCGATGGGCGGCGATCCGGCACGAATCAACGAGATACGGGCCGGCAAGATCGTCCGCCCGCGAACTTTCGATGCCACCGCTCCGTTGCTGTATGCGTGGACATTTGAGCACAGCGTGGGCGCCGAGCGCCAGTCGCGCACGGTCTGTAAGATCGTGAGTAATCTCTACCAATTGGGCCGCGGCGTCGATATGGCCTGGGCACAAGGCGAGGTTTTCGAGGAAAGCGAAACGAACGCGCGGCTTCGCGAGCAGGGCGGCATTCTGTGGCGTCCCAACAAGGGTGGCGACAGCGTAACGCTGGCCTGCCCCCATCCCGGCTCGCTGGCGAGCTTGATGAAGCGTTTCAAGAAGACGCGCGAGCGGTTCACGAGGGTCGGAAAAGGCGCGAGGGCCAGTCAGCTTTTCTCGCAGGCTCCGAAGCCCGACTTCGGTCAGGTTCCGTACAACAGCCCACCTGTTTTTCTTCTCTTCGATATCAAGAAAGCCGATGCTTTCGCACCTCAACGCGTTGAGCGCGTTGTCGCGCTTGCAGAACAGGTTAGGGATTTGGCCACGCAACGGTTGAGGAGGTCGAACTGGAAGCGCGATAACCCGAAACGAGAAGACTGCATCGAGAAGGTCTTCATCGGCCGTGACTCCAGGGAAGCCGACAAAGCGCAGCGCATCCGGATAACTCCTCTCCCATCCATCGGCCATGCCCAGACGGAACGCTCGGTTAGACGCGTGCTTGTGACGGTACCGCCGGATTGTCCGATCACGACCGGCGATGTCGCGTGGGCATTTTCAGGACTTGCGCTCGATTTCGATTCGACAACCGGCGATGTGCGGGACGATGGCGCGGCATTGGTCCCGGCCGACGATCGCACGATGCTCGCGCACTATGGTATCCAAGATAGGGCATCCGCACGCCTTTGGCGGACCGTCTCGCCTGCTGCGCTTCCGGAACGCGCCGCGCGCCGGCGCATAGATCCTCATCGGATGTGCGAAGAAGCCAAGGATGGTGCTGAACGCGTGCGCGAGCATGCGGCAGCGGAATGGGAGGTGCGGCAGGCGCTGCGCCACGCTGGGATCGACACATCGGTGCAGGCGATCCGGGTCCAGCGGGAACCATTCGACGCCAAGGGGCGGCGTGCGGAATCCTTTGCGACCAGCTCGCGCTTCAGCAAGGAGCGGCTCTGGCACATCGAAATCGCCTTTGCGCGGCGCGTCTCGGGGCCGCTGCTGATCGGCGATGGCCGCTATCTGGGCCTTGGCCTGATGGCGCCGGTCCGGCGGATCGAGGGGGTGTTCCCATTTGCTATTGCAGATGGGTTGACGGACCAAGCCGAGCCGCTTGGACTCGCGCGCGCCTTGCGGCGCGCCGTCATGGCACGTGTACAGGACAAGATAGGTGAGCGCGCGACGCTGCCGCGTTTCTTCACCGGTCATGCGGCCGATGGCGCTCCATCGCGCTCGGGCCGCCACGAGCATCTTGCTTTCGTGTTTGATGCTCCGCGAAAGCGATTGCTTATCATTGCGCCGCATATCCTCGAACGACGCGAAGCTTCGAAAGGCGAGCGCGAAAATCTTCGCACGCTCGAAGGCGCACTTGAGGATCTTCGAGAATTGCGTGCTGGCGCAGCAGGCCGGCTTTCTCTCCTACCTTGTCCTGTCGAGATAGAGGACAATCCCCTGTTCGCGCGGTCATCGAGATGGGAAAGCCTCACGCCTTATCGCGTGACGCGACACGCTAAGCTGAGCCACGCGGCCGCGGCGCTCGAAACCGATCTCCTCGCCGAATGCAGGCGCGCCGGATTCCCGCGACCTCAGATCGAGATTGCCAAGACATTCGCAAAGCCGGGCGCGGGGCTGTTCGGCCTCGTAACGCTCAGGTATCGCACCGCCGTGGCCGGTCCCATCCTTCTCGGCCGCGATCGCCATTTCGGGGGCGGATTGTTTGTCCCGGCTGGGTAAAGCGAGAGATTTCGGGGGGCGGGCGCAATGACCTCGGACCAACTCGAATTCCACCTCCCCGCGCCGCCCGTCACGGGGGAGACGCCGCTCATCCCGGCGCGGATGGTGAACGAGTTCGTCTATTGCCCGCGGCTCGCCTATCTGATGTGGACGCAGGGCGAATGGTCCGAGACCGGCGATACTGTCGAGGGGCGACGCATTCATACGCGGGTCGATCGTCCGGGGGCGCCGCTTCCGGCGCCGGCGTCGCTCGAAGTCTCGGCCTCCCCCGATGTCGAAGCCACATCGACGACACGCGAAACCGTAAAGGCGGGAAGCGAGACACTATCGGCCAGCGAAACCGCAAACGAGGGGAGCGAGACACCATCGGCGCAGAACGGATCGGCGCCACCAGACAAAATCATCAGCCGCTCCCTGATGCTCTCCTCGCAGACCCTCGGCGTCATCGCCAAAATCGATGTCGCGGAAGCCGAGGATGGCGTCGTCACGCCGGTCGACTACAAGCGCGGCCGGCGTCCTCATGTGGCGCAGGGCGTCTATGAGCCAGAACGCGTCCAGGTGTGTCTTCAGGGCCTGCTTCTCGAGGAGCATGGCTACCAAGTCGAAGAAGGCGCGATCTACTATGCTGAAAGCCGCGAACGGGTGCGCATCGTGCTCGACGCGGCGCTGCGGACCGCTGCGCGCGCCGCGGTGAGCGATCTGCGGCTGACGGTTTCCCAAAGCCGCATTCCACCGCCACTCAAGGACAGTCCGAAATGTCCGCGCTGCGCCCTCGTTACCATTTGCTTACCGGACGAGGTTCGCGCGCTGACAGGCTCCTCGCTCGCGCCTCGACCGATCGCCGTTCCCGCTGACGAGGCTTTGCCGCTCATCGTTCAATCGCAACATGCGCGGATCGGCAAAGATGGCGAAACGCTCAAGATCACCGATGAGGAACAGGGCGAAACGCGGGTCCGTTTCATCGAGATCTCGGATGTCGCGTTGTTCGGCAACGTGTCGATCACGACTCCCGCCCTATCGGCTCTGCTCGAACGGGAGATCCCAGTCACCTTCCACAGTCACGGCGGATGGTTCCGAGGAATTGCTCACGGCGTCGGTCACCGCAACGTCGAGGTGCGCACCGCGCAATATCGCATGAGCTTCGATGAAGCGTCGTGCTTACGCTTCGCGAGGGAGCTGGTTGCTGCAAAGATCGCGAACCAACGCACGATCCTGCGGCGGAATTGGCGCGGCGACCCGGACGCGCGCCAGTCAGTGCTCGATCGCCTTGCGGCGGCGCGTCGAGCCGCCGACAGCGTGGCGACAATCACAGCCCTGCTCGGCATCGAGGGCGACGCTGCGGCGGCTTATTTTCGGGCCTTCGCGGGTCTCATCAAGCCGCCGGCCGCCAAGCAGGATCAGCGCGGCGAACTGGCGCCGTTTCGCTTCGATGCCCGCAATCGGCGGCCGCCGACTGATCCGGTGAATGCGATGTTGTCGCTCGCCTATGCGATGCTGACGCGCCATTTGACGATCACGCTCGCCTCCGTCGGACTCGATCCCTATCGCGGTTTCTATCATGCGCCTCGTTACGGGCGCCCCGCGCTTGCTCTCGACATCATGGAGCCGTTTCGCTCTATCATTGCAGACTCGGTCGTGCTCTCGGTGATCAACACCGGCGAAGTAGGACCAAGTGATTTCGTTGTCGCCGTGACGGGGACTGGCCTGACACAGAGCGGCCGGCGGCGCTTCGTGGACGCATTCGAGCGGCGGCTCTCCCAGGATACAACCCATCCGGTGTTTGGCTATCAGGTCAGCATGCGACGCATGCTATTAGTGCAGGCGCGGCTGTTGTCGCGCTTTCTGCTCGGGGAATTGCCAAGCTACCCGCATTATTTGCCGCGATGAGGCGCGTGCATGGATGAGGAACGTCTTTTCATTGTCGCCTATGATATCGCAGATCAGCGCCGCTGGCGCCGCGTGTTCAAGGCGATGCATGGATTCGGCGATTGGTTGCAGCTTTCGGTCTTCCAGTGCCGCCTCTCTCGTCGCCGACGCGCCGAATTGGAGACCCGACTGCGCGAACTGGTGAAAAATGGGGAGGATCATGTTCTCCTGATTGATGTTGGTCCAGCGGACAAAACCGAGCTGGCGATGGAGAGTATCGGCAAGACGTTCAAGAAAATGGAGCGGCGTGCCGTCGTGATATAGCGGGCGCCGGGGGCATCGTGGTAATCGCGGTGCGGTGCGGGCACTCATTCATCGCACTGTGTTCGCCGATATGTTTCTAGCGCCCAGGTGACGACGAAATAGCTGCCGCCGCTCGAATCACTGTAAGCTGTTGCACTTGCGTGGCTGTTTGACATCGTCAAGATCGGAACGCTTCGGATGCCGGCCTGCGGTCGATCCCGGTCGCGTGCCGCTCGAAAATGTGGCCGGATTGCTTTAGCGAACAAACACTTGTAGGGTAGTGGCATCCGAGGCGCACGCGCCTCGGCCTCATTGAAGCGAACCGTTCCTTATCCATCTCGGTGTCGAGTTTCAGCCGCATCCGAGGCGCACGCGCCTCGGCCTCATTGAAGCGTTCCCAGCCCCAAAGCCCGAGACGCCGAAGAAGAAGGCATCCGAGGCGCACGCGCCTCGGCCTCATTGAAGCGCTATGAACTGTCATTTGCCGGCTCTCGTTTCTTGAGCATCCGAGGCGCACGCGCCTCGGCCTCATTGAAGCGAGCTACACGGATCTGGCTCCGGCTTTTGCCTTCGTGGCATCCGAGGCGCACGCGCCTCGGCCTCATTGAAGCCCTGAGATCGGGGGGGCTTTAGGTATTGGTGCTGCGCATCCGAGGCGCACGCGCCTCGGCCTCATTGAAGCCGATCCTGGAAAGGTCGAATCGATCGAAGTCGTGGGGGCATCCGAGGCGCACGCGCCTCGGCCTCATTGAAGCGGCTCGGATGCTTCAGATTCAGGGTTATCAGTCTCAACCATCCGAGGCGCACGCGCCTCGGCCTCATTGAAGCATCTCGCGTTGATCGAGCGTGCCGTGGGTCCATCCCTGCATCCGAGGCGCACGCGCCTCGGCCTCATTGAAGCGGTCTGGTGAAAATGCCGTGACTGTTGACCCGGCCGGCATCCGAGGCGCACGCGCCTCGGCCTCATTGAAGCTTTGTGCGCGGAGGCTTCCATGTCCACGGTTCAAGCTGCATCCGAGGCGCACGCGCCTCGGCCTCATTGAAGCTTGACGTAATTCCGGCTAGCACATTCACCCCAGCGCTGCATCCGAGGCGCACGCGCCTCGGCCTCATTGAAGCGAGGAAAACTTAGCCGCAACCGTGCAGGTCCCAGCGCATCCGAGGCGCACGCGCCTCGGCCTCATTGAAGCGGCCTTGACATAGAAACGGCCGGCTTTGGCGTTGTAGCATCCGAGGCGCACGCGCCTCGGCCTCATTGAAGCCGCCGATGGTAATGCGCCCTTGTTCAAGCCTGGCTGGGCATCCGAGGCGCACGCGCCTCGGCCTCATTGAAGCTGAATGAGCCAATCCGCCGGAATGCAGTCGTTCCAACGCATCCGAGGCGCACGCGCCTCGGCCTCATTGAAGCGTACTATCAGTGCATGTGCCGGCCGAAATATCGAGAACGCATCCGAGGCGCACGCGCCTCGGCCTCATTGAAGCTTATCGTCACGACACATTCGCCGCGGCCAAGGACGAAGCATCCGAGGCGCACGCGCCTCGGCCTCATTGAAGCATTGGACCTTCAGTTTGGAACAGAACTTAAGGAACTTGCATCCGAGGCGCACGCGCCTCGGCCTCATTGAAGCTACGAATGGGTCGATACGCACAACGCGGAACACGCTGCATCCGAGGCGCACGCGCCTCGGCCTCATTGAAGCAGCCTCGCCGTAACGCACTTAGGGCGCGATGGATGATGGGCATCCGAGGCGCACGCGCCTCGGCCTCATTGAAGCGGCAAAGAAGGTGACAAGAGTTGGGAGATTGACCACAGGCATCCGAGGCGCACGCGCCTCGGCCTCATTGAAGCGACGTTTACCGGTGCGGCTGCGGCGGGCTCGGCGGGGCATCCGAGGCGCACGCGCCTCGGCCTCATTGAAGCAGCCCAAGCGGCCTCCTCTACCTCTTTCGGCTGCTTGCATCCGAGGCGCACGCGCCTCGGCCTCATTGAAGCACGGAATTGCGCAACTGCCTTGGGACATGGGTCAGAACATCCGAGGCGCACGCGCCTCGGCCTCATTGAAGCATGGGATTGACGGCCTTGTCCGTGCTGAGAGCCACGCATCCGAGGCGCACGCGCCTCGGCCTCATTGAAGCCAATTCAAGGCTTGAACGGGGCACCTCTCCAGGCGCGCATCCGAGGCGCACGCGCCTCGGCCTCATTGAAGCGAATGCCCCTTCTAGCCAGGGACATCCGTCTTGATTGGTGCATCCGAGGCGCACGCGCCTCGGCCTCATTGAAGCCCACACCCAATCAGCTTACGGCGACCGAGAGTGGGCGCATCCGAGGCGCACGCGCCTCGGCCTCATTGAAGCGCGCAAACCAAATAACCGTGTCCGCTGCCGTGAGCGGCATCCGAGGCGCACGCGCCTCGGCCTCATTGAAGCTTGACTACGGACCTTGCGGACGACGCCATCGTGGCCGCATCCGAGGCGCACGCGCCTCGGCCTCATTGAAGCCTTAGAGGCAGGCGTTGCAGTGGCAGCTGGAGCGGCCGGCATCCGAGGCGCACGCGCCTCGGCCTCATTGAAGCCCATTGAACGGAGTGTGCGAGAACTGGAAACCAACCCGCATCCGAGGCGCACGCGCCTCGGCCTCATTGAAGCGGCATCGTGATGCCCATAAGGTCGGGTCTCACGGTCGAGGCATCCGAGGCGCACGCGCCTCGGCCTCATTGAAGCGCACGCCGGCGCACCTGGCCGGCGCGGCGGCAACAGGGCATCCGAGGCGCACGCGCCTCGGCCTCATTGAAGCCTGCATCAGGAGGCCGAGGCGTTCCTGGCGCACGTGCATCCGAGGCGCACGCGCCTCGGCCTCATTGAAGCTTCTGGCCCCTGGAGGCGGATACTACCTTTCCGATGTATGCATCCGAGGCGCACGCGCCTCGGCCTCATTGAAGCTCACCCTTTTCCTGCGCGCGTTCCCAATCGGCGACCGCATCCGAGGCGCACGCGCCTCGGCCTCATTGAAGCAGGGTTTCGAGCGCCGCGACCGCGACCGCGAGGCCGCATCCGAGGCGCACGCGCCTCGGCCTCATTGAAGCAGCGGAGACGCGGTTGACGGTAGCCGACGTGCGTCGCATCCGAGGCGCACGCGCCTCGGCCTCATTGAAGCATTTCCTTTAATCTTTATGAGGTAAACGACACGGCCGGGCATCCGAGGCGCACGCGCCTCGGCCTCATTGAAGCGGCGTAGAAATGTCGCCAGGCGCTTTGGTGCAGGTGGCATCCGAGGCGCACGCGCCTCGGCCTCATTGAAGCACAGAAATGTCGGTCGAAGCGTTCAAGGATTGGCTGGCATCCGAGGCGCACGCGCCTCGGCCTCATTGAAGCAACGAAGCTCCTGATGACGAATGGTTGGCATTCTACCGGGCATCCGAGGCGCACGCGCCTCGGCCTCATTGAAGCAGGCGTTTCCTTGTGTCGTGGGGCGGCTGGCGGTTCGTGGCATCCGAGGCGCACGCGCCTCGGCCTCATTGAAGCCCGACGTAGTGTGAGCTTCCGTGGGTAGAAACGGGGGTGCATCCGAGGCGCACGCGCCTCGGCCTCATTGAAGCTCGTAACCCAACATCTGCAAGACCTTCCGCATGACGGCATCCGAGGCGCACGCGCCTCGGCCTCATTGAAGCGGACCAGCCCCATATTCATTCTGCGGGCACTCGCCATGCATCCGAGGCGCACGCGCCTCGGCCTCATTGAAGCTCGCGCCTCTTTGCAGCGCGCTATGAGCCATTCCGGCGCATCCGAGGCGCACGCGCCTCGGCCTCATTGAAGCCGGCGGCATTCCCGGCATTTGAACAGGCGGCGCCATGCATCCGAGGCGCACGCGCCTCGGCCTCATTGAAGCGCGCAAGTCGTCGGTCGACATTTCATGAAGCGGCAAGCATCCGAGGCGCACGCGCCTCGGCCTCATTGAAGCAGAGGGGGCGAGTTTATTAAAAACCCCGATGAATTGCATCCGAGGCGCACGCGCCTCGGCCTCATTGAAGCGATCGCATCTTCCGACGCCACCATGGTGCGCCGGAACCATCCGAGGCGCACGCGCCTCGGCCTCATTGAAGCGATCTTGAGGCCGGGCATGAAGATGACGCCGGCCCTCAGCATCCGAGGCGCACGCGCCTCGGCCTCATTGAAGCCCCCTCGTGTCCTTCACGTACTGCTCATAGGCGTCGCATCCGAGGCGCACGCGCCTCGGCCTCATTGAAGCCCGGAAACCCACCTGGCATCGAAATGATGCTTGGGTTGCATCCGAGGCGCACGCGCCTCGGCCTCATTGAAGCCGGCCATTAAAGAACTGACCGCGTTGGTCAATCCCAGCATCCGAGGCGCACGCGCCTCGGCCTCATTGAAGCGCAAACAGGTCACCAAGGTTGTCAAGACTTCACGCACGCATCCGAGGCGCACGCGCCTCGGCCTCATTGAAGCGGGCCATCGCGTACGACCTTGGTTACGGGCTCATCGGCATCCGAGGCGCACGCGCCTCGGCCTCATTGAAGCCCTGATTTACTGCCTCTAAACGCAACCTTTCATCGTGCGGGCATCCGAGGCGCACGCGCCTCGGCCTCATTGAAGCTCGAGGGGCTTGCGGCGCGCTCGCCAGAGTCGATTAGAGGGCATCCGAGGCGCACGCGCCTCGGCCTCATTGAAGCATGGTGGTATTCCCCTCTCATCAAACGGAACTACGCGTGGGCATCCGAGGCGCACGCGCCTCGGCCTCATTGAAGCGGCGGGACTTCGATAGGTCGCGGCTGGCATTTGACCGGCATCCGAGGCGCACGCGCCTCGGCCTCATTGAAGCCGGTTCTCCTCGCCGCTGACGGCGAACGACCATCCCGGCATCCGAGGCGCACGCGCCTCGGCCTCATTGAAGCATATTATATCGTCAAATGCGACGATATGATAATCGTTGGCATCCGAGGCGCACGCGCCTCGGCCTCATTGAAGCCCGCAAAGGTTGGGCTCGCGTGATGACAATGTGCCCCCGGCATCCGAGGCGCACGCGCCTCGGCCTCATTGAAGCGAGAGAGACGTAATTTATTATCTGTTGGACTATGGTTGGCATCCGAGGCGCACGCGCCTCGGCCTCATTGAAGCAGACCGGAGTCGACCGCTTGGCGCTGAGATGTGAGACGGCATCCGAGGCGCACGCGCCTCGGCCTCATTGAAGCGGCGTCGGGTTCAACGTGGGAAGCTTATCCGTCACCTCGGGCATCCGAGGCGCACGCGCCTCGGCCTCATTGAAGCGCGAGATCCTGCGGAGCCGTGTTCGGCGGTATACACGGGCATCCGAGGCGCACGCGCCTCGGCCTCATTGAAGCCAAGGTTGCGTATGGCGGGCGAGGTGGCGCCAAGACGTGGGGCATCCGAGGCGCACGCGCCTCGGCCTCATTGAAGCGGTAAATCCTGCAACAGGCAGCATTCGAGACGAGCCGGCATCCGAGGCGCACGCGCCTCGGCCTCATTGAAGCTAGCGTTTGCCTAACGACCGCTTCGAGGAGTTCTTTCGGCATCCGAGGCGCACGCGCCTCGGCCTCATTGAAGCGCATCTTCCGCAAAGCCGTTTGTGGTGTTGGCGCGCCGGGCATCCGAGGCGCACGCGCCTCGGCCTCATTGAAGCGGGGCGAACCAAGAGCGCATCTACAAGAAGCTACAGGGCATCCGAGGCGCACGCGCCTCGGCCTCATTGAAGCACGAACGCATCCACTTCCGCAATGTGCTGCCGGAAGGGCATCCGAGGCGCACGCGCCTCGGCCTCATTGAAGCTGGGTGACATCCTCCAACCCAAGCTAGCTGCCACCGGCATCCGAGGCGCACGCGCCTCGGCCTCATTGAAGCGGATGCAGTTTCGGCGACCGGGGCAGGCGACGCAATCGGCATCCGAGGCGCACGCGCCTCGGCCTCATTGAAGCTTCTTGAGCGCACGCGCCAGCTGACGGATACTCTCCGGCATCCGAGGCGCACGCGCCTCGGCCTCATTGAAGCCGAAAAGCCGGTCACTATACCGGATATGCGCTTGGTGGGCATCCGAGGCGCACGCGCCTCGGCCTCATTGAAGCTTGCTACGCGCGTGCGCGCGTTCTTTATACATGCGCGGCATCCGAGGCGCACGCGCCTCGGCCTCATTGAAGCTGCTCGTAGTCTTCCACCTCGCCTTCCGGCAGGGTAGGCATCCGAGGCGCACGCGCCTCGGCCTCATTGAAGCGCCGCCAACCCTTTGAACTTCGAACGCGAGGCAGAAGACGGCATCCGAGGCGCACGCGCCTCGGCCTCATTGAAGCGATCCGCACTGGAACGTCAGGTGATATGTCGTGACCGGCATCCGAGGCGCACGCGCCTCGGCCTCATTGAAGCCGGGCCTCCTTGCGGCCCATGGGATGGAGCGGAACGGGCATCCGAGGCGCACGCGCCTCGGCCTCATTGAAGCCGCCTCTTGAGGCATGGACTCCAGTAGCCCCATGTCGCCGGCATCCGAGGCGCACGCGCCTCGGCCTCATTGAAGCGCGTGCTCGCCGTCGGCCAGGCCCAGGATCCCGAAGGCATCCGAGGCGCACGCGCCTCGGCCTCATTGAAGCGACCACACCTCGCCAGTCGCCCCCTGCTGGATCGACCGGGCATCCGAGGCGCACGCGCCTCGGCCTCATTGAAGCAGGACAAGGCTCGCGTGCCCGTCGATGGTGTCGCCGGCATCCGAGGCGCACGCGCCTCGGCCTCATTGAAGCACTGATGAGCCGCCGACGTTCGAGGTCTGAAACACCGGCATCCGAGGCGCACGCGCCTCGGCCTCATTGAAGCCCGGCACCCTCTACGATGTGTTCGTGACGCTCAACGGGCATCCGAGGCGCACGCGCCTCGGCCTCATTGAAGCAGGGCCGCCATGCGGGCTTCGTCGTTGGGGTCGAGCGAGGCATCCGAGGCGCACGCGCCTCGGCCTCATTGAAGCAGCGAGCTGGCGCACGTCGTGATGCCGGACGGAAAGGCATCCGAGGCGCACGCGCCTCGGCCTCATTGAAGCTCTACTCCGTGCGGAAATTCGTTGTAGATGCGCGAGGGGGCATCCGAGGCGCACGCGCCTCGGCCTCATTGAAGCGGCAAATGGCTGTTGGGCGACGTGCAGGGCGGCACGGGCATCCGAGGCGCACGCGCCTCGGCCTCATTGAAGCAAATATCACGCGGCGCCAATGATGCATGGCCTCACTGGCATCCGAGGCGCACGCGCCTCGGCCTCATTGAAGCTTGCTTGCTCCGTGAGTTCTTCCATGTATTCGTTCATGGCATCCGAGGCGCACGCGCCTCGGCCTCATTGAAGCGACGACCGCTGGCAGATTGATGTACGTCCATCGCTTCGCGCATCCGAGGCGCACGCGCCTCGGCCTCATTGAAGCTCGAGCATCGCCAGGTCGTTGTTGCCGACGCTGCTGCGGCATCCGAGGCGCACGCGCCTCGGCCTCATTGAAGCCTCCCCAACATCGTGGTGCGCTCGGGCGGCACCGTGATGGCATCCGAGGCGCACGCGCCTCGGCCTCATTGAAGCTAGTCGGCGCCGTTGATGCGCATGCGACACCTGCCGCGGCATCCGAGGCGCACGCGCCTCGGCCTCATTGAAGCATGAGCTCGCCCTGCACTTTCGGATCGGGCTTGCTGGCGGCATCCGAGGCGCACGCGCCTCGGCCTCATTGAAGCTTGCCAGGACGGCGGCCGTCATCACCGACAGAAAGAGGCATCCGAGGCGCACGCGCCTCGGCCTCATTGAAGCTCGTTGTGGAGCGACTTGAACCATTCCGAGGTTGCGGGGGCATCCGAGGCGCACGCGCCTCGGCCTCATTGAAGCCGCGACGGCATCTACGCTCACGACGGACGCGACGCCGGCATCCGAGGCGCACGCGCCTCGGCCTCATTGAAGCATGTCGTCGCAGGTGATGCAAAGCACCTGGCAGTTTTGGCATCCGAGGCGCACGCGCCTCGGCCTCATTGAAGCACCGGCCCGAGCGGAAGGGTCATGCCTTTGTCGGCAGGCATCCGAGGCGCACGCGCCTCGGCCTCATTGAAGCAAGTTCGTGAGCTTCAACATCTACCAGGGCGGCCTGGGCATCCGAGGCGCACGCGCCTCGGCCTCATTGAAGCCGCGGCTGGCGCGAAAACAGCTCCAGGCGCGGCCCGGGCATCCGAGGCGCACGCGCCTCGGCCTCATTGAAGCCTGACGATCACGTTCACGGGCGCCGCGCCTTCGGCCGGGCATCCGAGGCGCACGCGCCTCGGCCTCATTGAAGCCGACATCTGGCACGCACTTTCCAGCAGGCCAGCGTAGGGCATCCGAGGCGCACGCGCCTCGGCCTCATTGAAGCTTGAGATTTGCCCCAGCCTGCGGCAGGCCGGTCGCCGGCATCCGAGGCGCACGCGCCTCGGCCTCATTGAAGCAGGTGGAGGCCTAGGCGATGAGCGCTTTCCTCGGCAGGCATCCGAGGCGCACGCGCCTCGGCCTCATTGAAGCCTGATGGTCGCCGCCGGAAACTGCTTGAACTGCATCAGCATCCGAGGCGCACGCGCCTCGGCCTCATTGAAGCGCGCGACCGGACTGGCCAACCCGTCTTTGCGTCGCGCGGCATCCGAGGCGCACGCGCCTCGGCCTCATTGAAGCAGCAAGCTTTCGCCGTTTTCCACCCCCCACCACACCAAGGCATCCGAGGCGCACGCGCCTCGGCCTCATTGAAGCGTCTGGTGCCTCATGCGTATCGGAAAATTGGAGGATGGCATCCGAGGCGCACGCGCCTCGGCCTCATTGAAGCGCGCTTCTCGGCCTGCACATAATGCGCGATCTCCTCCGGCATCCGAGGCGCACGCGCCTCGGCCTCATTGAAGCTCCAGCACGGCCGGCACGCGCATCCTGATCGTGTTGGCATCCGAGGCGCACGCGCCTCGGCCTCATTGAAGCCCAGGGCCAGATCGTCTATCAGCCTTCCACAGCCGGGCATCCGAGGCGCACGCGCCTCGGCCTCATTGAAGCCGTGTCTCAATTGGTGTCTCAGGCCAACGTGTTGCGCCTGGCATCCGAGGCGCACGCGCCTCGGCCTCATTGAAGCTGCTGCACCGTCCGAGCGGTTTGCGGCTCGGCCCCGGCATCCGAGGCGCACGCGCCTCGGCCTCATTGAAGCGGATCCCCGGCCGTCGTGATAAGCGTCACCGCGCGGGCATCCGAGGCGCACGCGCCTCGGCCTCATTGAAGCCCGTCAGTCCCATGGTGTTAATCCTCCCGAAGCCGATGGCATCCGAGGCGCACGCGCCTCGGCCTCATTGAAGCGAGCTTCTTGTCCTTCGGCGTGTCCTTGCGGAGGCACGGGCATCCGAGGCGCACGCGCCTCGGCCTCATTGAAGCGTGTCGGTCAGCACCTCGTTGTGAATGGTCTTGAGGGCATCCGAGGCGCACGCGCCTCGGCCTCATTGAAGCGAGATCAATGGACGGCACGAAATCCAGTATCTTCCCGGCATCCGAGGCGCACGCGCCTCGGCCTCATTGAAGCAAATCGAGTGCGATCTCCGGTTACTTCGTCTCACCGCGGGCATCCGAGGCGCACGCGCCTCGGCCTCATTGAAGCCCCTCCGAAATGTCAGGAGACTTTGCGATGAGAGATTGGCATCCGAGGCGCACGCGCCTCGGCCTCATTGAAGCCTGGTACACGGAAGGTCTCGCGAACGGGTATGTGTCGCATCCGAGGCGCACGCGCCTCGGCCTCATTGAAGCCAAGAAGCTGCGCGTCTATGCCGGCGCCGCGGGCGGGCATCCGAGGCGCACGCGCCTCGGCCTCATTGAAGCTCTGTCTCTTTCATCTTCTCTGTCTCTCTCATCTTTGGCATCCGAGGCGCACGCGCCTCGGCCTCATTGAAGCCGGATGAGCTATATGACCGTAAGGTACGTGAGAGGCAGGGCATCCGAGGCGCACGCGCCTCGGCCTCATTGAAGCGCATGTGTAAGTGATGGGGCACCCATACCGAAGCACTAGCATCCGAGGCGCACGCGCCTCGGCCTCATTGAAGCCTGCCGCGCACCACGAAAACGAAACCCACCGGCACCCTGGCATCCGAGGCGCACGCGCCTCGGCCTCATTGAAGCGCCCGGTCTTGCGACACTTCAGAATGCGGATGTCTTCGGCATCCGAGGCGCACGCGCCTCGGCCTCATTGAAGCGTCCAACACTTCCGGCATGGGTGAATACGCGAGCGGGCATCCGAGGCGCACGCGCCTCGGCCTCATTGAAGCTCCCTGTCCGGGTATGACTTCTCTATCCAGATTACTGGCATCCGAGGCGCACGCGCCTCGGCCTCATTGAAGCGATCCCCACAAGCAGGCGTCGAGGATGATGATCTCGATGGCATCCGAGGCGCACGCGCCTCGGCCTCATTGAAGCTCGGGCGGCGACGACCGGCTATTAGGTTGCATCCATGGCATCCGAGGCGCACGCGCCTCGGCCTCATTGAAGCATATTCGATTTGGCTCAACCGTCGTGTTCAACGGCGGGCATCCGAGGCGCACGCGCCTCGGCCTCATTGAAGCGGGCTGACCAGGAGGGCCTGGAGGGTCGAGGCATCGGCATCCGAGGCGCACGCGCCTCGGCCTCATTGAAGCTCGCAACAGTTTCCGCGGTCCCGGGTGCTCCCAGCGACCGGCATCCGAGGCGCACGCGCCTCGGCCTCATTGAAGCACACCGACCAGCTCACCATCAACGAGCTGATGGCGGTGGCATCCGAGGCGCACGCGCCTCGGCCTCATTGAAGCCTGATCATTCGCGGCATTGAGCACCTGTTAGGGCTGGCATCCGAGGCGCACGCGCCTCGGCCTCATTGAAGCAGTTGATCCCCATCGTTGACGAGCAGATAGGTTGTCGGCATCCGAGGCGCACGCGCCTCGGCCTCATTGAAGCACGAAAACGATGTCTGAGCGCGTCGATATCCGCTTCACGGCATCCGAGGCGCACGCGCCTCGGCCTCATTGAAGCATCGTCAGCCATGTTCGTTGGACCTGCGGTTGCTGCGGCATCCGAGGCGCACGCGCCTCGGCCTCATTGAAGCGACGATCGTCTGAGGCTCCGGGCAAACGACCGGAGGTGTGGCATCCGAGGCGCACGCGCCTCGGCCTCATTGAAGCACGGGTAAGCTCACGCCCTTCGATGATCCCGTCAGGGGCATCCGAGGCGCACGCGCCTCGGCCTCATTGAAGCCAACAGGAAACGCCATTTTTCTTCCTTTTTGTTTCCGTGCATCCGAGGCGCACGCGCCTCGGCCTCATTGAAGCCATCGAAGGTTTGATTGCTCGCAGCACGGGCACCGGTGGGCATCCGAGGCGCACGCGCCTCGGCCTCATTGAAGCGGACCAATCGGTGATGTCCTCGTGGAGCTTGGGGAGCATCCGAGGCGCACGCGCCTCGGCCTCATTGAAGCGAGGAGCGCATGACCGAGCTCGCCCGCCGCGTCGAGGCATCCGAGGCGCACGCGCCTCGGCCTCATTGAAGCGAGCATCAGCTTGGAGGGACGCGACGCCAGGTAGTCGGGCATCCGAGGCGCACGCGCCTCGGCCTCATTGAAGCGCGAGGCCACTTACGGCGCTTATTAACGGGCTATAGGGCATCCGAGGCGCACGCGCCTCGGCCTCATTGAAGCCGCCTGTTGATCCCGTTCCGCAACACGCCGGCGAACCGGCATCCGAGGCGCACGCGCCTCGGCCTCATTGAAGCGACTTCGACCTTTCTCTGCAGACTGCTTCGGCGATCGGGGGCATCCGAGGCGCACGCGCCTCGGCCTCATTGAAGCATGGCGCGGATCTGCTCGCGGATCTTGGCGCGCACCGCTGCATCCGAGGCGCACGCGCCTCGGCCTCATTGAAGCTCGTAAAGCCCAGCCTGAATCAGTGCGAGGCGCGCTTGGCATCCGAGGCGCACGCGCCTCGGCCTCATTGAAGCTCGGAAGCGGTCTTCCATGCGGGCTGTACCGGCCAGGCATCCGAGGCGCACGCGCCTCGGCCTCATTGAAGCAGGAAACGTTTCTGAACTGAGTTCAGGACGAAGGGGGGCATCCGAGGCGCACGCGCCTCGGCCTCATTGAAGCATTCCCGCTGGGCGATACCTCTACTACGCCGGTCGCCGGCATCCGAGGCGCACGCGCCTCGGCCTCATTGAAGCCGACGATCAGGCCAACGATAGTGGTGCGTGGGCGGCGGCATCCGAGGCGCACGCGCCTCGGCCTCATTGAAGCTCGATTATGTCCCGCGGCTCCGTAATTTCGGAACGCTGCATCCGAGGCGCACGCGCCTCGGCCTCATTGAAGCGTCAATGTGCGTGATGCAAATTGACTAATGTGGTTGGGCATCCGAGGCGCACGCGCCTCGGCCTCATTGAAGCCAGGGTAGCTCATCGCCAAGGTTCCTCGTGCACAAGCGGCATCCGAGGCGCACGCGCCTCGGCCTCATTGAAGCCTCGCCCGCGTAGGCGACCCCTTGGGCGAGCGTGTGGCATCCGAGGCGCACGCGCCTCGGCCTCATTGAAGCCAGGAACAGGCTGATGAATACGAGGCCGACGCGGGCAAGGCATCCGAGGCGCACGCGCCTCGGCCTCATTGAAGCCCTGAGGGTCGGGAGTTCGAATCTCTCCGAGCGCGCCAGGCATCCGAGGCGCACGCGCCTCGGCCTCATTGAAGCCTGGCGGGAGCCAAGGGACGGGAACGTAGTAGCCGCCGGCATCCGAGGCGCACGCGCCTCGGCCTCATTGAAGCTCGCTGCGCCGCCAGTACTCGGCCACCCGCACATGATCGGCATCCGAGGCGCACGCGCCTCGGCCTCATTGAAGCCAAGACGAAGCCAAAGCCCGCGAGTGGCTTGAGGCTCGGCATCCGAGGCGCACGCGCCTCGGCCTCATTGAAGCTCGGTCGATCCGCAGAAGAAGAACTCAGGTGTTCCAGGGGCATCCGAGGCGCACGCGCCTCGGCCTCATTGAAGCTTGATCAGCCCATGAAGCCATCGGGCGGCTTTGCGGGGCATCCGAGGCGCACGCGCCTCGGCCTCATTGAAGCGTCTCCCGCAATGCTTTGACGGGTTCGGCATTGAGGGCATCCGAGGCGCACGCGCCTCGGCCTCATTGAAGCAAGAACGGCATCGGCTACTCAATCACCTCAACGGTCCCGCATCCGAGGCGCACGCGCCTCGGCCTCATTGAAGCCTGGTATGGCGAGGTGCGCCACCCGACAGCCGGCCGGGGCATCCGAGGCGCACGCGCCTCGGCCTCATTGAAGCCCATACGTT
>Ga0209060_10001741_pt1 | contig 22517 bp, 21 predicted proteins | sample Coa_R1_8_FD_187155 | JGI IMG/M metagenome (GOLD analysis project Ga0209060, IMG submission 187155) | Surface soil microbial communities from Centralia Pennsylvania, which are recovering from an underground coalmine fire - Coalmine... | ecosystem: Environmental > Terrestrial > Soil >...
CTATCGGCCAGCAATCCGCGCAGGAAAATCAGGAAGATTCCCGCCGCATGGCGCGCATGTTCCGCCGCATCTGGAGTTTTCCCAAGCCGATGATCGCCGCCGTAAACGGCCACGCGCTCGCCGGCGGCTGCGGCATCGCCACACTGTGCGATTTCACCATCGCCGTTCCTGAAGCGAAATTCGGCTATACCGAAGTGAAAATCGGCTTCCTCCCTGCGATCGTCTCCGTTTTTCTCACGCGCCAAATCGGCGACAAACGCGCCCGCGATCTTCTTCTTACTGGCCGCCTTGTCGAGGCGAAAGAAGCGAAAGAACTCGGCCTGGTCACAGAAATCGTTCCTGCGGAAAAACTCATCTCCCGTTGCACTGAGCTTGCTGAACTTCTCATCGCTGCCAGCCCCAGCAGCCTCACGCGCGCCAAGCGCCTCCTCACTTCCGCCGCTGCCGCAAGCGTCGATGCCGACCTCGAACGCGCCGTCCTCGAAAACGCCCGCATCCGTTGTACGCCCGACTTCAAAGAAGGCCTCGCGTCCTTCCTCGAAAAACGCAAACCCGTCTGGCAAGGCGAGGAATAGAAAGAGCAGAGATCTGCCACAGAGTCACAGAGTTCACAGAGCTTCAAAGCAATCTTTAGAGCAAGAGAATGACTGATCCAGCCCAAGATCCACTAACAGAGAAAATCATTGGCTGCGCGATTGAAGTTCATCGGCGACTCGGCCCCGGCCTCCTGGAGTCAGTCTACGAATCGGCGCTCTGCATCGAATTCGCTCACTGTGGATTGAAGTTTGAACGCGCCAGGCCCCGCTCCCGCTGACCTATCGCAATGTCCCCATCGGCGATCTGCGCATGGACATCGTCGTGGAAGAGTCGGTCATACTCGAACTGAAAAACGTAGAAAGGATGGATCCGATCTTCGAAGCGCAGCTCTTGACCTACCTTCGCCTCAGCTGCCTCAAAACCGGCCTCTTGATCAACTTCAACACTCGCCTCCTCCACCAAGGCATCAAGCGTCTCGTCCTCTGAACTCGCGCGCACGCTGCCCCCTCTTCCTGCTCCCTCTTCCTGCTCCCTCTTTCCTGCTTCTTCTTTCCTTCTCCTTCTTTCCTTCTTCCTCTCTTTCCGTCTTCCTGCTCTCTCTTTCTCTCTCTTTCTCTTTCTCTTTCTCTTCCTCTCTTTTCTTCCTTCCGACCTCTGTGTTCTCTGTGACTCTGTGGCAAATCCCTCTTCTCTTTCTGTACACTGATACGTCACCACAAATCCATGCTCGAATTTCACGATACAAGTGTGCGCGTCCGCTACGTCGAAACCGACCAGATGGGCGTCGTCTATCACGCCAACTATCTCATCTGGTTTGAAGTCGGCCGCGTCGAGCTCATGCGCGCGCTCGGCGTCGAATACAAACGCATGGAAATGGAAGACGATTGCCAGATCGTCGTCGCCGATGCGAAGTGCCGCTACCATCATCCGGCTCGCTATGACGAAGTCCTTCGCGTCCGCACGCGAATCGCCGAAACGAAAAATCGCGTCATCCGCTTCTCTTACGAGATCTTTTGTGAAGCCAACAACGTCCTGCTCGCTTCCGGCGAAACCACTCATGTCATCTGCGGCAAGAACGGCAAGCCCAAACTTCTGCCGGAAAAATACCGCGCCATCTTTGGAATGAAATCCGCCCACGCGGCCACTGAAAGCAATGCTCAATGACCATCGTACTCACCGGAAACGACCTCACGTTCGAACAGATGCACGCCGTCGTCGCCCACGACGAGAAAGTTGCTCTTTCGCAATCCTCAATCGAGCGCATGAACGCTTCTCGCGCCGTTGTCGACAAGCTCGTCGCTTCCGGCAAAACCGCCTACGGCATCAACACCGGCTTCGGCAAACTCGCCAGCGTTCGCATTTCCACGGAACAAGTCCGTCAACTGCAAGTCAATCTTGTTCGCTCCCACGCCTGCGGCGTTGGCGAACCTCTCAGTCGTGCGGAAACGCGCGGCATGATCCTTCTTCGCGCCAATGCTCTTGCAAAAGGCCTCAGCGGCGTTCGCCCGTCCGTCGTCCAGACTCTCTGCGACCTTCTGAACCACAAAATTCATCCCGTGATTCCTTCGCAAGGTTCCGTCGGCGCATCGGGCGATCTCGCTCCCCTCGCCCATCTCGCGCAAGTCGTCATCGGGGAAGGTCAAGCCGAGGCGAATGGAAAAATTCTTTCCGGCGCTGACGCTCTCAAGCAGGCGGGCATCATCCCCGTCTCGCTCGAAGCCAAGGAAGGCCTTTCGCTTCTCAACGGTACACAGGGCATGCTCTCTCTTCTCGGAATCGCTCTCTATCGCGCGGATGTCCTCGCCGACACCGCCGACGTCGCCGCCGCCCTTTCGCTCGATGCGCTTCGCGGCAGTCCCGGCGCTTTCGACGCACGCATCATGCACGCGCGTTCCTACGCAGGTGCCGCTCGCACCGCGCGCAACCTCGCGCACCTCAATGACGGCAGCCAAATCCGCGAATCGCATCGCTCTTCCGACAAAGATCCGCGCGTGCAAGACGCTTACAGCCTGCGCTGCACACCGCAGGTCCACGGCGCCGTGCGCGATTCCCTTCTCCAGGCCCGCGCCATGGCCCAGGTCGAACTGAACAGCGCGACCGACAATCCGCTCGTCTTCGTCAAGGAAAATGGCGACGGCGACATCATCAGTGGTGGAAATTTTCACGGCCAGCCGCTCGCCATGGCCGCCGATCAAGTCGCGATTGCCATCGCCACGCTAGGAGGTATCGCGGAGCGTCGCATCGAGCAAATGACAAATCCGCTCACCAGCATGCTGCCTGCGTTTCTTACGCCCGAGCCGGGGCTCAATTCCGGCTTCATGATCGCGCAAGTCACCGCTGCGGCTCTCACCAGCGAAAATCGCGCGCTCGCTACGCCCCATTCTGTCGATTCGATTTCCACCAGCGGTAATCAGGAAGACTACGTTTCCATGGGCATGAGCGGCGCGCGCCGCCTCGATCGCATGCTCACCAACCTCCGTCACATCCTCGCTATCGAATTGTTGTGTGCTTGCCAGGGCATCGACCTCCTCGCCCCTCTCAAGACCGGCACTCTCGCCACCAAAGCCTACGACGCCGTCCGCGCCAAATCCCCCAAAGTAGTCGAGGATCGCCCCCTCGCTCCCGAAATCAACGCCGTCTCCGACCTCATCGCCTCAGAAACCTTTTCAACCCTCATCCGCTAGTTTGGCCTGCGCCTCATCCCGCAACTTTCTATTTTCCGACTTCCGTTATTCGTTTTTCTCTGTGACCACTGTGCTCCGGCCTCTGTGACCTCTGTGTTAAATCTTCTCTCTTCTCTTGCTTCCTGTCTTCTCTGTGAACTCTGTGCTCTTCCCTCTGTGACCTCTGTGTTAACTCCTTCTTCTCAACCCACCGAAACCGCCAATTTCCAATTTGCACTCCTCTTACGCCAGCGCGCCCTTCAAAAATCGCAGCATCCTGATTCCCGCAATATACGAAAACGGCGCCAGCTCCAGTGAATAGTGCCCGCAAGCCAATTCCAACGTTCGCGGATTGGCTCCATGCTTGTGCAACGCGTCCAGCATCTGCGCCGTCAACTCCGGCAAAAACGTCGGATCGTATTTTCCATAAACCATGAACGACTTCCGCCCCGCGCCCAGCCCACGCTCGACATACGGCATCGGGCTGACCGGTGCCCAATAGTCGCGCAACTCGTCCACCGTCACGTGTTCGCGCATCCCTTCCCACACATGATTCGTCGTCATTCCGCCGCTCACCACATCCGCAAAATAGGTCGACACGTGAAAGAATCCGCCGGCGTGCACGCCCGCGTCATGCATCATCGTGATATAGCCAATCGAGGAACCAATGCTAGTTCCTAGAATCCCAATCTTGGAATAACCCTCTTGTTCCAGCCAGCGCAAGCACAGCTTCGCGTCCTGCACCGCTTGCCGGTTCGCTTGAAGCGTCAACCCTACATTCGGCCCGACCAATTGGTCTGCGCGCTCATGCCCTGCCGCCATCCGCCGGTCGTGATAGGGCATGCTCATTTTCACCACGGTGATCCCAAGCCGTTGCAGCCACTCGCACAATCCTCGCTGCCCGTGCCATTTCGCATTCCAGTTCGGCAACAACAACACAGCCGCCTTCTTGTTCTTCCCACGAAACACCTGCCCGTAGACCGTGTTGTTTTCCGTATACGGCGATCGTATCGCGCTCGCGAAACTCAGCACGCCTTCGCCGTCCAGCTTGTAGTCGCGAGCAGCCTCCGGCTCATACCATTCGCGGCTGTGCTCAATCGCTCTCGCGGCGTAATCGCGCACAAACCCTGCGGGGTCGCGTTCGTCCGCGCTGCCGCCGATATGCTCCAATCCCCATTCAAACGGCCGCACCATGCGGTTGTCGTCCGTCGTCCACCGCCGGTGCTCGTACCGCCGGATTCTTTGTTCAAACCAGTTCATATCGGCTAAATCGTCTCCCTCTCGCCTCTCGCCTCTCGCCTCTCGCCTCTACCGCGCAGTTTCACCTGCCGGTCTTCTCTCTTCTCTTCTCTTCTCTTCTCTTCTCTTCTCTTCTCTTCTCTTCTCTTTTCCTTCCTCTCTCTTCTTTTCTTCTCTGTGCCCTCTGTGCTCTTCCCTCTGTGACCTCTGTGTTACATCTCTGATCTCTGATCTCTGATCTCTGATCTCTGATCTCCGATCTCTCCTCCATTTTACCGCTCTCCACCAAAACGTGCGCAATCCGCCATCCTGTTAGCCATCGGGCACGCATCACGCTGCAGTAATTGAGCGCCTTCCTCGCCTGTGGCACAGTCAAATTGTGGTCGTCGCCTTATTTTTCCTGTTTGGGCTCCTCATCGGCAGCTTTCTCAACGTCTGCATTTCGCGGATTCCAGAAGGCATCTCCGTCGTGTCTCCGGGCTCGCGTTGTCCCAATTGTGGCAACGCCATCAAGCCCTACGACAACATCCCCGTCCTCTCCTGGCTGATTTTGCGCGGCAAGTGCCGCCACTGCTCCGAGCCAATCTCCATCATGTATCCGGCAATCGAACTCCTCACCGCCTTGCTTTTTGTCGCCACTTACTATTCCTTCGGCCTCACTCCCGATACCCTCAAGTGGCTCTTCTTCGTCTGCCTGATCATCGTCCTCACCATCACCGACGTCCGCATCCGCATTCTCCCCGACGGCGTCAACTTTTTCGGCTTTGGACTCGGCCTCGCCCTCGCCGTTCGAATCGCACCCTATGACGCAGTCTGCATGCGCGTCGCAGACGTTTTCCCCGCGCTCAACCGAAACCCGGCTATTCTCGGCGTGGCGTGCGCCATCCTCGGCGCTCTTGCCGGCAGCCTGCTTCTGTTCGGCGCCGCCTCGCTCTATAAATTGGCTCGCGGCCGCGAAGGCATGGGCATGGGCGACGTCAAAATGATGCTGATGATCGGCGCATTCCTCGGCGTTCAGGGAACCTTCCTCACTCTACTTCTCGGCACTCTGCTCGGAAGCATTATTGGTTTGCTTCTCGTCGTCGCACTCTTCGTCAGCGGCTGGAAGTCCCGAGTCGCCGCTCGCGCAAGCCACCGTGGCCTCGGCTCCCTCTCCGGTCTTCGCTGGACCATCTCCAGCCGCTACCAGCTTCCGCTTGGAACTTTTCTGGGCATCGCTTCACTCATCGTGGTGTTCTTTCACAATTGGCTCGACCTCCAAGCCTACCGGCTCATGAGGTGATGGACGTGTTTCAGGCGCGCACCGTCGAAATTCCGTGGTCGGTCGTCACCGGCACTGCGATCGCCGTGCTCGGCATCGTCCTCGTCGGAATTATTCTGCTCCGGAAACTATTTCAGAACTCGCCGCAGCGCAGCAACGAAAATTTAACCGCCGCGCCTGCCACCGATAATGCTTCGGCCTTCATGGCCGCCTCCATGCAAGCCGTCATCAAAAAACTGAAAGAACAGGAAAAAGAACTCGAACGGTTGCACAAAGAAGAGCGCGACCGCGCCGACCTCACCGAACGCCTCAGCGAGGAAGTCACTCGCAACATGCCGGCCGGCCTGATCGTCGTCAACGCGCAAGGCATCATCACCAGCGCCAATCCCGCCGCCGAACAGACCCTCGGCCAACAGGGACTCGGATTTCGCCGCTGCAGCGAAGTCCTTGGCGAGACTTCCGACCTTGTCCGCTTGATCGATGATTGCCTCGCCTCCGGCAAAATCTTTCGCCGCGCGCAGATCGAGCACCGCGACGCCGCCGGTGAGGTTCGCCAGCTCGGAGTGACCATCTCTCCGATCCGCAAATCCGGCGACGCTGTCAGTGGCGTAATCTGCCTCCTCACGGACCTCACCGAACTCGCCTCTCTGCAAAAACAGATTCAATTCAAGGAAAATCTCGCCGCTCTCGGCGAACTTTCCGCCGGCATCGCGCACGAATTTAAAAATGCCCTCGCTACAATATCCGGCTACGCGCAGATGATTCGCTCCGAGCGCCCCACTCCGGAAGCCGCCGACAACGCCGAAAAAATCCTCGAACAAACTCGCAACATCACTCACGTCGTGACGGAATTCCTGAAGTATGCGCGTCCCCTGGAAATTTTCAGCGAGCAGGTTTCGCTCAACACCGTCATTCAGCGCGTCGTCGCGGAAGTCTCCGAATCGCAGCCCCTCGTTCGAATTCGCGTCGAAGGTCCCTTCGGAGAAGTTGCCGGCGACGACGGCTTGCTTCGCCAGGCTTTCTTGAACATCCTCCGAAACGCCGCGGAAGCTTGCGCTGCCGCCTCAAACGGCGGCAAAGTCATCGTCCGTGGAGAAACCTTCGCGCGAGATGGCCAATCGTTCCAGCGCATCACGATCTTCGACAACGGTCCCGGCATTTCCGCGGATTCCCTGGAAAAACTCTTTCGTCCGTTTTTCACCACAAAACCGAACGGCACCGGCCTCGGGCTCGCCGTCGTCCAGAAAATCCTTCTTCAGCACGGTGGCCAGGTCGACGCGTACAATCGCATCGAAGGCGGCGCGGCATTTACGGTTACGCTACCGCTCAGCCATCCCGCCCCAGAAGCAGTAGAATTGAAGCAGGACGCATCTAACTCTAAGTAAGCCCAAATACGCCCTCGGGAGGATTTTCCGTGCACGCTACTCTACGCAAAGCATTCGGCCTCGCCCTTCTGGCCCTGCTCGTGTGCATCCCGGCCCGCGCACAACAGCAATCTTCGCAACAATCCGGTTCCGGTGACCCTGTCGCCGATGCGGCCCGCAAATCCAAGGAAGAAAAGAAAGACGCGCCAAAACCGAAAAAGGTCTACACCGAAGACGACATCGTCACCAAGAAATCCGACATCTCCGTCGTTGGAACGGCGCCCGTCGCAACGCCCCCCGATGCCACCGCTTCAACTGCGAAGCCCGCCGCGGCGGCAACGGACGCAGCCACAGGCGATCCGAAAGAAGACCCGAATTCCGAAGCGGCCTGGCGCAAACGATTCGCAAAACTCCGCGACAAAATCACCGCCGCCGAACAGGAACTCGACGTCCTTCAGCGCGAGGAAAACAAGAGCGGTGTGCAGTATTACGCCGATCCGACCAAGGCGATGAACGAGCAATACTCGCGCGAAGAGATCAACAAAAAAGCCGCAAAGATCGACGCCAAACAAAAAGAAGTTGCCGCCCTCAAGCAACAGTGGAGCGATTTGGAAGATCAGCTCCGTGCGGCCGGCGGCGACCCCGGCTGGGCCCGCTAGCCTCACCTGATTAGCCGTACTCTTGTCCGCACATCCCGCCGAGAACCTTCCGCGGCCCGCTCCACTTCCGTGCTAAAAACGAAGGAGATGGAACCGCTCCTCCTTGTCGAAGATAAGAACGAGCTTCGCGCCATGTTGCGCAAAGCGCTCGAACGCAACGGCTATTCCGTCGACGAAGCTCCCGACGGCACATCCGCGATTCAAAAACTTCGCGCGCGCCGCTATCAACTCGTCCTTTCCGACTTGAAAATGCCGGGCGCCTCCGGCCTCGACGTGCTGCGCGAAACCAAGCAAGCCGACTCCACCATTCCCGTCATTCTGCTGACCGCCTTCGGCTCCGTCGAAGAAGCGGTTTCCGCCATGAAGGAAGGCGCGTTCGACTTTCTGCAAAAACCCGTCGACCTCGATCATCTGAAAGTTCTCGTGCAGCGCGCCGCGCGCCAGCAGGAACTCCTGCGCGAAAATCTTTTGCTGCGCGAAGAATTCGCCGCGCGCTACGGCCTCCCGCGCATCGTGGGCGAACATGCTTCCATCCGCGATCTCAGCCAGCAGATCCAGCGCGTCGCGCAAACCGATTCCACCGTGCTCCTGCTCGGTGAAAGCGGAACCGGCAAGGAACTCTTCGCGCGCGCCGTCCACCATCTTTCTCCGCGCCGCGAACAGCCTTTCGTCGCACTAAACTGCGCCGCCATTCCCGAAGGCCTCGTCGAAAACGAACTCTTCGGCCACGAACGCGGCGCCTTCACGGGAGCCGGCGCGCGCAAAGCCGGCAAAATGGATCTCGCTCATCGCGGCACTCTCTTCCTCGACGAAATCGGAGAGCTGCCTCTCGCGATTCAGGCAAAACTTTTGCGCGTTCTCGAAGAACGGAGTTTCGAGCGCGTAGGCGGCACACAATCCATTGAAGTGGACGTTCGCATAGTCGTCGCCACCAATCGCGATTTGCACAAATCCGTGGCGGAAAAATCGTTTCGCGAGGATTTGTACTTTCGCATTTCCGCCGTCCCGCTCACTGTGCCTCCGCTTCGCGAACGCGGTAACGACGTTTTGCTTCTTGCCGAACATTTTCTCGCAAAGTTCGCCGGTGAATTCGCCAAGGCCGGCGTCCACCTTTCCGACGACGCGAAACGCCGCATCCTCGAATATCCCTGGCCCGGCAACGTCCGCGAATTGCAAAATGCGATCGAGCGAGCCGTCATTCTTTCCGACAGCCCGGCCATCTCGGCGGAAGTTTTGCAACTTCAAGCGCCGCGGCCCGAACCTCACGCCATACCCGCCGGGATGTTGCCCGACGGTTTCTCGTGGGAGGGGACTCTCGAAGAAGTCGTCGGTCGCGCCGTGCAGTCCACCGAACGGGTCCTGCTCGAAAAAACGCTGCAGGGTTGCCGCTGGAACAAAACCCGCGCCGCCGAAATTCTCGACATCTCGCCGAAAACGCTCACCGCGAAACTAAAATCCGCCGGCCTCGAAGACTGAAGAAAAAGCAGATTCCTCGCTTTGCTCGGAATGACAGCTTTATTGCTTCACTCCCGTGTGGAGAGCAACCGTTCCGCCGGTCCAGACGGCCGCCTCTACGTTCTGCAATCCGACGCCGCGCATCAAGTCGCACAACTCCTCCGGCCGGAAGAATCGCGCCACGGAGTTCGGCAAATATTTGTACGCCGCGGCGTCGCCGGAAATCGCGCCGCCTATTTTCGGCAACACACGGCGGAAATACCAACGGTAAAAATCGCCAAAGAATCCGGCGGGCGGCTCTGTAAATTCCAGAATTCCTATCGCTCCGCCTGGCTTTAACACTCGCTGCATTTCGCGCAGTCCCGCTTCATAATTCGCGAGATTGCGAAAGCCAAACGCTGCGGTCACCAGATCGAACGACGCATCCGCGAACGGCAATTGCAACGCATCCGATTCCAAAAACGGCACGGCGCCGCCAGTATCCGTTGCAGACTTTGCGTTCGCTCGCACCAACATGGTGTGCGCAAAATCCGCGCCGATCACTCGCGCTTTACTCTTTTTCTGCAGCGCAAACGCGAGATCGCCCGTGCCGCAGCACAAGTCCAGCACCAACGCATCCGCGCGATCCAAAATTGCGCGCAACTTCCGCGCGGTCCGGGCCCGCCACACGCGGTCGAGTTGGAGCGAAAGCAGATGATTCAGCAAGTCGTAGCGCGGCGCGATTTGCGTAAACATTTCGCGCACTTTGCGCGAGGCGTCGGCTTCGCTCGTCGCGCCTTCGGGGCGCGTCCCTTTGCTCGGAGCCGTCTTTTCCGTCATCAAAGCCTCAGCCACGCTTGAACTCCCAGTGCGTATGCAGCCGCGGCGCAAAGTGCAGCGCGTGCTTTACGGCGTCGAGCGGCACATCGTCGTAGGTTGCCGCCTTGCCGATTTTCTTCGATAACACGAAGCGCAACTTGTTTCCGCGCGTTTTTTTGTCGGTCCGCATCGCCGCGATCAAGCTCGCATCGGAAATGTTCGGCCACGCTGGCAGCGGCCCCAGCCGCTCGATTAGCGCGACAATTCGCGAAACGTCGCGCGCCTTCGTCAGCCCAATCTTGTGCCCGAGCAGCGCAGCGCACTTCATGCCCCAAGCCACGGCTTCGCCGTGCTGATAGCGGCGGTAGCGCGTCTCGCTCTCCAGCGCGTGGCCGAACGTGTGCCCGTAATTCAAAATTTCGCGCAGGCCGTTTTCGCGCTCGTCTTTACTGACCACCCGCGCCTTAATTTCAATCGAGCGCGTGATCAAATGCTCCAGTATTTTTTCATCGCGTCGCAGTGCCCGCTCGAAATTCTCCTCGAGATATTCAAACAGCTTCGCGTCGGCGATGATGCCGTACTTGATCACTTCGGCGAGGCCGCCGCGAAATTCTCGTTTGCTCAGTGTCTTCAGCAGTTGCGGATCGACAACGACCAGCCGCGCCGGATAAAACGCGCCGACCAGATTCTTCCCTTCCGGCAAATTCACGCCGGTTTTTCCGCCGACGGAACTGTCCGTCTGCGCCACGAGCGTCGTCGGCACCTGCACCAGCGCCACACCGCGCAAATAACTCGCCGCCGCGTAGCCGACGACGTCGCCCACGACGCCGCCACCCACCGCAACAATCAGCGACCCGCGATCGGCCTTCGCCCGCGCGAGCAATCGCGAAATCTGCTCGACACTGGACATCGCCTTCTTCGCTTCGCGGTCGTCGAAAAGGTGCACGCCGTCCGGCTTCCGTCTGCCGAATCCACGCACGACCGACTTCCCCACCGCGCGCCAAACCTTCGGCGACGACACTACATGCACACTCGTAAATTTCCCCAGCCAGGCCATTTCTTCGCCCAAGCGAGACACCGCTCCCGCCGCGCACACAACCTCGTACGCCCCGCTGGACGCCTTCACTGTTATTCGCCGCGCTCTCATTTGGGTGAATTCGACCTTAGCATAAGTCGCGTCGCGGCCCATAACGCGGGAGGGAATACGGAGGCGCTTGGCGGGTACTAGAACCCGGGGGTATACCCCCCTTTTTTCGTAAGTGCAGATTCTAAAGGAGTTTAAGTCTAATGTTTTGTAACTGCAGATTCCAAAGGGGTTATAGCGCGAATTTCTGTAACTGCAGATTCTGCGGGACTTAGCGGATTGGGCGGCGACTTTCACGAACCAGTGTAGCACACAGAGTACCGTTTGTCAATCGGATACTAGGGCCAAGTCAGGCCGGATTGCGGCATCCCGCGGCGACACAGCTTGCAAGGACGCAGATTTCCCGAGATGCGTAACCCTCAGTCGGGTTATTTGGATTTTGGCACATCACCCCGACTCTGCTCTCCTTTCCGCATCAGACGCCATGCAAAAATAGCCCATGACCATTCGTAAATTGTGTCTTCTCTTGTCGGTGGCGACAGTTCCAATGAATCTCAATGCCGACGACGGCGCCGCTTCTATCGCTGGAGGCGGAATCATCTTGATGAAGAGCGAACCTCGCATTGTGATGGCCAAGGAGGTTCTCCAAATTTCGCGGTCAAAGGTGACCGTCGACTACGACTTTCGAAACGACAGCGACCAAGACGTCACGACAACAATCGCGTTTCCCATTCCGGACTATCGAATGACCGTGGACTGGCGGTCGAACCAGGGATTCGATGATTTCCGACTGTGGGTAAATGGCGAAGCGAGTGAATTTCGAACCGAGGCGAGAGCGTTTTTGGGCGAGAAAGAATACACGAAACTTCTAACGTCCCTGCGTGTGGACGTTGGCAGCTTCGGACATTCGACCGACTATGACCAAAGTTCCGATGTCCAGAGACTTGGTGCTAACGACCGCCAGCAGCTAGTCCGGCTCGGGCTTATTGACCCCGACTATGATCGTCAACCAAATAAGAATGGCGCGCCAAACTGGCGCGTGGCCAAGAAATACTACTGGGAACAAACCTTCCCTTCCCACAAGACTGTTCACATCCGCCACGAATACTCACCGGTTCTGGGCTATACCGGCAGCCTTAGGTTAGGTTGGGGCACGAACTTCAATAATGAATGGGCAATTGCAGAAATGAAGTCGTTCTGCGTAGACAGCGGGCTGCGCGACGTCCTACAACGGATGGTGAGCAGTAAAGAAGGCGATGCGCCCTATGAATACGTCGACTTCATTTTGACGACGGCTAACACGTGGAAGAAGCCCATAGAAGACTTCACACTCATCGTCGAGAGGCCACATAACAAATACGACGGCGACAGAGATGACATCACCGGATACGTGAGTTTTTGCTGGGACGGCTCGGTCCAGAAGGTGGATACCGATCACTTTTTGGCTCATGCCGTAAACTTTGTACCCACAAAGGAATTGAAAATCGGCTTCTTCTGGAATCAAAACCCGCACCGGCGGAAGTAGCGTACCTATTTCAGTAACTGCAGATTCTAAAGGAGTTTAAGTCTAATGTTTTGTAACTGCAGATTCCAAGAAGGTTAGAGGCGAGATTTTCGTAACTGCAGAATCCAAGGGAGTTAGCGATCGGAACTGCAACGTTGAAAGTCGAATGGCGTGCGGCTGGGGCGCTGGCTCGCCGCGATCGATTGAGCAGGTGCGTCGCGGGTGTCGCTGGGAGACACGCGCGGAGAAATACTGATCGCGCGGGTAGCCGTGCTTGTCGGAGCCGGAGATGCGAAAATCCGCAATTCATACGGCGAGAGTAGAACGCATTTTGATTCGAAAACAGTTGTGCTGAGGTGCAGTGTCCCGGACAGCTGAACTTTTGAGGCGGCCGCTTCCCATTTTCTTCGTGATAGGATTTCTGCCACGCCATGATTTCCTTGCGAACTAAAGCTGGCGGCACTCATGGGCGGCATTCTCGCTTCCTCGCAGTTGCAATCTGCCTCGCGTCTGCGGCGGTCTCGGCTTACTGGACATGGAAGTCGCATCCCACCGCACAAGAAATCGCTAGAGCGGAAGACGAGGTTTATGAAGCGGTTGTTCGCGAAGTCCTGCCTATGCTCGGCCAAAGCCCAGGGGCGCGATTGGTCTTTGATGACAGCCTGATCGTCGGCGATGTCCCCTGGGTCGATGCAGAATCGTGCAAAATGCCAGCGGATTGGTCGGTACAAGATAAGAGAGATTCTTCTTCGCTTAGCGCGAACGCCAGCCGCGGCCCAAGTCTTGAGGTCGTGGAGAGCTACCGCAAGATGCGTTGCGTCGGCGGACGCCTGTCGCACAACTTCCACACCGATGCTCCGCACAGTTTCATCGACGATGCTTTGTTCGACCAGATACTCCCTAGTGCGGAGGATCCCAACTTTGCTCGGTTGTTTCCGGGAGCTTCAGGCGTTTTAGGATTTTCACACGCTGGATTCAATAAGCGGCTCGATGAAGCTATCGTTTCGACGTCCTTTCACTGCGGTGTCCTTTGTGGCGGTGGCCACCGCTTTTACCTGAAAAAAGCCAGCGGCCGATGGATCGTCGTCTCCAAGCGCATGACTTGGGCCTCGTAGCTAGCACAAATTCCTTGTGATGCCGTTCCCCTGCGGCCAAATCCGCCCTACTGAACCCCACTTTCGATGGCACTGTCCGAAAAGAAAGCGTCGCGCAGATCGCGCCGCGGTCGGGTTCGACGTTTCAGTACGACTCGGTTTCTGAAACGGCTAGGTAAACGAGCTTGTCTTGCTGAAATCTTGCCTCAACGTACGCGATTAGTGTGTAGAAATCGTAGTTTCTATGGAGCTCGTCGTCAGTTAGGCCAGGATTCTGTTTCTTTATGGCTTCAAGATCGGCCGTAGAAGTCTTCTTTTGGGTCGTCACCGAATAGATTAACTTCTCCTTTCTCGCGAAGCTCGGCGTTCCCAGGAGTGCTTTTACCTGCGCGATGCTCAGTCCCAATCGTAAACCTGAGGCTGTGGCGAGATCGCTCGTAACGAGAGTGGAAGCCACGCAACGGTCGCTGCCATGCCAGTCCGGACCACCGGTAAACAAATAAAACGCATCGTTCAGCTCTCCCTTCTCAAAAATGAGATAGATCTTTTTGGCCGTGTCCACCGACCGGTAGCAAATCTGCGAACGCCCCGACGAGCCGTCACCACGCTTAATAACAGCAGCTTCACCCAACTTCTTTGAGGGCCCATCGAATGAGTCTTCGCTTAGCCGCAGGCCCAAAATCTCAAAATGCTTTGTCGAGAGTTCGCGCTTTTGAATAGTGCTATCGTCTTCAGAATCGGGTCTGCGGGTACTCGACCACCAATCGGAATTGTCCTTTAGGTAGGCGTCGGCATTGCTCTGGACTGGCGTCGCGTCTGCCGGCAGGAAACTCACGATCAGCAAGATCGCGCAGAGGCCGGCTGATTTGTATATCGGCCGGCGCAGCAAACGGCTGTTTGAAAATCGATGGTTCATGGCCAACTGGAAGGTTATTCACGCTCAAATGCAGAGTCCATAGAACCGCAGGAGTGGTGCGCCGAATTCGGCAATGGTTGCGCCATCGTTCCCCGGCTCCTCCAATTCCTTCGTGATACCATTCCCCTGCGGCCAAATCCGCCCTACTGAAGCCCACTTTCGATGGCACTTTCCGAAAAAACTTATCGCGCAGATTATGCCGTGGTTGGCTCCGGTGTCGCAGGCCTGCGCGCGGCGATTGAGCTGAGCGACGCGGGAAGCGTCCTTGTGCTGGCCAAGTCTTTCCTAAGCGATTCGGCAACGGCGTGGGCGCAAGGCGGCATCGCCGTGGCGCTGAGCGACGAAGACGAAATCGGCCTGCACGAACAGGACACGATCAACGCGGGCGACGGCCTGTGCCGGCCCGAATCCGTGGCGCTGCTCGTCGAAGAAGGGCCCAAATACATCACGCAGCTGATCGAATGGGGCACGGAATTCGACCGCGCGGGTACGAAACTTGCGTTCACGCGGGAAGCGGCACACAGCCGGTCGCGCATTCTTCATGCGCACGGCGACTCGACGGGCCGCGAAATCAGCCGCGCGCTGCTTGCCCGCGCCAACTCGATCCCGCATCTGCATCTTCGCGCACATGCCTTTACGACCGGGCTCATCATCGAAAACGGCAAAGCCGTCGGCGTCCGCTTCATTGACGAAACGGATGGGTCGCTCCACGAGCTTCGCGCGAATGCCATTCTTCTCGCCACCGGCGGGCTGGGCCAGATCTATCGCGAGACCACGAATCCCGATGTCGCCACGGGCGACGGCATGGCCATCGCCTACGAAGCGGGCGCCGTGCTTTCCGACATGGAGTTCGTCCAATTTCATCCCACGGCGCTCGCCGTGAAAGGCGCGCCGCGGTTTCTGCTCTCCGAAGCGCTGCGCGGCGAAGGCGGCATCCTTCGCAACATCAATCTCGAGCGGTTCATGAAGCGCTACAACGAAGCGCAGGAACTGGCGCCGCGCGACATCGTGGCCCGCGCCATTGTGAGCGAAATGCACCGCACCAACGCGCCTCACGTTTATCTGGACATGACGGCAAAGACGAAAGAGTTTCTGGAAAAGCGCTTCCCGCGCATTTATGCCACGTGCGAAAGCTACGGCCTCGATCTTTCCGCAGACCTTGCGCCGGTCTGCCCCGCCGCGCACTACATGATGGGTGGCGTCAAAACCGATCTCTGGGGCCGGACATCCATTCCGTGCCTGTACGCCGCGGGGGAAACCGCCGACACGGGAGTACACGGCGCCAACCGGCTGGCGAGCAATTCCCTGCTCGAAGGGCTTGTCTTCGGCGCGCGCAGCGGCATCGCCATGATGCAGGACGCGCCCGTTGCGGGTGCCCCTCCTAAGAAGGCCACCTCCACGACGCTGCCCGGCAAGCGCGCTCCGCAGCCCGATTCTCACGACGCCGAAAAGCATCCGCACACCGCGCCGCCGGAATCTGCGCTGCGCAAACAGATTCGCGACATCATGTGGCGTCACGTGGGAATTTTGCGAAGCGGAAAAGATTTGAAAGCGGCGCTCACGCAGCTCGAAGAGATGCAAATCCCGGAAGCGGGCGCGACGCGCGAAGAAAACGAGCTCAAGAATCTTCATTCGCTGGCGAAAGTCATTACGCGCAGCGCCATCGCCCGCGAAGAGAGCCGCGGCAGCCATTACCGCTCGGATTTTCCGTATCGCGACGATGACGATTTCCAGAAACACTCGTTGATCCGCAAAGGCGGCGAAGTTACGTTTGAGAAGTGAAATGGGAAAAGCAAATCGATTTGCCACAGAGCCACAGAGCGCACAGAGGAAGAGTAGCGACGGAACTTTTTCTTTTCTGACTTACTTCAATTGAAGGGCTTTCAGCGTTTCCAGAAAAACGTGGCCGACTTTGCCCAGCGTTTTGGCGCTGATCTGCTCCATGTTGTCCTGTGGCGTATGCCAGTAGCCGTTGTCGATGAAATCGGCGATGACGTCCACGGACGGCACTTTGCGGCTCAGAAACGAATCGTGATCGTCCGACGCGCCTTTCGATTCGTTCACAAACAAATCTCCGTAGCCCAAGCGCTTCGCCGTTGCGTAAACCAGTTCGCTCAGCGCCGGCGTCGAGTCCGCTTCCTTCGGGATCCGCGCAGTCTTGCCGCCGACGATGTCCGCGAGCAAGAATGCCCGCACGTTCTTCAGATCGCCCGAGAGCGAGAGTTTCGCCGCCATCTGCCGGCTGCCGTACCGGCTGTCGGTGTCGCTCCACTGTTGGACGGCTTCTTCGCCATCGAAGAACGCGATCCAAACCGCGTAGCGGCCGCGCTTCGCGCAAAGCACCCGAGCCAATTCGAGCATCAAGCCCGTCGATGAGCCCGCATCATCCGCGCCGACGAAATTGTCTTTTTTCAGCGTGTCGTAATGCGTCCCGAGCAGAAGAATCCCCGGCTTCTCGCCCTGAATTTTCACCAGGATATTTTTCATGGCGATGCGGCCGGCGGGCGTCTGCGCGGAAAAATCGTCGGTCTCGACCGTGCAGCCGAAGGCTTTCAATTGCGAAAGGATGTAGTCCTGCGTTTGCGCCAACGCCTGCGAACCGGAAGGCCGGGGGCCATAGGAAACCATTTTTGCGACGTGATCGTAAGCGGCCTTGCCGTCGAAGCCACCCGTTTTTTCCGGCGGCAGCGCGTCGGTGGCAATCTGCGGCGGAGGCACGGCGACCGAACTCATGAACGGCGGTTGCGCTGCGTTCTCCGTCTTGGCCGCGTCGGCGTTGCTCTTGCAGCCCGCAAAAGCCAAAGCCGCGCAAAGCACTGCGACCGATCCGCACTTTCGCACTCGACTCATCAAGCCCCCTGCGCCGCTGCCGCCGCTTGTCTTGACCGGTTCCGCAGCGCGACCCACGCGACACCCACTCCCAGAAAATAGAGCGCCAGCATTACCACCATTACGAGCAGCATCGTGAGCGCATCCGGCGTCGGCGTGACAAACGCCGCTGCCACCGTAATCACCAAAATTGCGTACTTGGTGTTTTGCACGAGGAACTTTGGAGTGACGATTCCGAAGTAACACAACAAAAAGATGAGCACCGGCATTTCGAAGATCAAGCCCAGCGCCACCAGGACGAGCAGCACCAAGTCAAAGTAATCGTTGATGCGAATCAGGGGCGCCACCGCCGGTCCCTGGAATCCAACCAGAAATCCCAAAATGCGCGGGAGCGCGAGAAAAAATCCAAACGCAATTCCGCCCAAAAATAGAATGACCGTCGAAAAAACGAATCCCGTTACGGCGCTGCGCTCATGCTTATAGAGCGCCGGCGCCACAAACATCCAAACCTGATACAAGACTACCGGAGACGACACCACGAGGCCGATGTAGATGCTCAATTTCACAAGCAAGCCGAGATAGTCGGTTGGGCCCGTGTAGTAAAGCTGAGGATTGTATCCGTGAGCCTTCAGCACGGCCTGGATCGGCACCGAAATAATCGAGATGAACTTCGGCGCAAGAAACCATCCGCCCGCGGCGCAGACGGCAATCGCGATCAGCGAATTGATAATCCGCTTGCGCAGCTCAATCAGATGCTCGAAGAACGTCATCTGACCGCCGGTTTCTTCTTCTCTGGTTTTCCCTGTGAGTTCGCTGTCCATGTTTTCCGGCATTGCCTTAGGCGGGATGTCCCTGCCCTTCATCGTGCAGCGAATCGTGAAGCGGCTCGTTCAGCGCTTTTTCCTGCAACTTTTGGCCGGAAGAAGTTTCCTTTTCCGTCGCGTCCAAATTGTCCGTGGAACCGGCTTCTTCGCTGCCGCGCGCTACCGACTCGCTCACGGGCGATATGACCGGCTCAATCGTTTCGGCGATTTGTGGCAGAGCCGAATCATCGGATCCCGTCGCGGTTGCGGTTGCGGGCGATGGCTCCGCGGTTGCCGCCGAAGCCGCTGCTGCGTCCATCTGCTTTTTCCGCTCGGCTTCGCGCGCCTGCCGCTCGACGTTGCGCATCTCTTCTTCGAACGCCAGCTTGAAATCCGTGGACGCCTTGCGGAACTCCGCCATCAGTTTGCCCAATCCACGCGCCAATTCGGGCAGCTTGTGCGGTCCAAATACGACCAGCACAACGATAAACAGCACAATCATGTGGGGAACGCTGAACATTCGATGGGACGACCCTTTTCGAACCCACTGGCATCATAGAAAGCATGCACAGACGTGTCAAACGGACTTCTGTGCCACCGCCATTCGCCGTTTGGCCCCGTCTAACGTACAGTGCCCGATTCGCTATGGCCCCGGGCGGTGTGCTTCGGGGTTGCGTGATACACTTTTAGATAGCCTGGTCAGCGTGAGGTGAGCATGAAGTCAGAACGTCGTGGACTGATTCTGATCGTTTTGGTACTGCTGGTTTCCGCTGTCCTGGGCGGCGTTTACGGGCCCTCCGTCCGCGCCACAACGTCCTCGGCCGACGACTATCAGACCGCGGTAAAGCAGTTCACGCGCGTGCTGGACGTCGTCCAGTCCAATTACGCCGACCCTGTGGACGTGGACAAAGAGGTCTACCAGGGCGCCATTCCCGGCATGCTCCGCGTTCTGGACCCCCACTCGAATTTCTTTGATGCCCGCCAGTTTGCCCTGCTCCGAGAAGACCAGCGCGGCCGCTATTACGGCGTTGGCATGATTGTCGCTCCTCGCGATAACCACACCGTTGTGATGGCTCCTTACGTCGGCGCACCGGCCTACAACGCCGGCCTGCGTCCGGGCGACATCATCGTCAAAGTCGACGAAAAAGCTACCGATGGACTGACCACGACGGAAGTGGCGGACATGCTGAAGGGCCAAAAAGGGACGATCGTCAAGATTGTTGTCACGCGCGAAGGCTATCCTGATCCGCTTACGTTCACCGTTACGCGCGGCGAAATTCCCCGCCATTCCGTGGACATCGCGTTCCTCATCAAGCCCGGTATCGGCTATGTGCGCCTCTCATCGTTCAACGAAACGACCGATCATGAAATCGCCGACGCGCTCAAGGATCTCAACGTCTCCAATCTCGATGGACTCGTTCTCGACATGCGCGGCAATCCCGGCGGTCTGTTGAATGAAGCCGTCGCCGTGGGCGACATGTTCCTCGAGAAGAATCAGCTGATCGTTTCGCATCACGGCCGCGCCTCGCAGGAGCATCGCTATTACGCCGTGCGCGGCAATCAGGGCGTCACCGTTCCGCTCGTCATTCTCGTGAACAATAATTCCGCGTCAGCAACAGAAATCGTTTCCGGCGCCGTGCAGGACCACGACCGCGGCCTCATCGTCGGTGAAACGACATTCGGCAAGGGCCTCGTGCAGACCGTGCAGCCGCTCAGCGAAAACACCGGCCTCGCGCTCACCACCGCGCGTTATTACACTCCCAGCGGCCGCTTGATTCAGCGCGACTACAAATCCATCTCTCTGTATCAGTATCACTACGAACGCAAGGTTCCCGATCATCCGTCGGAAATCAAGCTCACCGATTCCGGCCGCCAGGTTACCGGTGGCGGCGGCATCACGCCGGACATCGTCGTCACCGAGCCGAAGCTCAATAAATTTCAGCAGGAACTTTTCCGCTATGACGTGTTTTACCCGGCGGAAGCGGGCGTCGGCGGCTTCACTCGATTCTTCCTCGGCGAGCGCCCAACCATCACGCACGAGTTTTCCGTCGACGACAACGTCATGCACGAATTCCGCAACTACCTCTCGAAGCACAATGTTCGCTACAACGAAGCGGAACTCGCCGAGAGTCAGGATTGGGTGAAGCGCAAGATCAAGCAGGAAGTCTTCATGTCCACGTTCGGGATGCAGGACGGCTTCAAAGTTCTTCTCGAAGCCGATCCGCAGGTCCAGAAGGCCATCGAATCCGTGCCGCAAGCCCGCGCTCTGTATCAAAACGCGCGCAAGATCGTCGCCCAACGCAGCGGCGAATCGCTCGATCAACCCTGATTTAAGAACTTCGTTTTCGCGCGTTGTTTGGAAACTTCTTCCTGCTTTGCTAAAATAGCGGGGTTGCTCGTGGGCGTGTAGCTCAGCTGGGAGAGCGCGTCGTTCGCAACGACGAGGTCGCAGGTTCGATCCCTGTCACGTCCACCAAATCACTTGAACGGATTCCGCACCACGAGTTCGCCAAACTTCTGCCCGTCCTGAAAATCTTCGCTGTACAAAACTTCGCACTCGCCCTCGATCGCCGCCGCCAATATCACTGCGTCGTACCACGACGTCTGAAACCTGTCGCAGAGCCTTAGCGCTTCACCGTACAGCGCCGGCGACGACTGCACCGCCAACAACGGCCGCAAAGTCTTCGCAAAATACTGCTCCGCGTCGCCTGAGCTCAAAGGTCGCACAAAACGGCGCAGCGCCACTTGCAAAAATTCCTGCACAACCTGAAAGCTGATTATTCCCGCACGGGTGTCCAGTGCCGAACGCACCAATTTCAGGGCGGCTGCTTGCTTGGCTGGCGCGGTCGAGTCGAACGTATAGACGAACACGTTGGTATCGAGAAAAAATCTACCGCTCATTCATTTCGTCTCGAGTATATGGCCCGCGTGACTCGACATACTTCAAGCGTTTCATCAGCGCTTCAAACTCTTTAACATCGCCGTTTCGTGACGCGAGATCCCTCAGCCATTCACGAAACAGCACATTAAGGGTCTTGTGCTGCGATTTGGCGACAAGCCGCGCCTGCTCGATCAGATGTTCGTCGGCGCTCAGGGTGATGTTTTTCATACGAATTCAGTGTACACGAGTTTCGTGCACACTGTCTACGCCTTTCAGGTCTTCGGCGTTTCCTTCAACTTCAGCATCCGCTTGATGATTTCCTTCGCCACCGCGTTTGTTGCTCCAGTGTCGGTCCTCCGCTGAGCCCTCGAAAAATGAAAAAGCTCGCCATCCTTTTCGTCATACACCGTCGCCTTCGCTTCGCTCGTGTTGTACGAACCGCCCGAGCCTGCGCCGGCGTTCCACGCGTGCCCCTGTTCAGTCGCAAATTCGATCCGGTAGTTGAACTCTTTTTCGTCGAGTACAAACTTCATTCCATGTTCCGCGCCGTGCTCGTTCAATTTCTGCAGCAACAATCTTCGGTCCATTTCTGACGCTTCGATCTTCACTTTCACCGTCTCCGGCTCAACCGCAGCCTTCGCCGGTACGTTCGCTGGAAATGCCAACACCAACAGTGCCAGTGCTAACATACGTCCTCCCTTTTCTCTTCAGTCGCGAACTACAAACCCAATTCCGCGCGCGCCAGTTCAATCGCCTTCGCAGCTGACGCCGGTTCCGCCAGCGCTCCTCGCGCAAAATCCTTCGTTCCGCCGCCCTTTCCTCCTACTTCGCCCAACACTTTCTTCAGCAGCGCATTCATGTCTTTTCCAACGCCCGGATGCTGCCCAAACAGCACGTGCCCGCATTCTCTCCGCGCAATCAGCGCAACCGTCTTTTCCTGGGCCGCAATCGCCGGCGCCAGCAGCACCACAAAACTTGCTTCCATTCCCTCCATCACCCGCGCCACGACGCGCACTCCATTCGCATCCGCCGGCGTTTCCCGCACAATCTTCTCCGCTTCGAACTCCGCCAGCCGTTCCCCTCTCGCCTTCGCGCTCTTAAAGCTCGCGTCGCGCTCCGCCAGAGCCTTTTCCACCGCGCTGCTCACCTCTTCCAGCGAGCACTTCAGCTTCTCTGCAATCCCGCGCCGCGTTTCATAGTCCGCCCGCGCCGCTCGTGCCACCCGTTCGCCGCACAAAAACTCCAGCCGCCAATCCTGCCGGATCTTCGTGCAACGCCGCAGTTGCACCATTCCAATCTGTCCCGTCCGTGACACATGCGTCCCGCCGCACGGCTGCAAGTCCGCTCCTTCAATCTCGATCGCGCGCAGAACGCCCTCGCGTTCGACTTCTTTTCTCACTCCCAAACCCCGCAGCTCCTCCCGAGTTGCG
>Ga0209060_10001744_pt1 | contig 22500 bp, 19 predicted proteins | sample Coa_R1_8_FD_187155 | JGI IMG/M metagenome (GOLD analysis project Ga0209060, IMG submission 187155) | Surface soil microbial communities from Centralia Pennsylvania, which are recovering from an underground coalmine fire - Coalmine... | ecosystem: Environmental > Terrestrial > Soil >...
GGCTTCGTCAAGGAAAACCTATCCGAAGCGCAGCGGAGGAAGGATGCCGCCTGCGGAGAAAGGGGTGCGGGGAAAGGGGCGGCAGCCCTTGTCCCCGCCTCAGCACACAGAGACCCGGAGCGCGACAGCGCTCCGAATCGCAGTTGGCTGAATTGATCAAGACTAGCCACCACCCGAAGCTCAGTAGGGCTAGAATAATGTGCGAAATGGATAATTTGGGCGACGAACGTCTTTCTCTGCCGCTAGCCTCGAACGCAACAAGGCGGAACTTCCTAGCAGGATGCGGAGGGGCCGCGGTTGGGCTGGCGTCCTTATCGCTCAGCGTGTGTGCTGGCCAGTCATCCGCGCTCGCGCAGGCCGACAGCGTGGCTTCGAGCGATACCCGTTCGTTGATCGCAGATTTGGAAACGCGGTTACCGGCGCTGCTCTCCCAATCACCCAACGTTCCCGCGGTCTCGATGGCGCTGGTGGCTGACGCAAAGCTGCTCTGGCGCGGTGCATTCGGTGTCAAGGACCGTACGAACAAGCAGCCCGTGGACCCCGCCACGGTTTTCGAAGCCGGCTCGGTAAGCAAGACCGTATTCGCATACGCTGTCTTGAAGTCATGCGAGAAGGGCAGGTTGGATCTCGACACTCCCCTGGTCAAGTACGCTCCAGATCGCCCGATTGAGGGAGACCCCCGTCTAGATCGCATCACGCCGCGCATGGTGTTGTCGCATACGGGCGGCTTCCAAAACTGGCGATCCACGAAGGAGCCGCTGTCGATTCACTTCACTCCCGGCGAGCGGTGGAGTTATTCGGGAGAAGGATATAGCTGGCTGCAATCGGTGCTGACGCATGTGGCCGGGCACGTGAACCGAAATAATTGCAAGGCGATGGAGGACGGCGCACGGGTGTGCGCAACCGACTTCGACCGTTATATGAAGGCAAATCTTCTCACTCCGTTCGGGATGACGTCGAGCGGCTACCTCTACCATCAAAGCATGGCTCGACCGCACGACCCGGAGGGCAGGATGATCGCCGACCGAAAGGCTACGTCCATCGAAGCAGCACGGTATGGGTCAGCCGGCGGGCTTCACACCACGCCGACTGACTATGCCAAGTTCCTCATCGAGATCCTGGCGCCCAGGCCCTCCGATAATTACCGCCTCAATGCCAACAGCCTTGCGGAGATGACCCGAGCGCAGGTGAAGGTAAAGGACTGGCTGTCCTGGGGACTAGGATGGGCCGTCGAGGACTTGAAATCTGGCAAGATTCTGGCCCACTCTGGTGATAACCCCGGATACAAGGCCCTTGCCGCAGCGTGGCCTGAACGGCGCTCGGGCTTCATCATCATGACGAACGGTGATCGTGGTTACGACGACATCATCGCGAAGGTCGTGAAGAGTGAGACGCTTCAGCGATTCCTTCCAACCGAACTGGTCTAGTACTACTGTGTTATAAACTATTGGGTCGATTGAGGATAGCGTCCCGGGCGGTATGGTGAAGGTGAGATGGGCGTTGTCGAAGCGAAGATCCAGACGGTCGAGGATATCTACCGGCTGATCTGGGCGGCGGTAGCTAATAAACAGCCCATGAGGGCGATTTACAAGGAGCGCCCTCGGCTGTTCTGTCCGCACAGATTGGGGCGCAATCAGGCCGGCGAGCGTCGCGTGCTCTGTTATCAATATGGTGGGGAAAGCGAGAGCGGTTTGGAGCCAATGGGATCACCGGCAAACTGGCGCTGCATCGTCTTGGAGAAACTCCGAGCCGTGGAACTGCTGGCAGGTTCTTGGAAAACCGCGCCGAACCATTCGCGGCCTGCCACCTGTGTGGTCGAGGCCGACATCGATGCTGAGGATCAACCCGAGCGTGATCCGCAAAAGGGACAGTGAGGAATCCGCCCCAGCAAGTGGCGGGCGAGGATTATTCTCAGAGTGGTAATCGAACCGGGACTATGCCGCTCGGGGCGAACGCGGCGAACCTCGGGGCCGGAAGTGCGGTGGCGGTTCGGGGGCTGGTAATCCAAGATTGCCCGTGCGTGCCGAGGGGGAAAAACGATTCCGTTCGGCCACCAGGAATCCATAGGCCGCGATACAGAGGGTGGCGTGATGATGAAACCCACGCCAGCCGCGTCCTTCGTAGTGACCCAAACCGAGTTCCTGCTTCAGTTCTTGATAGTCCCGCTCAATGATCCAGCGATGTTTGGCCAGATGCACCAGTTCGACAAGCGAGATCTCGGCCGGCAGAGTGGACAGCCAGTATTTGGTGGGTTCTTTTTCATCGGCCGGCCACTCGATCAATAACCATTCTTCGGGATGCGGTTCCGCGCGCCAGTAGTCCCGGTGCGCAGGACGGACCCGCAAAGCGGCAAAACGCGAATGCAGTTTCTGCTTCACTCCCTGGCGCCAGGTCACCTTTTTCCAAGCTTCGGCCGGCACGGACACAGCAAGTTCTTTGGCTGAGACCGGTTGGTGCTGGGCATCGCGCTGCAACAGCTTGCGGGGCCGTCCCGTGTTGCCGCGCCGTGCCGGAGCAGGCTGGGGCTGTTCACCGGGCTTCCACACCGTCACGCTGCTTTGTACGCCCACGACATACGCCACTTCCATCTTCGTCAGAGCCGTGCGAAAACGGGTATCCACACCATAGCCGGCATCAGCCAGCACTACCCCTTGCGGAATCCCTCGTTCACGGGCGCGTCGAATCTGCTCCCGGGCAATTTCCGTTTTGGTCTGAAACTGGATCTCGTCGGGAACGCCGGTTTTCTTCCGCCGGTTGCGGTCCTTGGTCCAAGTCTCCGGCAGGTACAGGCGGAAAGCTACGGGCATGCTCGCTTTCTCGGTGGTCACGGAAAGGCTGACCGCCACCCGACAGTTGTCCTGTTTCCCCACTTGACCGCAATACTGTCGAGCCACTCCCACTGACTCGTGGCCCTTTTTCGGAAACCCCGTGTCATCCACCACCCACGCCACTACCGGTTCCTGGCGGAGCATCGCTGGCAGTACGAAATCCAGACACCGGTCCAACACGGCTTCATCATTCCAGGGGGCGTCGGCGACCACATGATGCAGCGACTGATGCATGCGTCGCACGTTACCTGGAGCCAATCGCGCGGCCATGGGCTCGACGCTTTTGCGCTCTCCTGGCAACAACAACCCAGTGCAGTAACTCTTCAGCGGGACGTTCCGGTCCGCGTGCCCTGCGGCTTCCGCCAGGCCCTCGATATATGCCGCAAAGCGTTGTTCCTGTGGGCCTGGCGCGGTCTCTTTGCCCACGAAACAATTCTACATCAAATTGTTGTTTTATAACACAGTAGTACTAGGAGCTTGTTGAAAAAACGCTCCAGCTTGCGCCCGACCTCTGTTCGTAAGTCTTTTCAGTCTGAAATTGAGCGAGACGGCAGGGCTAAACCTGTCCAGCGATGGACCAGGATGCCTCCAACTCCCGTCCGCCGCGATCGTCCTCGACGCCAATGGTCTTGCACCAGATGGATTTCTTCGCCTGACTTAGCGTGCTGAGCGCCTGAAATGGCGACGCCGGCAGTGTATTAAAGACGTACAGGTGGACCTCGGCAGAAAGGGACTGCACCTTCCCTATCGCGGCCGGGAGCTCGAAGTAGAGAACATCACCCGAGTTCGGCAAGCCTTGGCTGCCGTCCTCAGCAAGAATGATAATTGTCTTCTTACTTTCGCCATCGCGGGGGTAGTCGTCGAACTTGTCGGCCATTCCCTCCATGAACTGCCCTGCCCACCAGGCGTACGCATCGCGCAGCGCCGGATCGTACTGGACGGATTCCGATACCGCCGAGCTGATGTGCTGTCGGATATCCGTAAATGGAGCCGCGTCGCCCGTGCCTTCCATGAGCACCCCCGCCTCTCCGTTCAGCCCACAGAGCGCGAATCCCGTCAAATTGTGCGATCCGACGAATGCGGCGGATGTTCCGTCCGGCCGATCAAACAAGTACACCTTGCTGTGGAGCATGGGGTGGTAGCGATAGAAGGGGTGTTTCGCCTTCGCTCCCGTCTGCCGACTATGGCCGAGATGGACGCGTAAGCGGTCCGGCGGCACGCCGAGGGCGAGCAGTTGATCAAATGCATCGAACGCACGCCACGTGCCAGCCCCGACGACCAAATTGGTCAGTTTCTGCGGATTACTCCGGATCGGCGCGAGAATGGCATCAATTCCCTCGACCGTCATGAAGCCGGCGAGGAGTGCTGCGTTGGCACTGCCGAGATACGCTCCGCTCAACAGCGTCGCGATCTCCCGTCGTGGGGTGTCATAGACGAATCGGACATTTAGGCTCATAGAAGTGTTGTGCCTTTCAGAAAATTACGCGAGAATCTGCTCCAGCCTCTGCTTTCGCTTTTCCCAATCGTTCATCACGCGCTTGAGAATGCGAAAATACTTCGGGCTATGACTCGGTTCAATCCGATGACAAAGTTCGTGTGTAATGACGTAGTCGACTGCATCGGCGGGAGCTTGAATCAGACGCAGATTCAGCGAGAGACGGCCCCCTCGTGACATCGATCCCCATCGCTTCGGCATGGCGCGAATCGTCAGACCCTGTGGGGTAACAGCGCCTGGCCGGCCGAACCTCTCCAGGCATGCGTCAATTCGTTCCAGGAACTTTGTCCGGGCCTTTGCCTTATACCACTTGTCTAGCAGCTCTCTTGTCTGTTCGCTACTTTCTGGGTGGCAGCTCTGGACCTCAATCGTCCCACGCATCAACTTTACGGAAGTGGCCTGCGCTCTGACCACCCTGAGCCTGTACTGGCGCCCAAGATACAGATGAGTTTCGCCAGAGATATACCGTCGCGCCGGGGTACGAGGATTGAACTGGTCAAAGTATCGTTGCTGTGCCAGTATCCAAGGAGCACGCTTGCGCACTTTGGCCGCGATGTCCTCAGGGCTTGCGGAGAGTGGCGCGGCAATCGAGACAGTCGAATCCGGCTCGACGGCGATCTCCAGTGTCTTCCGCGCGCGCCTTACCACGGTGTAGCTGATGGAATGTTTCCCGTATTCGATGCTGTGCTGCTCACGCTTCATCCGGGAAACCTCGCGCGCGCCAGACTCATGATCTGTTCGTCGAGCTCATCCAGTTTCTCAACGGGCACGTCGATCTGTTTTTGGTCGCGCAACACATCGAAGAAATAGTCGTCCACCGCGTTGCGCATTTTATTCTGGGCAACATCGTTTCGCCACACGTCCACGATGTGGTGCTCTTTGATGATCTCGATAATGGCCAATGCAATATCCGCGATCTCGGCCTTGTCGACAGGCGTCCCGGAGGAATCGACAAGCACGCCGTTCAAAAGCCCGTAGAATGCCTGTCCGTCCTCGTCCCCTTTGATGCGCTCGGGGACATCCTGGCCCCGATCTTTCCGCGCTACTTTCGCGGCAACATCGATGACCTTCTTCAAGTAGTCCTTTTCCGAAATACGTTTTGCCCGGTAATCGCGAATGGTCTCCTCAAGCAATTCGGAGAAGCGTTTGTAGAAGCTCGGGTCGGCTTCCATTTTTTCGTGAATGACCTTGCGCGTTGCGCTGGCAATACGATCCGCCTTTGACGCCACCGAAACGCCCGATTCTTTGACAACGGCCTCGAGCGCCTCCGGGTCGTTGATGTTTACCGGCTCGACAACCACCTGGGCGGGCAGGGCCACTACGTGGTCGTCGAGCAGTTGCTGGATTTTCGGTTCAAACTCCTTCAGGTCTACCGTCTCTTGATAACGAATCTGCACCGAGCGCTTCAGTTCGGAGAATTGCTTCCAATCCCGCTTCATGCGGTCTACTTGGGCATCGGTGTACACATCGAGCAGTTTGTCCGACGAGAGCGAGATATGCAGGCACCGGCTGAATGCGCGGAGACGTGCGTAGAAGTCCTGACGCGTCGGTTCATCCGCGAGGAACTGCTCATACTGCTCCATATCGCGCTTGTTCTTGATGGATTTAAAGAGGTCGAGCAACTGATCGTGCAACCCGCGGAGCTTGCGGATTTCGCCGCGTACATCGTGCACGGTCCCGTTGACATCGTCGTCGTCGTAGCCTTGAAAGGCACTGTACTCGGTCAGCGCGCTGTCCAGTTCGCCAAGCAGACCTTCGTAATCCAGGATGAAGCCGAACTGCTTTTCTTTTCCGTCTTCTTCGTACAGACGATTGACGCGAGCGATCGCCTGGAGCAGATTGTGCTCGCGCAACTGCTTGCACACGTAGAGCACCGTGTTGCGCGGAGCATCGAACCCCGTCAGAAGTTTCGATACCACAATCAGAATTTCGGGGTCGCCTGAACCTTTGAAGGCGTCGATGATCTGCCGGTTGTACTCATCCTCCGTCTTGTAGCGCTTCATCATCTGGTCCCAGAACTTGCGGACCAAATCTTTCGATTGCTTGTCGACCTCTTCATTGCCCTCGTTGTCATCCGGTGGAGAGATGATAATTTCGCTCGTCACATGGCCGATCTCGTCAAGTACGTCCTTGAAGCGCACCGCTGCGGCCTTCGAAGGTGCAACCAATTGGGCCTTGAAGGGCGTTCCCTGCCAATGCATCCTGTAGTGTTCAGAGATGTCGAAAGCCTTCGCGCGGATCGCCTGCGTGGTCTTCGCCAGAGCCGTCATGCGCGAGAACTTCCTCTTCAGGTCAGCCCTCTGCTGCTCGGTGAGTCCTTTGCTAATCTTGTCGAACCATACATCGATCGCGCTGGCGCTGATCTGCTGCTCCACCATCCGCCCCTCGTACAGCAAGGGAACCACTGCCTCGTCCGCCACCGCTTCGTCGATCTTGTACGAGTGAATCAAGCCGCCGAAGGTGACCAGGGTTTTCCGCTCGCCTCGCAAGAGGGGCGTCCCGGTAAAGCCCAAGTAACAGGCCTTGGGCAACAGCCGGCGCATCTTCATAGCGAACAGGCCGTGACCGCCGTGTTTGCCCGCCTGCGTTCGATGGCTCTCATCCACAAGCACAAAGAGGTTCGCGTCCGTGTCGGGCTGCTGTGACGAGCGCGACGCGGTATCGAACTTGTTCACAATCGTGGTAATGAGCGGCGTCTTGTTCTCGATCAACTGCAACAGATGCGACCCGCTAGTGGCGCGCACGGGAGCCAACTCACAGGCTTTGAAAGTGTCCTTGATCTGTTTGTCCAGATCGTCGCGGTCCGTCACGATGATGATGCGAGGGTTCAGGATGTCGCGCTCCATGGCGAGCGCTTTTCCCAACATCACCATCGTCAGCGACTTGCCCGAACCTTGGGTATGCCAGATGACACCGCCCTTACGCCTGCCCTCCAGGTCATACTGTTTGAGGCGTTCAATGGCTCGCAGGATGCCGAAGTACTGCTGGTGCCTCGCGATCTTCCGTACTCCGCCGTCGAAGACGGTAAAGCGGCGCACCAGATCCAGCAGCCGCTCCGGGCGGCAGAGCGCGTAGATCGTCCGGTCCTGAAGCGTCACGCTACGCTCGCCCTCGGCGACCATCGCGTCAAAGTACGGCCGAGCCCCGGCAAAATCGCCACTGAAAACAGCGTCCTGCTCATCCTCGGTCAACGGGCGATTCGCACAAGCGGAAATCTCTTCGTCTTTATCGACCGCGTCACGCCATCCCTGCCAGAACTTCGCTGGCGTGCCCACCGTCGCGTAGCGGGCGTCCTGGCGATTCATGGTGAGGAGCATCTGGGCAACGTGAAACAACTGCGGGATGTCGTCGTCGCCCTGATAGCCAATTAGCTGGCTCGTCGCCTTCTTTAGCGTCTCGGTCGGGCGCTTGTTCTCGATCACCAGGAAGGGAATGCCGTTCACATAGGCGACGATGTCGCAGCGTTTGGTTTGCGTGGAGCCGGTTCGCTCGATCGAGACCTCTGCCGCCACGTGGAACTGATTGTTCCGCGGGTTCGCCCAATCGACATAGCGGAAGGAATAGCTCTTGCTGTCTCCGTCAATGGTCTTGGTGATGGTGGTGCCGAGCAGAAGGGTGTCGTAGACATCCTGATTGGTGGCTACCAGGCCCTTGATGCGATCCGGCGTAGGCTTCAGCCGGCGCATGGCTTCATGCGCATCTTCTAGGTCGAAGCTGTACTCACGGCCCTTGTAGGTGTAGCGATTGATCTTCAGTAGCTGATCTGCGAGCACCTCGTCGAGCACAACCGAGCGCAGGCGCCCGCCGCGCAGACGCATCAATTGCTCCTGGCTCAATGGCCTAAAGCCAAGGGCCACGAGCATCTGCAGGGCCGGAACCTGGGATTGAATCTTCTCAGCGGCATCGAAGATCATAGCTTCCACCCCTCGTGCTTGGCTTGGCTGAAGAACCTTACGCTAGGAGTATCGGGGCAACGGCCGATCTTCTCGCGTTGTTGTTCGAGCTTCGCAACCAGGCCGGCGTAATACTGCTTTTCGCCCGGCCACACCTCTTGGCCGGCCAGGAGTTCGAGATGCCGGCGATACACAAACGAGATCGCATCGGCCACTTGGACGAGGCTTGAGTGATCCGACTTGATGGCGAACGCTGTGTTAATGATCTGATCGAACCTGTCCGAATTGGCGCGTGGAAACCACACAGTCTGGCCGCGCTTCGTGCCCTGAACTTGATAGAGGCCGTCGTACCACTCGCTTGGTTTGTGCAACGCCTCTGTGAGCTTGGGCATCTCCTGCTTGTTGTCATCCATGATGACAACAGTCAGTCCCTTGCTCTTTTCGACGGACTGCATCTTCTTCTGGACCAGCGAGCAAGTGAAGATGGCCGATGAGAGCCAGTAGCTCGCTCCGAATGGAGACCCTGGGGTACTTGCGAGCGTGTTGTCGAACCTTTGGAACGACAGCGCGATCCCAAAGATCTTTCCGCCGTTGTCAGTCGCAAGTTCACACAGTCCGGTCAGTAGATCTTTACGAACTTGCGGGTCAACGTCGCTCCATCCCCCCTTGCCATTGATGAACCGGCTGGTCTTGAAATCGTCCCGCACCCCCGGGTACAGGGCGAAGATTGCCTCCAGCTTGGCATCGAAGTCCTCTGTCTTCTTCCGCAGTTTGTACGCGTCAACCATCAAGCCGCACATCGTGAAGATGTCGCCCTGATCACGCCCACCGCTTTCGTCCACATATATGAACTTCACGCTCTCACCCCCACTCACCTGCTAACAGCTTCTGCATGAGGCCGCGCTTTTGGCGTTGCATTGCGCTGACTATTTGCCGATTAAGCGCAATCTCCTGATCGGCGGTAGAGAGCCGTTTCACAACGGCGTCTTGTTGGCTCCGCTCAGGTAACCTGAGTCGGGACTCGAGGAGATCTTCTGGTGCAACGCGGCGCGCTTTACGCTGGCCGCGAGCGAGATGCACCTGGTTGGCATAGAAAGAGGGACGGACTAGGTACTCAAGCAGCCAGAGCGGGTTGACCGCTGGCGAGATGTCAAACGCCGGCAGATCGAGGGTTGTTTCAAATCCGTCGAGTGAATCTGGGATAATTGCGATTGCACCATTCAGAAAATCGAGCTTGCTGTAGATCAACTGACCCTGTTTTCGCACGTAGTAGCGTGTGTTCTTGCTTCCTGCACGATTCTCGTCCTTTTCAACTGCACCCTTTCCATAGAGCTTAATCGTGATCTTCTTGGCTGCACTGCCATCAGATCCGGCGATTCTGCTTTCCGTCAGGAAATCCTTGAGTCTAACCACTTTGCTATTGCGAGTGAAGTGCGAGAGTAGTCTTTGACTCAGAGCACCGCGACGTTCAACAAGGCGCCCAATGAGGGCGTTCTCAGCGTCGATCGCTACGTCCCACGTGCTGACAAGGCCGGCAATGCTTCGCTGCTCTTCTATGGGTGGGACCTCGATCACCTGCCCTGTAATATCTTCTTTGTGGACGTGCACCAGAGAGGACTTGAATCCGTGCGCTTGCGCCTCGATCTTGGCAGTTGTGTGCTCCAGAACAAGGTGCAGCCAATAGCGATCAATCTCGGCGCAAGGCACGACTTTGTAGATGTGCTGATTCAGAACACCCCGCGGACCCGACCATATCGTCGGGCCAAATGAAACACCCTTGACGCCTGCCCACGCATACAGCAGGTCCCCGGGCTCGACAAGCCACTCAGGTTTGGTGGGCCCGTCGTAATAGTTGAATGATGTCGTCCCATTTAGATTCTGTATGCGGATAATTGGTAGTCCTGAGGTCTTCCAATCGCTTGGTGTGAATCCGTTGCCACTGATGAAATGGCAGACATCTGCGATAGTGCGCCGACTGTAGCCGTTACGCATGGTTTAACCTCTCTCGCAGTTCTGTCGACGGCCCCGGTTCAACGCCCGACATGGATGCCCAACTCCTTGAGGTAGCCCGCCATCTGGCCCCGCACGTCGGCCAGTTCGTCCTCCAGCCGATCGATCTCCTTCTGCAGCGCAGCCACGTCGATCTCCTCTTCCGGCTCGGCGGTGTCCACGTAGCGAGGAATGTTGAGGTTGTACTCGTTATCTTGGATCTCCGCGTTCGAGGCGAGGTGCGAGTACTTGTCGACTTCAGCGCGCGTGCGGTACGTGTTGATCACCTTTTGAATGTGCTCATCGGTCATGAGGTTCTGCGTTTTGCCGGGCGTGAACTCCTTGCTGGCGTCAATGAAGAGGATGTTTCTGCGGACCTCGTTCGCACCGCCTTGCTCGCGAGACCGGTCGAAGACCAGGATGGCGACGGGTATACCCGTGGTCGTGAACAGATTGGCGGGCAGACCGACCACAGCGTCGAGCAGGTTCTCTTCGATGAGGGCTTGACGGATTTTACCTTCGCTGCCGCCGCGGAAGAGAACCCCATGCGGGACGATCACGGCCACACGGCCACTGCGCGGCCGCGCAATCTCGATCATGTGGGAGATGAATCCGTAGTCACCCTTGGACTTGGGAGGAATGCCGCGCCAGAAGCGCTTGTGCTTGTCCTTTTCCGCGTTTTCGGCGCCCCACTTATCGAGCGAAAAGGGCGGATTGGCTACGACGACATCGAACTTCATCAAGCGGTCGCCTTCGATCAGCGCCGGGCTGTTGAGCGTGTCGCACCACTCGATACGGGCAGCATCCTTCGAGTGGAGGAACATATTCATGCGGGCCAGCGCCCACGTTGCGCCATTGACCTCTTGACCGTAGAGCGCGTAGTTGTCCGAACCGACCTCTTCGGCGGCGCGGATCAGCAACGAACCGGAACCACAGGCTGGATCGCAGATAGTGTTGCCGGGTGCCGGGCCCGCCAGCCGGGCCAGCAGGCGCGAGACGGCGGCAGGCGTGTAGAATTCACCAGCCTTCTTGCCCGCATCGGAGGCGAAGCGCGAGATCAGATAGATGTAGCACTCGCCGATGATGTCCTCGCTGACGCGCGAGGGACTAAGATCGAGCGCGGGCTTGGCGAAGTCCTCAAGGACGTTCTTGAGGCGGCGGTTGCGGTCTTTCACGCGGCCGAGATTCGACTCGGAGTTGAAATCGATGTTGCGAAAAACGCCTTCGAGCTTTGCGCGGTTCTTATCTTCGATCTTTTCGAGCGCGATATTGATGAGCTCGCCAATGTTCGCCTCATTCCGCTGCGCGTGGAGATCGTAGAAGCTACATCCCTCGGGAAGGATGAAGCGCTCACGCTCAAGCCGGCGGCGCATCCGTACATCGTCGTTTCCATACTGACGGCGATAGTTTGCGACGTGGTCGTTCCAGAGGTCGGAGATGTACTTGAGGAATAGCATCACCAGGATGTAGTCCTTGTACTGTGCCGGGTCCACAGCTCCACGGAATGTGTCACATGCCGCCCATGCTGCTTGATTGACCTGGTTCTGTGTGAGTTGATCGGTCATTTTGTCGTCCTTTTCGTTCTGGTAGCTGAGGTGCGTTTGCTGGCCTGCTCGACCAGCAGGCGGCGAATCAGTTCGTGCCGCACATGTGTGAGTTGCTGCGCGAGGTCGCGCTCCTGCCGGGCAAGAGCATCAATTTGCAGGATCTTTTGCTGCGTCTCGAGGCTGGGAACTGGTATTTCCAGGTTCTCAAGGCTTGAGCGGGAGACCATCCGGAGGCTGGTCCCTTGCGCACTCTCCTCAAAGTGACGTTGAGCCGGTTCCTGATTTATGACCCAGGCCAAATAGCTCCCGGAGAGCACCTGCGGGTCAGGCCGCAGGATGATAAGCGGCAACACTGCAATCACAGGTAGCGGGAATGATCCGCTCAGGGCGGCCGCCGTCGTGCGTTCACCGCGGGAGCGGAAGAGGACGTCGCCACCTCGCACAACGTACTTCTCCGGCACGGGATCGAGGTGAACGCAAGTCAGGCCGTCTTCTGCTATGGCGCCGCCCGGGGACACATCCCGAAGCTGGAGCGCCAGAACGTTGCCGTGTGCAGCAGGATCCAGGCGCCCGCGCGCGGTGTGCCCCGTCTGGATTGTGCAGATCCGAGAAAGAGCTACGGTTTGGCTCAGTAGGGCCACGTACAGATGTTATGTCATCAGACGCACGGACGTCAACAGAAAAAATCTGTAGTGCTGATTACAGAGGAAATATTGATCGTAGCAATGCGACCCCTTACTTTAGAGGGGGCAAGGGCGTGCTTTCGCCACCGTCTGCCGGTGCTTTAATCGAAGCACGGATCCTTGAGCATCGCCGAATATGGCTAACGAGGCGGGCATCTTCGGAGGGCGCTGATTACGTGCCAAGCCCGGACACATCAAGCGAACACTCCATACTCGGCAGCCTCCAAAAGCTGATGCTTCTGGAAGGGAAATCGCAGACATAAAAGTTCCTTTGCAAGAAGCCGGCACAGGGCGCGGCGCATCAACCTTTTTGGAAGACTGTCCCGTTACACTGGTGCGCTTGGATTGCTCGAACCACTGTCCCAACACCAAGTCTCATCTGGCGGGCGATCATCTCGATCGACATACCCGTCGAGCGCAACCGGAGAACTTCAGCACGGTCAAAAATTCTTTTTGGCCGACCTATCGCATTTCCACTCTTTGTTCCGTGGCGGCGAGCATATTCCATTCCGGCGATAACCCGCTCGCGAATGACACTGCGCTCTAGTTCCGCCATTGCACCTATGATCGTGAACATGGCTTTGCCCATGGGCGTCGAGGTATCCAAAGTCTCTTGGCACGAGACGAAATCGATGCCAAGGGCCCGGAATTCCGCCAATGACAGGACCAGCTGCTCGATTGAACGCGCAAACCGATCGAAACGCCAGACCACGACAACGTCGAACTCGCTGCGCTTTGCTGCCTGCATCAGATCGTTCAGACCAGGACGGTTTCCATTGGCCCCGCTCATCCGATCTGAGTAAACTCGGCTCAGTGTCCAACCGCGCTGGGCGATCATTTGGCGTAACGGGACCTCCTGGACATCAGGATTCTGCTCGAAGGCGTCACCATTGACCTTGTTGGAGGTGCTCACTCGGACGTAGATTGCTGCGCGTCTCGAATTCATCTGATGACCTCAACCCGATCTTGAGCTAAACCCCCATTAGCTGTCAAGAATATTCCTCGTGCTCCTGCTAAACCGGGTTAAGCTATTTGTGTGAAAAGGAAGCTGCCGGCGGCGGTTTTGGAATTCTTCAGGCAGCAGGGGGCTAAGGGCGGCCGCATCGGCGGCAAACGGAGCCTCGAAACGATGACTCCTCAAGAGCGGACTGCTAGGGCGAAGAAAGCGGCAGCCAAATCAGCCGAAGTACGCAGCAGGAAAGCTCGGCGTTGAGACGAATCACAGAGGTGCGACTAATAGAATGTCAAGCTGGCCTTTTTGAAATTCCGGGAATGCTCGGTTAAGGGATAGGTTCGACCAGGTCCGTTGGTTTGAGGCGTAGTGCATGGGCCAGTCGCACTATATTGAGCAGCCCAATATTACGCTCTCCGCGCTCTACGCTTCCAATGTAATTTCGGTGCAATTCGGATAACTCCGCCAAGCGCTCTTGAGAGAGACCGCGCTCGATCCGCAGTTCACGGACGCGTTTGCCAAACAGCACCCGCGGGTCTGAAGTTCCCACCTGCCGTCATGTTGCCTCGTGAACACTATGAGTTCTACACACTATGAGTGTGATATAACAGCAGTCGGCAATGCCTAGCGAGCGGATTGGCGATTGTGGTTGCGCGCAATACCCCGATAAGGACTGGATTATAGCGGAGCTGGAATTGGGCATTTGCTACATCCGGCATGCTTGTGGTGAGCCACCTCCTGGATACGAACTCGAGATCATTTGGCGCGAGCATGATCTTGGGCAATACGCAGAGATCGGGGTCACATGGGAAGGTTATGGTGAAGCGCCCTGGGAATATATCGGCCGCGCTGGAAACGCGCTGAGTCGTTTCGACGATAACGTTGCGTGGTCGGAACTGACCCGCGAGCCTGATGGGACCAAGACCAGCTTGGATGAGGATACGGATGTTTCGAATGAGGAGGACGACTCCGATAACAAAGCGACATCTTGGCCGCAAGCGACGGCCCGGCGGGCGGCCGAAAAAGAGGAAATCCCCTGGTTCCTTCACTCGTTCGTGAACCCTCCGACCGATCCGCTAACACTCAGTCTGTTGGCGCTCGTTGAAGATCTCCCTTCGATACCGGGTCCGAAGACTGTCGGCTCAGAGAACTATTCCCGTATCCTCAATGCATTCATGAGAAGCGGCTGGGTCGGCTTCGAAGAGGAGTTTGACCGGATCGTGCCACGCGACCGGCCCGATTATGCTGACGTGAAGCGAAACATGTTGTGCGAGCCCATGTTCAGCATGAGAGCTCATCGCAACATGGCCGACGCAGTGGTCGGCAACAAGACAGTGGACGAGATATTTGAGGAGATGGAGCAGAAGCGGGAAAAGAAACACCAATAGGAAGGCGGGACGCACGTGTACGCCCACCTCGATGCCCTGAGAAAATTGGTCCATTCTCCCCGCCTAACTCGGATCGGCCCGTAGGTCCGCCTATGCCCGTTGCCGGCAGCACGCCGATCGAGCCCGCGAGCCAGCCGCATCATAGGTATCAGACCTTAGAGCAGGGCGGTTACCGCGCAGCCCAGCCACAATGCCAGGCTCGCGCCAGGGCCGCATGTGGGGCTTACATGGCTTCGTCACGGATTCGGAGGGAAGCCTCTAGCCGCCTCGGTAAGAGACGGCCGCGTTCAGAAGTATACGCCGCGGAAGGGCGCCAACCCTGTCGGTAAGGCTTGGGGCTCCCAATGAGGTGCGCTCGAAACTCCGGCAGCGGGCCTGCGAACTGAGCCACATAGACCATGGGTTTGCGCGTCATCCAGGACCAATCCAGATAAACACAAGGACGACATGCCGACTACACGTCAACTGGCTAGCTTCCGGATCGGCGACCATCCTGGACCCAGCCAGTCTCAACTACGCGGATATCGAATTACGCCGCTCTTCAGGCTCAAAATACGAGCTTGAGCGCCAACTGAATGGAGCGCGCGCCGCCAACCTGGTACAGCGGATTGAAGCCGCCGTTTGCGCCGCCGCTCCCGAGCCCGTTCGCCAGCGTTTGCGTCGATCGACCGAACAGGTCGCTGGTCAGCAGATTGGTCGAACCCCCGAAATTCGGGTGATTCAGGAAACTGAAAAACTCAGAGCGGAGTCGCAGTCCGATTCGCTCCCCGAGCCAGAAGATCCGCTGCACTCCGAGATCTGCCTGCGCAGTGTCGAATCCGCGCAGCACATTCCGCCCGAGATCGCCCTCCTGCCCGGCGGGCGCCGCGACGAATGCGGCCTTGTTAAATATTCTTGCCGCCCGGATATCCCGAGCCGAACAGCTGCAGCGGCTGTCCCGGAATGGTATTTGCGGCGGAAATATATTCAATCTTCCATCCTGGCTCCATCCCAGCTGGAGATCGAAGACACCACCGGACTCCGAGATCGCCGCCACGCCCGAACGTCACGAGTTCGGCGTTCGCGGAATGTCGGGAGTGGGAAAGGTGGATGCTATCTCAGGAGGACGGAGTTGGCGGATTTGCCAGGGTGAGCCAGGCGCCCACGCACAGGATAGCCGTGGCAACCATCCAGGGTCCGCCAAACAGCAACCGCGGAAACCAATGTTGAACGACGAACGCTCCTGCTCCGGCGACCGCGGCCAGACCGGCGAGTTCTACGAAGAAGCTGATGTGGGAAAAGAGCGAATTGTCGTGGCGAACGGCGTCAATCTCGGCGAGTACCCGAGTCGTGAACCGCGGGGATAGTTCCGGAAGCCGTGTCTCTCTTAGAGACTGATCGAGGTCTATCTGCACAGCAAGAAACGCGCGGCAGCTGTCGCAGGCGATAAGATGTCTTGCTAGCAGCGGCTGCATCTGGTGAGCGAGCCGACCGTCAAGCTCATCCAAAATTAAATCTTCACATTCCGTACACGTCATGAAGTTACCTTCGCGACCCGCGCCAGCGGCCCTGCTAACTGCTTTCGCGCACGGTGCAGGTATGTTTTCACCGTCCCTATCGGCAAACTTAGCATAGCCGCAACCTCCTCATAAGACTTCTCCTCCAGATAAAACAGCCTCAGCACCTCGCGATACGGCGGCGATAATTGAGCCAACAACGTGGCGGAATCCGGCAGTCTCTCTCTGCCCTCAGGTCTCGAAGCACGCAGTGAGTCAACGGCCGCCTTTACGCCAGGTTCTTCGATCGAGATGGACCGCCTCCCGCGGATGTCCTTCCTCCCAGTCAAGCAGCAATTTCGAGTGATTGCATAAATCCATGTGGATAGCGACGCGTCCCCTCGATAGGAGGGAAGCGCCTTCCAGACCCGGAGGAAAGTGTCCTGAACCATCTCCTCGGCGAAAGCTTCATCGCCCAGCATGGAATACGCGAGCCGAAACGCTTTGTGTTGATACCGATCGAGCAGTAGTTCGAATGCCTCACGATAGCGGCTCGCGTCGAGATAGGTGCGGATATCTTCGTCCACTATGGGACCGCCAGAGTTTAGAGTACTTCAGCTTTGAGACTCCGGAGCAGGCCGCAATGTTTCAAAAAAGGCCGCAAAGATTTGAAACTTCAGAAGGGAGAGACGGGTCTCAATTGACACCATGAGCCCAGATTGGGTCGCCAGTCTCTTTCCGATCATATTCATGATTGTGGCATGCGTGGTCGTGCCTGCAGCGCTGTATTTTCGCCAGCGAGCCGCCGAATTGAACTACTGGAAGATGATCCATGGAACACGGAAAAGCCGTCTTCCAGAGTCTTGGGTGCAGCGCAACAGCCACCTTCTGAGCGGCCTGGTCTGGCTGGCTATTGGTATCGGGATCCTGATCCTGTTCTTGGTGATGTACCGGGTGGAGCACGATCCGGCATTACTTGCGATGGCGACCTTGGGATCGATTCCCGCGGGTGTCGGTATTGCGCACCTTGTGGTCCATCGTCTCCAACCGAAGCCGGCGCCCCTACTTCCAATCAGCCCTGAAGGCGAACAGCAAACAAGGAAATAATTGTTATGGTGAGCAAACTCCTGGACGCGAACGCGGCCAATATCGAGAAAGCCAAATCCCTCACCGCGGGCCTCTCCGCCGCGCAGTTGAATTGGCGACCTCAACCCGGGAAATGGTCCATTGCTCAGAACCTGGCTCATCTGAACTTCGGCTACCCGTATTTCGACACCCTCGGCAGTTCCATCGCAGCCGCGCGTGCCAAAGGGATCATGGGCAACCCCCCTTTCCGCTATGGCTGGCTGAGCAGTTGGATTATGAAGAGCCAGGAGCCCCCTCCGAAACGCAAGTACAAGTCCGCCAAGGCGAACACGCCGTCCCCTGACGTCGATGCCGTCAAAGCAGTAGCCGATTATCTCCGCATGACCGCGCGCCTAGGCGAGCTGATTCAAGCAGCCGACGGCCTGGACCTGGCCCGAGCCAAGACTCCGTGGCCTTTCAAGTGGACCAAAATGCCCCTGGGCGCTCTCCTGACGCACATGACCACTCACGACCGCCGCCACCTCTGGCATGCCGAACAAGTCCGCAACGACCACAATTTCCCCATAGTCTGAACGCTTGTCGCCCTGGGGCTTGAACGGCAGTGACGCGGGCTTTCAGGGCCGGTAAGTGGCAGCTGCCCTAGCGGCTACTATCTAGTGAGACGGAACCAGGGAGGAGAAAAATCAGATCGCTTCTTCCCAACAGAGCGGAGCCGGGTCCGCTGAGGTACGATTGAAAAGCTCGCATCAAGCATAATGGATCCGGAACGGCGGCGGCAAGTCGAAGCGCTTTATCAGGCAGCGCGCGACCGGTCTCCCGAGGACCGGGCCGTGTTGCTCTCTACCGTCAGCGCGGAATTACGCGGCGACGTGGAAGCGCTTCTGGCACACGACGCCGCAGCCGGCGGTCCCGCAACTTCCCTGACTCAGACCATGGCCGGACCCGTGGGCGCTGGAACGGTGCTTGGACCTTATAAGATCGAGGCTGCGCTGGGTCAAGGCGGGATGGGGCAGGTATTCTCCGCGATTGACACGCGTCTCGGCCGCCGAGTGGCCATTAAACTCTCGCCCCAACAGTTCAGCGACCGGTTCGAACGTGAGGCAAAAGCCATCTCCTCGTTGAATCATCCACACATCTGCACGCTTTACGATGTCGGCCCCAACTACCTGGTGATGGAACTGGTGGAAGGCGAGACATTGGCCGCGCGTCTCAAACGGGGCAAGCTCTCCATCGAAGAAACCCTCCGGGACGCCCGGCAAATCGCCAGCGCACTCGTGGCGGCGCACGCCAAAGGCATCGTTCACCGCGATTTGAAGCCGGGCAATATTATGCTGTCCGAGTCCGGCGTGAAGGTGCTCGACTTCGGGCTCGCCAAAACGCCCGATGACGAAACCATCACCGCCTCCCAGGTCATTATAGGAACCCCCGCCTACATGGCCCCGGAGCAACGGGAAGGCAAGCCGGCCGACGCTCGTACGGATATCTACGCGTTCGGCCGTGTCCTCCATGAAATGTTGACGGGCGCGCGGGCGGGCTCGGGGCGTCGCATTCCCTCGCGAAGGCTGGACACAGTCGTCGCCCGTTGTCTGGAACAGGAACCGGAGCGCCGATGGCAATCGGTTGCCGAGCTGGAGCACGCGCTCCGGGCGATGAACCGCCCGGCCCGGCACTGGAAAGCGATTGCGAGGGCTTCGATTGGCCTCCTCGTTCTCACCGCGGGCGGGTACTTCTATCTCCATCGCACGCCGAAACTCACCGAAAAGGACACGATTGTTCTGGCCGATTTCGAAAACAAGACTGGCGATCCGGTGTTCGACGACACGCTCCGGCAGGGTCTGATTGTTCAGTTGCAGCAGTCTCCGTACTTGAGCCTGATTCCCGATCAGAAGGTCCGCGCGACGCTCAAACTGATGGGCAGGCCGGTTGGGTCTGCTCTGACCGGGGAAACGGCGCGGGAAGTCTGCGTGCGCGTGGGCGCGAGAGCCATGCTGACGGGACGGATCGCGAGCCTCGGCAAGGACTACGTCATGAGTCTGCGGGCCGAAGACTGTGCCAATGGCGAAGCGCTTGACAACGAACAGGCACAAGCATCCGGCAAAGAACAGGTTCTGAACACGTTGGGCCAGATGGCAGGCAAGTTTCGCGCCCGTGCGGGCGAATCCCTCGCCGCGATTGGGGAACACAACGTTCCTTTGGAGGAGGGAACCACTTCGTCGCTCGAAGCGTTGAAAGCGTTCACTGCCGCAACAAAGGAAAGCGGCGAAGCACAGGGTTCTCTGCTTCGGCGCGCCACGGAACTGGATCCGGAATTCGCTGCGGCATGGAGCGAACTCGCAATTGATTACAGCAACCTGGGAGAGACCGCCCTCGCACGGCAAAGCGCCATCCGGGCCTATCAGGCGAGGGCACGCGCCAGCGGGCCGGAAAAGTTCAATATCGAGTACTCCTACTACCGCAATGTGACCGGGAACCTCGAGAAGGCGTGGCAATCCATTTCCCTGTGGCGGCAGACTTATCCGCGCGATCCCAAGGCGTTCAGCCTGTCCGCCGGCTACGCGGCAAACGGGACTGGACGATTCGAGCAGGTGGTGGAGATGTCGGAGAAGTCTGTGGAACTCGAACCTGACCAGCTCTACGGATACACCAATCTGGTAGGCGCCCTCTTTCATCTGGGGCGATTTGAAGAGGCGGAAAAGGCCTTTGCCGTTGCTGCCGCGCATCCCGCGACTGCGACGAACTCGCCAGTGTTCCTCTTCCGTCTCGCGTTGGTGAAACACGATAAGGCGGGAATGGAAAAAGCTTTGGCGGAGAGCCGCGGCAAGCAAGACGTCGAGATGTTGCTGGCGCAGATTCAGGCTCTTGCCGCGGCGAACGATGGCCGTCTCAACGCGGCAGATCAGTATTCCCGCACTGCTATTGAGATGGCGATCCGAGCCGGGCTCCGGGAACGCACTGCGGTCTTCCACGCGGCGCCGGCCGTGTGGAACGCGCTTTACGAGAACAAAGCCGCGGCGCGGGTAACCGCGGAGGCCGCGCTCAGAACCTTTGAAGGGCGGGAAGTAGCCTACGCGGCCGGATTTGCTCTGGGGTTGGCGGGCGAACCGACGAAGGCAGAAGCCATCGCGGACAAGCTCGACAAAGAGTATCCGGAAGACACCGAGGTGCAGGCGACCTACGTACCGACGCTGCGGGCTCTGGCGGCCCTGGACAAAGACGACCCGCGCAAAGCCATCGATCTGCTGGAGGCGAACCGGCCCATCGAATTCGGCATTCCTCCGCTCGCGTTCAATCACTACTACGGCAACATGTACTCGATCTATGTTCGCGGTCTTGCGTATCTGGCGATGGGCAAGCCAGGCGACGCAGCGGCTGAATTCAGCAGGCTGCTGGCGCACCCCGGCCTGGCAGTGGGCGACCCGGTGGACGCCGCGGCCCGGCGGCAGTTGGCACGGGCATTGGAGTTGGCGGGCGACAAAACCGCAAAATCCGCCTATCAGGATTTCTTGACATCTTGGAAAGATGCCGACCCCAGCATCCCGATTCTCGTGCAAGCGAGGGCGGAATACGCCAAGCTCCAGTGAACCCAAGAACCCCGTCGCCAGGGCCTGACGCACTCGAAATTGTTGGAGGAAGGACTGATGTCCGTCCTTATCGGCGCCACCGTCAAGCTGACATTCCTGCATTGGGTCCGAGTGGCCGACCTCCGGACGGGATGGCAGACGCTGCGATCTTGGGCGACTCCGGAAAGTGGTGGGCGAAACTGGCGCCGGCAGTTGTGGAACAATATCCCCCGCGAATCCTGGAGTGTGGACTTCCAGGCCATCACTTAGCCGGAGCAAAAGAAGTTGGTCGTTTAGTCAACCAAGAGGTTTCGAAAGGCAACAGCGAATGTCGCCAGCGAGTATGAGCGGGAAAATATGTATCGTAACGGGCGCGAACAGTGGGATTGGGAAAGAGACGGCGCTCGGCTTGGCGCAGGTTTCACTGGACCGTCTCCTTCTTGTCGATCGCATCCATTCGCTTTTGCATCTCCTGCAATTCCTCGAGTGTGAATGCTTCCTTGAGCATCCGGGCCTGGTGCGAGAGCGTGACCTTGCCCTGGTGCGTGATCGTCTTGTCGCGATATCGCTCCGGCCGGCGGCCTTTCAGCAGCATCATGAGCAGGCCCTCGGAATAGCGCCGAACGGTATAGCCGGTGGGTTTCCCCTGGTAAAAGACCGGCTCGTCGTGGCCTTCCATGGCGCGCCGAACAGCTTCGTCTTCGAGCGTCTGCGCTGCCACAACTTCTGCCTCTTCAAATGCTGCGCGGTACAGCGGATCCTTCCTCAGACGCCGGTAGTGGTGGTCTCTGCCGATGCCGGCCGCCTTGGCGGCCGCCGTCACGCTCGCCGTCTCGCGAAACGCGGCGAGAAAGGCGCGGGTCCGATTGCGCCGCTTTCCTGGAGCCTCTGTGTCCCCCGGTAAGATCTGCTTTGCTGTCACCTTGTCTCCAGACATCGAGGAGGCCTCCACATTCATTGGACGTGAAACGCAGGCGCGATTGCGCGGTTTTTCGGGGGGCCTTGTGTGTACCCTTTTGTAGCAGGTTCCTCGATCAGCGGCGAGGTGGAACGAGTCGGCGAGCTCAATGAATTCAACGAATTACGGGCCTTATCGGTCTCCAAAGTCCCATTTCCGTTAAGATCAAAGTGTGAAAGGGCCGTCGAAGTCCCGTATTTCCACCGCCGAATCCTCGCGAATGTCCCAGTCCCATGAGAGTGAGACATTCGATCCGCAAAAGGCGCGAAAACCGGCATCAACGGCGCGCGAGGACTGGGAATCCATTAAATTCCTCTCGGATCCGCAGGTGGCTGCGTTCTTCCGCCAGATCCGCAGCGTGCGCGATACGGCGCTGTTTCGCGTGATCTACCATCGTGGGTTGCGAGCGAGCGAGCCGGCCCTCATTGATCTGAAAGACTGGGACCACGCCAACGGGATGCTCACGATTCGCCAGCGCAAGGGATCGCGCGGAGGCAAATACCGGTGCGTGGAGATTGAGGCCAAGGCGATCCGCGCATGGATCAAACACCGTGGCGTAGCACCCGGCCCGCTCTTTGTTTCGCGCAACCATCGTGCCATCGGACGCCGGCAGGTCCATCGGCTGATGCGTCAATATGCCCTCAGC
>Ga0209060_10001751_pt1 | contig 22435 bp, 24 predicted proteins | sample Coa_R1_8_FD_187155 | JGI IMG/M metagenome (GOLD analysis project Ga0209060, IMG submission 187155) | Surface soil microbial communities from Centralia Pennsylvania, which are recovering from an underground coalmine fire - Coalmine... | ecosystem: Environmental > Terrestrial > Soil >...
AGCCCCAAAATTTTGACAGGGATTCAAGGCGGTGCCCAGTAAATTTCGGGGCTTGCGAGCCTTTTATGAGAGGGCCATTGCCCACCGTGGCAATTCGCCGCCCGGCCGCGTGGACGACGAGGTATTGGTTGCGATCGATGGAGCCAAGCAGAAGGAGTGCACATGGATTTTGCCAGCGATAACGCCGCCGGGGTGGCGCCCGCCATTCTCGACGCCTTGTTTCGCGCCAACGCCGGTTTTGCGATTGCCTACGGGGATGACGTTTTGACCCGTCGGCTGGAACACAGGTTCTCGGAACTGTTCGAGCGCGAGGTAGCGGTGTTTCTGGTTGGCACCGGCACCGCCGCCAATGCTTTGGCCCTCGCGCATCTGTCGCCGCCATGGGGAACGGTATTGTGCCACGCCGAGGCCCACGCGATCGTGCATGAGTGCGGCGCACCTGAATTTTTTGGCGGCGGATTGCGGCTGCTCGCCATCGAGGGCGAAGCCGGCAAGGTGCAACCGGAGGCAATAACGGCCGCGCTCGACCGGCACTTCGGCCTGCGTCCGCACCAGACCCTGCCGGCGGCGCTGTCGCTCACCCAGGCGACCGAATGCGGCACCATCTACCGGATCGACGAGATCGCGGCCCTCGCGAAGCTCGCCCACGAGCGGGGCATGGCCATGCATGTGGATGGTGCCCGGTTCGCCAACGCGGTGGCGCGGCTCGGGGTGACGCCAGCCGAGGCGAGTTGGCGTGCCGGTGTGGATGTGCTCTCGTTTGGCGCCACCAAGGGTGGCGCGCTCGGCGCCGAGGCAGTTGTGTTTTTCGATCCGGCGCGCGCCGAAGCCATGGCGGAGCGACGCAAGCGCGGCGGCCATCTCGTCTCCAAGCATCGCTTCATCGCGGCGCAGTTCGAGGCATTTCTGGCGGATGATTATTGGCTGACGCTTGCCACCCATGCCAATCGCATGGCTGACCGCCTTGCGGCGCATCTCGCCAGCGCCGATCTTCGACCGGTGTGGCCAGTCGAGGCGAATATCGTCTTCGTCCTATTGCCCCAGGCGTCACACGAACGCCTGCAGACGGCTGGCGCCCACTACTACGTTATCCACACGGACCGGAGCAATCCCGAGATGGTGCCGTCGGGTCATGTTCTAGCGCGCCTGGTCACATCCTTTGCCACCACGGAGTCAAGCGTCGATAAATTCGTTGCCCTCGCAAAACCGGCGTGATGAGGCCCAAGGTCCGCCCAAATCGGAGGCTCCAAGGAAGAGCCAGATCCAGGCCCCAAAGGGACACCATAATGAGGATAAACCGGACTCTGGGATGGGTGGCCGTCATCTTCGCGGCGGCGCCGCTGGCACCGGCATCTGCGCAACTGCTGCTGCGCTATGAACGTCGACCGGTGCCGCCCGCCGACATACCAAACGTCGCGCCAGGGAGGGGCTATCCGGGATACGGAAGGTACAATATCTACGGCCGTCGTTTCTTGCCGCCCCTACCCCGCACACGGCCCAGCGACTTGACCACTGGGGTCGCAAAGGAGATCAGTCCGCCATCGCACAGCAATGCTCGGGAAGCGATCGTTCCGGACCGGTCTGACGTCGCCCTGCCTCCAACCTCACGGCCCGCCGCACCCACCATGGTCCCCGTTGCTCCACTGGAGTGAATAGCGCAACAACGCGCCCCGAACATGCCGGGGCGCGTCGATCGTGCTGCACTCAGTGCGATGATAGTCAGATGGCGACCGTCCGATTACGCCGCTTTGGCGTCGACGACCTTGCCATTAACCGACGTGTTGATGCGGATCGCTCGGGGCTTCATTGCCTCGGGAAGCTCGCGCGCCAGGTCGATATGCAGGAGACCGTTCTCCAGCTTGGCGGCTTTCACCTCGACGAAGTCGGCGAGGCGGAATACGCGCTCGAATGCCCGTGCAGCGATGCCCTGGTAGAGAAGCTCCGGCCGCCGGCCCTCGGGTTCGGGCGTCTTTTCGCCCTTCACCGTGAGGGTGTTTTCCTTAGCCTCGATGGCAAGCTCAGACTCGGAAAATCCCGCAACCGCGATTGTCACGCGATACGAATTCTCGCCTGTCCGCTCGATGTTGTAGGGCGGATAGGTCGGGGCATTGCCATTTTCGAATCCCGTTGCCTTGTCAAGCAGTGAAAAGAGCCGATCAAAGCCGACAGTGGAGCGATAAAGCGGGGAAAGATCAAATGTGCGCATGGCATATCCTCCTTTGAAGCGACATGCGGATGTCCGCCCAATTGGGCCAGACGAGGTCTATGCAGCCGAATGGCCTGCACATGCCCAATATGGGGAGCGCAATCGTTGCTTCAAGGGATCATAGAAGGTGCGTTGCGCGTCGACGCCGTATCGTAAATAGATCGTTATCGGCTGCTCATGGGTCTCGCGGACGATGTCTTCAGCGGGAACCGCGGCAAGTTTCTGCAACTCCACGTGACGATCGAGGACGAGGGCGTCTTCACCATGCCCTGGACCGCGACGCTGACCTATGTGCCAAGCAAAGATCAATTTCCGGAAGTGGTCCGTGCTGAAAACGTTCGATGGTTCCCGGGGACCGAAGCCAACGTCCCAACCGCAGACAACCCGGATTTCTGAAGGCTGTTGAGCGGCGCCAAGGCAAGGAGTGAGCGCCAAATCAGGCTCAAGCACGACGAGCGCCCCGCCGTCGAACGCAGCTCCGCTGTCGATCACACCTTTCACCTCCGTCCAGGCTCTCCGTACGTGAACACCGCCCGCGCAGGATCGCGAGCCTGCGCGGGTGGGCGTGATCGGCTGCCGGCGTGGCGCTGGACAATGCAGTACCGCCTCTGTCTCACTTGATTGCCCGATCAAGCCGGGCGATGACAGCGTCGTGAGTGGCGACCTATCAATGATTGCTGCCCCGTCGAATTGCGGACATTGCTGCGATGAAACTGGTTTCGATTCCGGCCAATCCCTTGCCCGAAGGGGCGACGACCGGCGTCCTGAAAACGCCTGACGGAGCCTTGATCAGGTTCGCGCGCTGGCCGCCGCCGTCGGGCCATAAGGGGACCGTGTGCCTCTTCCACGGGCGCACGGAGTTCATCGAGAAATATTTCGAGGTGGTACGCGATCTCAACGCACGCGGCTTTGCGGTGGCGACGCTAGATTGGCGAGGCCAAGGCATGTCCGGCCGAATGCTCGGAGAGTCGCGTAAGGGGCACATCTCGAGTTTTGCCAAATACGGGATCGACCTCGACACCTTCATGCGGGAGGTCGTTCTGCCGGACTGCCCGCCGCCGCTGTTCGGGCTCGCCAACTCCATGGGGGCCGCGATCGTGATGCGCGCGGTAGCCCAGGGAAACCGCTGGTTCGACCGGCTGGTCCTATGTGCCCCCATGATAAAGCTGACCAACATTCCGCTGCTTGCCGCAGTCCCGGCGCTCGTAAGGACAATGCGGATCGCCGGTCTCGGCGCTGCATTTGTTCCGGGTGGTGGGCCCACCTGCAAGGCATCCGGTCCCTTCCTCGAAAACCTCGTAACGTCGGATCCAATACGTCATGCCCGCACGGCAGCCATAATTGAAGTCGAGCCAGCTCTGGCGCTCGGAGCGCCGACGATCGCTTGGCTCGATTCTGCATTTCGCGTGATGGCGGAGTTTGCCAATCCGACTTTTCCCATGAAGCTAAGGCAACCGATGTTGATTATTGGCTGCGGTCGCGACCAGTTGGTCTCGACCGCCGCGATCGAGGAGTTCGGCAGCCGGCTGCGTGTCGGCTCTCACCTGATCGTGCCTGGTTCCAAACATGAAGTCATGATGGAGCAGGATTCGTTTCGCAGCCAGTTCTGGGCAGCTTTTGACGCCTTCATACCTGGAACCCCGGCGTTCTGATGGCGCCGTGCTGGAGGGCGGATTAGCGGAGGGCAATCCGCCCACGCTGTGGTCGCGGTTATCATCCCACCGGGATGGCTGGGCGCTCCTTACGCGTTCAGCAATGCCAGGACAGCCGCGTGGGTGCGGCGATCGCCTGCTGCGACGATGCGGCCGCCTGCCTCAGGCGCATGCCCGTTCCAGGTGGTGATGATGCCCCCCGCGCCGGAAATGATGGGGATGAGGGCCGCGACGTCGTGAGGTTTGAGCTCGGTCTCGATGACGAGGTCCACGTGGCCGGCCGCGAGCATGCAATAAGAATAGCAGTCGCCACCATAGCGCGAGAGGCGCACCGCGTCCTCGACCCTGGCAAAGACTGCCCTGTCGACTGCGTTCATAAGTCGCGGGCTGGTCGTGTACAAAACGGCCTCGGCCAGCGCCGGACACGGTCGCACCATCAGGGCACGGTTGCCCGCTGGCCCGCGGTAGGCGGCCGCAAGGCCATCTCCCGAAAAACGCTCCCCAATGAAGGGCTGGTGCACCATTCCGAAAATCGGTCGCCGCGAGCGGGTGAGGGCGATCAATGTGCCCCAGGCCGGCATCCCGGAGATGAACGACTTGGTGCCGTCGATGGGGTCGAGCACCCATACGAATTCAGCATCGCTCCGTTCCGGACCGAATTCCTCGCCGATAATCCCGTGGGCCGGAAACTTCTGCCGAATCAATGTCCTCATGGCTTGCTCGGCCACACGGTCGGCTGCCGTTACGGGATCAAAGGCACCGCCACAGCTCTTGTCCTCGACGCCGAGCGAGGTGCGGAAGAAGGGCCGGATGGCCTCCCCTGATACCGTCGCAAGCTCGTCGATGAAGGCTCCAAAATCAACCGCAGTCATCGCCACGATCCCCACACCCGTTGCGAGGACCTCCTACATGGCCGTCTCCGACTCGGCAATCAGCTGACCTCTGTCGCGATTCGCGGGTTCCAAAAAAGCGTCCATCAATAAGTTAACAATCTGTGATTTGCCTCTTGCATTTTGTGCGTCGCGGTGACATGTATCTGGCGTGCGGTAGCGCGCTTGCGTTACCGCCGCCCTCCTTGGGCGTTTCCTCCCTAGACTTGGGCCGCTGGCGTGCCAGCGGCCTTTTTTTGGCGTGTTGGGCGAGGTACACCTCGACCAAAGGGCATGCAGGTAACGCATAGCCGATGCCGCCAATTACGTCTTGAGTTTTGTGCGCCGCGGCGACATGTTGTTGCGGTGCGGTAGCGCATCTGTGTTGCCGTCGCCCGGTGTCGGGCGTTTCCTCCCTAGACTTGGGTCACTGGCCGTGCTGGTGACCCTTTTTCTTTTATGCACCGCCGGGCCCTCGGATTGCATAATGCCTATTCGGCAGCCGAGCGATAAGGGCGCAGCTCTTGCAGGGCTATGTCACTTAGCCGGTCGGAGACCATCTCCAGGTCGTGTGCAACCGTGGCAAATGTCTTCGATCGCTCCAGGCGGCGCTCATCCATGTACAACGCGCGGTTGATCTCGAGCTGAACCGAATGGATTCCGGCAGCCGGATTGCCGTAGTGCTCGGTGATGAAACCACCGGCATAGGGCTTGTTGCGGCTCACCGAGTAGCCACGCTCACGCAGCGTCGTCTCGATCGTGTCGGCAATAACGCATAGGCAACTCGTGCCGTAACGATCGCCGATCACGATATCGGCACGGGGACGCTCATCCTTCGGACCGGCGGCCGACGGCATCGAGTGACAATCCACCAGGACAGCCGTTCCGAATTCGCGGTGGATCCGCGTCATGAGTTTGCGCAGCGCCCGGTGATAGGGCTTGTAGAGCCCCTCGATCCGGCGCAGCGCGTCGTCCACCGGAATTCGCTGGTCGTAGATTTCCTGTGCATCTCCGACTACGCGTGCGACCGTGCCCAGGCCCCCAGCCACTCTCATGGAGCGTGTATTGGCGAATGAAGGCAACCGGCCTTCGAACATGCGTGGATCAAGCTCGTAGGGTTCGCGGTTCACGTCAACGAAGCAGCGGGGGAAGTGCGCGCGCATCAACGGATGGCCCCGCGCAACGACGCCAATCAACAGTTCGTCCACAAAGCAGTCCTCGGAGCGCCGAAGGATCGCGAGGTCAAGGCGCGCCGCCGCCAGGAAGGCGCGGGGATAGACGCACCCGCTATGGGGCGAGTTGAAGGCCACAGCTCCGCGCCATTCGGCAGGCTCAATGATTTCAAACGGAGGGTCGAGTTCGTCGGGATGCACGTTCATGGGCTCATCAAAGGCCGAATGTCGTTTTCATGCGCGCCGTGGCGGAATGCCATAAAATTCTATGTGACTGGCCGCAGATGTTGTTTCAATTCACCTCATCTTTACCAAGAGTGCGCCTTATGGAAAGCTAGGAATTCGTGGGGGAGGGTCTGGCATGGGGCAGGCCGCCCCATAAGACATCAAGCTGGCGAATCGCATGGGGACAAAGATTCTACTGGCTGAAGATGATGCCGATATGAGGCGTTTTCTCGTCAAGGCGTTGCAAACGGCCGGGTATGACGTGATTTCGTACGACAACGGGTTGTCGGCCTATCAGCGCTTGCGGGAAGAACCGTTCGAACTGCTGCTCACCGATATCGTGATGCCGGAAATGGACGGGATCGAACTCGCGCGGCGGGCGGCCGAACTCGACCCGGACATCAAGATCATGTTCATCACCGGATTTGCTGCGGTGGCGCTCAATCCGGATTCTTCCGCGCCTAAGCAGGCGAAGGTTCTGTCCAAGCCGTTCCATTTGCGTGACCTCGTGCACGAGGTCGGCAAGATGCTGGCCGCATAGCTGTCCCGCCGCTTGCCGCCGGGCACACGAGCCGATATAGGATCAGCCGGTCCCTCGGGCGCGTAGCTCAGCGGTAGAGCACTACCTCGACACGGTAGGGGTCACAGGTTCAATCCCTGTCGCGCCCACCATTCCACCGTCATGCCGTTTCCGTCGTCATGCCATAGCCTGTCTGCCGGCCGTCGATGACGCCTTCCGCTTTTCCATTCCTTCCGCTCGCGCAGGGCCGTCCATGACCCGCATCGTGATCGAAGAAGACCATTTCCTGAAGATCGTGCCGGTGGTGCTTGATCCAGCGACTTCGGAAGCCCACCGGCATGCCGTTGCGGAGTTTTTCGCCCACGACGAGCCGGATTTTCTCGGCTGGTGCAGCCGCCTGCAGCAACGACTGCCGGGGCTCTACCCGGTCGAAGTGGTGTTTGCGGCCGACGAGGCCGACCTCAACGCGAAGATCGTCGACGCAGACGGCGTCGTGGTGGAGGGGTTTCGCATCGACGACGCCGTGCTGTCCAAGGCGTCGCGGCTTGCTGTCGTGCACAAGTTCGGCACCATCACGTCGAACATCGATCTTGCCGCCTGCGCGAAGCGCGGCATCGCGGTCGCGACTTTGCGCCGCATGGTGAACGTCGCGGTGGCCGAGCAGGCCTGCGCGCTGATGCTGGCGCTCGCCAAGCGTCTCGGCGAATTCAACGGCATGGTCGAGGAGACGGCGCTGCGAAAGGCGGGGTTAAGGGTGCGGCCGCGGCAGTCGCGCTACATTGGCTATTCGAATTTCGCGGGAATCACCGGGCTCAAGACGTTGCTCGGGGCAACGCTCGGCATCGTCGGCTTCGGCGAGATTGGTCGCGAGGTGGCGCGTCGCGCCCGCGCCTTCGAGATGGAGGTGGTCTATTTCCAACGCAGGCCGCTCACCGCTGCCGTCGAGCGGGAACTCGGGGTCCGCTATCTGCCGCTCAACGAGCTGATGGCGCAGGCGGACTACATCCTGGTTCAACTGCCCTCGAACGATTCAACGCGCGGCCTGATCGGTCGTGACGCGCTCGCCCGCATAAGGCCGGGCGCGATGCTGATCGACGTCGCGCGGCCGGAATTGATCGATCACGATGCTCTTGTGGACGTACTTCAGACCGGGCGTCTAGGCGGGCTTGCGTTGGACGTGCTCTACAGCGAGCCCGCCGATCCGGACGAGCCGCTGCTGCGCTACCGGGATCGCAACGTCATCCTAATGCCGCACACCGCCGTCGCGGCGCGGGCGAATGCGTTGCATGACGTGGAAGCCCTGTGCGTCCACCTGTGGCGCGCGATTGCATCACCGAAGGGTGCGCGATAGGGCGAACGGTGCATCAAAGCGTTTCGAACTCCTGGTCGATAATAGATTGGATGCGAACGGTTTCCGCGTGCAAGTGCTTGAGTTTGCCAAAGCCTTGCAGCCACTGCTGCGGTCCATCGGCATCGACGACGTGATTGCTCACCAGGAGTTTGTCACGCACCGCTCCCTCGACGAAATCCTTCAGAGATTGCCGGTGTTCAGCCGCAAGGGCTTTGGCCTTGCGGAGGACCTGGTCGGGAATTTCGAGTGTTACCTTCATGGTATATTCCTTGTTTGTTGACTTCAGTAGGCATGCGCCACATCTAAGAGCATTCACGTCCATTGAAAACAACGCGGGCTTATGTTTATGACTTCTTATCGGGTGCACGATCGGACAAACCGCCCGTCATTTGGACCAAAGCGAGCGATAGGACATGATTGCTCTCTCTCTCGAAACCGAGGAGCTTGCGCGCCTCGTCGCCAAGCGCATCGGCAAGACCCCTGAGCGGGTCCTTGACGAAGCGGTGAGGGCACGCGCGCGTGAGGTCGGGATAGTGCCGGGCGGGGGTCAGGATTCATCACGCAAACCGTCCGCAGATCGCATGATGGCTATCAGCGAGCGTTTTGGTTCCTATCCGGTGCTCGATGCGCGCAGCCCGGATGAGATCATCGGCTACGATGAATTCGGCGTACCGCGTTGATCGTCATCGATTCCTCGGCCCTGGTCGCGATCGTTAACCGAGAGCCCGAACGTCCCCGGTTTCTCGACCTCATTGCGACCGCCGACCGGCGCCTGATCTCAGCTGCAACGCTTCTGGAAACCAAAATGGTCGTCTTGGGTCGCTTCGGTCCCGATGCGATCGCGGATTTCGCGATGCTCATGGAGGAAATGGCGCCCGAAATCGTTCCGTTGGATGCCGCCCTGGCAGACGTGGCATTTGCGACATTCGAACGGTTTGGAAAAGGCAGGCATTCGAAAGCAGCTTTGAATTTGTGTGACTGTATTGCCTATGCATTGGCCAAGACCACAAACGCACCGCTCCTGTTCAAAGGAGCGGATTTTTCTGCGACGGATGTCCAAGCCTGCATCTAGCTGTGGACGCCATGGGTAATCCGCGGCAACCCGGATCAGGGTGCGACGAGCCGCTCACGCCGCCTTCCGCTCCAGATCCGACTTCCACTGGCCCATCGTGGCAAGGCCGTTCATGCGCGCTCGATGCGCGAATGCGCGCTGCGCGGCAGCGACGTTCTCGGGCCGGCCCGACCACGCCTTCTGCGGCGCATGCTGGAGCGCGCGGCCGTAGGAGAAGGTGAGCTTCCACGGCAGATTGCCGATGCGGTTCATGGCATCGAGATGGGCGGTCGCTTCCTCATCCGATTGCCCGCCCGACAGGAACGCTATTCCGGGAACTGCAGACGGGACGCACGCCTTCAACAGGCGGACGGTCTTTTCTGCGACCTCATCGACGCCGGCGCGCTTGCTGCTCTTCTTGCCGGCAATCGCCATGTTGGGTTTGAGCACCATGCCTTCGAGCGCGACGCGATTGTAGTAGAGCTCCTGGAACGTCTCCTTGAGCATGAACTCGGTCACCTCGTAGCAACGGTCGATGTCATTGTCGCCGTCCATCAGCACTTCCGGCTCCACGATTGGCACGATTTGCGCCGCCTGACAGAGCGCCGCATAGCGGGCGAGGGCATGCGCGTTGGCGTGAATCGCCGTGTAGCTCGGAATGCCGGGCCCGATGTCGATCACGGCGCGCCATTTGGCAAAGCGCGCACCCTGCTCAAAGTATTTCGGCAAACGTTCAGTCAGCTTGTCGAGACCGACAGTGACGACCTCGTTGGGGCAGGCGGGCAGCGGCTTGGTGCCCTCATCGACCTTGATGCCCGGAATTGATCCGGCCTGTTCGATGAGCTTTACCAGCGGCGTGCCGTCACGGGCCTTCTGCCAGATGGTTTCGTCATAGAGGATGACGCCGGAAATGTAATCGCGCATGGCATCGGCGGAACGAAACAGCAGCTCGCGATAGTCGCGCCGATTGTCTTCAGTGTTCTCGACGCCGATCGCGTCGAAACGGCGCTTGATCGTGCCGGTGGATTCGTCCGCAGCCAGGATGCCCTTGCCGGGCGCCACCATGGCGTTTGCGACCTTGTTCAGTTCAGCGAGGTTCATAGCGTTCCTCCATCTCACATAGCTAACCTGCGGCGGCCTGGCGCGTTTTCGATGACTGTTCACTCTCGCTGTACTCGGCAAATGACGCCGACGAGTTTGCCAACCTCATCGAAAATACCCTATCGCGCCCGCAAGACCTCGACGCCCGGCAACGCCTTGCCTTCCATCCACTCCAGGAATGCGCCTCCGGCGGTCGACACGTAGGTAAAGCGGCTAGCGGCTCCGGCTGCATTAAGCGCCGCCACTGTATCGCCGCCACCCGCGATCGAGACCAGCTTGCCGGCTTGGGTCAATTCGGCGGCGGCCTCGGCCACCTCAATGGTACCGGTGTCGAACGGTTCTATCTCGAACGCCCCGAAAGGACCGTTCCAGACCAGTGTGCTGATGCGCGCCAGCACGGAAACGACGTGTTCAATAGCGCGCGGCCCGATGTCGAGAATCATCTCGTCTGCCGCGACGGCATCGACGGCGGTCACGCGCCAAGGGGCATGGGGCTTGAATTCCTTCGCCACCACCGCATCGACCGGCAGCACGATCTCGCAACCGCTCGCGTTGGCCTTGGCAAGGATTTCGCGCGCGGTCGCGGCGAGATCATGCTCGCATAGCGACTTGCCGACGGGCTGTCCTTGGGCGGCCAGAAACGTATTGGCCATGCCGCCGCCGATGATCAGCGTATTAACCTTGGCAAGGAGATTGCCGAGTAGGTCGAGCTTGGTCGAGACTTTGGCGCCGCCCACAATCGCGGCCACAGGGCGCTGTGGCGATTCAAGCGCTTTGGCGAGTGCGTCGAGTTCCGCCTGCATGTTGCGACCCGCATAGGCAGGCAGCTCATGGCCGAGTCCCTCGGTCGACGCATGCGCGCGATGCGCAGACGAAAAAGCGTCGTTGACCCAGACGTCGCCGAGCGCGGCCAGGGCCTTCACGAAGGCGGGATCGTTCTTCTCCTCTCCGACGTGGAAACGGGTATTTTCGAGGCACACAACGTCGCCGCTTTTCATCGCGTTCACTGCGGCCTCGGCTTGGGGGCCGACGCAGTCTGGCGCGAACCCGACCGGGCGGTCGAGAACACCGGCAAGCGCTTCCGCAACGGGCTTGAGAGAGTCCTTCGGATCGCGGCCCTTCGGGCGGCCGAAGTGCGACAGCAGGATTACCTTCCCGCCGTTCTGTGCGATTTCCGCAATCGTCGGCGCAACCCGTTCAAGCCGTGTCCGGTCGCTCACCTTGCCGCCTTCCATCGGCACGTTGAGGTCGACCCGGAGCAGCACGCGCTTGCCCCGCAGATTGGCTTCATCGAGTGTGCGGAACGCAGACACGACCGAACGCCCGTGTTCTCAGATCAGCTTACCCATGGCCACAGCCGTATCAGCCATGCGGTTGGAGAAACCCCACTCGTTGTCATACCAGGACATCACCCGCACCAGCGTGCCGTCCATCACCTTGGTCTGGTCCATGTGGAAGATGGACGAGCGTGGATCGTGGTTGAAGTCGATCGAGACGTTCGGCCGCTCGGTATAGCCGAGGATGCCCTTGAGCTGCTGCTCGGCCGCACGCTTCACGGCGCTGTTGACCTCATCCTTGGTGGTGCTGCGCCTGGCGACGAACTTGAAATCGACGACCGACACGTTGGGTGTCGGCACCCTGATGGCGACGCCATCAAGCTTGCCGTTGAGCTCGGGCAGCACCAGGCCGACGGCCTTGGCGGCTCCCGTAGAGGTCGGGATCATCGACAGCGCCGCGGCGCGCGCGCGATAGAGGTCCTTGTGCACCTGATCGAGCGAGGGCTGGTCGTTGGTATAGGAGTGGACCGTGGTCATGAACCCCTTCTCGATCCCGATCGCATCGTTCATGACCTTGGCGAGCGGCGCCAGGCAGTTCGTGGTGCACGAGGCGTTCGAGACCACCATGTCGTTTTTTGTCAGCTTGTCGTGGTTAACGCCGTAGACCACCGTAAGGTCGGCATTCTCGGCGGGTGCCGAAATCAGGACCCTCTTGGCGCCGGCATCGAGGTGCGCCTTGGCCTTTTCCCTGGACGTGAAAATGCCGGTGCATTCGAGCGCAATGTCGACGCCGAGTTCCCTCCAGGGCAGCTCGGCCGGGCTCTTGATCGCCGTCACCTTGATGGGACCGGTACCGCAGTCAATGCTGTCGCCATTGACCTTGACCTCACCCGGAAAGCGGCCGTGAACGGAATCGAAGCGCAGCAAATGGGCATTGGTTTCGGGCGGGGCGAGGTCGTTGAGGGCCACGATCTCGATGTCCTTTCGCCCGGATTCCACAATGGCACGCAAGACATTGCGGCCGATTCGGCCAAATCCATTGATGGCGACGCGAACTGACATCTGCGGCTCCTCGGTGAAAGAACGGGTTATGGTTACGGCAGCAGCCCGGGCCGCCACATTGGTCGTATTTGGGAAGAAACCAGGGGCGTGAAAGGCCCGGCGCGGGTGCCGTGCTTAAATTTGAGGCGTAGATAACACAAGCGCAGGCGGTTTCCAGCGCTCATTTCAGCCTTTGGCTAGTTTCGTCAATGCGACTTCGGCCACGCGCTCAGCTGTAATGCCGAAGTGCCGGTAAAGTTCCCGGGCGGGCGCGCTGGCCCCAAAGCCCGTCATCCCGACGAAGCCGCCATCGGAACCTATAATGGCCTCCCACCCCTGCCGGACCGCGGCCTCAACACCGACGCGGACGCGGGCGGTTCCCATAATGGTGCTCCTGGTCTCAGCGGGCGCGCTTGCGAATAGTGCGAAACATGGTACCGACACGACGCGCGCGCTGATGCCGCGCGCCGCCAATTCCTTGCGCGCCTCGACCGCGATTGCGACCTCTGAGCCGGATGCAAAGAGCGACACCTGGGCCTCGCCGCCGCCGTGGGCGGGCACAAGTTCGTAGGCGCCCGCGGCACACAGGTTTTCCGATGCGAGACCGGTCCGAAGCTGGGCCAGATTCTGCCGAGTCAGCACAAGCGCACTCGGCGACGTGCGCGCCGACAGCGCAAGTTCCCAGCATTCCGCTGTCTCGACAGCGTCGCATGGCCGGAACACCAGGAGATTCGGGATCGCGCGCAGTGCGGCAAGATGCTCGACCGGCTGGTGCGTCGGTCCGTCTTCACCGAGGCCGATCGAATCGTGCGTCAGCACATGGACGACGCGCTGCTTCATCAGGGCGGCGAGGCGGATCGCCGGCCGGCTGTAGTCGGAGAACGCCAGGAAGGTGCCCGAATACGGGATCACGCCGCCGTGCAGCGCCATGCCGTTCATGGCGGCTGCCATGCCGTGCTCGCGGACGCCGTAGTGAATGAACCGACCGGCGGGTTGGGCGGCCGAAAACACCGCCATGCCCTTGGGCCGCGTGTTGTTCGAGCCCGTGAGGTCCGCCGATCCGCCGATCATCTCGGGAACCGCCTCGGTCAGCGCGCCGAGCGCGAATTCGGAAGCCGCCCGCGTGGCGATTTCCTTCGGGGCCGCCGCGAGCTTCTCCTTGAGCCCGCGAACCGCGGCGGTAAGTCCCTCCTGCGGCAGTTCGCCCGCAACCCTGCGCCTGAACTCGGCGCGGCGGTCCGCTGCGAGGTTCGCGACGCGCTTCTCCCAGGCGAGACGAGCGGGTCGTCCCCGCTGCCCGGCAGCTCGCCAGGCATCGCGGATATCGGCCGGCACCTCGAACGGCGATGAGCTCCAACCAAGGCGCTCGCGAGCACCTTTGATCTCGTCGGCACCAAGCGGCGAGCCGTGACTGTCCTTGGTCCCTGCTTTGGTGGGGGCGCCGAACCCGATGGTGGTGCGGCATGCGATCAGGCTCGGGCGGTCGTTGGATTTTGCCCACGCAATCGCGGTCGCGATCGCCTCCGGGTCGTGGCCGTCGATCCGGGTTGCGCTCCAGCCGCACGCCTCGAACCGCTTGACCTGATCGACCGTGTCCGCAAGCGACAGCGGGCCGTCGATCGAGATGCCGTTGTCGTCAAACAGCACGATCAGTTTCGAGAGCCGCAGGTGTCCGGCGAGCGCGATCGCTTCATGGCTGATCCCTTCCATGAGATCGCCATCGGATGCCAGCACGAAGGTGTGATGATCGACCACCTCGGCCCCGAACTCGGCTGCGAGATGCCGCTCCGCAATCGCCATGCCGACTGCGTTTCCTAGCCCTTGGCCGAGCGGTCCCGTGGTGGTCTCGATCCCTGGCGGATGGTCGTGCTCAGGGTGTCCGGCGGTGAGCGAGCCGAGCTGGCGGAAACGCTGGATCTCCCCGATCGTCATCGCCTCGTAGCCGAGAAGGTAAAGAAGCGCGTAGAGCAGCATCGAGCCGTGGCCGGCCGACAGCACGAACCGGTCGCGATCAGGCCAGTGCGGATCGGCGGGGTCGAACTTGAGGAAGCGCGTGAACAGGACCGTCGCGATATCGGCGGCCCCCATGGGCAGCCCGGGATGGCCGCTTTTCGCCTGTTCGACCGCATCCATGGCCAGCGCCCGAATGGCATTTGCCATGCGATCATGAGTCGTGCGACTCACCGGCACCGATGTCTCGGAACCATGCAGAATCCTCGACCCGGTAGCGAATTGGTCCATGGACTTGGCTCAAGATGCACGAACGAAGCGAGGAGCGGCCCTCGACGCCCGGGATCCCGACGCAACTCCGCCGTCCGGGGGCCGCGACTGATTATCATGTGGGCCCCGCGAGTCAACGAAACGACGTAAAGCGCGGGCCCGACCGCCAGGCCCTCCTCCCCTGCGTGGGTAGGGGAAAGCGGGCGGGATGCCCCGGACAAATTGGGTAGAACTGCGCACTGAGCCGGCGTTTGCGTTGACGCCCCGTTGACGGTACCCCTAGGATTCGTGACGAGCGAACGGAACGGCGACCAGATAAAGGTGGTCAGGAATGTCCGGACCCGAGAGCACTACGAAACCCACGAGCGGATTCGAGCAAGCCGTCAAACGGGTTACCGATGCGCTTGATGCGCTCGACGCGGCCGTGGAGTCCCGATTGGAAAACGACCGCAGGGGCGGGGCGCTCACCGAACAGGTCCACTTGTTCAACATCGACCGGTCGCGGCTCGCCGCTGAGCTCGACGCTGCGCGCGCCCGCGCACGCGAGCTTGAAACCAGCAATCGAGAAGCAGCGCGTCGGATCGACGAGGCGATGAGCGCCATCCGGGCTGTCATCGCAGCCAACCCGAACTGACCGCCGCAGGTTTCGCACGGGAGTTTATCGATGGCCCATGTGAGCGTCACCATCAACGGTCGCCAATATCGCATGGCCTGTGACGACGGTCAGGAACACCACCTGGCCCGATTGGCCCATGACCTCGACCAGCGCATCACAAATCTGCGCAGCACCTTCGGGGAAATCGGGGATATGCGGCTCACCGTCATGGCGGCGCTGATTGCCATCGACGAACTGTCGGAGACGCGCCAGCGCATGCACCGGATCGAAGCCGAATTCACTGGCCTGCAACATGCGCGTGCCGCTGCCGCGGAGCGTTCTGAGGCCGTGGAAGCGGATATGGCCGCAGCTGTCAACTCCGCTGCCGAACGTGTCGAAAAGGCCGTGCGTTTGCTTGAGCAAACGGACGGCTCGCATCAGGTGGCGATCGGGTGAGGTCAGTGCACAGGCGGGCGATTTCGCCGACCCACCATGCCGCAAATTATCAGTGGCAAATCCCGGTCATGGCCACTACATTGCGGGCGGCGGGGCTGCTGAGTGCGTCAGGAGCCTTATCCCCGGGGCCTTATCGATCCTAACGGGAGCTGTCCCTGACCGGGCTCGTGGGCTCGGACATATGGCGCCCACCTACTTTCGTAGGGAACCCGGGATCGTCGCTCCAACGGCTCAAGTGGCTCCGCACCTCCCGGATGGCAGAACGCGAGACGTCCCCCGAACAATTGAAAGCGGACCTGCGCCGCGCCGCGCTGGCGCGACGCGACGCGCTGCCGGCGGCCGAGCGGATGGCGGCCGCCGCGGCGATCGCCGAGCGCGGGCTTCCGGTGGAGATCACGCCCGGTGTCGTCGTTTCGGGCTTCTCACCGCTGAAGAGTGAAATCAGTCCCTTGCCGTTGCTGCGACGACTGGCCGATGCCGGGGCGCGCCTGGCGTTGCCCGTCGTGGTCGGGCGCGGTCGGCCGCTGGTGATGCGGGCGTGGTCGTTCGGCGCTCCGCTTGTTTCCGGCGTTTGGGGCATCCGCGAGCCGCCCGCCGATGCACCTGAAGTCTTTCCTGATCTTCTCATCGTACCGTTGCTTGCGTTCGATCGCTGCGGACATCGCATCGGCTACGGCGCCGGCTATTACGACATGACGATTGCCCGGCTGCGCGCGATGAAGCCCGTGACGGCGGTCGGTATCGCATTTGCGGCACAAGAAATCGCTGCGGTGCCGGCAACCCCCCGGGACGCGCGCCTCGATCTCGTGCTAACGGAACGAGGAGCCATGGATTTCAGGACGTAGTTGCGTGCGGATTCTGTTTATCGGCGACATCGTTGGACGCAGCGGGCGAAACAGTGTGATCGAGCGCCTGCCGGGATTGATGCAAGCCTGGCAGCTCGATTTCGTCGTCATCAACGGCGAGAATGCAGCCGGCGGTTTCGGCATCACGGAGTCCATCTACCATGACCTCGTAGGGGCCGGAGCAGATGCCATCACGCTCGGCAATCATGCCTGGGATCAGAAGGAGGCGTTGGTCTTCATCGGACGTGCACCGCGGCTCATCCGCCCGCTCAACTATCCGAAGGGCACGCCGGGGCGCGGAGCTGCGCTGATCGATGCCCGAAACGGCGCCCGCGTGCTTGTCGTCAACGCCATGGGGCGCATTTTCATGGATCCGCTGGACGATCCCTTCGCGGCCCTGGAGCGCGAAATCACCGCCTGCCCGCTCAAGACCGGCGCAGACGCCATCATCGTCGACATTCATGCCGAGGCGTCCAGCGAAAAGCAGGCGATGGGATACTTCCTAGACGGCAAGGTGAGCCTGGTGGTCGGTACCCACACCCATGTGCCGACTGCCGACCATCAGGTACTGCCCGGCGGCACCGCTTTCATGACCGATGTAGGAATGACGGGCGACTATAATTCCTGCATCGGCATGGCCAAGGATGAGCCGCTGTCCCGGTTCATCCGGCGCATTCCGAGCAGCAAATTCGAGCCGGCGCTCGGACCGGCGACTCTGTGCGGCCTCGCGGTCGAGACCGACGACAAGACCGGCCTCGCGCGTCGCGTCGCGGCTGTCCGGCTCGGTGGTCGACTCGAAGAAGCGCGGCCGGCATTCTGGGTTTGATGTTCATCCCTCAAACGCGGGAGTTCTTTCATGGGGTCTGGTGTCGGCATTCGCCAAGTCGGATACTTCGATTGCGCCGGCGGCGGACAGGTCGTGGTGGAGGACAACATCGCGTATGTGGCGCATATGCGCAGTCCGCATGGCACTTCGATCATCGACGTGAGCGATCCCAGGAAGCCCCGCGAACTCGCCACGCTCGGCATGCCGCAAGGCGCGCATTCCCACAAGGTGCGGGTCAGCAACGGCGTGATGGTGGTCAACCACGAGATCAACCACGCGGACGCGCGTCCGTTGCCGCCCGACTTCCGCGGCGGGCTTGGCATCTATGACGTGAGCAAGCCGACTTCACCGCGCCTGCTGAGGCGCTGGGAGACGGTCGGCTCGGGCGTGCATCGCTTCGATTTCGATGGCCGCTACGCCTATGTGTCGCCGACGCTCGAAGGCTATGTAGGCAATGTGGCGATGATCATGGACTTGAAAGACCCCGCGAATCCTGCCGAAGTCGGACGCTGGTGGATGCCGGGCCAGTGGCTCGCGGGCGGCGAGAAGCCGAGCTGGGATAAGACCACGCATCGCTGCCATCATCCGCTGCGGCTCGGCGACCGCCTCTACACCAGCTACTGGTTTGGTGGCTTCGTCATTCTGGACATCGATGACATGGCAAAGCCGAAGCTTGTCTCCGGCCTCGACTGGTCGCCGCCATTTGCGTGTCCCACCCACACGGCGTTGCCGATCCCCTTCGACATCCGCGGTCGGCGCTACGTTCTGGTCGCGGACGAGGACGTGCAGCGGCCCGCAGAGGCAATGCCGGCCTTCATCTGGATGGTGGACATCAGCGACGAGCGACGGCCGGTGCCGGTCGGCAGCTTCCAGGTCGACGGAGTCGAGGGCAAGGCGCAGCAACCGCTGATGACAGGATGCCACCAGCCCTGCGAGAAAGTCACCGGCACGGAAATCCCCTGTGCGTGGTTTGCGCAGGGGCTGCGGATCATCGACATCTCCAATCCGCATGGGATCCGCGAGGTCGCACATTTCATGCCCGATGTGCCGCCGGGCTCGGAGCGGGTGCAAAGCAACGATGTCACGGTCGATGCGCGCGGGCTGATCTACGTGATCGACCGCCTGCGCGGACTGACGATCGTGGAGCGGGTGTAGATTGCTCCCGTTGGGAGGGTTGCTCCGCGCGCGGCATTCTTCCGGCGGGCTTGCGGGTGTTGCCAAGATCACTTGGAGGATGAGGTCATCATGGAATTGCGCCGGCTACGACGGTGGCAGAGTCAGTGCGTTGCAGTTGCGGCGATGGCCGCAGCGGTCTTGCTGCAGGTTGCGTCAAACGCCTTCGCGCAGTCGTTTCCGTTCAGCAGCGAGCTCGTCCTTGACGTTGACCCGATGCGGGGATCGAAAAAGATTCCGGTCCTCGATATCGGACCGAACGGCACTGCAGAGATCGACTTGTGGTGCAACACCGTCAAGGCGCAGCTCGTCGTCGCGGCCAACACCATCACGATCATCACGGGCGAAATGTCGGCGCGCCAATGCCCGCCCGACCGCGCCCGGGCGGACGAGGACCTGCTCGCAGCGCTCAACCAGGTGACCAATTGGCGGATGGAGGATTCGGTGTTGGTGCTCACCGGCGGCAAGCCGCTGCGGTTTCGCAGGCAGACGAATTAGACCGCCGATAACTGCTATTCTGAGAACCGAAAGGCCCCGAGTCTCACTTGCCTTAGAATGCGATGCATCGAGTGCACGCCACGGTCCCGCTCAGTGCCTTCAAGCCGCTGCGGGGTAGTGCTTATTGTTGCTTCCGATACCACTCGCCTTCAATGACACCAATACATCCGGCGCTCGTTCTCGGTGACCATTAAGATCAAAGAAGACAAGCCGTCGTAACAACAGCCCGAAGATTTGATTCTGATAGCTGATGGCGAAAATTCCTGCAACACATGCCGCCATAAACAATTCAAGCAAGTCTTTGCGCTGGTCGGCGTAGTAGTCCGACACGACTAGAGGAGGGACGTTGCCTTCAGAATGCGCCCGAAACCGCCGCCATAGAAGAGCGAAAAAGATTTGACGCGCCAGAGACCGATTCGTGATCTGACTGTTTAGGAAATCAAGAAGATCGATAGCTTTTGAGGGCGCATTTGGGTCTTTGAGAAGCGGGCCGACACTTTTGTAGAACTCATCTGCACATTTGGCCAACCGTCGCTCACGGTCCGTACGCAACTCGATCCAATACGCGTACAGGAGGATCGTGACACCCGCGCCCGCAACCATCCACGCAATGAACTCGCTCATTATCAGGGTGCCCTGGTGCTACTTCTCTGCATTCTGTCCCGTTTTTCTGCGATTTCTCGGTTCGCCTTGTCTTGCTGCCGGGCCAATTGAGCCTTCATTTTAGCATGCTCTCTAATGCCCGTAAAAATCTCTCTAACAACGCTTGGAAGCCGCCATGCGAGGATGCATAGAACCAGCGCGGCGACCGCCCACCCCGGACTGAGACTGCTCAAAAACTCAAATAATCCAGAAAGATTGTCCCTGGCCGGGCGCCCTCACGTCTCCGCCAGAATACGATCGGCCGCGTCGCTGCCGGCCTTGATGGCCCCGGTGAAGCCGCCGAAGCCTGCGAAAGCCGAGGCCAAGTAAAGTCCCGCGATAGCGGTATTCACCGAACGCTCGATGCCGCGCCAGACCGGGCCGTTCGGCGGCAGCGGCGCGAAGCCGTAGATCGCCCCCTCCGGTGTGCCGAGATAGCTGCTCATGGAATGGGCGGTGTTGAACACGGCGGCCACGACGTGGCGCGCAAAGCCAGGAAATTCCCGGTCGATCGCAGCCGCGATGGCGTCGCGCCAGAGGTCGCGCTTGTTGTCGTAGGCCTCCTTGCCAAGGCCGGTCCAGTTGGCAAGGCGGTCGGGGCCGACGACCGATACCGGATACGGCGGACCGCCGAGGCCTGAGTCGATCGCGGAAAAATTCACCACGGTCATCACGGGCGTTCGCTCGGCCGGCGGTGCCGCCAGCAACGCGGCGCTATCCGCGTGGTCCGAGAGCTTTTGCATCCACGCCGGCAACAGGAAATTGGCGTAGGCGTGCATGCCGAATTCCGAGGGCCGGACCGAAAGACCGTAAGTCGCGGAAAACGCCGACATCGAGGGCGCGCACGTCGCGTACTTGGCCGCGAAAGCGGCGCGGGCCTGATCCGGCAACCTCGCCGCGATGGCGTCCGGCGCCGCATTGGCAACGATGACGGGAGCAGCATGATTCATCGTGTTCTCGCCACGACGGTTCGTGTGGGTCACCCCGGCCGCGCGCCCGTTGCGGTCGAGATGGATGGCGACGGCCTGCCGCCGCACCTGGACATCGCCGCCGGATGCCTTGACGGCGCGCGCGAGCGCGCTCGATAGCCGTTGCGAGCCGCCACGGATGAAACACCCTCCCGAGCCGAGATAGCCCCCTTGAGCAAGCGCGAAGAACACCCACCACAGCGTATCGGGATCATCGTGATAGTAGGCGAGGTTGGCGGCGAGCGCGCACTTGATCGCCTCGTCGTCGCCGAAAGCGCGCGTGAGCACCTCACCGAGAGAGCACCGCCAGTCTCGCAGCAGCGGCCTAAGCTTGATGAGCGCCGCCGTGCGCTCACGAAGGTCGTGGAGGGTAACGTGGCCGCGGCCAAGCACGCTCAACCCCGTGGCGATCCGCTCGACGTCGCCGAGGACCTTTGCGATGCCGGCGCCGGCCGCGGGAAACCGCGCGAGCAGCGCCGCGCGGGCGGCGGCAAAGCCTTCCGGAAGGACGAATGGCGCCCCGACCGGACCGCCGCGAACTTCATAAAGATCGCCCGTCGCAATCCACTCGACCGCATCCAGCACACCGGCTCTCGCGAGCACGTCGTGCTTTGGATCGCATGGATCGCGCGGGTCGCTGGTTTTGTGCAGGGCTGCCTCGATCACGAGATCGCCGGCTTTGTAGGTGGAAGCAGCGCCGCCGACCGAATTGCTGCGCTCGAGCACGAGGACTTTGCGCCCGGCGCGCGCCAGCAGCGCCGCCGCCGTCAAGCCGCCGAGACCCGAGCCGATTACGATGACATCATAGGGGTTGGACAAATTCGGATCCGTCTGAGGATAATTGCATCTATGTGCGTATCATCGCCCGCGAAAGCGGCGATCCAGTAACCACCGATTTCGGTTTGGACGACCGCCTGAGAGCACTGAGCGCTACTGGATGCCCTGCTTTCACGGGGCGTGACAGGCTTTTTATTCACTTAATCGCGGGATGAGCTAATCACGGAACGAGCCTTTAGTTCTGCACGGCGCCCGGATGGATCACGACGCCCTCGAGTTTTTCCACATATCGCAGGAAGCGGTACTTGTCCTCAATGCCATCGGTCGCCTTGCGGTTCTCCCATTCCCATTTGTGCTTGGCAAAAGGCTCGATCTTGGCGACCAGGTAGCCCATCTGATCGTCATCGAGCATGCGGCGGAACTGACGGTCGAACTCGTCCGCGTCCCGGACCGTGACGCAGTTGAGGCAGCCGGCGCCCTCCGCCATCTTGGCGAGGTCAGTGTTCGCGGACGTATGGGTCGGCGGCCCGCCGATGTTCTCGTAAATGCCGTTGTCCATGACAACCACCGTGAGATTGGGCGGCCGCTCCTTTCCGAGCGTGCACATGACGCCGGTGTTGAGCAGGACCGATCCGTCGCTCTCGATCGCGATGATGCGCCGGTGCGGCAGAGAAACCGCAAGCCCGAGCGCCGTCGTGGTCACTGAGCCGAGAATGCCCGTAAAGAACGTGTTGTCGGCCGGTTTGTGGTTCCACCAGTCGTCCCAGGTCTGGCCGATCGACGTCGTCAACAGGTCGTCCTTGGTGACGACCTCCGCCATGTGGCGGATGACCTCAATTCTTTGCATAGGCAGGGACCTCGACGCATTCGCCGGTGAACACCATGGCGACCGGCCAGTTGCTCGAATCGGCATGATAAAAAGCCTTGCGGATCGCCGGCTTGATCTCGTCAAGCCGGGCAATGAAACGGA
>Ga0209060_10001760_pt1 | contig 22257 bp, 17 predicted proteins | sample Coa_R1_8_FD_187155 | JGI IMG/M metagenome (GOLD analysis project Ga0209060, IMG submission 187155) | Surface soil microbial communities from Centralia Pennsylvania, which are recovering from an underground coalmine fire - Coalmine... | ecosystem: Environmental > Terrestrial > Soil >...
ATCGCCCGCTCCATCGCGGCCCTCGGATACGCTTCCATGCTCCGCATGGTCTCCTATCCTCACCGCCCGCAAAGCGGACATATCACCTGCTATCTCAACCGGACATATCATGTGCTACCGACACCTTTGCAGACCAACATTGACACTTCGTGGTGGGTGATTTCAAATAACTTATTCGTCCGGGGGCACGTTTCAGTGCTGTCGGCTGTACCGTCAAAATTCAAACTTATACGAGGAGCACCACATGTCAGCACCCAGCCGCCGGCCAGAGATTCGCCGACGCCGTACCCGCAAAGACAAGATCAGACAGCTACGCAAACGCCTGACCGCTGCCAAGACCGATGCCGACCGCACCCGTCTCACCGCCAAGCTGCATAAGTTGGGGATTATGTCCCCGGGCCAGCCCCTCTTGAAGTAGCGATGCAGTCCAAGAATGCGAGAGAGGCTTGGCTGCGGCCTTCAGTTCGCTGTAAACCATTCTTGGAGAAGCTTGCCTCAGCGGCTAAAGCCGATCGGTTCTGCAGCCGTTATGGTGCGGCTGGAAAGCCGCACCCTTCCAAAACAATTTAGGCACGCACATCGAACTTACGCCCGCACCTCGGCTTGTGCTTTTGCCCGACGCTCGGCGTAGAGCGGGAACGCTTCGCACAGATCGAGCACTTGTTTCCGGACTTTTGCCAGGAGCGATGCGTCAGTGCGATGTAGCAGCGCTTCGGCGATCCAGTGGCCGATCTGCCGCATCTCTGCTTCCTTCATGCCGCGCGTAGTCAGGGCAGGTGTGCCAATCCGAATCCCGCTCGGCTTCAGCGGCGGATTCGTGTCGAACGGAATGGCATTCTTGTTCACGGTAATGCCCGCATCGCCGAGTGCTTTCTCGGCCTCGCTGCCCAGCATGCCCTTCGAGAACACGTCGACCAGCATCAGGTGCGTGTCGGTGCCGCCGGAAATAATGCGGAAGCCTTCATCCGCTAATGACTGCGCCAGGACTTTCGCATTGGCGACGATCTGACGCGCATACTCCCGGAACTCGGGCTGCATCGCTTCGTTGAAGCACACGGCCTTCGCAGCCATGATGTGGACCAGCGGTCCGCCCTGCATTCCGGGGAAAACGACTTTGTCGATCGCCTGCGCGAACTCGGCCTTTGAGAGGATCATTCCGGAGCGCGGACCGCGCAGCGTTTTGTGCGTGGTCGATGTAACAATGTGCGCGTGCGGAACCGGCGACGGATGCGCGCCGCCTGCCACCAAGCCTGCGAAATGCGCCATGTCAACCAGATAGAGAGCGCCGACCTTGTCGGCGATCTGGCGCATGCGGGCAAAGTCGATGATCCGCGGATAGGCGCTGCCGCCGCCGATGATCAGCTTCGGGCGCTCTTTCTCGGCGAGTTTCTCGAGTTCATCGTAGTCGATGGTCTCGGTGTCTTTGGTGACGCCGTAGGGAATGATCTTGTAGGTCTTACCCGAGAAATTCAGATGATGTCCGTGGGTGAGGTGTCCACCGTGCGCGAGGTTCAGGCCGAGAATCGTGTCGCCCGGCTGCAGCACGGCCGCGTAGGCCTCCATGTTGGCCTGCGATCCGGCATGCGGTTGTACGTTCGCGTGCTCCGCGCCGAATAACTGTTTCGCCCGGTCGCGCGCAAGGTTCTCGACGACATCGGTGAATTCGCAGCCGCCGTAGTAGCGCTTTCCTGGGTAGCCCTCGGCATATTTATTCGTGAAGACCGACCCCGCGGCCTCGAGCACGGCTTCACTGACAAAGTTTTCTGAGGCGATCAGTTCCAGGCCTTCGTGCTGGCGGCGGGTTTCGCTGTCAATGGCGGCGGCGATCTGCGGATCAGATTCGTACAGCGGACGATACATTCTAGAATTTGTCATGATGTTTTCCCAAGTTTGTATACATCAGGCCGATGCAATTCCATGTAGGGCTCGGCCGATTTCAACGGCGTAAAACCGAATTGCGAATATAGTCCGTGCGCATCGCGTGTCAACAGGATCCAGCGGCGCAATCCTTGTAGTGCCGGATGCTGCATGATGCACTCCATCATCCACTTGCTCAGCCCGTGTCCGCGATGCGATTCGAGGACGAAGATATCCCCAAGGTACGCAATGGTCGCGAAATCGGTGATGACGCGGGCAAAAGCTACTTGCTCTCCAGATTCATGATAAATCCCGAAGCACAGGGAGTGCTCGATTGAACGCGCAACAGTATCTCGCGGAATTCCTTTCGCCCAGTAGCAGTTGGTCAGGAATTGGTGGATTACGTCCAAATTCAGGAGTCTCCTGTCGGTGCTGAGGAGAAAGCCGTTTCGGCGGGATTCGAAGAGTTCTGCAGACTCATCCGGCACGGTGACATTCTAAACTGCGCTAACCACCAAGGGCACGAAGGTACACAAAGGAAATCGCGCTGTGACATGCTTTCGCGTTCGTTATGGTTCCTCGACTCAAAATGCCGTCCGCAGGAATGAGGCCAGATGCCACCCATCCATGTACTTGTATGGCGTCTCTCCTGTCGTATAGTGCCCGCAGGGGAGCACGACGACCTTGTGATCCAGTTCGTGTCGGGCGAACTCTGCCACGATCTCCCGGGAAAATTCAGGCAGAAAGGTCAGATCGTACGCGGCGTAGATGATGAGCGATTTTTTCGGCCAGCGTGAATACTGCTCAAAGAACGACATGGGGCTGATCGCCAGCCAGACTTTCCGCAATTCCTCGAGGTCAATTTGCTGCTCAATGCCTTGGCGTATGTGGCGCGTGGACTGGCCGTGCCAGACGACATCCGCGAAATAGGTCGAGGCGTGATTGAACGCAGCGACCCGAATTCTTGGATCATGCGCCGCCGCGATGAACGCATAGCACGATCCCAGACTCGTCCCTACAACTCCGAGTTGACTGTAGCCTTGCTCCTCGAGCCAGTCGAGACAGCAGCGGACGTCGACCACACCCTGTCGAGCGGCATCAAGCGTGCGCCCGATGTTCGCCGACACAGCATAGTCTGCACGGCCGATCTCGGCGGGCATGCGGATATCGTGGTACGGCATGGTCAGACGGAGCACTGCAATGCCCAACAGGTTCAAGACGCGGCAGAGGCTCACGTAGGCGATCGCGTCTGAGTTCCAGTGAGGGAGAAGTACTACCGCGCGCCGCCCTCGCGCCGGAAACCAGCGCGCGTTGACCAGATTGTTCTCGGGATACTGCGTCTTCACCGGGGATGTAAATCGCAGGAACTCGTCGAACGTTCCCTTTACTTTCGCTTCGAGCTTTGGATCGGGCACTTCGCGCGTGGAGAAAACCTGCACTTCCCGCTTCTCCAAGCGGAAGTCCTTCGGGCGCGCGTAGGAGTAGAAGTCATCGCTTGAGGCAAGGATTCGGCGGTTGTAATCGAGGAAGAACTTCTCCGGATTCCCAACGGCTGCACCAGGAGCATATCCGTTGCGGCAGGGCCAATTGCCTGCCCACTCCAGTCCCCAGTCCAGCGGGCGAACCACACGGTTGTTGTCCACCGATGTAAGCCGGTGCTCCCAGTCGTACATCCACTGTGCGTAGCGAGAGGGCATGGTGAATCAAATAGTGTAACAACTGCAACGCACGCCCTTCGAACACAACCAGTGAGTGGCGACAATTCGCGGTTAGCATCACCTGTTCCGCCATTAAGCGGAGGTGCGAACGATCCGAGGTTGGCGCACTTTCTTAAAGTTGTGGGTCGATCCTGAAATTTCGCGGGCGAGGTGCCCGCACCCAGGAAGAAAACCTCTTAGCCTTTGTGGTCGCGGCGACGGAGGTAGTCAATGAACATCTGTTCAACAGGCTTGTCGTAGGCGATGAGGACGTGGCGCACGGGGCGTCCGCTGACGAAGTGGCAAACTTCTTCGGCGAGATTCTTGGCGTGATCGCCGGCGCGCTCCAGTGACTGCGTCATGAAGATGACCTGCAGGCTGGCCTGGCGGTGAACGTTCTCGGGATTCTCAATGTGACGGAGGAAAATGAGGTTACGAAGGCGATCCATCTCTGCGTCGGCACGGAGGACCTCAACCGCTTTGCTCACGTCCCGCTGGGAAAACGCGTCACCACAGTCGGTCAGCATTTTCTCGAGCAGGGTCGCCATCTGAGTGAGGTCGCGGGTGTCTTCCGAGTCGATGCGTCCGCTGACGGAGAGCGCGCTGTTGGCGAAGCTGAGCAGGAGATCTCCGATACGCTCGAGGCCGATCATGAACTTCATACAGGCAAGCAGCTCGCGGGCTTCGGCGGGGGCCACCTCAGTGATGGCGGTCGTGACTCCATTGTCGATTTCGAGGTCCAGGGTGTCGAGTTCACGTTCTCGCTGCCGCAGAGAATTGAGTAAGGCAGTGGAACCTGTGGCGATGCCTTCGGCCGCTGCGCCGGCGGCTTCTTTGGCCATATGACAGGCCTCGACCGTGCGGCGAACGATGTAGTGATGGGCCGGCTCGGGATTCGGGCTCTTTATTGCTGTACTCATGGGTATGTCCGACGGACGGGAATGCGGGCGACGAGCGGCGTGCCCTCGGCTGTCGCCGGTACTCTGCCGTTTATGGGATCGGATCGCCAACGGCTAAGCATATGAGTTTTGATTCACTGCGCGGTTAATAAGCTGTGAATTTTCGGTAATTTTCGTTGCCCCACGTACGAGGCAGTTGCAGAGTAGTTAACAACATTTGGGGATTGAGATCAAGGGGAAGTGGAATCCACAGGGGCTGAAGCCCCCATTCCTTTCCGTGTCGGACGCGGCGCTGAAAGCGCCGCTCTTCCACGGTGGTGTCGGCAGCGGTATCCGATTCGATTCCTCCGCGGATATCGCTCGATTTCCGAATAACCAATGATGCAATAGGAACGCAAATGCCGCCGTGGTAGAGCGGTCCTTCGAGCGTTGGGTGTAGCCGCATGGGGTCGCCAGTGCACGTCGCCGACGGACGGAATCCGTCCCCAGATGATTTGAAACGGGTTCAGGCTGTCGGCAACGTGAACACGAATGTGCTTCCGTGATTCAGTTCGCTTTCGGCGCGAATGGAGCCGCCGTGGGCGCGCATGATGTGTTTGGCAATCGCCAGGCCGAGACCGGTGCCTCCGGATTCGCGGGATCGGGCCTTGTCGACGCGGTAGAAACGCTCGAATAGCCGCGGCAGGTGCTCGGAGGAGATGCCGGCCCCGAAATCGCGGACATAGAAGTCGATGCCCCGCTGGCCGGAGCGCGCTCCGAGCTCGATCCGGGCGCCGGAGCGACCGTACTTCATCGCGTTATCGATCAGGTTCGAGAAGACCTGGTGGATCGCCTCGCGGTCAGCCAGCACCAGCGGCAGAGTTTCCACCAAGCCGCTTCCGTTGTGGGAATCGATGATCTCAAGATCGACCCCTTGGCCGCGGGCAATTTCGCGGAAGCTCTCTTCAGCGTCATGAAGCAATTCGACGGGTGGGACCGGCTCAGTTTCGAAGCGTGTCTCGCCTGATTCGACGCGTGCGAGAGTGAGCAGATCTTCGGTCAAACGAGACATGCGGGCGGTGTTTTTGCGGATAATCTCCAGAAATTCGCGTGTGGAACCTGTGTTCTCGGGGATTGTGTCGAGCAGAGTCTCTGTATATCCCTGAATCGAGGTAAGTGGTGTGCGAAGTTCGTGGGAGACGTTGGCGATGAAATCGCGGCGAGTCTTCTCGACCCGCTCGGTCTCGGTGAGGTCGCGTAGCACGGCAACGACGCCGCCGTCTGGGAGTGGGGCGGCGGTGACGTCGAAGGCGCGTCCCGGGACGATGGAGGTGGCGCGGGCGGTCTTCACTTCCTTGCTACTGGTCGCGGCTTTGACGGTGGCAAGGAAGTCGGGATCGCGGATTGTCTCAACCATCGGAGCGTTGAGGCGAGTCCGCTGCGGCACCAGGCGGTCCATCGGCTGGTTGGCCCAGCGGACGAGTCCATCAGAGCTCACGGCGATGACCGCGTCTTGCATGCTGTTGAGCAGGGTCTCGAGCTGACGTTGGCTTGAGCGAACCGCGGCGAAGCTGCGCTCGACTTGTTCGGCGGACCGATCGATGGCCGCGGCGAGGCGTCCGATTTCATCGAGGGGTGAATCGTCGACGCGGGCGCGGAGATCGCCGCGCTCGATGCGGGCCGCGACATCGACAATCCGCTCCAGGCGGCGAGAGGTCCAAACCGACGCGGTTGCGGCGATCAGCAGAGCGGCAATAAATGCAACCAGTGATCCCCAAAGAAGGCGCCGGCGCACCTGAGCCTGGACTGCCTCAACGTCAGAGAGCGGATAGGCGAGTCGAACGGCACCTCCCGAAATCGGAGCGGCGACATAAAGAAAAGGAACGCCGAGAGTAGCGCTGCGCCGCTCGTTTTCCCCGGTCTTGCCGGAAAGCGCGGCGGCAAACTCAGCACGCATAGCGTGGTTTTCCATCGTGGCGGGATTGCTTTCGGAGTCGGCCAGCACTTTGCCGGAGGCATCGATGACGGTGGCGCGGGCGCCGGCCGCCTGCCCTTCCTGCGCAGCCATCTCTGCGAGGGAGTGTGTGTGATCGATTTCGACTCGATGGGCAAAGAGCAGAGTCTTTTGAGTCAGATTGCGTTCGATTTCGGCGCGGAGCGAAGCCTCCCATGCGCCACCGATCATGACGTCGAGAATCGCAGCGGTCGCGGCGATGACGATCAGAAAGACGGCGAGCAGCTTGAAGAAGATGCGATTCTTCATTGGAGGTGCGACGGGGCGTCGTATTTCCCGAGAACAGCGGCGATACCCGCGAGATCCTTCGCTCCGCCGGAAAAACGGCTATGCTCAGGATGACGCCAGCAGAATTCTAGTTGGAAGGGGTTCTTCTTACCAGCGGTGAAGGCTCTCACTTCGGGGCCTCGAAGCGGTATCCGGCGCCGCGCACGGTTTTCAGGTAGCGGGGATTCTCCGGGTCCGGCTCAATTTTCTCGCGGATGCGGCGGACATAGACATCCACCGAACGTGGAGTCACGTACGCGGTATCGCGCCAGACCGAATCAAGAAGGTGATCGCGGCTAAAGACGCGTCCCTTGTGGCGCGCGAAGTAATCGAGCAGGCGAAACTCTGTGGCCGTTGTCGGGACCATGCTGCCACGGACCATCAGCGTCATTGCCGACGGATCGATCTCGATATCGCCGACCTTCATCGGGCTGGGCGGCAGCGGACGTTCAAACCGGCGCAGTACGGCCTTCACACGGGCGACGAGTTCCCGCGGGCTGAATGGCTTGGCAATGTAGTCGTCAGCTCCGAGCTCGAGTCCCAAGACGCGGTCGGCTTCGCTGCTCTTGGCTGTTAGGAAGATGACCGGAACGGAGGCGAGGCCGGGCGTCTGGCGGATCGTGCGGCAAATCTCGAGTCCGTCTTTGCCGGGCACCATGATGTCGAGCACAAAAAGCGCCGGGCGCTGGCGCTCGGCATCGGCCAAAACGGTCGAACCCGTCGGATAAATGCGAACAACGAAGCCTTCGTTCTCGAGGTGGTGACGAACGAGACGCGAAATATCGGGATCGTCTTCGACAACGAAAATGCTGGGTTTCACACCGATATTGTAACGAAGGGAGTACGCAGCACCTAGTAATCAATGGCGGATTGGCTGTGATTGGACGTGGATTTTCATCGGATTTTAACAATTGGGAAGATGACTACGGGCGCCACAGAGGCTCACACGGGATTCAGCGGGTGGAGATGATGAGGTTGGCTGCTGTATCAATACCAAAACTGTGACCCGGAGGAATCACCGTCGTGGCGCTATATTCGGTGACAATCGCCGGGCCGGAGTACCTTCGTTTGGGGATCAGATCTTTTCTGCCATAGATTTTCGTTGTTTTTTTCTTCTCATCGAACAATACAGAGGCTTTGGGCACCGATGGCCGATCTCGCTTCGCTCGGGGGCGATCGAACGTTTCCGCCCCTACAAGAACCGAGTCTGATTTGAGGACAGCGCGAAGGCGGAGAGTTACCAGTTCTATCTCGCGGTTGGGATGTACATAACCGTAGCGGCGTTTATGTTCTTGCTCGAAGTCGCGCAGGAGATTCTTAGCTAGTGGCAGATTGAGCTCGTATCCCTGGCCGCGGTAGCGGAGATCGACTGTCCGGTGATAGCCGGGTTTGCCGTGCCATACTTCGGACGCGAAATCATCCTTCGATCTTTTCTCCAAGGCGACGAATTCGCGATTCAGCCTTGCTTGTGGCAGTTCGCGAGAAACTCGCCACAGGACTGTGCGGGAATAGTCCTTCACGATGTTGCTCGCAAGAATTCCCAAGGCAGAGAGCGCGCCGGGGAAAGCCGGAACGATGATATGTGGGATGCTGAGGGCGTCGGCCAGGGCACAGGCGTGCAGACCTCCGGCACCGCCGAAGGCGACAAGGGCGAACTGGCGAGGATCGCGTCCGCGCTCGATGGAGACTACGCGAATAGCTTTCTCCATGGTGGCATTGACGACACGGATCACCCCGGCGGCGAATTTCTGGGGCGAGAGATTGGAGCCTTGTTTCTTGAGCCACTCTTTCGTAATGGCGTGGGTGCGAAGCTCATCGAGCGTGAAATCTCCGCCCAGGAACTCTGTCGGACGCAAACGGCCGAGTATGAGGTTGGCATCAGTTACCGTCGGTTGAAGTCCACGGCCGTAGCAGATTGGGCCAGGATCGGCTCCGGCGGACTCGGGACCGACGCGGAGGACGCCGCCTGCGTCGAAGCGGGCGAGGGAGCCTCCGCCGGCGCCGACCGTGTGGATATCAAGCATGGGCACGCCGATGGGAAGGCCAGCGATTTGAGCATCGGTCGCTAGTTTGATTTCGGCCTCGACGAGCGAGACGTCGGTAGACGTGCCTCCCATATCGAAGGCGATGATGTTTTGAAATCCACTGGCGCGGGCGGTGGTGGCAGCACCGACTACGCCTCCAGCGGGTCCGGAGAGAACCGTGCGGACTGGTTCGTGAGCGGCAGTAGAGAGTGCCGTGATGCCACCGCTCGACTGCATGACGAAAATTCGGGCGGCTTCCGGTTTTAGGCTCTCGGCGTTCGGAAAGACTGGGGCTGAAGCCCCTCTCTTGGGGATGCTTATCGCGGCGCTGAAGCGCCGCTCTTCCACGGTATTCCGAACCCGCGATGTTGCCTGCATGTTCGCGGCACCTGATTCAGTCGCGCCGGTATTCACTTGTGCGCGAATTTTCAGATTTTCTAGATAGCTCTGCATCACCGGTTGCAGGTAGGCGTTGATAACCACCGTCGAGGTGCGCTCGTATTCGCGAAATTCAGGCAGGATTTGGTGCGAGGTCGAAAGAGGCACCGCCAGTCTGCTCAGCGCCTCGGCCACCGCTTGTTCATTCTTTGGATTCGCGAAGCAGAACAGCAAAGAGATCGCAACGGATTGCGGCTTAGCGGCGGCGATTTTATTCGCCAGTTCAAGCAATTCATTTGGCACTGGCGCGGTCAGGATCTCGCCATCGCAAGCGGTCCGTTCGTTGATGCCAAACCGAAGATCCTTGGGAACAAGCGGCTCGATCCGATCGAAGAAGAAGTCATAAAGCTTGGGCCGAGCCTGGCGTCCGATTTCGATGCTGTCTTCGAAACCGGCGGTCGTGACAATGGCCGTGCGAGCCCCTTTGCGTTCGAGGAGCGTGTTGGTACCGACCGTCGTACCGTGCAGAAGGATGAACTCCCTCTCCGCGGTGATCTTCTTCAGCGCATCGGCGATGGCCTGCGAAGGATCTGCAGGAGTCGAGAAGACCTTGAGCATCTGGAGACGTCGGGTCATGGGATCGATCCAGATGCAGTCGGTGAACGTGCCTCCGGTATCGATCGCGATGCGGAGGGATTGAGAGCGTGCGCGCATGTGACGGAGAGCTAGATTAGCATTCGGACGATCTCAAGTCGCTGCTCCGCTAGGCTGCGAGAATCTCGCGCAATGCGGCGAGCAAGCGATCAACTTCGTCGGCGGTGTTGTAGTGGACGAGGCCGATGCGCAGAAACCCGCCCGTCTTTTCTACATCGAGATGCTCGGTAAGATTGAGGGCATAGTAGTTGCCGTCCCAGGTGAAGAAGCCGCGATCGCCAAGTTTGGTGGCAAGTTCGAGCGGACTGCGGCCCGGTTTTCCGGAAACATCCCGAACTGCGAAGGTTGCGCATCGATCGTTGAAACGCTCGGGGTTGGTGATGCCGTAGATCTTCAGCTCCGGGATCGACTTCAGGCCGCTCATCATTCTTTCCACCAACGTGCGTTCGTGTTCGTGAATTGCGGCGTACGCGGATTCAATGGCCACTCTTCTTTCGGTAATGCTTCCAGTCGGTGATTCCGAACTCTCGTGGTTCCCCTCCTTCGAAAACCGCGAAGGGTGGGGCAGCCCTTTCACATGATGGCGGCCGAGATCGGCGATATATTCCACGCAGGCTTCAATCCCCGCAATGCATTCGTGATTGAGCGTTCCCCACTCCCAGCAGTTGGGAATCGCATTCGTATTAGCCCTGACTTTGTACGGACGGAATTTCTTGAGTAGCTCGCGCTTGCCATAGAGCACACCCATGTGCGGCCCGAAGAACTTGTAGGTGGAGCAGGCTAGGAAGTCGCAGTCGAGTGCAGCAACGTCGATGAGTCCGTGCGGGCCGTAGTGGACTGCGTCGACGTAAGCGAGTGCTCCTGCAGCATGGGCAAGCCGCGTGATGACCTTTACCGGGTTGATGGTCCCGACCGCGTTCGAGGCGTACCCGACTGCGACGAGCTTGGTGCGGTCATTAATCTTTGAGGAGAGATCGGCGATATCGAGTGTGCAGTTTTCGTCGTGAATCTCGGCCCAGCGGACGGTAACTCCCCGATCTTCAGCCATCGCGAGCCACGGAGAAACATTTGCGTCGTGATCCAGTCGCGTGACCAGGATTTCGTCTCCGGGACCCAGTTCTCGTCCGATCGCGCGCGAGATGGCATAGGTCAGCGTCGTCATATTGGGTCCGAAGGCAACTTCGTCAGCGGCACAGTTCAGGAAGTCGGCCATTGCGGCACGAGCCCGCGCGATCAACGCGTCGGTATTGCGGCTCGTCGCATACGCGCCGCCGGTGTTGGCATTGTCGCGCCCCAGATACCCCGAGATGGCGTCGATAACGCGCTGTGGTACCTGTGTACCCCCGGGGCCATCGAGGAATGCCGCGGGATGTCCGTTCACTGTTTGTGCCAAAGAAGGGAACTGGGCGCGTACATAGTTGAGGTCGAGGGCGGGTGCGGCTTCTAATATGGTTGGCATCGTGAACCTATTTGCTTTTATGGGATCGTTTCGCTTCAAAATAAACGTTGCAAACCGAAAACACGATCGTGCTCGGATCCTTCACAACGACATCGTCGCCGGGAATTTCGCTCGTCTCGGTGAAAAGATGTCCGGGCGAGTGCTTAATTGCAACTTCGGTGACCGAGTCGCTACTAATCCCCAGTTCCTGCAAAGTGATCTCTGCCCCGTGAGGGCCGGCGCCGGAATTCTCGTCATGAAATTCTTGGGCCGTTACAGTCCTCACTTCCACCACAGGGTTCTCGATCGTCGTCTTATCCCAACGAAAACTCTTGTCCGAGTATTGCAATTCTGTTCTGAGCAGTTTTCGTGTATCTTCCTTGCTCCAACAGCTATCGGTTTTCGTTGGTATTTCGCGACTGACAATCCAGGTGCCGACGATCGCCTCGGGCATTGAATGTCTTTTTTCTGCCTCTTGTCCTTGGAGTAGCCCCAGAATACATAGAAGAAGGCAGGAAGCTCTCACAGGCATGCTTAGCGTCTCTTCTCCATCTTAATCTGTCACCGCTCTGACAAAATCTGCTAAAAGGCCATACGCGGTGGCGTATAAGCCCGGATTCTCTTCCGTGATGGCGAGGCCGGGGAAAATGTCCGTTTCGAAATAGATATAAGAAGATGTGCCCGCGATCTTCGCCATCGGCTGAGTGCTCCGAACTTTCTCTGGTTGAACGCTCGCTTCAACTCCGTTCGGGGTGCGGCGCGCTCGGCAGACGAGCTTGAAGCGCCATCCGTCGCGCTTTGCCGTGCGCACTGCTTGCGGCGTCAGGTCGCGAATGCCATCACGTTGAATCTGATCCAGTTTCACCGGAACATCCATTAAGACGGTGATCAACGCCGCCGTCTTGACTGCGGCATCCCAGCCATCGATGTCGTGCGTCGCATCAGTTTCGGCGATGCCCAGTTCCTGGGCTTTCTTCAAAGCTTCATCGAATGAAAGTCCTTCTTCCATTTGGCTGAGGATTACATTCGTCGTCGAGTTGAGGATTCCACAGAAGCCCTGCACGTGAATTGTCGGAAGCTGGTCGAACAGGGAGAAGATCGGAACTCCATCCATCACAGTCGATTCGAACAAGAAGCGCTTGCCTTTGCTCGCGGCCAGATCGCGCAGTTCACGGTAGGCGTGAACGATTGGGCCTTTGTTCGCGGTGATGGCGTGGGCTCCATGATTGAGCGCAGCGCGGATGTGGTCGACGGCAGGCTGACCATTTTGCACGTTAAGCGAGGTCGCTTCGAACAGAATGTCGGCCTCGGCAGCGGCGAGCCAGGACGCTATGTCAGTGGCTTGATCCGTGCCGCGGGGCACAGTTCGTCTTCCTGTTGAGCTTTCGCGGGCAGGAGTGCCCGCGCCACATAATTCCGGATCTATGCCGTTCGGATCTGCAATCCACCCAAGCCGTCGAGAGGCGATTCCTGTGATTCGGAAAGCAACTCCGTATCGCTGGCGGAGGTCGGCGGCCCGATCCAGGAGAAGCCGCGCGAGCGTGCGATTGACGTTGCCGAATCCGAGAAAGCAGAGATTGAACGTGCGGATAGCGAAATCCTCGAGAAGACAGGTTTCAAAGTTTCAACGTTTCAAAGACAGGCGCCCGACTCTGGAAGGCCTGAACCTCCACACTCTGAGACTTTGAAACTCTGAAACCTTGAAACTTTGAAACGTGCTGTTTTCCTACCCCATCACCGTGCTGTGTTCCGGCTTGATCTTATAGAGCACGCGGACTTCACCGGGCTGGCTGTAGGGGTACTTATCTACGCCGAGATACTTCTTGGCCATCTTGTTGATATGTTCGGCTGCGCCTTCTTCCGTGATTTCGACTACGCGGCCACGAATCTCAAGATAGCGATAAGGATTGTCCGGATCGATGACTGCCAGCGCGACGCGCGGATCACGGCGAACGTTTTTGTCCTTTTGACGCCCTTTCGCCGAGTTAAAGATGACGTGCTCGCCGTCGAAGTCGCACCACACAGGCGTGACTTGCGGGCGACCATCGGGCATGAGAGTGCCGAGACTGGCGAATGCGCGTTTCTGGAAGAGATCTTTGTATTTCTCGGGGATGGCTTGCGGCATGAAACCTCCGAATCGAGCTGGAGAATAGTACTGACGGAATTATAAATGCGAGCTGGCGCGATGCGCTGCCACCTAGTGCCTCAATTTGCAAACAGACATCGTTCTCCTCAGCGAGCGTTCCTTAGCGGTCCGCGTTTGTTGTTTTACCGCTGAGGTCGCGGAGCAAGGCCGCAGAGTTCGCCGAGCACCATCGGGGACACATTTTCGGATTTCTCAGTCTTTGTTTAAAATTATCCCCTTACACGGAAATTAAGCTTTGGCAGAGGCGCCGATGATGGCGCAGGCGGGTAGGTGGGTTGCGTAACTCTACAAAAACAGTAGACAATTACCGAGTATGGGGAAGGATCGATGATGTTTTTTTCGTCCAGTAGGAAAACAATGGTATTGCGCTCCGCCATTCTCATTGCGCTGGTGCTTGTTCTGGCCGCTGTGGTGCCATCGCCCCTGTGGGCGGCCAACGATGGCGTACAGAAATATCCGCCAACCATCGTCTTCATGACGGATTTCGGAGTTGTCGACGATTCGGTCGCGATCTGCCGCGGCGTGATGTACGGCATCATGCCCGACGTTCGCATTGTCGACCTGACTCATGAGGTGACGCCTTTTTCGATTTTTGATGGAGCCCGATTCCTCTATGGCGCGACGCCCTACTATCCGGCAGGGACTGTTTTCGTTGTGGTGGTCGACCCTGGGGTTGGCAGCACGCGTAAGGCGATCGTGGTGCACTCTCGGCGCGGGCAATATTTTGTCCTGCCGGATAACGGTGTGCTGACGTTTGTTGAGCAGCGCGATGGCATCGACGAAGTCCGTGAAATTACGAATCCTGACTGGATGATCGGTAGCAAGCTTTCCTCGACCTTCCACGGGCGCGACATCTTCTCTCCGGTCGGCGCACATTTGGCGCGCGGCGATGATTGGAAGACCGTTGGTCCGGAGATGCCCGTAAAGGACCTTGTACGGCTCGATGTGAAGATTTCCAAACTCGATGACCATGGACTCAACGCCACAATTATTGCGACCGACGGCCCATTCGGGAATCTTGTAACCAACGTCGACGGCAATGACTTTCTGAAACTGGGATATCAGCACGGGCAGGACGTGCCGGTGAAGATCGGCGAAAAGGAATTGACCATCAAGTTTGTGAGAACGTTCAGCGATGTTCCACTGAATCAGCCACTGCTGTATATCGACTCGCGGGGACATCTCGGGCTGGCGGTGAATCAGAACAGCTTTGCGGCAACCTATGGCATCAAGCCGCCGGCGGTGCTGTTCATTCCGCGTGCTGGACACTAAAATCTAAGTCATCATCGAGTCGAGCTGGAAGGGGCGTAGTTATGAGTCGGGCGACTGTGGTCGTAGTCCGTAGTAGTGTGTTTTCCAGGGCTGCTCTTGTTTTGTTCTTATTCCTTCTCGTTCCAAATTTGCTTGTGTCTCAAAGCTTTCGTGGATCGATCCGAGGCAGGGTCACGGACCCGAGTGGTGGTCTCATCCCGAGCGCTAAGATCACCGCGAAGAATACGGGTACGGGACTGGTCCGAGATGTTGTCACCAACGAAGAAGGGACGTACGTTCTGGCTGAGTTGCCTGCGGGCGACTACACCGTGACGGTGAATGCGAAGGCATTTGCTCCGGTCGCTCAAAACGTAATTGTGAATGTCGGCCTCGATACCACCGCCGACTTCAACCTGCTTAAGGTCGAGCAACAACAGGATGTCATCAACGTGACCGGAGAGGCACCACTGGTCGAGTCGACCCGCGACGTGCTGGGAGAAGTAGTCGACCAGAAACTCGTAGCCGATCTTCCACTGAACGGCCGTGACTTCGGGAAACTCGTCGCACTGGTTCCGGGAGCGACGGTCGAGCCCTCAGGAGTTGCTGCGATACAAAGCGGCTTTGGACAATTCTCGATCAACGGCAACCGCGACCGCTCGAACAACTATACGGTCGATGGAACGGACAACAATGATCCGTTCTTCAATAACTCCGCTTTCAATCAGACCGGGATTGGCGGTGCCCCGGCCTCGCTGCTGCCGATCGACGCCATTCAGGAATTCAATCTTCAAGCCAACTTTCCACCGGAGTACGGGCGGAACAGCGGTTCCGTCATCAACATTCTGACAAAATCCGGCAGCAATCACTTGCACGGAACGGCGTTCGAATTTCTGCGCAATAGCGCGATGGACGCGAGGAACTACTTCAACCGTGTGGTCGATGCAAACGGCCAGCCAGTAAAGAAGACCGCATTCCGCAACAACAATTTCGGTGCGTCGCTCGGCGGGCCGATTATTAAGGATCGAACGTTCTTTTTTGGTGCCTATGAGGGCCAGCGCGAGCGCGTGGGCTCGGATTTTACGTTTCTCGTCCCCACGCAGGCGCAGATCGCCGGCGCGCAGCAACTTGTCGAAAGCAACGGTCTGACGCCGAATCCGGCGCTGACCAATATTCTTGGGCTCTACCAGGCTCTGCCGGGATACAACGGCATCTCGGGAACAATCGGCGGAACCGACCTGGACAAGAACAGCGTCGACAGCTTCATTGTCAAAGTAGATCATCAGTTGACGGCGAACGAATCTCTGACCGGACGCTATGCACTCGCGCGAAGCCAGCAGGTGTTCCCGCTCGGAGGACTTGGTTTCGGCGCAGGTTCCCGGCTGCCTCAGTTCGCGCAGACGTCACCCACCCGCGTGCAACTGGTGTCGGCGAGTTTTCTCTCGACACTGAGTCCGAGCAAGATCAACGAAGTGCGCTTTGGGTACAGCCGGTATCGCACCTCATTTGCAGGACTCGACGCCAACACTGATCCGGCGAGTTTCGGAACAAGCGCGTCTCCTTTTGATCTCGGAACCGGAAAACTCGGCCTGCCCGAGATCGATTTCAACGGCACGTTCGAAAACTTGGGAGCGAGCGGTTTCAGTATTCCTCGCGGGCGCGTCAGCCAAAGCTTTCAGATTCTTGACAACTTCACGCTGCTGAAAGGCCGTCACACGATCAAGTTCGGTGGGGAATATCGTCGCGCTTCCATCAGCAGCTACAACGACAACCTCGAGCGCGGTCTTTTCGCTTTTTACGGGGAGAGTGCCTCGACCTTTGCGCTTTGCCCCGGACTGGCGACGGATCCCGCCGTCTGCAGCGATCCTGGCGCGCTGATGCTTTCGTCGTTTTACCTTGGCGACACTTTTCCTTCCGCGGACGCGGGCAATACACACCGCGATACCTTCAACAACGGCCTGGCATTCTTCGCACAGGATGATTTCCGAGTTTCGTCCAATCTGACCATCAATTACGGAATGCGCTGGGAATATTTCGGACCCTTGGGCGAGGCGCACAACTTGCTCTCGAACCTGGGAGCTGACGGAAATCTGGCAATGGTGGGCACTGATGGACTCAAGCATGCCTACGATCGGGACCTCAACAATTTTGGTCCTCGGGTTGGCTTTGCGTGGAATCCGCGCGCGAAAACTGTCGTACGGGGAGCTTACGGCATCTACTACGACTACATTCCGCAGGATCTGCTAGTCGCTAACTTTACGAATTCTGCCGGGTTGGCTACGAACCCCATCGGGCCACAAGCTGTCGTGCCGCTCAACTTTGATCCGACCGGCTGGGATGGCAGTGCTGCTGGTAATCCAATTTTGAGTTTGCCGCAGGGGCCCTATCCCAATTCCGGCTCAAGCATCTTCGTGACGCCTCGAAATCTGGTAACTCCCTACTCGCAGAACTGGAACTTGAACATCGAGCAGCAAATCACTCCGGCGCTCGCCCTGCAAGTTGGATACATCGGTAGCAAAGGAACGAAGTTGGCGCGTTTGCGCGATGCCAATCAACCGGACGTGAACGGAAACCGGTTCAACTTTCCGAACTACGGACCTGTCGATCAGTTCGCGACCATCAGCTTCTCAAACTACGACGCGCTGCAGGCAACTTTGCGCACGCGTCAGTGGCATGGACTTTCAGGATTCACGGGGTACACGTGGTCGAAATCGCTCGACGATGCGTCTGATGGCATCGACTTCAATTTCTCGACGGTCGCATTTCCGCAGAACTCCTATGATACTCGCGCGGAATATGGTCCGTCGAACTTCGATACCCGGCAACGTTTCACGGCTGCGTTTTCCTATGCTTTGCCCGACATCTCCAGCCGCAGGAGGTTGGGGCGCGGCTGGGCTTTGAACACGATTATGACTGCGCAAAGCGGGCGTCCGGTGCCGATTGTCAGCGCTAACGATACCAGTGGACTCAATGGCGTCGCGGTCTCGAACTTCCACCAGCGACCCAATATGATTTCTGGTGTGAACCCGATTATGCCGAATTGGAGATCGGGCCCGGATACGATCGGCTATTTGAACCCAGCTGCTTTCATTCAGCCTCCGGATGGAACCTTCGGGACGATGCAGCGGAATTCGATTTACGGACCAAGGTTCTTCGATCTGGATTTCGCGATTACCAAGGACACGAGTATTACTGAACACGTGACTCTTCAGCTTCGGGCTGAATTCTTCAACATCTTCAACCATCCAAACTTCGCGCTACCAAACTTCTTCGTCAGTCCGGGATTCAACGCAGACGGCACTCCTAGCGGAGCGTCGGCACAGGGGCTGATCACTCAAACGCCAGATCAGGCGCAGACCAATCCCGGCCTGGGTGGCGGTGGGCCGCGGGTAATCCAGATCGGAGCAAAGTTATTGTTCTAAAGTGACGCCCAGGCCAAGCTGATTACCGGTGTCTACTCGTAGTGCAGCGCCTCGATCGGATCGAGGCGTGACGCGCGTATCGCTGGGATCATGCCGCTGACCAATCCAACCATGACCAGAATCCCAGTTGCAACGAACACGCTAACCGGTGAAATGATGAGCCGGATATCGCCCATCTCTCCGTGCTGAGCCAGGGCGCTGTAAAAGGTGAGATTCCCGACGGAGAAGGAAACTACGTAGGCGAACACGATACCGAGAAGGCCTCCAAGAAAGGTAATCGCGAGCGCCTCGGCCAGAAATTGCACGAGCACATCAAACTGGCGCGCTCCCATCGCTTTCTCCACGCCAATCTCGCGAGTGCGCTGCGTCACACTCACAAGCATGATGTTCATGAGTCCGACGCCACCGATGCCGAGGGTCAAGGCGCCGATAAAGGCAAGCAACACCTGCAGCGCCATAGTAATGATGTGAAATTGCGAGAGCTGCTCCATCAGGGTGAACACCATCACAGCCCGCTTGTCATCTGGACGGAAACTGTGTTGCTGTGCCAACGTATTTCTAACCGATCGCTCCACTCCTTGATAGTCGTAGCCGAGAAAATCGAGCCAGATCATGTCGATATAGCGCGTATCGCGGAAATCGCTCATGGTTTGGAACGGTATGTACACGACGCGGTTGATGCTGTTCTCGGCGCCTTCCTGCGGCCTCGGCTTCAATACGCCAACCACTTCGTACGGAATGCCGTTGATACGAACTCTCTCTCCCAAGGCGAAGCGTCCCGAGAATAATTTCTCCTTCGATTCCGAGCCCAGCACGCATACACGCGCGCGCAATTGCATATCTTCGGCTGTATAGAAGTGTCCGGCGTCCATCTGCAGGTTCTGGATCTCCTGCAGTGCGGGATTGCCGCCACTGACCTGCCATGTGTAAGAGCGTCCTTCATAGCTGATTGGGCCTTCGTAATAGGACTCCGGGCTGATCCGAATGACTTGCGGTACATTGGTCAGGACGCGGTCAATGTCATCCTTCGTCAGACGGATGTTGACCCCAGCCTTATTTCCACCGGCTTGCATCGAGGTGCGTCCGGCGGCAATGCCCATGGCCTGCATGCTGGCGTATGCCTTGAAGATGTTGACGATAGCGGTTGAGAATCCGGTGCCTTAGGCCAGCAACAGGACGACCGTGGCAATTCCCCAGGCCATGCCTAGCATGGTGATGGCAGTTCTCCGCCGGTTATTCCTCAGTGAGTCGTAAGCTTCTGAGAACACGTCTTTCGGCAGGATCATCTGTTATTCCTTGCGAAGTGCCTCGACCGGGGTGAGCATCGCTGCCTGCCTCGCGGGATACAATCCGGCAATGATGCCCGCCACCGCCAGGCTTCCCGCGGCAAGTGCCGCCGTCGCCGGATAGATGTGAGGCAGTTCGAATCCATCGATCGGTGGCGCCAGTCCGAAAAGTTTTGTGGCACCGTAAGCCGCAGCCACTCCGATTCCGCCGCTGAGTGCCGTGAGCATTAGCCCTTCTAGGAAGAACTGGAACAGGATGCTCCGCCGAGTAGCGCCTAGAGCTTTCCGCAGACCGATCTCCCGTGTGCGCTCCGCGACCGAGACCAGCATGATGTTCACAACTCCCATTGCCCCGAGCGCGAGTGTTACCAAACCGACTGCCCCAAGAAAAGCATCCATCGCATTGGAGATCTGGCCGACCATCTCCGCGGTCGCGATGGAGTCCCAATCGTCAAAGGCATCGGGCGTCTCGGGATCGAAGCGATGATTTCTCGCAACGATGTTGTGCACAGCCTTTCTGGCTTGCTCGTGCTGTGCCCGGGTAATCGGCTGGTAGGCAACATATTTGATCGCGTTCGCGTTACCCTCCCCCATCATTGGGAAATACGTTCCCATTGTGGTGTAGGGCATGACCAGCCGCATATTCTCGCTATTGTTGTTTCCGTGGCCGATATTGGCGATCGTCCCAACAACCTGGAACGGCACGCTGTTGATAAGAAGTCTGCTGCCGATCACAGGCCGGCCAGGAAACAGGATGCGCACGAATTCGCTGCCGATCACGCATACATTGTTGCGCTGCTGTTCGTCGGCCCAGTTCAGCCAGCGGCCCTGGTCAACCGGTTGGCGCCGGATGTCATAGAACTGCGGCTCGGAGCCATCAACATAGCCGTTGCTGCTGCCGTATTCGCTCACCAAGCGGAGGTCGCCGCGGTAGATGACGGGCGTGGCATTGCGCACATAAGGGGAGTTGCGGATCTCGAGATAATCCTGATAGTCGAGGTAATACTGGCGAGAGGAAAGCTGGCTGCTGCCAACCGCCGGCACGCGGCCGTTGTAGATCTGCATGAAATCTTCGCCGAAGTTCGCCAGGCTCTTTTCGGTCCCCGCGCAAAAGCCTTCTCCTAATCCAACAAGGAGGAGGAGGGATCCCACTCCCCACGCGATTCCAAACATGGTGAGGAAGGCGCGCAGTTTGTGCGCCCACATGGCGCTCAAAACTTGCCCGAAGCTGTCGATAAATCGCCGCACAGAGAATCTACGAAGATTGTGCGAATAAAGTTTCTAATCTGTAATCATCTCTCCGGTTCGCGTGTTTGAACGTGACTGGAATCACGTGAGGTGGAGGAACGGATTAACTACCTTCGTCCCCGAGACCAGTTTCTTGGCCTGTCCAATCAACTCGTATCTACGGCGCAATGACTGGCGCACAGCTTTCCCAGTTCTGAAGCTCACTCGCGCATCCGTCATCACTCGGCCATTCAATCAACGCTCTGCGATGGTCGAGTGGCACCCAGTGATTGAAATCACAAAGCAGGAGTACGCGCCGGCTCTTGAACGGGATGGGACACCCGATCCGATAAGAGCCCTTCTGGCATAAGTTGTTCAGAGCTCTAACGCCCTCGGATTTGTATCGGCGAAATGTGTCACGGCACGATCTGGAATGGCACGTTGCTGGTCAATGTGCCGCTCGGCGTGGTGACTGTCACAAATCCAGTTGTGGCTCCTGCTGGAACGGTGGCCACGATCACGCTCTTTCCCGTGACGCTGAACTTTGCTGCGGTTCCGTTAAAACTGACTGCGGTGGCGCCCTTCAAATTGGTCCCGAGAATACCGACTCTGGTTCCCGCCTTGCCCATGGTGGGATTTGTCGTGACAAACGGGCCGAGGCCCATGTCCAAGTTGAAGATTGTACCTACGCTGTTCGCTCCGCCCCCGCTCGTTGTTCCGTAGAAGTTCCCGTTTGTGTCCTGCAGTAGCGCCGCAACTGGGTTGCAGCCGTCCGTAAGGTCGAAGTCGTGGAGCGTGGTCAGCGTGCCTGTCAGAGTGATCTGGAAAACCGTTCCGCAACCAGAGGGGCCGTTGTGCCCGCCGCCAAGGGTCGTTGTCCCATAAAGATTCCCATCGGTGCCTTGTACCAGGACCGCTTCAGGATAGTTTCCCCCCGGGCAGTTTATTGTCCGCCTGCAAAAGCTGTAAATCACAGACAGGGTCCCGCTCGGTGTCATCTGGAAGACCGTCCCATAGGGATCACTTGAGTTTGAGTTCGTTGTTGTTCCGTAGAAATTCCCATCGCTCGCTTGCACCAGGCCGCCCAAGGGGTGCGACGGTCCCTCTTCGCTGAGGAAGACCAGCGTGGTCAGTGTACCTGCGGGAGTGATCTTGAAGACCGTGCCCCCGAGGCCGCTACCGCCGTTGACAGTTGTGCCATAGAAATTCCCGTCGGTAGCTTGCATGAGCCCTTCGGGGCTGCCGCCGTCGCTACCTTTGAATGTATGTAGTGTGGTCAATGTCCCTGCGGCAGTGATCTTGAAGACTGTACCAACATTGTGGGGCGAAATGCCGGTGACCCCGTAGAAGTAGCCGTCGGTGCTCTGCAGCAGGGTTGCGGGGTAGCCACCATCGGAGCTATCCGTGAAGGTGTGCAGCGTGGTCAATGTGCCTGTGGCGTTAATCTTGAAGATCGTCCCACAGCCGCTACCGGAAATTCCGCAACTGAGTTGGCCGCCGAGGAGTGTCACGCCATAGAAATTCCCATCGCGGCCCTGAACCACTGTGACAGGACGCTCGCCATCAACGCAGTTCGTTTGTGCGCAAAAGTTGTAAATCGTAGTCAGTGTGCCCGCGGGAGTGGCCTTGAAGAAGGTGCCATCCCCATGGGTCCCGCCAGAGCCGGTGGTCCCATAGAAGTTGCCGTCGAAGCCCTGAATGAGAACGTTCGGACCCGAGCC
>Ga0209060_10001761_pt1 | contig 22249 bp, 15 predicted proteins | sample Coa_R1_8_FD_187155 | JGI IMG/M metagenome (GOLD analysis project Ga0209060, IMG submission 187155) | Surface soil microbial communities from Centralia Pennsylvania, which are recovering from an underground coalmine fire - Coalmine... | ecosystem: Environmental > Terrestrial > Soil >...
AAATGTATGGCGAGTTTGATCCTGGCTCAGGACAAACGCTGGCGGCGTGCGTAACACATGCAAGTCGTGCGGGCCAGGGCTTCGGCTCTGGTCAGCGGCGGACGGGTGAGTAACACGTGAGTCACCAACCCTCCAGTGGGGGATACCCGGCGGAAACGCTGGTTAATCCCGCATACGCTTCTTCGGAAGGAAAGCCGTAAGGCGCTGGTGGACGGGCTCGCGGTCGATTAGCTAGTTGGTAGGGTAAAAGCCTACCAAGGCGACGATCGATAGCTGGTCTGAGAGGATGATCAGCCACACTGGGATTGAGAACGGCCCAGACTCCTACGGGGGGCAGCAGTGAGGAATCTTCGTCAATGGGGGCAACCCTGAACGAGCAACGCCGCGTGGAGGATGACGCCTTTCGGGGTGTAAACTCCTTTTCTGGGGGACGAGACAGGACGGTACCCCAGGAAGAAGTCTCGGCTAACTACGTGCCAGCAGCCGCGGTAATACGTAGGAGACGAGCGTTGTCCGGAGTTACTGGGCGTAAAGGGCGCGCAGGCGGCCTGTCAGGTGTCTGGTGAAAGCTCCCGGCTTAACTGGGAGAGGTCCAGGCAAACCGTCAGGCTTGAGCGTCGGAGAGGGGCATGGAATTCCGGGTGGAGCGGTGAAATGCGTAGAGATCCGGAGGAACACCAATGGCGAAGGCAGTGCCCTGGCCGACGGCTGACGCTCAGGCGCGAAAGCGTGGGGAGCAAACAGGATTAGATACCCTGGTAGTCCACGCCGTAAACGATGTCCACTAGATAGAGGCAGTTTCGACCCTGTCTCTGTTGCAGCTAACGCAATAAGTGGACCGCCTGGGGAGTACGGTCGCAAGATTAAAACTCAAAGGAATTGACGGGGACCCGCACAAGCAGCGGAGCGTGTGGTTTAATTCGATGCGACGCGAAGAACCTTACCAGGGCTTGACATGCTCTCGCACCGTCTGGAGACAGGCGTGCCCGCAAGGGACGGGAGCACAGGTGCTGCATGGCTGTCGTCAGCTCGTGCCGTGAGGTGTTGGGTTAAGTCCCCCAACGAGCGCAACCCCTATCGTTGGTTGTATTTTTCCAGCGAAACTGCCCGCAAGGGAGGAAGGAGGGGATGACGTCAAGTCAGCACGGCCCTTACATCCCGGGCTACACACACGCTACAATGGCTGGTACAATGGGTTGCCAACCCGCAAGGGGGAGCCAATCCCAGCAAAGCCAGCCTCAGTTCAGATTGGCGGCTGCAACCCGCCGCCATGAAGGTGGAGTTGCTAGTAACCGCAGGTCAGCACACTGCGGTGAATACGTTCCCGGGTCTTGTACACACCGCCCGTCACACCATGGGAGCCGGGGACACCTGAAGCCGCTGGGCCAACCAGTGTACTGGGGGCAGGCGTCGAGGGTGGAATCGGTGACTGGGGTGAAGTCGTAACAAGGTAGCCGTACCGGAAGGTGCGGCTGGATCACCTCCTTTCTAGGGAGTTCGGCTCCTCTGTCGCAGAGGACCGCATCCCAGGTCGAACAGAAAATCGCAAGGTTTTCTGCTTCTCCTGTTCTTGTCCGCCGGAGCGTTCTTCCGATCACGCTCTGTGGCAAATTGCCTGCTTTTTGTTTGCCACTCTTCAGAGGTCAAGGTGCAAGATTAAGGATGCGCGGCGACCCTTCCACCTCGGGAGGGTGCCGCGCATCCTGTTTCTCGTTGCTGTCGTGCTGAAAGCGCTCTGCGTATCTTTCAGCAGTTCCGCACGGAACGCGGGGAAAGGAACCGATCAATCATGCCACGCCGTCAACCAGTGCGCCCTACCAGTAAACCAGAACTGCCTCAGCAGGTCGAGGCACCTCCTCCTACGGATGACCCCACCTATCAGAAACTCCTCAAGGCCGAAAACGACGCCTATATGGCCTGGCTGCAATATCGTCCTGACGACAAGAGCGACACGAAGCAGACCCTCAGCGCGCTTCGTGGTGCTTACGAAGAACGCCACAACCTGCGGAAAGCCTACCAGAACAAAGCCTAGACATGCCCTCGGTATCACCTGGCCCGTCTGATCGGTACAAAAATTGCTGAGATATGCGCGGAAACGACGCTCAGAAAGCAGGTGATACCGATGCAACTCTCTTCCGACGCGCTCCCAAGGGACATGAGCAGCTTTCTCCATACATCCTCTCTCTCGCCTCAAGAAGCATCTCCGGTTTCGCCGCTGCTGACGCCCAGCGCCGAGCGGTTGGGGCGGTGGTATGGCGAGCGCCTGGGGCACGAACGCCAGTGGGCACTCATTGTGGAGCCACATCGCCAGGTCGCCGAACTCATCGCCCATCTGCTTGATCTCGAATTGGGCCTTCAAAGCGTTTCGCTGCCAGGCACGCGCTTGATTCCCAGCCTCTTCAAACGCTGGGCGCCCGATCTGGTGCTGGCTGAGATTCCCATTGTCCAGGGCATACCCTCGGCTGAAGACCTGGAATATCTGCGGCCCGTGCTGGACATCGCACAGGCGCAGGGAAAGCCGCTGCCGGTCATCCTCTGCACCACTTATATGGAAGTGTCGCTGGAGATGGCGCGCAGCGCTGGCTTTGCCGCGTTGATCTACAAGCCGTTCCTGCCTGATGCTCTGGTTGCCACGGTGCGTTCCGCTCTCCTGGGGCACGTTGCCGCCAGCCGCGCGTGAGCGCCTTGATAGTGCCGTTCCTGGGCATGATAAGATAGAGGGGAAAACGGGCTATCTTCTCTCAGCGAGCGTGCCATGAACCAGAAGACTATCGCGGCGATTGATATCGGCAGCAACACCATTCACCTGGCTGTCGGCGTTTCTGACGGCGAAGAGTTGACGCTGCTCTGCGATGAATCGGAGATGTTGCAACTGGGGCAGGATGTAACGGTATCCGGGCGCATCCCCGAAGCCAAACTGAAACAAAGCCTGGAGGCGTTGCGCCGTTTCAAAACGCTCAGCGAAGAACTACACGCCGAAACGTTGATCGTCGTTGCCACCGAGGCTGTCCGGGCAGCGCGCAACAGCGCCGCGTTTCTGGCAGCCATCCGCGAAAGCCTGGGCATCGAAGTGCAGGTGATCTCGGGGCTGAACGAGGCGGCCTTTACGTTTTTGGGGGCCACGCATGGGCGCAATCTGGCAGCAACGGTGGCTGTCGCTGATCTGGGCGGCGGCAGCCTGGAACTGCTGATTGCCGAAGTCGGCCAGATGCCCTGGAGCGTTTCGCTGCCGCTGGGCGGCTCGTTTCTGCGCGAGCGTTACGCGCCCGCCGACCCGCCGCAGCGCTCGGAACTGGCCGCGCTGCACTATTTCCTCAACACCTATCTGGCGCACCTTTCCATTCCGGCGCGGCCCCAGCAGCTTATCTTCGCGGGCGGCACGGTCAACGCGCTGCTGCGGTTGATTCAGCGGGCGCGCAACCTCGAAATCAGCCACGCCACCCTGACGCCCGACGACCTGGAAGACGCGCTGCTCTTGCTGCAAGCCAGCCCCGCCGAGATGATTGCCCAGCGCTATGATCTGCGCGTGGAGCGCACGCGCGTGCTAGGCGTGGGCGCAATGGTGGTGCTGGCGGTGATGCTGCGCCTGGGCGTTGTGCAGGTCGACATCATGCCGCACGGCATCCGCGAAGGCATCATCCTGTCCTACGCGCGCTACGGCGAGAACTGGCTGACCGACGCGCGCTCGTCGGAGTTTCAGCGGCGCTTGCGCGTCTCGCTGCGCAACGGCAGCGCCCCCACCGGCAGGCTGAGCCTGACGACACGCGCCATCCGAGCGTTGGGCTTTTCCTCGCGCTATACCCCCCAACTGCCCGGAGCCTCCGGCACGTTCCGCGAGGTGGGCAACGAAACGCTGCGCCAGCGCTTCGAGCAGATGATTACCTTTCGCGCCGCCGTGCTGGCCGACGAAGACCCGGAGGCGCTGCACGATATGCGCGTGACAGCGCGCCGCCTGCGCACCGCGCTAGACACGTTTGCCGCCTGCTATCCGCACGCGCCGTTTCAGGCATTCAACAAGCAGATCAAAGGGCTGCTGCGCGCGCTGGGCCAGGTGCGCGATACCGATGTCTTGCTGGAGCGGCTGACTACCGAACAGGCCGAAGCGTCCGACGATCAGCGCGAAGGTATTGTCTGGTTGATCGAGCGCATCAAAGTGTATCGCGCCGAGCAATTTCAGAATCTGCGCAGCCAACTGCGCGAAACCAAGATCGAAAGCCTGGAGACGGCGTTCCGGGCGTTGCAGGGCCAGACGCCACGCGGCGTCTCATCGTAGGTAGCCGAGCGAGGCGCTGCCACCACGCGGCGCATGGTGTTTGTCACTCCGGGAGGTAGGGCGCTTCGTCATCGATATTTCCGACGAACTCTGGCAGGTCCGTATGCCCCAGCATTTGTCGGATCGCCATATTTTCGCCAGTATGATACCAATAGTGATAGGTGACACGCCGGAGCAAATTGCCAAAGATGATGTCACTCGGCTGCCCATCAATGATCGCCGCTTCTTGCAATTTTTCGGTGGTAACGCTTTCCAGCCAGGGATCAGCAGCCTGGATAATGGTGTGCCAGTCTGCCCACACCGCATCGAGCGCGGGCGTGCTGGCGGGCGCGCCGTTGGCGAACAGGTCGTTGACGTGGGGCAAGAGTATCTGCCCCTGGGCGCGCCAGAGCCAATAGCGCTGCTCCTGCCAGGCAAGATGCCCAATGTTCCAACTGATGCAATTCATCGGCAGGAAGCGGCGGCGCGCCTCTTCATCGCTCAGGCCCACCAGCGCGCGTTGAAACTCGCTGCGGGCAAAACGCAGTTGCAGCACAAGGGGATGGGACATCAACATACCTCCAGCGAAAGGCCGATTATTCGCCACCAGGGTAGCACAAATGTCCTATAGCGTCAATGTGTTCGCATGGCTGCTCAGGGCTATACAAAAGTTGGAAAGTCGCGCCCGCTGAAGTTCACATAAACGACGGCGCGGTGAAGACAGGATTTCGTAACGCTGATCGTAACGCTTTGGTGACGGGCACATGCTACGATGGAGGCAGATGGGCGGCTGGCGTTTTGGGTTTGTCCCCTGAGCATTAGCCACGTCTCTGGCGAAACCACGACGCCGCCCATCCCCTTTTCCTCAGCAGCGCACATAGAAGTAGAGTGTGGTAAGGAACAGGTGCATGAGCGATCAGAACATATCAACGCCAGGGAGCACAGCCACCAGCCCCGGCACATCTGGCTCGCCCGATACGCGCTTGCGTGGGTGGCAACTTCGGCTGGCGCGGGGCGTCTGGGGAGCGCTGGCCCTGTTCACCCTGGGCCTGCTGGTCTTCAACCTGCCGCGCGTCCCGCACCTCCTGGGGCAATTCCAGGTTCCCTGCTCTGACACGCAGTGCAGCACCGGCATCCTCTCGCCGGATGCGCTCGGCACACTGCATCGCCTGGGCGTGCCGGTGAGCACGTTTGCCATCTTTTACGGCGTGATCTTCGCCTTGATTCCGCTGGTAATCTGGGTGGGCGCTGGCCTGTTTCTCGTGTGGCGCAAGTCGGACGACTGGATGGCTTTGCTTGTCTCGCTCTTCCTGATTCTTTTCCAGGCTTCTGTTTCGCTGAATGGCCTGATCTCAAGCACCACGAATTCCACGGCTCCTCTCGTTCAGGGCGCCCCACTGTGGTTCGCGTTCTTTTATGCTTTCTGCCAGGGATTGGGCTTCCCGGTGATGGCGCTCTTTCCCAACGGGCGCTTTGTGCCGCGCTGGATGCTGGGGCCGACCATCGCGCTGGTGCTCCTCAATGCCCTCAGCGAGTTTATTCCGTCTGATGCCCCCATTCTGGGGGCGATCGGTTTTCCGCTGCTGCTGGCCTTCTTTGCCTGTCTGGCCGGTGCGCTGATCTACCGTTATGTGCGCGGGGCAACGCTGCTGGAACGGCAGCAGATCAAGTGGCTGGCCTTCGCTATCGTTGCTGACCTCGTGCTCAACTGGATTGGGCCGGTCGTCCTCTCGCTGCTGTTTCCCCAGGCATTTGGGACCGGCTCGCTCGGCAGCGTGCTCTATCAATTGGTCTGGCCGCTGACGGCGCTGTTCATCCCCATCTCGATTGGCATTGCCATCCTGCGCTATCGCCTGTGGGACATCGATGCCATTATCAACAAAACGCTGGTCTATGGCCTGCTGACCGGCATTCTGGGCGCGCTCTACGCGGGCCTCATCATCGGCCTGGAAAATCTGGTGGGTCTCTTCAGTGGCACAGCAGCACAAAACCCGGTGGTGCTGGTAATTTCGACGCTGACCATCGCCGCGTTGTTCTTGCCGGTGCGACGGCGCATCCAGGCGATCATTGATCGCCGCTTCTATCGCCGCAAATATGACGCGGAAAAGACCCTGGCGGCCTTCAGTGCCACGCTGCGCAGCGAAGTCAATCTGGAGCAAGTACGCGAGCAGTTGCTCAGCGCCGTGCAGGAGACGATGCAGCCCGCGCATGTCTCGCTCTGGCTGGCGCAGCCAGAGCGGCATTCCATAGACCAGGCCCAACGCCTGGAACCATCATAAATGAGCTATTACCCTTCCCGCTCCGGGCGATAGGGCGCTTCGTCATCGATATTGCCGACGAACTCTGGCAGCCCGGCGTGCCCGAGCATCTGGCGAATCGCCATATTTTCGCCGGTATGATACCAATAATGATAGATGTTGCGCAGCAGCAAATTGCCAAACATGTAAGGGGTGGGCTGCCTATCCTCCACCGCGTACTCTTGCAGCTTTTCAGTGGTGATGGCGTCCAGCCAGAGATCGGCGGCCTGCGTAATCGTCCGCCAGGCTTCCCAGACTTCACTGAGAGCGGGCGTGCTGGCAGGAACGCCAGAGGCGAACTGCGCATTTACATGCGGCAAGGGAAGTTTTCCCTGGGCAAGCCAGAGCCAGATGCCTTGCTCCTGGCAGGCGAGGTGCCCAATATTCCAACTGATGCAATTCATCGGCAGGAAGCGCAGCCGCGCCTCCTCATCGGTGAGACCTTCTAGCGCGCGTTGAAACTCGCTGCGGGCAAAGCGCAGTTGCAGCACAAGGGGATGTGGCATCACGATTACCTCCAATACAGAATTAAACACGTGGCACAAAAGCACATATCCGTTCTCTATCGTCCAGCCTCAAAATGGCGTATCATAGACGGAGAAAAACCGTTTCTGGTAACAGAACGCGCGAACTATTCGCTTTTTATCCAATCGTGCTTTTTATCTCATCTCGCCCAAAAGGATGACCGATGGCAAACGCCAGAGTGCAAGCACATATCCGGCCCTATGGCACCGTCAGCGAGAATGCCAGGCGCATCGTGCGCGCCCGCCTGGCCGAACTCTACGTCTGGGCGCAGTATACCCACGATGCCAGCCGCGCGCGCGAACAGCATCAGCTTCGCATTGCCGCCAAACGCCTGCGCTATACCCTGGAACTGTTTCGGGACTTCCTGCCGGAACAGACGGGCGAGTGCATCAAAGCGCTGAAGAATTTGCAAGACGCGCTGGGCCTGCTGCATGACTGCGATGTGCTCATCGCCATCCTGCGCAGCGCCGTGTTTGCGCCCGATGAAACGACCCCGCTGTTTGTGGCGATTCCCGAAGCGCAAGACCTGCCCCCGGCTTTGCTGGAGGTGCTGGGGCAGCGCACGCCACACGATGACGCCGCGTCGCTGGCTGGCAATCAGCCGCCAGAGCCACAGAAGAAGGGGAAGCGACACAAGGACGCCAAAGGGAAACAGCACCGGCGCGCTGCCCAGAAAGAGAAAGCGGGCAGGCATAGAAACGAGGTCAGCAAGGCCGAAGAGGCGCGCTCGCGGGTGCATCCCAACAGGGAGCAGCGGGCAGCGCTGGAACAATTCTTGATGGCAAAAGCGCGGGAACGCGAAGACCTCTATCGGGAATGTGTGAAGCGCTGGGATAAGATGGAAGAGCGTGATTTTCGCGCAACAGTCTTGCATCTGGTGGAAGAAGCGGAGACGCCAGGGCATTATCAGTCGCATCCCCCCGCGCCACACAGCCCGCTCAAATCAGCGCAGCATTTGTAAGGGGGAGTAACGTATGGCGCTTGATTCCTATCCACCCCACAACCTCAGTCCCAACCCCACGCCCAAAGAAACCATGCTCTCTGGTGGCCTGGAAGTGGAGGATTGGCCGCATGCCCGCCAGGTCGCCCGGCTGGCGCTGCAATTGTTCAAAGCCACGCAGCCGCTGCACGAACTTGAGCCACGCGCCGCACTGCTGCTGGAGCGTGGGGCACTGCTGCACAACGCGGGCATGCTCGTTTCGATAAAGGCGCATCACAAGCACTCATATGTCCTCATCAATCAAACGCCGCTGCCCGACGTTTCCGAGGAAGAGCGCCACGAAATCGCCTGCATTGCCCGCTATCATCGGCGTGCGCTGCCCCAAAAGAGCCATCCCGAATATGCCCGCCTGGACAAAGCGGCGCGCAAGCGCGTCAAACAGCTTTCCGCGCTGGTGCGCATTGCCGACGCGCTGGATTACGGCCACGATGGCCGCGTGGATGATGTCAGCAGCGAGATCGAAGAAGGCGTGGTGCGCTTTTTCGTCATCGCGCAGCATGGCCTGCACGCCGACGCCGAGCTTGCCCGCGCCCGCCAGAAGGCTGATCTTTTCGAGCTAGCCTTTAAATATCAGGCTCGGTTTCTGGAACGGCGCGCAGAGTAAGAGTAACCTCCTGACGAATTGATGAGCATGACTACTATTGAAGAGTTTGTCCACCAGCTTGAACCGCTGACCCATGCCGCGCGCGTGGACGCTATGATTGAGCTTGGTGTCCAGTCTGTGATGCATCCTGGCCGCAGCAGCACCGCAGAGAGCAAGGCCCTGATTGCCGCTCTGGAGCAAGGCGGTTTCTTCGAGCGTTTCATGGCGCTCTATTCCTGCTTTGGCAGCCGCGACAGCGCGCAGGTCAGACGCGCGCTGGCCGACCCCTCGCGCATCATTCGCGGGCTAGCCATCCGGCTGCTGCCGCTGGCCTGCGACGAGGCCGAACTTCAGAGCGCGTTAGAGAGCGTGTCTCCGCAACTCTATCTGCCCATCCTCTGGAAGCTGCGCCAACATGGGCAGCAGGGCGTCATTGATCGCTTTCTTGAAGCGCTGGCGGGGCAAGAAACCGCGCTGTTGTGCCCATTGCTTCCGTTCGGTTCGCCCGCGCTGATAGCCCGCCACGCGGCGCAGTTTCGCCAGCAGGCCACCCGGACTGATTGGCAGCGACTGGCCCGCTTTCACCCCAACGCCGCGCTTGATCTGCTGCGCCAATGGGCCAATGAGACGAGCACGCCTGACGAATGGATGGTCAATCGTATCAATGGCATGCTGCCAGTGCTTATCCGCGCTGACGCTGACGGGGCGCTGGCGCTGGTTCTGGCGCGGCGGCGCATCATGCCGCTCGATAAAATCTGGCAGCGCAATCTGCGCCTGCTGATTAAAGCGCGCCCCAAAGAGATGGCCGAAGTGATCTGGGCTGAGCGCGAACACTTCTATACGGTGTCCAGTGGCATTGTTCCCTGGCTGAGCGCCGAACAAATCTCGGCACTCTATGAGCAGCACAGAAATATTCTTGGTGTGTTTGATGAATGGTTCAGGCTCCTGCTGCCGGAGCAGCGCCTGGTCGTCTATACCGCCGTGCGGCAGCAGTTTTTTGATGACGATCTGCTGGACCGTGCCATTGAAGCGCTGCTGCCCAGAGAGCGGCGCGCAGAAGAGGCGCGCACGCACATGCCTCTCTCGCAGTCGGAGCCAGAGACACAACGCACCTTCATCAAGTTTTTGCCCTGGGATGAAGCACTGGCGGTCCTTGAACCACTGCTGCACGCCTCGGACTCAGACCTGCGGCAAGAAGCGCTGGTGACCTTGATCGAGGTTGTCAAATATTATCGGAGCCGTCTGCCCGACGCGCTGACGCTGCTGCGCACCTATCGCGCCGAACACGACAGCGTGCGCCGCGCGTTTCTGGAAAGCCTGGGCGACCTTCCGCCGAGCATCTGGCGCGAGGAGCATTTGCCCGATCTGGCAGAGATCATCCGCCACGGTTTGAACGATGTCGGCGCTTCTCCAGAAACATTGCACGTCATCACGAATCTGGCGCTCAAGCTGCTGCCCGTTCACCTGGAGTGGGCCGCCGCGCAGTTGGCAACTGTGCTGCGCGAGCGCGGGCTGGCGATGCCCAAAGGCCGAGGCAATAACCGCTTTCCGGCTGGCCTGGCAGATGAGCAAGTACAGCGGGTGCTGGCAGAAGTGCTGCCCATCCTGCATACCTGGCTGGCACGGGACAAAGAGAGCGAACTGCTCAGGGTCATCGCGTGGTTTGATGGCTATACGACAGGCTTTGAGGCGCTGCTGCCGCTGCTCACCGAGATGTTGCAGCACACACGCGCGCGGCAGACAGCGGAAGCGATCTTCGGCATCATCGCCAGGCAGCGCTTCGAGAGCTTTCACACGCTGATACCGGCGCTGCTGGCAGAAGATCAAAGCTGGATTACCTTCTCCAGCGTTGCCACCTATCTGCACCGGCAACGGCAAGACCTGCTGGCTCCGTTTCTGGCGTTCCAGCCCTATGCCGGGCGCTGGAGCACCGGGCGCAAGCGGGTGCTCTTGCCACTGCCCAGGCGTTTCACTGCCGCCCCAGCGCAGCAAGAACGCTATGCCGACACGCTGATGGAAATGATTGGCGATGATGCGCAAGAAAGCCAGGCGCAGACGCAAGCGGTGATGCTGCTGGCGCACCTGCCCGCCATCTCCGCCGCGCGTTTGAGAACGCTGGCGCATGATGCGCGCCCGGTGGTGCGCACGACAGCCTTGTTTGCGCTGGGCCGACTCGATACTGACGAGGGGCTGCCGACGTTGATCGAAGCACTTCAAGACGCCCGCGCCCGCATTGCGGTACATGTCTTGCGCTCGTTTTTACTGCACATGCCGCCCGCCAGAGCGCTGGAGATCGTGCGCGCCATCCCGATGGACCGCGTGACCGTTGCCAAAGAGCGCGTGCGCCTGATCGCCGAGATAAAGTCTGAGGAAGCGTTTCAAACATTGCTGGCGCTGGAGCAAGGCGATCTGCATCGCGATGTGCGCATCGCCCTGCTGCGCGCGATCAACGAGCACCTTGATCGCCCTGCTACCTGGAACATCCTGGAACGCGCTGCTCAGTCAACAGATAGCGACATTGCGCGCGCCGCGCTGCCCCAGACATATACGCAGCTTCGCTTTCAGGAGCGGGTGCTGGGCGAAGAGACCACGATAGAGAAACATCTGCATCGCATTATCCTGATGCAGCTTCGCCATCCTGACCAGGAGCAGCGCAACTGGGCCATGCACTATTGCACGCGCTTTGACTTCAAAGACCGGCAGAATCTGCTGGTGCCGCGTCTGCTGGAGATATTTGCCGCGCCCACAGGGGATGACCATGATAGCGCGGCGGAAGCCATACTGCATGTCTTTGTGGAGAGCCAGATTCCAGCGATTGTTCAGGCTGTGCGTGCCTTGCTCCCAAACCGCCGGGCGCTGGATGCCATGGAAAGCGAACTGCTGGACCGCAACACGAAAGATCACCCGGCGTGCGAGGTCCTGGCGCGGGCGCTGCTGCCGGTGCTGGCCGAAGACCCGATGACCGTCATGCTGCGCATCAGCCTGACATGCCACTATTTCCCCCTGGGCGAACTGGCGGCCTTTTTTCAGATGCTCGCAGAGCACAACGAACTGCATGCCGAAGCGCTGATGAGCGCCTGCAACATTCTGGCGGGGTGGTACAGACCAGGTGCCGAGATCGCGCAGCTTGAGGCATTGGAAGCCGCGCTGGCCGCCAGCCAGGACGAACGGCTGCGCCGCCTGGCGCTGGCGGTCTTGAAGTCGGGAAGCAAAAGACGGCGCACCTGGGACCGGCAGCGGCTGGCGCGGCTGCGCGCCTATCGGGCTGACCCATCGGTGCTGGTTGCCTCCGCCGCGCAGTTTACGCTGCCAAGAGAAGAACTGGAAGAGGAAGAGTCATAGCTCATCCGTCTATCCGGCGGGCAGCAGCGGCTCCATCCGCGCCTGAAGCTCGGCCAGAATGCGGGGAATGGAGCGCTGGGCGTCGATCACCTGGAAGCTGTATTCGGTTGCCATGTGGCGAAACTCTTTGAGCATCATATCCTGGTAGATAATGAAGCTTTCGTACAGGTCCGGCCCCAGGCGCATATCCATGCCTGACTCCCAATAATCGAAACGCCCCCGGCGCAAAATGCGGCGAATCAGCGTGTCCAGTTCAATATCCAGGTAGAAGATGGCGTCGGGCTTGAGGGCCAGCCCATAGATTTGCTTTACCCAATCGCGGTCAGCGCCGCGCACAATGGCGCGCGCCATCAGCGAATAGATATAGCGGTCCGTCAGCACGATAAACCCGGCGCGAAGGGCGGGCAAAATCTGATTTTCAAAGCGGTCCACAAAATCGGTGGCATAAAACAGGTCCATCGTCAGCGGGCCAAGCGTGTGGCCTTGCTTGGCCTCGTCGATGCCGCGCCCCGCCAGGGCGGAGCGGCGCTGGCCGGTGTCGATGACGGCATAGCCGCTGCTTTCCAGCCAGGTGCGCAGATGTTGAATCTGCGTGGAGCGCCCGACGCCATCGGTCCCCTCGATGGCAAAGAGCCTGCCAGGGAGCAATCCCTCTTCCGAGCGCACGCGCACGGTATCGATGCCATAAAACGCAACCTGTGTCATTGGGCATTCTCCGCTTTGCGTTTACGCCCCGTCTTTTCGTTGCCGTTGGCAATCGAGGTCACCAGCCAGCGCCCGGCGTGCGTCTGGCGGTCACGGTGCAGGCCACGCAGGAACGGGCGCACAATCTCGCGCAGCAGCATTTGTTGTTCGGTGATGGTTTGCATGGCATCGATGACCGTCAGGCCAAACTCATCGACCATTTTTTCATATTCGGTCACGATGCGTTTCTGGAACATCTTGAAGCTGCGCGATGGGTCGGTGGATAGATTCAGGTCCATTCCGGCTTCATAATATTTCAGTTCCGAGCGGCTGCCCAGAATGCGCTTGAGCGATTCATCCAGCGGCACACGAAAATAGAAGGCGGCGGTGGGCTTCACGGCGAATTGATACAACTGGCGCACCCACTGCGGATGCACGCCGCGCGCTACATCGCGGGCAAACGCTGTGTAGATATAGCGGTCGGCCAGCACAATTGCGCCCGCCTTCAGCGGCGGGATAATCTCCTGCTCGGTGCGGTCGGCAAAATCGGTGGCGTGCAGCAGGCTGAAGGTCGTGGGAGTCAGCAGTTGCTTTTTCTTGCCCTGCTTGGTGGTGCGCTGCACCAGCGGCGATGAGTTCCACTCACTGAAGAAGACTGGATAGCCCTCGCTCACCAGCCATTGGCGCAAGAGCGCGATTTGCGTCGTCTTGCCAGAGCCGTCTACCCCCTCCACGACAAACAGCCGCCCTGGGAAATGATGTTCGCCGTAGCGTTCCACAACTGGCCTTCTTTCCAAAAGAGAGGGTGAGCATGTTATCAAGAATGTTATTAGGAAATACGCTCCAGGTTATAGATTGGCAGCGTAGCCTTCACGCCGCGTTCCAGGCGCACAAAGACGGCGGGCGCGTGAATGCCGGATGGCAAACACTGCGGGCGCTGAAATGTCTGGATGACCTGGCCGATTTCGCCCACATATTCGCCATTGCTGACACGCACAATCGCCCCGTTGATGATGCGCGGGTCGGCCTTCACGGCGGGCGGCTGAGCCTCCGGTGGCAGCGAAATCAAGAGTTCGGGGCGACGGTTGCGGCGCGGATTGGTGTCCCCGCTCAGCAGCGCGTAATCGCCGCCATGCTGGCGCAGCAGCGCCAGCGTCGAGCTTGCCATGGGGTGATCGCCCAGCCCTTCGGTAAAGAGGAGCGTCGGCAGCGGGCGCGGATTTTCAGGCACCGGCAGGCCATCCAGCAGCGCCGTCAGGTCCAGGCCCAGCGCGACCTCTAGCTCTTCAACCGCCATGCTGCTTGCTATCAGCCCCACGACCTCGCTCCGGCTGGCATGCTCCAACAGGGCACGGGTCAAGACGCCAGGCACGACCAGAATCACCCCGCGCGCCAGGGGAATCATATCCGGTGGCACCTTGAGCGCTTCTTTGGAGAGGATATTCAACTCGCCGACCACCTGTTCTCCAACGCCAATCAATCCCTGCACCACGGCCACGAAGCCTTCGATGAGCACCCCGCGCGGCGTAGCTTCTATCACGTGCCCGCGCAACCCGGCCCGCAAGGTCTGCGCGCCAAACCTGGCCGGCGCAAAGGGCGCGCTGCCCGCTGTGCCCAGCGGATTGATGTGGGCAATTGGCTCGTCGGGCTGCACCTGCTGCCCAGGCTGCACCAGCGCCGCGCCAGGGCGATCCATCCGCCGCTCGCGCCGCACGGTAATGCCAGGAATAACGGGCCATCCAAGAGGGTAATTCATGCTATCCTCCGCCAGGGCCATATGGTCGTTTGAAGATCAGCCTCCGATTGTCTGCCGCCATTGGGCCAGTTTGGCCCGGCGATAGGCTGAATCAGAAGGCAGTGAGAGAGGCCGCCCGCGCGCATCGATAATCAAGCCGATGATGCCACCCTCGATGGCTTCACCGGCACGCGCCTGCTCGCCTGGTCCCAGGCCGACATCGATGGTGCGCGCCGGAAAGAGGGTGAGCATCGCCTGCTCATTTGCTGCCAGGGGAATGACCTCAATGGAGCCATAGGACACTTCCATCGTCTTCTTGCGACCATCCATATAATCCACTTGCAATTTCAGGGCCGGTTCGCCATCCTCAGCCTTGCCAAACGGCGAGACCACGGTGCCCAATCGCTGCAAGACCGCATCGTTTTCGGTGGCCTGAACGGCGGCCACCGGGTCCACGGTTGCCACCACGCCAAGCTGAGGGGCCAGGGCGACGGTATCCAGCACCAGCGAAGAGACGCTGCGCGGCTGGATGGTATCGAGCATCATCAGCGCGGCCTGCCCATAGCGCGGCGCGTGCGCCAGCACGCCACCAGCCCCCAGAATCAAATCAAGATGCGGCAGTGTGCCCAGTTCCGCGCCCGGCTGTTGCAGAGCCAGGAAGATCGCCTCGCGGGCCAGCGCGTGCTCCAGTTCCAGTTCGCGCTCGGTGTAGGGGAGCAGGCGCGGCTGAATCATCTTATCAAGCACATACTGGCGCAGTTCGGACTCGCTGATGTCAAACGTCAGCCAGCGCGCGATGCGCTTATGGCCCGCCGAGCGCAAAATCTCGCCCAGCCCCGAAGCCGCGCCCGCGCTGGCATGCACCGATGGCAGAAACTCGCCGTGCTCGCCAGCAACCATCACCGAGGTCGCGCTGGCCCCCACATCGATGCCCACCACGTTCATGCCATAGTGCTGTGCCAGAAAGCGAATCAGGCTGCTGAAGGAGGTCGCCGTTGCCATCGGCGGGGCCGACATCCAGCCATTGAGGCGATGATAGCCGGGGATGGCGCTGAGAATCTGGCGCTCGTGCAGCGAACTGACCGCCACGCTTAAGGGGCGCAGGTTGTGGGGCGCAAAGGGTTCGGACTGGCGCACATCGGCCTGCGGCCCAAGTTCCCGGCGCAGGCGCTCGTAGTGGCGGGGATGGCCGGTATAAATGACCGGCATGCGTTCCATGGGGTGCAGCGTGGGAATCTTGGCGGTGGCCTGGGTGAAGGTCGCGCCGGGGATATTGGGGTGCTCGTTCTGCTCGCTGAGCACTTCTTTCAGCGCCAGCGCCAGCGCGTGGGTGATGGCGGGCGAGATGCCCTGCTCGCGCGCAGCCCCTGACTCGGCCAGCAGAATGGCGCGTGGATTCAGGCGACGAAGCTGCTCCATCTGCAAGAGCCAGTGCAAATCAGGGCCGCCATTGGGGCCAGCGGCGGCGCGCTCTGCCGCTGGCAGTTTGACAAGTTGGATATCCGCGTAGACTCCGGCAACCGCCTGCTGCGCGGTTTCGGCCAGCGCCTGCTCATCCTTGTTGGGGCCACGGTCGCCACCCGGCGACGTGCCGACCATTGCCACCGTCAGCGGGCCGCCCGCGCTGAGCGCCACCACAAAGGAGTCGATGCCATCGCCATCGCTTTGCTCGGGGGTGATGATCTGGCCGCGATTGACCATCTTCCGGCCAGTGATACGCTCCAGTTCATAGATCGCTTGCAGCAGCCCAACGGTAATATCGCGGTAGGGCGGGAAAGCCGTCGTCGGCATTTCTGCTCGCGCCAGCAAGCGATATTGCCCTTCGACGACCCCCAGCAGCGCCACCTTGGTAAAGATGGAGCCGCAGTCAGCCGCCAGAATGGAGCGCGACACCGCCCCAGGGACGCCAAGCGCAGCGCCAAGCCCCGATTGGCTGCCTGGCGCTGTATGTCTGGGCAGAGCCTGTTCCGATGATTGGATACTCATGAACGCAACATCCATTGACCTTTTAGGCATTCGCAGGCATGCTTTTCAGCAGCCCGGCCCGTTTGGGATGGAAACAACGATGGAAACCTCTACCTACCAAAGCCCAGCACGCGCTTGAGCTTGGCAAACATGCCGCTTGGTGGGCCAGCCTCGTCGTCGCCCGCAAAGCCCGAGTTATAGTCCGGGCCACCTTCCCAGCCGCCATACTGCTGCTGATAGCCGCGTCCTGGCGGCGCGCCTCGGCCCTGCTGTGGGCCAGGCGGATATTCCCCAAAGCCGCGCTGCCCATAGGGGTCTGGCCCCTGGCCGCCAGGCATACCATATCCCTGGTCGGCAGATGGCCTGCCCGCCTGGCGGCGGCTCAGTGGTCCATTGCCTTCTTCTGGCTCCTCGGGCTGGAATGTCTGGCGGGGTCGCTGACCTTCGGAGAGCGGGCCGAGCGGGCGATAGCCGGGGCGCTGACGCTCTGGCGGCTCTTCGGGCATGCCGCGCCCGCCAAAGCTCCCCGACCATTCTCCAGAAGCGCCCAGGGCATCCTGGTCGAACTCGCTGTGCGGCGCTCCCTGCGGCTGATTCCAGCCGCTCGGCCCGGCATCTTCCCATCCCTGCGTCTGTTGAGCTTGCGCGCTCAACTGGCCGAAGGGATTGCCGCGATCTGGCGCGGGAGTGCGCCCGCCCATCGAAGGAGGGTTGCGCTGATCTTCGCCAGCGGTTGGGCCAAGCACGGAAGAGAACACACTGGCAGCGGCCTGGCTGGGAGCGCGATCAGGCTCGGTAGACAGTCGCGGGCGGCGCGGCACGCGCGCCTGTGGCGTATCTTCACCGCTAGCGCCTTCCATGGGCGGCGCGCCAGGGCGCTGCACGCCATCCTGACTCTGCATCCACTCGGGAAGGTCGCCGGGATTGATGAGCGATGCCGCTGAGAAGCCCCCCTGGTCACCTGAGCCAGACTGGCCCCAATCAGCGCCAGAGTCGCTTCTATCAAGCGCGCCGCTCTGCGTAAGAGGGCCGCTTGGCGTCAGCGCTCCGCTCTGCGCGGGGCGCAGCCATTCCGGCAGCGCTTCGGGGTCAACCAGGCTGGCGGCAGAAAAGCCACCGGTCTGATCGGAAGACCCGGTTGGGCCGGTGCCCCTGGACGACGGGAAGGCAGGTGAAGCAATAGACCCGGAAGCTCCCGGGCTGCTTTCTGCGCCGCGCAGCCAGACGGGCAGTGCCCCGGTATCGACCAGTTCAGAACCCGCGATGGTGCCCGCGCCTGACGCTGGCGTGTTCGAGCCGCCCGGAGCAGATGTGTGTCCGGCATCAGACCCGGCATTTTTGAGCCAGGTGGGCAAGGCTTTGGTATCCACCAGTTCTGCCGCTGAAAACGCGCCGGTTTGCTCTTTGGAAAACCCGACCGGCATGGGCGTCATCTTTGAACTGGGCGGACGGACGGCATCGTACACTCCCGATGCCGACGATACCCCGGATGGTGGGGTGGTCCCAGGTTCCTGGCCCTTCAGCCAGGCAGGCAGGGCAGCGGTATCCACCAGTTCGGTGGCAGACATCATCCCTGACGCGCTGCCAAAGGAGCCAGACTGCTCAGGCGCGCCAGAGGGCACCTCTGGGGCTGGCTCTTTCTGCGGCCCCTGCGCCTTCAGCCAGGCCGGAAGCGCCTGGGTATCCACCAGTTCAGCAGCGGAAATAATTCCCGAGGCGCTGGCAGACTGCGCTTGACTGGCAAAGGATTCCGAGGGCAGCGCGGGTTCCTGGTCTTTTATCCAGGCAGGCAAGGCGTGCGTATCCACCAGTTCAGCAGCGGAAATAATCCCCGACGCGCTGCCCGATGGGGCAGGCTGGTCGGCTGATCTGGCGGGCGCTTCTGAGCCAGCCTGCGGCTCCTGCGCTTGCATCCAGGCGGGCAAGGCGTGGGTATCTACCAGTTCGGCAGCGGAAAAGAAGTCTGGCGCGCCGCTCAGAGCGGCCTCAGCGGCAAAGCCGGAGCCAGACGTACCTTTGGGCAGGCTCTCATCGCCCAGGTTGCGCATCCACTCGGGCAGGTCGTCTGCCTCTACCAGCGAATTGCCTGAAATCGACCCGGCAGGTGTGTCACTGGCCGAGGCAAGCGCCGGGCGCTGCTCCTCCGGCTGATCGGCTGGCGGAGTAAAGGCAAGAATATCGCTGATGTTGGCAAGCGGCGATGTCTGCTCGGCTTCCTTGAGCCAGGTTGGCACTGAACGGCGATCTAGCAAATCTGCGCCGGAAATCTGTTTCGGGCCAGCGCTGGGGGGCGGCGCATCTTCATACAGCGGCGGCACGTGCGCCTCAGAGTAGACCTGCTGAAGCCACTCTGGCACGGCGTCATCATCGGCGGCGCTGGCATCCCCCGCAGACGTTGATTTCCTCGTGTCGTGGTTCCTGCTCAGGCCACCCACCGATTCTGAAACCATCATCGGCAGCGGCAATGGCTCGGTTTCTCTGCTGCTGCGCAGCCAATCGGGAAGCGCTTTCTCATCCACCAGATCGGCGGCATCAAACGGCGAGGATGCCGCAGACGGCTGCGCCGACACAGCCGGGAAGTTGCCTGTATCTGCCTGGGCGGCGGCCCTGAGCTTTTCATCGCTCGCCAGCACCGCCTCGAAAGGGCGCGCGCTGGGGGATGGTTTTGCCCCCGCAGGTCGGGCGGGCGCGCTCTCGCTCTGATCCATCTCGCGCATCCACTGCGGCATGGCGTTTTTGTCGACCAGGGAATTGGCAGACAATCCCCCCGCAGACGACGGATAGGGATGAGAAGAGGACGAGCCAAACCCCTGGCCTCTGCCCGCGCTTGCGAAGGGGTCTGGAGCCTCGGGGCGATTCCTCGGCGACTGCCCAAATGGCGATTGACTAAACGGCGACTGGCTGGCTGGCTGGCTGAATGGTGAGCCAGCAGCAAACGGGTCCGGGTTCGCCGCAGGGGGACGGCCCCGCGCGCTGGCAGGTGGAGCGCCAGGTAGATCGAACCCCTCCAGAGGAGGCAAAGGAGCGCCGATATTACTGATGCTGAAGGGGTCAGCGCCCGGTGGCCTATCGCTGCGCCCAGGGCCACTGCGATCAGGCGCTGGTGGCCGATAAGAGGACGCGGGCGGCCTGCCCCCGGAACGCAGCGGCCCACTGGTCAAGCTGCTGAGGTCGGGCGGCGCGCCGGGGTCCATGGCGCGCAGCCAATCTGGCAAATGCGCGTCGCGGGACGGGTCGCGGCGATCAAGCGGATTGGAGCGAGGCCCGGCCAGCGGACCGGAACGCCTCAGTGGGGCATCGCCCTCGCCTGGAGGCGGCGCGGGCCGTGGATGGGGCGCATTGGGAGCCAGCCAATCTGGCAGATTCTTCTGATCGATCAGTGAAGAGGCGTTGAACAGGTCATCTGTCGAGCGCCTGCCGCTGGCGTAATAGGGAGAAGAAGGAGGTATCGGCTGCCGGGGCGGCGCGCTCTGGCGCGGCGCGGTGGGTGGCGTTGCAAACGGCGATGCGCCCGCGCCTGGCGTTGAGCCTCTTTGCGGGGCACCTGGTCCGGCTGGCGCGCGGCGGCTGCTTTCCCCTGGACGGGGCAGTGGCCCGGCGGTTGCCGGATTCAACCAGTCAGGAAGCTGGGCAGGGTCGATCAAAGACGTTGCCCGCCAATTGGTGGGCGGGGTAGATGGCCCGGGGCCGCCTTGTCCTGGCGGCGGCGCGTTGGGATTGGCAGGGCCGGGCGTTGGAAGGGATGGAAACCCGGCAAGTGGCCCGGAATTGGGCAAGAGAGAAGTGCCCCACTTCTCCTGGGCACGTTGGCGCGCTCCCATTGACCCTGCGGCGCTGCTGCCATAGCCAGTGTTCATCACTGGAGTGCCACAGTGGTGGCAAATAGTTGCATTTGCCGACAGCACACCACCACAACGATTACAAGTGGTCACGAGCGCTCCTCACTTTCGCTCTCTCTCAGAGAGCCGGATGAAACATCCCATCCCTTCCCATCTGCGTTCTTTGATATGCACTATAGCCAAGTTTATCATCCTTTCTGCGGCTTGGCAACACAGACATAGGACGAAAGGACTATCTTGCTTCGATTTCTTGACCCTGCTCAAAACGCGATGCTATCATCACCGTCGTAAGGACTCAACTGAAGAGTATCGCCAGGGTTGTAATACCCGTTGTTGTAGCAGAGCACGGACCAATTTTGAGATGTTGTGGCTGAGTAGCCACAGCAGCAGCGCATGGGGCACGAAGCGCCTGAGTGATGACGATTTCTCTGCACGGAAGGTAGCACAAGGTTAGCAGGAGGGAAAGAATGCGTATTCAATGTCCTGAGTGCGGTATACTGCGTCCAGCCAGCGCTGACCCGTGCCCTTCTTGTGGAGCAGACGCCCCAGCCTCCTCTGGCGGCACACGCGCAGGGAATGGCACGTCGCTGCGCCAATGGAAAGAGCGCTATCAAACGGGGCAATTGCCCGGCATTTCGCCTGGAATGACGGGCAACCTCGATCCCCGCCAGCCGACGCGCCGGACCAGTGGCCCGCTGCCATCAGGGCAATCAAACCCCGACTGGGGCAGCGAATCGCCCTCCAGTTCCATTTCTTCGCGCTCCAGCCTGGGCATCAGCCGACGCGGTTCTGGCTCCTTGACACCACCTCCGGCTTCGCGCCAATCTAGCAATCTTTCGTCGTCGCTGTGGCAGCGGGCCACCGACCCAACGCCGCCACCACCGAGCCGCACCAGCGGCACGTTGAATAATCCAGCCCGCACCAGCGGCGGCGAAGCGGGCAATGGCTCGGCATCGTGGAAGTGGCGCAAGCAGGGCACCAGCGGCAGCGGCTTTTCGCAGCAGATGGATGACGGCGGCTACGACGAGCAGGACGGCTATCAGGACGATGAGCAGGAAGAGATGCCACCCCAGGCATCAGGGCGCTTCCGCTCTGGCTCGATGCTGCCCGTGCCCTATCAGAATGGCCGACGGGGCTATCAGTCTGGCGACTACGGCGAGATGGACGAGGAGGGAGGCTCCGCAAACCTTCCGGCGACGATGGGCGCGCAAAACAGCATGGCGTTCCCGATGATGGACGATTCGATGCTTCAGCGGCTCGCTCCTGGCCGCAAGCCGCCCGCATTCATTCCGGCCACACGCCCGCGCCGCCCCTATCGGCTGAGCCGCTATCGGGTGCTCAGCGGAACGATCAGCCTGGCGCTGGTTTTGATGACTGTCTTCGGTGGGTTAGCCTTTCTAGCCGTCCACAGCGGCCTGGCCGGAAAGCTCTTTGGCACCACGCAGTTAGCCGCGCGCACCTCGCCCTTCGACAGCGGGCCGGTGCCCACGCTTTCCGGCACGCCGCACGCCACGCCTTCCGGCAACGCAGCCTCTCAGGTCATTATCAACGTGACGACGGCGCTGCACTACAGCAGCACCTTTGACCCCATCGGCGTCACCACCACCTTCCAGACCGGGCAGAACGTCAATGTGCTCTGGAAAGTGAAGAGTGCACAGGCCAAGGATATCGTTTCGGTCATCTGGTATGAAAGCGGCAACGCGCTGACCACGCCAGGTACGCCCAATACCTCGAAGACCTTCGACAAAGCCGGGCCATATAACGGCCTATTTGCCCTTTGTTATCCGCTAGGTGGGCTAGGCAAGGCCGAACTCTACTGGAACGGCCAGCTTGCCCAGACGATTCAATTTGTCGTCAAAGGCAATCCTGCCGCCTGCGCCAATAGCTGAGCGAGAGGACCAACATGAGTCATCCCGAATTTTGGGAAAGCTGGTGAGTGGACCAGTCGCTTTCGTAGCGCCGCCTTCCAGGCGGCCCAACGGTGGCCCATCGAGACGGCAGGCAAGGAGGAGCAGCGTTCGCGCAAG
>Ga0209060_10001763_pt1 | contig 22241 bp, 15 predicted proteins | sample Coa_R1_8_FD_187155 | JGI IMG/M metagenome (GOLD analysis project Ga0209060, IMG submission 187155) | Surface soil microbial communities from Centralia Pennsylvania, which are recovering from an underground coalmine fire - Coalmine... | ecosystem: Environmental > Terrestrial > Soil >...
ACATCCTTATTCTTATCTCCGTCCTCTTCATTCCGGCTGGTGTGGATCGAACAGCCCAGGAGCGTAGCCGTCAGAAATGCCGTAGCGATTGCCAGCAAGTACTTTGGTCTCTTTGCCATGTTTCATCCTCCTTCAATATGCGTGCTGCCCGGAAGGCCGGCGATCTTTTCTCTAGATTACGTCTTTTGAGCCGTGGGTACGAACATAAACCAGCGAGAACTGCGTTCCCTTTCCGTGTGGCTTTACCGACACAATGTGCTGATTGTGGTTGGAGCCTACCTTCAATTCGGTATAGCTGGTTGTGGAACCATGTTCGTCGCAGGTTACCGGCGAGTCGTCATGGTATTTCTCAACCTCGAAATCGTTCTTTTCGGTTTCGCATTGGATGACCTTGCCATATTGGCCGAGCGGCTTGCGATAGAAATCCAGAACCTTTTTCGGAGAATCGTCGGTCTCAAACTGCAGGGCCACAACCTTTAATCCAAATGCCGAGCTGGAAATATTGACGGTCGCGCTGCCGTCTTCGTCGCCGGAATTCTTTGTCCGCGCTCCCGGATAGGCAGGCAGGCCCGCATCCTTGGGGTCGTAGTTATTCGTCTTCACGCTGAGCGAACCAAACGGCGTGCGAATGTCCACATCTTCCTTTTTGTTTCCGTCGCTGGTCTTTTCACTCGTCCGTACCGTGCAGCCCAGCAGGAAGAGCCCAAAAAGCGCAAATGTTGCGCAAGGCCAAAAGAGTCTACCTGGGTTCATACGCCTCGACTTGCTCCTTGTTATTGTTAGGTTATTTTTGAATGCCGGTTCCCCGATTGGCAAAGCCGGGTATGGTGACTGGCAGGCGGCCCCGAAAGGAACTCTCGCCGAATAGGGCGCGGGCGGCTGCCGTCTCTGCGGCTGGCACGTTGGAATAAGCGCACACGTAGTTTGCAATCTGCGGAAAATCGGCGGCAATGTAAGGCGAACCAAACGCCACTACCACGGTCTTCTCCTGTCCTCTTTCAAGGACGGATCGCAGCAACTGCGCCGGCGTCTGCGCCAACGCAACGCTGTTCACAGGAGTTGCCCCCTCATTCCTGACCGCCTTCCCTGCGGTTGGCACCATATAGATGGCCACTACGACCTTGGCAGCTCCCTCGACCGCGCTTTGAACGTCCGCCGCCATGTTGCCCGCGATCCGGGGATCGATATAGATCACCCTGGCTCCCGGCGCCCGTGTGCGTAGCTCCCGTTCAAATTGGCGGCCGCTCTCGCTTCGTAGATCGTCCGTCAGAATCAGGCAGACCAGATCGCTTGTCTGGTGTCCTGTACCTGAATACGCGGCAGGGGTGGGAAAAGTTCGCAAATTTTTCAGGGGGAGCACTCGATTATTTTCGCGAACCAGCGTGATGGAGGCGCCCGCCAACTCCTGCGCCAGGGTTAGGCTCTCGGGTCGGGCGACAACCGAGGCCATGGCATTCACGTCCACAAGGCGCGCCCGGTGCAGTCCGGCGCTTGCCTTCGCTCGCAAAACCTTGAGAACGGCTTCGTCGATCCGGGATTCCGCAATCTCACCTGCCTGAACCGCTTTCAGTAGTCCACGGTAAGCTCCCTCCAGATCGGAGGGCAGAAGTAGCATGTCGTTTCCCGCCTTCACCGCATCTACGGCCGCCCGCCCGGAAGCAGCCGAACCTCCCTGTGAATAAAGACGCGTAAGCGCTCCCATCTCCATGGCATCGGTTACCACCAGCCCTTTAAATCCAAGCTCGTGTTTCAGCAATCCATTCACAATAATGGGCGATGTGGTGGCCACCCGGTTGAGGTCGGGATCAAGCGCCGGAGCCGTAACGTGTGCCACCATGATCGAATCGACCCCTGCGGCGATCGCCTGCCGGAACGGGACGAGATCGATCTTTTCAATCTCCTCCCGGTTGCGCGATACCGTCGCCACTCCCAGGTGAGAATCGGTGCCCGTATCCCCGTGGCCGGGAAAATGCTTCACTGTGGTCAGCAGGCCTTCCTGCCGCGCTCCCCGTATATAAGCGCTTACCAGCGACGCCACTTGATCTGGATCTTCTCCGAAGGCCCGCGTATTGATGATTGGATTATCGGGATTGGAATTGACATCGGCTACCGGAAAGAAGTTCCACTCCACACCTACCGCGCGCGATTCCCGGGCGGTGATCTTTCCAAATTGCTCGGCAAATTCGGGCTTGCCCGCGGCGCCAAAAGCCATGGCGTGCGGAAAGACTGTTGCGCCGGTCAAACGCATGGAGGGCCCGCGTTCAAAATCTGCCGCCACCATCAATGGCAGCTTGGCTTCTCGCTGAAGCTGGTTGATGAGCATCGCCGCTTCGTACGGTCCTGTCTTGTAGAGAAAGGGGCCATCGGCGGGAACTGTGAGAAGGATCGAGCCCAGGTGATAACGCGTGAGCTGTTCGCGTAACTTCAGATACTCCGGGCTTTGCAGATCCACGAAGCCGCCCATCACGCGAATCATGAACATCTGTCCGATTTTTTCTTCCAGTGATAGCTTCTTCAGCGTTTTCTGGGCCCATCGCTCGCCCTCACGATCCAGGTGAATGGGCCCGGGCCGTTGATATTCGCTGGTCGTGCCTCTTACGCTCAATGCCAGCAGCAACACGCAAGCTGCCATGGATCCCACAATGTGTCCTATGCCCAGTGCTTTGCGGAGCCGAGCCGTAAAGCCCGTAAATTGATGAACAAATGGAAGCCCGCCGCGCCCCCTGCGGCCAATCTTTTCTGTAAGCATGGGGTGAACTATAGCACCCATATGCCTTGCCTCGAATTGGCGCCTAGGTCTCCACCCGTAGGGTTGCCTCAGGGTTTTGCATGATGGGACATGTACGAAAGGAATTTGGTTCGGCCAGGGGTTTTTCTTGGTAATATCCCCGCATCGGGCTAGCTATTTTTTAGGTCGGCTTTGCGAGGTTTGTTATGGGCAGATTCGTTACCGCATCGGTTCTCTGCTTCTCGCTGCTCTGCTGCGGCCTTTCATCAGCGAAAGATCATGCTCGCTGGTTAGACAGCAGCAAGCATCATGTTCGCGACCGCGACTACAACCGGGACAACCGTCCCCGGCACTACAAGCACAAGAAACATCATCATGGAAGCATTTCCTGATCGCGGGGATCGCCATCAGCGTTAGCGCGCCCGCTCAGTAGGCGCTTCGCTCTAGTGCCGTTTGCGTTCTAAACTCTAAGTGCTTTATTCAACGGGCTCCCAATATCGTTCGCCCGCACAGGCGCGGCAGATCGTCTTGCCCTCGCGAATAACCTCCCGGCGAAAGTTGATGCCTTCGCCGCACTCCGCACAAGTAATGCGCTCGCCCTTGTAACCCGGAAACTCCTCCGGAGGAAGCGATACCTTGACCCACTGTGTCTGGAAGAGTTGCTCATCGTCCATCTCGCGGTAGGCTCGCATCTGCTGCTGGTTCTTGTTCTGCAATTCGGGGTACATGCTCTTTGCCAGGGCCTTTGAGGATTCGCGCGCAACCACGCGAATTGCCCTGCCTGTTTCCAGGTCGGTAAAGGTCGCGGCCATCTTGCCCCAGTCCCGAAATTTCAATGCGCGCTTTCCCAGGCGGCAGCCGGTCACAACCATGATTGCATCGGTGGCGCACCGGTCGATCTCCACGAATGTAACAACCCTCTTGCGGTCCTTCCCTGCGGGATCGTCGATGCCGAGTTTCTTCATGCCCAGCATCGCCAAACGTACTCCCAGGATCTGCCCCGCGCACAAATGCCCATGGGCGACTTCAGCATCGGCAAGGTATTCCTGCAAATCTTTCATAAATCGGTTTCAGCCTCGGAGTTCTCTGTTGAATAAACTTTTAAAGGGTCGCTTAACCCTACGGAAGCGTCTGCACCAGCCTTGAGGCAAGCCTAACCTTCAAAGGATGACCAATGCAAATGAGCGTAATCCCATTCGATGCAAAAAGGTGAGCGCGGTTAAAATAATGCCGTTGAGCCGTCAATTGCTTTATTTTAAGAAGCGGCCTTAGTCCTGCAACAGCCGAACTGTTGCAATTCAACCTTAAGATTGGTTTCCCCCGAAATGCGAAAGCTCACAGATGCAACCCCCAGTAGCAACCTCCCCTCTCATCTTGGGATGGGGACCGTCTCACAAAGAGTGCTGGAAGATTACACTCGGCTTCGTTCGCGTGTTCCGACAATTCTCGTGGTTGATGACAAGCAGGAAACGCTCACGCTGCTGCGCGAGCTGCTCTCGTCGCGCGGCTATGATGTGATTACCGCCAACGAAGCGGATGAGGCCGTCGATCTGATTCATTCTGACCGGCCGGATCTCATCCTGCTTGACGTGGTAATGCCCGGCAAATCCGGGTACGAACTTTGCCGCGAGCTCAAAGACGATCCGACTACCCGATTGACCCCCATCGTGATGATTACCGGCCTGAGCGACCGCGACGATCGCGTGCGCGGCATCGAAGCCGGGGCCGACGATTTTCTGAGCAAGCCCGTCTATCCCGAAGAGCTGTTCGCCCGCGTAAAGTCTCTTTTGAAGCTGAAGGAATTTACAAACGAATTGGAGAATGCGGAGTCGGTACTCGTGGCGCTCGCCTTGGGAATTGAAGCTCGCGACCCCTATACCGGAAATCATTGCGAGCGTCTCGCGCGCAGCGCCGTTGATCTTGGCCTCCACGTCGGTTTGGATAGCGACAGCCTCGTCGCTCTGAAGCGTGGCGGATATGTCCACGATCTGGGGAAGGTCTCCATCCCCGACGTGATTTTGAAGAAGGGCTCAAGCCTCACCCCGGAAGAATGGGGCATCATGAAGCAGCACCCTCAGATCGGCGAGGCCATCTGCCGCCCGTTAAAAACGTTTCGCAACGTCTTGCCGATTATCCGGAATCACCATGAGCACTGGAACGGAACGGGCTACCCCGATGGGTTGGCGGGCACCGATATCCCGCTCTTGGCCCGCGTTCTGCAGGTCGTGGATGTGTATGACGCCATCCGCACCGAGCGCCCTTACAAACCGGCGCTCAGTCACGAAGAAGCGGAACGGACCATGCGGCGCGACTCTGGCAGAGGGCTTTGGGACCCCAATCTGGTTACGGAGTTTTTCGATATGTTGAAGAAGCAGGAGCAAGCTGCCTGAAAAGCGTTGGCCAGATAAGGGAATACTCTGCTATAGTGCCGGTTCTGCCTTTGGAACAGCCACAATACAGCATCATTGTTCCCGCTTATAACGAAAAAGAGCGCATCGGCCCATCTCTGCGGCGGATGGTGGACTATTTGCACGAACAGTCTTGGAGCGCCGAAATCATCGTGGTGAACGATGGCTCCCGCGACAACACCTCCGAGATCGTCTCTGGCTTTGCCATCGAGAACCCTGAAATCCGCCTGGTACAGAATCCCGGCAACCGAGGCAAAGGATTTGCCGTTCGGAATGGCATGTTGCAGGCTCGGGGAAACATTCTTCTTTTTACCGATGCTGATCTCTCCTCGCCCATTTCCGAGGCCCCGAAACTCTTTGCCGCTCTCCAACAAGGGGCAGACGTAGTGGTTGGTTCCCGCTGGATGGATCCTTCCATGCAGACTCAGCGCCAGTCGCTCCGGCGGCAGCTTTTCTCCCGCGCCTTCAACCTTTTTTTGAAAATCGTTTTAGGGCTGAATTTTCACGACACCCAATGCGGCTTCAAGGTCTTTACCCGCAGGTCGGCCGAAGCCATCTTCCCTCTGCAGAAGGTCGAGCGCTTTGGATTCGATCCCGAGATCCTGTTTCTGGCCAGGACGATGGGTTTCAAAACTCTGGAAGTGCCTGTCGTGTGGGCGAACGACGACCGTTCCACCGTCAATCCCCTGCGCGATGGCTTCCGCATGGGCGTCGACGCGCTAAAGGTTCGCTGGAACTCGATGAAGGGACGGTATGTTCGTTCCGCATCGTCGGCATCAGGTCGCTAAAGCCTCTTCAGCGCCGGCATTGAGAGTCTGCATCCCGCAAAGTTAGATTGAAACGAGAGCCGCCACTGATTGAGATTCATTGGCACGAAAATCTACCTTTCACGAGGAGGTGGGTGCCCCATCCCTTGAGGAGAGCGCGCTCTTGTCTTTGCGCTCGAAGCAAAGGGTGGGTTTTCGATCTCTCCATGGATTTTCCGTCGAAAGAAAAGCGCACGACAAAGATGGAGAACAGGCTACGTTAAAGCCCGCAAAAAATTCATGCCCCGGAGCTTATGTGAGAATCTTCGTTCTCACATAAGCTCCAAGGCATATGTCTAAGAAGCTAGATGAAAATGAAAGAACTCTTACGACGCGACGGCCCGCAACATCTTTTTGGATTTCGGAACCACCGTCACGCCGCGCTGCCGGTCGGAGCTTAGAGTCATCTGTATGGAACACGGCCCGCAGAGCCAGAAATGCTCCACGCGGCCTATGCCTTTGGGTTTGAACAGAGTCGGGCCTTTCGCTTCGTCCGTTGCTGTTGGAGCGGGGTACTCGATCATGAAGACTTTGCCTTCACGTAAGTAAATGAAGGGAGTTGAGCAAGATGGATTGGCGCATTTCGTCAGCATTCGCTACTCCTTGAAAACTTACGACTGGGATTTACCACCAGATTCCGGGCGATGGGCGCACTTGATACTTGTTCTCTAGATAGATGCAGTTTTGCGAGATTGGATCTTTAATAGGAGGTAAAAATCTCCCTTGTTAGGGAAAAATTTTCGAGCCCTGCCTTCTTTTTATCGGCCTCTAGTAAATTTGCCTTAGGGTAAAAAATGGATAGCAATTGCAAGAGTGTCCTTTCCTACAAGCCAACCCTTGTCCAATCGTTCCAAGCTATGTCATTCTGCAAACCGCCTTGGATTTATTGTGAATTTCTTAAGAAATAGAGCGCAATGCTTGCTTGCCGCCTGCCTCGTCTTGATGGCTCCCTCAGGCAGGGGTGCATCGGCTACTTCGCTGCAAGCTTTGGTCGATCAAACCATGCGTGGGCAAGCGGGCGCTCTTGTCGCATTAGAAGTTTCTACCGGAAGAATCCTGGCGCAATCGCATTTGAAATTAGCCGCGCAAAGGCTGGAGCAGCCAGGATCGGTCGTAAAGCCGTTTCTGCTCCAAGCCATGCTCGCCTCCGGGCGGATTAGCGCCAATCAAAAGCTGATCTGCCGCCGGCCTTTATATATTTCAGGGAAACGCATGGACTGCTCCCATCCTGAGTCCATTACGGCGCTGGATGCCGTGGATGCGCTCGCCTATTCGTGCAACTCCTATTTCGCCGCGCTGGGTTCTCATGCCACCGGCGCGGAACTGCGCGATGCCTTCCAGCGCGCCGGTCTCTTTTCCGCGACCGGCCTGGCCCCGGACGAAGCGGTCGGACGGATTTGGACTGCCAACGACGAATCCAAACTTGAGCTGCAGGCGCTGGGACATTGGGGCATTGAAGTGACTCCGCTCGAACTGCTCGCCGCCTATCGCTCCCTGGCGCTGCAAAAGCTTCGCCACCAAGAATCCGATAAAGGAAATGGGAAGCCATCGGCCACAGTCTCTGAAGCAGTGGCATCCGAGAGGCCGGTATTCGAAGGACTGGAGCGCTCCGTGCAATATGGAATGGCGCATCTTGCGCAGCCCGTGGGAATCACAGCAGCGGGCAAGACCGGCACGGCCAGCGGCCCCAACACCCATCGCACTCATGGCTTCTTTGCTGGATATGCTCCCGCCGCCAAGCCCGAAATCGTATTGGTGGTCTATCTGGAATCCGGACGAGGCGCCGATGCCGCCGCGCTCGCTGCTCCGATCTTCACCGCCTACGGCAAAGAGTCGCACGCGAATGTCGGCCACTAAATTATGCCGATGCCTAAAACAAAGTCATCGAACACACCGGAGAACGCCATAGGTGCGCCCGTCTCTGGCCGCCTCGCCAATGACCGTAAGGGCACCCGCCTCACCGTTATCAAAACCAAAACCGTTGTCAAAGCCGCTCTCAAAACGCTTTCGTCTAAGGTCCTCTGCGTAATGGGTGCTTGCCTGCTAGCAGGGCCGGCCGCTCAGGCGCAAGGCACGACTCTCAAAGTTCGTCTCTACACGCTGCATCAGGAACATCATCTCAAGCTGACTGCGATTTCCGAAACACTCACTTGGAAAACCTGCGCCAAGTGTGCCGCCCATTCAGCCAAAGAACTGCTCGTCGAGGCTGCTCCGCAAGGGCTCAAGATTGGCGATGCCGGACAGAATGAATTTCACCCGCGTCTGCTTGTCAGTGGAAGCTATCGCATCGATCCGGAGAGTGGGCTTAAGTCAATTCTTCAGGCTCCCATTCAAATCCAGGCAAGCAACGGTCTTTTAACCGTTGTGGCTGAAATGCCTTTAGAGGACTACGTGACCGCCGCTCTCATGGGAGAGAATGGCGCCTCGGCCAGCCTCGAGAGCCTCAAAGCAATGGCGGTTGCAATTCGCACCTATGCGGCTCGCTTCAGACCGCGCCATCAGACCCACCGGGCAGGCCCCGATAATGCAGGCCGCGATAATGAAGGCTTAGATAACGATAACGCCGGCTTCGATTTCTGTGACAACACGCACTGCCAAACTCTGAACCTCACCGGAACCAACGCGCCGGTCCGGGCCGCGGTTCAGGCCACAGCGGGACAGTTGCTCTGGTACAAATCCAATCCCATTGCCGCCTACTACCACCAGAATTGTGGAGGCAATCTGGCCGCTGCCCAGGAGGCATGGCCGGACCTTCATGAACCATACCTTCAGCAGCGCTCTGATCCTTATTGCCAGAGGCATCCGCTCTTATGGAAAGCTGTCTTCCCCCGCGATCGGTTGGTAGAAGCGCTTCGCAGTCAGCAACTCAGTATTCCTGCAAACTGGACGAGGTTGGAAGTGCTCTCTCGCAGCCCAAGTGGCCGTGTATTGAAACTGACTTTTGTCAGCTCGGCTGGGCCTGCACAATCGATCTCTGCCTCGTCGTTGCGTTTTGCCATTGGCCGCAGCCTCGGCTGGAACCATGTGCGTAGTGATCTCTATCAGGTTCAAACCACGGGCGATTCTGTAATTTTTGCGGGTAAGGGATCGGGCCACGGTGTCGGTCTTTGCCAGGAGGGTGCCGAAGAGATGGCGGCGCAAGGCCGTACCTACAAGGAGATTCTGGAGTTCTACTTCCCCGGTACCTCGTTGGGTACAACTGCTACTGGCCTCGCATGGCAAACTCGGGAGGGAACAAATTTTGAATTAATGGGTACCCAGCCTGCGGAAGACGCAGCCGTGCTCCAAGCCGCCGAAACACTGTTGCCATCGTTGGAAGCCGAGCTTGGATGGAAGCTTGAAGCGAAAACCCGCCTGAAGGTCTTTCCCACGCTCGATGCTTACCGCAACTCCACTGGGCAGCCGGGATGGATCGCCGCCTACACCAGGGGCAACGTCATAAGCCTGCAACCGCGTTCGGTTCTCGAAGAAAAATCCGCCTTGCAATCCACCCTGCGGCACGAGCTACTTCACCTGCTCGTGGAGTCTCGCGCACACTCTGGGACGCCGGTATGGTTCCGCGAAGGTTTGGTTCTGTATCTGGCCGACCCTCAAGGCAATTTTGAGCCGGTAATCATGGACGTTGCGCAGATTGAGGCTGGGCTCCAGCACTCCTCTCTTCAGCAACTCGAAGATCCTCAAAATAGAAGAAAGCTGGAGCGAGCCTACAGTGCGGCCAGGACGAAAGTCGTCCAATTGGTGCGGCAAAACGGTCGAGCCACCGTCTTGCAGTGGTTAAGCAGCGGTTTGCCCGGAAGTGGTTTCAGCTCGCCTTCTGGTTATACCCCAGGGCAATCGCATGAAAGAATGGTTGACCGTTTATGCCGTCTCGAAATTTATCCCACGGCTCGCTCTCCTTCGATCCTCAATAATCAGGCTGGCCATGAAGCTGGCGCAACTGTCGAAGAGTAGCCTGCAGAGTGCGCGTAAGAAACCACGAAAATCGCCCGCCGTCACCCACAACAGGCTGCGGTCAGCGGCTGCGGCGGTCATAACCTGCAACTCAAAAATCTAATTCTCACGGGGAGTTGGGTGCCCCATCCTTTGCGGAGAGCGCGCTGTTGGTTTTTGCGCTCGGAGCAAAGGGTGGGTTTTCGATCATCCGGAAGGTACATCGACCTGCTTGTCTGCAACTGTGGAAGAGTGGCCATTTATGGCCACGTAAAGCCGCGCAATAAATTTCATGCCTTGGAGCACATGTGAGAACTTTTGTTCTCATGTGCGCTCCAAGGCATCTCACTCGGCGTCTTCCACCCTGGCTTGCCTCTAACCTTCCCTCACATAAGGAGACTTATCCAAGGTTTTCATCTGCCCGCCTTCTGGCTCTAGCCAGCATTGATCCCAGCATGAGCCAGGTAAACAGCGCCAGTAAGTAAGCCAGTAGTAGCCGGAACGCCACGAAGATCCCTTCGCCGGTCGCGCTGGTTGTTTTGGCGTTAAGTCTCCAACCTGCGAGGGCCGCCGGCAGCACGACTCCTACAACGGAAGCCAGCGCAATCGCCGCCCATAGCCTTCGCTGCTTGAGCATCCGAAACCAAACCCGTATGGATAGGAATCCGCGAAATCCCCGGTCGCTGCACAGCAAGGCAAACGGCAGCAGCACTCCGGGCAGTACCACCCATCGCAGAATGAAAATTCCCAGGGAATAAAGGTCGCGCATGCGGTTCTCGCTGACGAGCTTCCGCAGCCATTCTGGGAACCCCGAACGCAAGTATCCCGTTGCCTGGTATTGATAGTCGCTCAGCCCATCGATCCTCTGCCACAGATGGAAGAAAATAAAGGCCCATAGAGCGAAAGCCAAAGCATGTTTGAGCGCCCTCATGAAAGGCGGCCTAAAACCTGCTTGAGTCGAACCATTAGGAGCCCCAGGTTCATCCCGAGAATCGAATAGATAATTCAGCGTTCCGCCATGCAGCACCGCAATCGAAACCACGATCACAATGGCCAGCACGGCTGCAAACAACAGTTGCCACCAGTGTGCGTCTCCAAGGTTGAGCCACCACGCAATCGCCAGCATGATGACCGCGTTGCCAAAGAACTGGATGAGCCACAGCCGCAAGCCACCCAGACGCGAAGCGAACTTCTTGTTTGAGAGTGTGCTTGTCATTGCTTCACCTCCAGGGTCGTTGCGTCGGTCGTGGAAAGAATGGAAGGTTGATACATCGGCTGCACCGAAGCCGGGCTGATCTGGAATTTCCCTGGATTCACAATCTTGAGCAGGTAGATGTACTCCTTGTGGCCGTCGAAGTACGTCTGGAAGAAAGCCGCGTGGTCGTCGTGAAACTCGCGGCGCGTATACCACGAGCCCCACCAATTGTTTTTCTGCTTCAACTCGTACGAGTCGTCTTTTTGAATGAACTCCGCGCCCGCCGGAATCGGATCTTCCACCAGAAGGTAGCGCCAGGGGCTTCCGTTCACGGTCAAGCGCACGGCCAGCACATCGCCGGAATGAATGTCTCCGCTCAAAGGCTGCAGATCGTAGACGATCTTTTCGTTGTCCTTTTGTGGAACCATCCTGTAGTAGTCGCGGGTAATGCTCAAGGAAAACTTATTGTTCTGAAAGAGGCGCTTCTCCGCCGAGTAATACTCGCCGCGCGCCGACCAGTACAGACGCCCCGCTCCCGACTTCTGCACGCGAACCGTATTGGCTCCCTGCTGAAGCTGTCCGGCGTCCAGGTAGATGCGCGGAAGCTGGCTGCTGATGGAGTCGGCGCGGGTGAAATGCTTCGTTGACACCTGCTTGTCGTTCACAAAGACCGTGGCGTCAAAATCGGCGTCCAGTTCATGGCTGATCTTCATGTACTCCAAAAGCCCGAAGACCACCATGGCTGTCTGCTTTGTGCTCTCCCAGAAATACCCGTTGTCGCGATGATTCACCAGCCAGAAGGCGGCCTTAGATAGCAGCGGACTGTCGGGCCGCGTAAGGCTCAGTAGCCGCAGGGCATAGGCCGTGCTCTCTGCGGAAGCGTCCCCGTAAAAGTCGAGTAGGTAATCGTAGGTTGAAGGCCAGTGCGCCTCGGATGCATCGGCCTCCGCCTTCTTTTCCACCTCTTCGGCAATAGCCTTGGCCCGATCGTCCCCGGCGGCGTGCAGCGCCAGTCCCAGCATCGCCAATCCCTCGGCGGCCATCTTTCCTTTCACCCCGTATGCGTCGCTCAACATCTTGCTATCGGTGGCCTGATTAAGCGCCATCGCATAGACGACATAGGAGCGCAGGTCCGCCACCATGTTGGGGTGCTTTGCCAACTGGGCCTTTAGCCAAGCGATAGCTTTTTTCTGCTCCTCGTCTTTGATCTCATACCCGGCTTGCTTGGCCTGGGCCAGTCCGCTGACCACATAGGCGGTCATGAAGACCTGGCTATCGTCTTCTTTCCACCAGCCCCAGCCTCCGTCGTCATGTTGGAAGTCGTACAGCCGCTCCATGCCTGCGCTGATCTTTTTCTGCAGCTCAGGCGTGTCGATGGTCGCTTGCAGCTTCAGGTCTTTCATCGCCTGTGCCACCACGATGTTGGGCAGGAAGCTCGACATCGTTTGCTCCGTGCAGCCGTATGGATAAGCCGTGAGGTAATCGAGCGCGCTGAAGATGCTGCCCGCAATGGAAGGGCTCACATCGATCTTCAGCGTGGGTGCCGAGGTGGTTGGATCTCCCGGCAGATTGATCGTGGTTTGGTCCTGGCCGGTCGCGATGCTGATCGATCCGGCCTTGCTGTCGGCCAGCTTTACTCCGAAGGGAATGACCGGCAGAGTAAGCTCCAGTGCGTCAGACTCTTCGTTCGTCAGCGCCTTGGCCACCAGGCTGGATTCACGCACATTCTGCGCGTGAACATGCCAATCCTGCCTCTGATCGCCTTTGGTGGGAACTTTGGCCGCGCGCGTCCCGCTATCTTGCAGGTCCAAACCCTTGGTTTCGAGTGAAACCTGGGCGTCTTTATCACTGCTCAGGTAGTTGTGAACGATGGTCGATACCGTAACGTCGTCTCCCTGGCGGAAGAACCTCGGCGTCGCCAGACGAACCATCAGATTCTTCCGGACGATCACTCGCTCCACCGCGCTGCCGGCCTTTGTGTCCACGGTGATGCCTCGTACCGTGGCCCTCCATGTGGTGAGCGAATCCGGGAAGGTGAAGGAGGCTTGGGCGTGTCCGGTTTGGTCGGTCTTGATATCCGCCAGCCAAAGGGCCGTATCAGGAAACGCTTTGCGAATCTTGGGCTGCACCAGAGGCTCGGAAGGCTTCAACTGCGCCAGGCGCGTCTTCCCGTCCGATCCATGGGCCAGAATCATCGGCTTGGTTCCGGCTTCACCCGTAAAGTAGAAGCTGAACGACGACTCCATGGCCACCCGGTTATAGACCTGGCCATAGAAGAAATTGTGAATCTCCTCCGTGGCGTCCGGGTGGATGGCATAAATCGCCTCGTCCACCACTCCCAGGCTGAACTCTCCAGCCACTGGTTTGCCGTTCGCATCTTTGGCAATGAGGGTGTATTTCGCCGGATCGCCGGGCCTGAATTGGGGCTGGGAGGGCTCGATCGAAACATTCAGCAATTGCTCATCGGCTGGAACCTTCAGGTTTTTCGTGCCGCTGTAGAGCGTGTCGTTGTGCACGAATGCCACCGACACGTACACATTCGGTTCGTTATCGCTGGTGATCGGAACCGAAATCATGGTCTGCGATCCCGTTGCCTTCACCACTCGCTTGGTCTGGATGGTTCGCCCCTCGGTGGTAACCAGCAGGCTGGCTCCGGAGACGTTCGCCATCACCAGCAGGTTCGCTGTATCCCCTGCTTTATAAGATTTCTTGTCGGCAATGATTTGGACTTTCTGCTGTGACTCGTCATCCCAAACTGTTTCTCCGGTTTCGGCAATCCAAAGCCATGTCCGTCCCTCGACCTCGCGCCCCTCTGGCGTTTTGGCCGTCACTCGAATGAGGCTGGCTTTGTCTTTTGCCGAAAACTGAAAAGTCCAATTCCCCGACGAATCGGTCTGTCCATCGCGCGATTCGAGCACCTTTTCGTCTCGCTCTCCGCCGGAGTATCGCGACTCGACAAGGTCAGCGTGCATCGCTGTCTGTACCGGCTTGCCGTCGTAATCGCGGGCCATTCCTGTGAGTTGGATGGTCTCTCCCACCCGGTACATATATTTGTCCGCTTCCACACCCGTCTGGAAGCTGCCGTAGGTGGCGATGACCGAATTGTGGCCGGAAATCTCCCTCCGCGCCTCGTCGGTGATTCGCGCCTCGATCCTGTAGCGCAGATCGAATTTCTGCTTGTTGAGGCTGGTCGGAACCGTGATCTTGAGTCTGCCGTTCTCATCCAGCTTGCCGCTCTGCTCGGAAAGCTGCTCGCCGCCGCCGTCGAATTCTTCTCCTCCCTCGGCATTGGCCTGCATGCCGCCATCGTTCCCATCCGCCTCCTGATCGCTCAGGAACGGAGACCAATACGTTTCCCGATGCACCACGTACTTCACTTGGGCCCCGGCGACCGGCTCGCCAAAATAGTATTTGGCCTCAATCGTGGCGGTGGCAGATTCTCCCTGAAGAATACGGGGCTTGTCCGGGGTAACCCGCACGATGTATTCCGGCTTCTTATATTCCTCCACATTGAAGCCGCTGCTCATGCCGCCATCCGCGCTGCCTCGATTGCTGATGGTGATGGCGTAATACCCCAGCGCCGCGTCAGGCGGCAGGGTGAAGTCCCCGTGAATGGTTCCGAACTGCGAAACCGCGGCGTCCGTCTGGAAGACCTGCTTGTTGTTGCTGTCGGTTACGGTCGCATGAACCACCGTCCCCGAGGGAACCTTGTAGCGCTCTCCGTTGCGGGTACGCAAAATGGCCTTGAAGTGGACAGGATGTCCCGGACGGTAAACTGGCCGGTCCGTATAGATGTAGCCGGTCCATTCCTCTCCCGGATTGCTGCTGAGATTGAAGAAGTACGGCGCCACCAGGGCGACGTCTTTTCCATGTACGCCAATGATCCTGGTGTCTTCGAGATTGCGGCTGTTCAGGCTCACCAGGCTGAGCCCTTGCGAGTCCGTTTTTATCGCGGTCTGCTCTTTGCGGCTTGCCAGGATCTTTACTGCGGTATCGGGGATCGGCTCTCCGGTCTTACGGTTGGTGGAGAAAAGCAGCAACTGTCCCGGAGCGTGCTTGGTCACCAGCGCCAGTTCGGTCACCACCAGAACGGTGTAGGCGCGCAGATTTCCATCCGTCACCTCCACCACGTAGACGCCTTTATCGAGCGGCTCAACCGGCACGTCTTGCCGCGCTGAAAAGAACCGGGGAGGTACCTCCTGCCTCCAGCGGGCCACAAGTTGCTTGCTGTTCAGCACCGGCACCTGGGCAAACATGGTGGCGGATCCCACTTTCCCTTTATGTGCGTTTCCCAGGTCCTCCCGGATCTGAGCTCTCGCCCGGTCGGAAAACTGATTGCGGAAGAAAAACCGGATATCGTGCCACACGCCCCGCTTCCAATCGTGGAAGCGCTCAATCAGTGTAGGCTCGTCTACCTGCTCTTTTGCGGTGGGGACTGGTCCGAACCCATGAACGTCTCGCAGGTTTTGGAAAAACAGCGCGGGGTCATTCACGTGGTAAAGCCGAAACTCCATGGCGTCAACATCCCGCGAATAGAGATGGACGGAGATTTTCTCACCCGGAAGAAAGGTGCGGTCGGCGGTGACTGAAAAATAGGGGGACGCCTGGGCTGCGGCGGGCAGCAGGAAGGCCAGAATGGCGATCCATCGCACCACGGCGCGGCTTCCGGCGAGAGCATTCTTTAGCTTCTCTACCTTAATATGTTCCATCGGTAAACTCCCAAAAAGTTACTGTTGCCCTCCGCCGGTCTCCATCGAGGAGAAGGATGCTGCAAAAGTTCGTTCAAACGTACACGGCGCATCTCGCCGCGAGACTTGCCTATGGGGCCCGTGTGATACACCAGAATCGAATCACCGGAGCCGTCGTTCTCCAATTGGCTCCTGCCCACAAACACCATGGAATGGTAGGGAGAGTTTTGCTCCAACTGTCGGTAGAACAGCAGGTCGCCGGGCAGCGCCAGGCGCACATCGCGCGCCACGAAAGAGGCATTCAGCTGCAACAGGGTCTTCGCGTCGGCAAACTCCGCAAAGGCATCGCGCAGTCTCTCGTCTGGCGAGGCCGGATGCACCCTGAACAACGCTGCGCCCAGCTGCGTATGTGGATAGCTGTATTTGCGCACTGGCGGCAAAAAGGCCAGACCTTCCAATCCCGTCTCCCGGAACCAGGATTCCGTATGGGAGTGCAGAGCGCCACGGTATGCGTAACGCAACAGGGCGGCGCAATCGTCGATCTCCGTGGGGATCTCCGTAGAAGGCCGCAATGCCTCATATTCGGCAATCGACGTAAACCACCGCCGGAAGGCCTCTCGGTCTGCCTCCGAATCGAGTCTTAGAAACTCCGGAGTATTTCCGTACCTCGGATCTCTCTGTCCCCGATCTGTTTGTCCCGGATCGCCCTGTGTTAGATCGCGCTGTCCTGGACCTGTCTGCCTTGGTTCCGGCTGTCCTGCTTCTCCAGGCTGCGGTTCAAGGCTATTCTTCGCGCGCGTCTCCGAAGCTCCGCTCCAATGGAGCGTGCCACCCATGCCGAACAATAACCCCGCCAGCGCCACGAAGACGCACGTATAGGTGCTATACGAAGTGATGGGTCTCGATCTCCGCATGTTTTAGTTTTCTTTAGTTGGGTTCGGGCCGAAAGCCTTTTCAACGACACCTGTCGGACCATCAGAGCAGTTTGCCGGGCAGAAAGCAAGAGTCCTTTTGGTACCTGCATGAATTTTTCTTAACCGGTAACATGGCCTCAACCTGTAGCGGTGGCAAAGGTGATTGGTGGCCATTACAAGTGCGTGTGAGAACCGCGGCTGAAGTGGCTTGCCCCTAGCAAAACTGTGGTGCCCCATTCTTTGAGGAGAGCGTGTTCTTGGTTTTGGCGCTCGGAGCAAAGGGTGGGTTTTCGATTATGGCAGCAGGTCCACCGACCGCCTGTCCGTAATTTCCACTGTCAACTTGTTGGTTACGAGGACCGGACACCTAAATAAAAGCAAATCCAGGGGATCAAGATTGCTGCGTGGCTACACTTGCTTGATGAATGATGAATAACGTTGGCACAACTGTGGAAGAGCCCGGCTTCAGCCGGGCGTAGACAGGAATAGAATTTACCACGCCTGAGAGCACATGTGAGCGGAGTTCTCATATGTGCTCTCAGGCTTTATATCAACGTCCACTGTTCATCGCTTAACAGCTTTTGTACCTAGCCCTGATACCGAATCCTTTTTTGGGTTCTGCGCAGGAATCTGTAGAAACCCTCGATTGGCGGGTATTTGGTTTTTAAATAAAAAGGCAGCAGCCGTGGTGGTTGCTGTGGGAATATGGAAATCCGTGCTTTATACGGGTTTCCAAGCACCAAGGCAACCCACAATGTATCGCCCGAATTGAGTCCTTTTTTGCCTTGGTGCATCATTTTCCAAAATAAACTAATTCCGGGGGCAGAATCCCGATTTTTGATGATGTTTTGGACTTAAGAGCTATCTTGCGAAAGCCACGCTAAATGCGGACTTTTACAGATTCTCGCGCAGTGCCCTTTTTTGAAACATGCTCTAGAGATTAAAACAACACTGTGCATCAACTAAGCCCAGTTTGCCCTCGCGCCACGTAGCTATCCAGAGGATGTTTCGTGGGGCATTAAAGGCATCGGTGATATAGGTAAACTGTGACTCCTGGACCTCGGTCAGCCAACTCTCCCAGTTTGCGCCCTTTCCTTTCAGGTGTACACGAATATTGACGATGCCGCACCCCCCCTGATAAGCGAACTGGATGCCATCGATGTCGCCTGAAACAGAAATACTTTGGCCATCGAGATCCTGCGAAACCCAGTTGTAGCCGTGAGTGGAATCTCCATATCCGCCATAGTCGGGTGTAATGAAATTATTGGCTTTATCCGCGATGCGAAGGTTGATAATTCCTAGTCCTCTTTGATACAGGACTTCAATCTTTCCGATACTTGCGAAAGACAAACTAACTACATTGTTCTGGCCGTAGTCATGTGTCACATCGATTACACCGTCGTATTCATCGTGCAGCCACGGGGTAGTGGCGGTCTCAACTTTAGCGGGAATATCTGCAAGGTATGCGTCTTGCGCCGCCTGGATCACTTGACCGATGAGTGACGGAGAGGGAAAATCCATATAAAGAGAACCCAGTGTTTTACCCTGCATGGAACTGCCCAATATTGTATTCAAATATGTTGATAGCTTGGGATTAATAGCATCTGCCCACTCTTTGGGCTTGCCAATGGCCGGTCCGGCACAGCTCGCGTAGGTAACAAACCAAGTGGAATTTGCGGACTGTGCGTTGGCTGCCTTATTAAGATGATCTTCTACATACTTCCATTTCCCACTTGTGTAAGTTTCCTGGTAATGATCTTCTACGTCCAGGTTACGAGTTCCAGATTGTTGCGCCAAAAGCTGCTTGTCCCAGTCACCCCAAAAAATCCCATGATTGCTCCACGGGCCGACGATGACACGATTGACGACAACGATTTTCCCGCGGACGTCACGTAGGGCCGGTACGGTGGTTTGGAGATAGAAAAACGCTTTGAAAATAGGTTTCTCTGCGATTGAGTTAAAGAGCGTCATGAAGGCGCTCTCTGAAATTGAGCTTCCCTCCTGCTTGATACACATTACGATGCACTCAGTTCGATTGTAGGTTAAGAAGTTTATGCAGTCCTGCAGAACAAACTCATAGCAATCAGGGTCATTGGAGTAATCGGACGTCTTGTCGAAGTAAGCCCATTGATACTTGCTCACCTTATCCCCATGGTGCAAGGCGAAGTTTTCGCCGCCATTTTTCGATTTAACGTAGTTGAGACGAATATCAAGCAGACGGACACCCATCTGCAATTGTTCCAGTGGGGATCGGTCTTGACATTGAGTGTCCGAGCCGCCGTGAAGTGCGGCGCTGTCATGGGTGCCCGGCAAGGTGATCTGTGAAATCAAAACACCGTCATCAATTGCGGCCATCCATGAGCATGGTGCCGCCTGATTGGTGTTTGTGCTCTGTGGATCGGTCACTGTGGGATAAGCCATTGTATTTTCCTTGGTGATCGTGATGTGTTTTCCAAATGAAGCATTGAAACAACGACAAACGCGGGGCAAACCCTTTGTGGCAAATCGTAATTTCTGACGATCGCATGAGGACTTGCCACACCGAAACACTGCATACGAACGCTGAAAACGCTTTAATATTGACTTCATGAACCCCATAACGACGAGGTGCTTCATCCTTGCGTGGGCCTTGTTTCTGAATGAAATGTTTCTGAATGAAATGATGCTGGGCAAGATGACTGCCCAAAATCCCTCCACGCATCACGCTCAAGTCGAGCTCCTAGCAGAACGACCAGCGGCTTCTCCGGGGCAAGAACTATGGCTTGGCGTCCGCTTTACCCTTGAAAAGGATTGGCACATCTACTGGATCAACCCCGGCGATTCCGGCCAGCCTCCTGTCTTCAAATGGTCGCTGCCGCAAGGCTTCAACGTTGGAACCGTGCAATGGCCGAAGCCCGAAAAGCTGCAAACCTCGTCTCTGGCCGACTACGGCTACAAAGACCAGGTGATGCTCCTCGTTCCCATACAGGTAGCGCCTGCGCCCAACAGTGCGACGGCGTCCTCTAAAGCGGATATTGTGCTCGATGCCAAGTGGCTTGTTTGCCGCGAGGTCTGCATTCCCGATCATGCGCAGAAGCGATTGTCCCTGCCGGTCTCCTCCTCGTCCGCGCAAGGTAGCCAAAATCTGGATCATGCGTCGCTCTTTGCCGCCGCCAGAAAGCTGCTGCCCAAGCCCCTACCGGCCTCATGGAAAGCCCAAGCGACCGATAGTCACGACAATTTCATCCTCGCCATTACAGCTCCAAAGGCTATCGCCAAAGCTGAATTTTTTCCGTTGGAGGCTGAACAAATAGAAAACGCCGCTCCTCAGGTCGCTCATCCGCTTCCGAAAGGCATCCGGCTCACGTTGAAGAAGTCCGATCAGCTTCTAAAGCCGATTGCATCGTTGAAAGGACTCCTTGTACTGCCTGGCGGCGATGCCTATCAACTCGAAGCGCCCGTTGCGCAGGCCTCTGGGCGTTAGAGCGTTTTCAGCGTAAGTGCAGACCATGAATCAAGGTCACTGCGCGGCTTTTCCGCCTGGTTTTCAATGAAAAGAAAAGCCGCACGGAGAGCATGCAACCAGGATACGGTAACGCTGAAAACGCTATAGCAAAGCGTTCCTAGGCAATTCCTTGATCCCAACTCACGAAGCCCCGCCTCCTCCGCTGCCGTGAGTCTGCATTGCGCCTGACGATGCGGTGCCGCTGTACGAACCAGTGAAATTCGATCCACCCCCGCCTCGCGCTCCGCCCACTACAAAACCTTTGAAGTTTTCTGGCGTACCTGCATGATCGGAATTTTGGAATGCGCTGGCTCGGTTGTCGTCGACTGGTTTTACGGCAAGCGTGTTATTGTCCAAGCTAAAGTTGTTGTAAACTGCGGCAGCCCATTGCCAATTTACGGTGATTCCGGCCACGTTGCTGGAAAAGATGCCGCACCATCGTGCACTCCGTACATTGGTGATTTCCTGCGAAGTCTGCACCGCGGTTCCAGTGAGAAAAATGCTTCCTGCCAAAGTTCCGGCGCTGGGCGTATTCTCAATCCATCTCCCGCCATCGAAAAATACGTTTGCCTGATTCAGGTTTGGATTCATGGCGATCGTGGAATCTGGAACCGAAAAATCAAAGATGCCCTCATCGCTGGTAAGCGAGATGCTGGCGTTTGAAAACGCCAGGAGTACGGACTCCTGATTGTTTGCGCCCTGCATCTTGAAAACACTGTTGAACCAAATGAAATCGCCGGCTGGGATTGCCGTTCCATTAAAGTTCGATGTGATACAACTCACGTTCGAGCTAAAGGTCAAGGGCAAGCTCTGGCAAGCCGCAGCCACGGATCCAATGCACATCAAGCTGATGATCCATAGCGCATAACTTATTTTGGAACTGCGACACGTTCGATGGCTCATTGAAGAATTCCCCTTTCTCCATCGCCGGAAAACATACCACCGGAGCAATTCCGCCATAGAACCGAAGGTGTTACGCCTCTGAGACGCGTATCGTCCAAGGTGAACTCCGCACGGAGAACGGGGTACAATAAGGCCGAAAATAGAGCGAATGTTGAGGAGGCTCAACCGTGAAACGACTTCTACATTTCTCTTTGTTATTCATTCTGGTTGCAGCGGCGTTGGCTGCTAAAGTGGGCGATCCTGCCCCGGACTTCACCGCCACCGATAGCAACGGCAAGACTCATCACCTTGCGGACTACAAGGGCAAATACGTTGTGCTTGAGTGGCACAATCAGGGCTGCCCCTACACCAAGAAACATTACGAGAGCGGTAACATGCAGCGCCTGCAGAAAGAGTGGACGGAGAAGGGCGTCGTCTGGTTCACGGTGATCTCCTCCGCTCCGGGCGCGCAAGGATATGTCACTGCCGCCGAAGAAAACTCCTATGTAAAAAAGATGAATGCGGTTCCCACGGCCGTCCTGCTCGATCCCAAAGGCGATTTGGGTCACATGTACGCCGCCAAAACCACGCCTCACATGTACATCATCGATCCCAAGGGGACACTCATCTACAACGGCGCAATTGACGATCACGCGACTTCGGACCAGTCCGATATCGCCTCCTCGAAAAATTATGTGTCCACCGCGCTCCAGCAAGCGCTGGCAGGAAAGCCCATCTCTGATCCAGCCACCCATCCTTACGGGTGCTCGGTGAAATACAAAGACTAAAGACCAAAAGACAAAGTTTCGGGCTTCAGCCGCCGTCTATTCAAGAAGAGCGCGGATCATCTGCGCTCCTCGCTCCCTTGATCATTGACTTTTGATGTCCAGGTCGCTGATGACGCTGGCGCAACTCGTGGAAGAGCGCTCTTAGCGTCTGCGTGAAAATAGAAGTCTCCGTGAAAGCTTCGAAATTGCTTGTCGCGACCACAACAGGATTGCGCTCTAGGGTTTGCGCCAAGGGAAAGTGGGTGCCCCATCCTTTGAGAGAGCGCGCTCTTGGTCTTTGCGCTCGGAGCAAAGGGTGGGTTTTCATCGCTGTGATGAGTGTCTCTTGGATCATGCGAGTAGGTACTCCACCCGTTTTGTCCGTGATTTCCTAGCTTACTCGTGGGTCCCGATCGACCGAACACCTAAACAAAGAAAT
>Ga0209060_10001766_pt1 | contig 22205 bp, 22 predicted proteins | sample Coa_R1_8_FD_187155 | JGI IMG/M metagenome (GOLD analysis project Ga0209060, IMG submission 187155) | Surface soil microbial communities from Centralia Pennsylvania, which are recovering from an underground coalmine fire - Coalmine... | ecosystem: Environmental > Terrestrial > Soil >...
CTTCCTGCCCTTCGTATTTTCCCGCCTGCTCAATCGTGATTGTCGTCATAGTCCGCTTCTCAGTGGCCATCTCAATCCATCAGTTTATCAAAGAAAAGACAGAGTCGCCGCGAGCTGCATTTTAAGGAGCTTATTTATAGAAGATTGCGACCCAAAGCCTGGTCAATAGGACAACCGCAGCGACGATTCGAATCAAAATTGCAATCGTCCCGATGTTTCGGCTAAGAATCTTCTGATTTGGCGGAGGCGAAAGGTTTTTTGACCTACTGCGAAGTCTAGACGTCCAAGCATTGTAAGAGGTTGCCAAATCGCGAGACCAATAAATTAGGGCCAGCATCGCTATCGTCACATTCAGAGTGTAGAAATATGCGAAAACGTGCCCGTCAGTCATAGAGAAGTCTCGGTTGCTTCGAGGTCAGTATTGTAAGGCACCGGATACGCGCTGTGGCACGCTCGGGGTGCAGCTACGCGAATCTCGCAATGCCACGCTACAATGTCCGGCCTCCGGGGGAACCATGTCGCAATCATCGCAGTCACGCAGGGATTTCATCGCTACAACTTCGATCGGCTTACTTGGCGCCGCAGCGCTGCCAGGTGCGCAAGCCGGAGTGCAATCGCAAAATCCTACCGAACCAACGGCCGGCGCACCGCCGGCATTCGGTGCGGGGCCGGCGTTTGGTCCTGAAGTTTCCCCAAACACTTTTGCTGAGGCGGAAAAACTCGTCCAATTCGAATTGCTTCCTGGTGAAAGAACGATGGCTGCCGAAAGCTGGCGCAAAACGTTGGCGTCCGTCTATGAACGCCGCGTAGGACCACGCAAAGTCGCCATCGAATCGCCTGTCGCACCGTACTCGCAGTGGAATCCAATTCTCCCAGGACAAAAAGCCGGTCCCGCCCGCGAATCATTTCTCCGTTCGAATGCCGATCCCGGCCCGCTTCCCGCGAACGAAGACGACATCGCCTTTGCGCCGCTCACCAAGCTTTCCCAGTGGATTGAGATGCGCAAACTCACCTCCGAGCGTCTCACGCAAATTTACTTGCGCCGCATCGAACGCTTCGATCCCAAGCTGCGCTGCATCATCACGCTCATAAAAGAGCTCGCGCTCTCGCAAGCCAGACAAGCCGATGCGGAAATCACCGCCGGAAAATATCGTGGTCCGCTTCATGGCATTCCCTGGGGCGGAAAAGATTTGCTCGACACTGCCGGCATTCGTACGACTTACGGGGCAGAACCATTCCGCGATCGCGTCCCGTCCGCCGATGCCGCGGTCGTCAAACGCTTGCACGACGCCGGCGCCGTGCTCCTCGCCAAACTCAGCCTCGGCGCGCTGGCGCTCAACGACATCTGGTTCGGCGGCCAAACAATGAATCCCTGGCTGCTCGAAGAAGGTGCGTCCGGCTCCAGCGCTGGTCCCGGTGCGGCCACCGCCGCAGGGCTCGTCGGCTTCGCCATCGGCAGCGAAACAGGCGGCAGCATCGTCAGCCCCGCTATGCGGTGCGGCGTCACCGGACTTCGCCCCACCTTCGGCCGCGTTCCGCGCACAGGCGCGATGACGCTCTGCTGGTCGCTCGACAAACTCGGCCCGATGACGCGCTCCGTCGAAGATGCAATTCTCGTTCTGCGCGCAATCTCCGGCCCCGACGCCGGCGATCTTTCCAGCGTCCCGAGCAAACTCGACTTTGACGCCAACGCGCCGATCAAGAACTTGCGAGTCGGCTATTTCCCGCGTTGGATGAAAGAGCCGCCTTCCACCGACGTCGACCGCGCTGCGCTCGAAACCGTCAAAAAACTCGGCATGACACCCGTCGAAGTTTCTCTCCCCGATTGGCCCTACGATTCACTGCAACTCATTCTCTTCGCCGAAGGCGCCGCTGCGTTCGAAGAGCTCACGCTCAAGGGCGGCCTGCGCGAACTCAAAGCGCAAGTCCCCGACGCGTGGCCCAATCTTTTCCGCCAGGCACGATTTCTTTCCGCCGTTGATTTCGTCCAGACCGACCGCTTCCGCCGCAAAGTCGCCGAAGAGATGGCCCGCATCTTCTCTGAAGTGGATTTGCTTCTGGTCCCGTCTCTTCGCGACGAAATGCTCACGATCACCAATTTTACCGGCCAGCCATCGCTCACGTTGCGAGCCGGCTTCGTCAGCGTCTCCGAAGCCCGCAGCGATTGGGCGCCCGATCGCAAAAATCCCCTGCCGAAATTTAATCCGCCCCGCCGCGTACCGCACGGCGTCACCCTCATCAGCCGCCTCTTCGAAGAGGGCACGCTCTGCACCGCAGGCATCGCCCTCGAACGCGCCTTCGCCGTTGCGGATGAACGCCCGGTTGGATTTTAGAATTGGCTATCGATTGGCGAGAGATTGAATTGAGCCGAGTCCGAGCAGCTTTTCATCGGCCGTGACCAGTGTGAGTCCCAACACCTGTGCCGTCGCGGCAATAAATCGATCCGCCGGGTCTCGGTGTAGCGGAAGTTCCGCGGCAGCTTTAGCCACTTCGTGAGTGACAGGTGCCTCCAGCAATCCGCGCTTTGCGCGCTCAAACCAATTCTCGGGATCTCCGCCGAGCCTGATTCGTCCTTTGGCATTCAGGGTAACAAGTTCCCACGTGCTGATCGGCGAAAACCACAGTTCATTCTGCGCATCTGTGATCTCGGCGTGCGCACGTTTTCCGAGCCGTGTTATGTCCGAAACCAGCCAGAACCAAATATGCGTATCGAGCAGCAGTTTCAATCGCGCAGGATCTCCCAGTCCTCCTCATCGGTCGCCGGAGAGATAATGTCGCCGAGAGTTACGGCGGAACCCTGCATCGATCCGATCCATTCCATCCGATCGACGTTCTCCGTAGGAGGAACGATTTCGGCTACTGGCTTCCCGTGTCGCGTCACGCGCAGTGGCTGCTTCGTCTTACGGACTTGCTCCAACAGGGCTAGGCACTTTGCCTTAAATTCGGAGATGGAAACTTCGTTCATTGGCAATCTCTCTTAGACCCAAAGTATAGACTACAGTCAGATTAATAGTCAATACGCCGTTTTCGCGTCACTTTTGAGCTTCTTGCCGCCCCACGCCAGGCTGTACCCCAATCCGCGCTTAGTCACGTCCCAATTTTAGCTGGCCCTTTAGCGCGGTCGCTCACTTTCCCGGCTCGCATTGCGAGCTCCGCCAATTTTACGTAGCAGAGAGAGGAAACGATGAAGCTCCGTATCGCATTGCCCATCACCCTGGGATTCCTGCTCGCCGTGCCCGCCTTCGCGCAGCGCCCGGAAGACCGCAAAGAAGAACGCCACGACGACCATCGCGATGGCCCGCGCGCAAACCAGGGCCGCATTCCGCAAGCTCCACCGCCGCAGCGCGAACGAAACGCGCGACCCGAAGAGGAGCGTCACGACAAGCGTGTGAATTCAACGCCGCACGTGACGAACGATCACTGGTATGGCCACGACCGGCCCAACGACAGACGTTACGTCGTCTCGCATCCCTTCGAGCATGGTCACTTCGAACACATCGGCCCGTCGTATCGCTATCGTGTCGAACGTTTTGATCGCGACCGCCATCGCTTTTGGTTTCCCGGCGGCTTCTATTTCCAGGTTGCCGATTGGGATTGGGATTTAGCCGCGGATTGGTGCTGGGACTGTGGTGACGACTTCACGGTTTACGACGATCCCGACCATCCCGGTTGGTATCTCGTTTACAACATCCATACCGGCGGCTACGTCCACGCCACCTACATGGGCTCGTAAGCTGCGTACTAATTCGACGTCTGGTATTTTTTCTCACTAAGAACTGCCTTAACCTAATTTTGCAGCCGCAAACTTTGGCACCTGGTCCGGCTGGCTGGCGTCAAAGAACCCATGAGAATTCGCTGGAGTTGGATTCTTCCCGTATTTGGGTTGCTGCTTTTCTTTGGCGAGACGTATGGTTCCGCTAGACTAAATCGTGACTTAAGAGCCAGAAATCCCTATCAAAGAGATTTTTATTGGGGCACCTTCCGTTTGCAGAACGATCCTCTGGGCAAAGTGCCTCCTGCTCCTTGCGGGACTGAAATGGATCCAAGGACGTGTGCAGATTGGTGGGCAGTTAGTGATGTCATTGTTGACCCGGGCGCCATTTTATCGACGCTAATGATTTCGGGCCTGCCGGCGTTTCTTGCAACCATCGTGATCGTTCATGGTATGGGGCGATTTGGTGTCAATGAGGTTTATAGTTTCTTTGTTGTTGCGCCGACGTTGCTTTTTGTGTGGTACTTCTTCTTGGGCCGGCTTATCGATCGTGTGTTTGCCCGACTAAGACGCGGCACACGGGCCACGAGTTAGCCCCACGCTTTTTCAAATTTATCCATTGCCGTTCGCGCGGCGGCAAGCTGCTCCGTCATGTCCGGTGCATCGGTGCCGGTTTTTTCTTTAAGTTCCAGCACAATCGCTAAATTCTTTTCCGGCGCGGCATTCAACACAGGAATTGCAGTCTCCCAGTCAATCGAACCGTCGTATGGCGGCAGGTGTTCATCTTTTTCGCCATGATTGTCGTGCAAATGTGCGCTTGCGACGAGGTCCCGCATCGGCTCGAACGCCTTTGCGATACGCTCGGCTTCTTCGCCGTCTCCCAAGTGGGCGTGGCCAATATCGAAATTGAAGCGCAAACCATTCAGCCGTGTCTCATCCACAAACGCCCGCAAATACGCCGGCTGTCCCAGTTCGCTCAGCGTGTTTTCCACGCACATTGTTACGCCAACATGCTTTGCGTGCAGCACTAGATGTTCCAGCGTGCTGAACGCCGCGTCGCGCTTTCGCGGATCCGCCGTTTCCCGTGAGCCGCCCATATGGATCACCATCCGCGGAAACGCCAGCTCCTCCGCCACATCAATCGCGCGCTTGAATTCGTCCATCGCTTCGATACGCCTCACGCGTTCCACTTCGCAAACCGAGAGTGGAATGCCGCTTTCGCGCATTGCACTCGCGTCTTTCGTGGTTGGCGCGTGCAAGGATGCCAGCTTCAGCTTGTGATGCTCCAGCATTCCCTTCAGCGCCTGAATCTCCGCCTTCGACGCGTAGTCAAAATGCGCCCGCGAACAAAAAACTTCCACGCCGGTGAAGCCATTCTCCGCAACCTGCGAAAGAAACTCCGGCGTCAATTTGCGCGAAACGGACAAATAGGTGGAAAGAATTCTTTGCATGCGTAGAGCCTGTCGTCCTTAATTGTTGCAGGCCCCTAGTATCCCACGGCGGAACCCTCGTCGCGCGGGTCCGCTGCACCCAGACGTTCTCCAGTTGTAACGTCGATTCCGATGGCGTTCACCAGCCCGATGTGGCCGATTTTTCGCGTCGTGTGCCCCATCGCGGTCAACGCATTCTGCACCTGCGGCGAAATTTCGTTTTCCATCACGATCCGGTCGGGGAACCATTGATGGTGGAATCGCGGCGCGTTGATCGCCGCCTGCGCCTCCATTCCGAGCCGCATCCAATTCACGACGCTCAACAAAACCGCCGAAATAATCCGCGGCCCGCCCGGCGACCCCGTCACAAAGCTCAATTTGCCGTCGCGCACCAGAATCGTCGGCGTCATCGAACTCAACGGCCGGTGCCCGGGCGCAATCGCATTCGCATCCGATTGGATCAGCCCAAACAGCGCGTTCGGCACACCCGGCTGCGTCGTAAAGTCGTCCATCTCGTCGTTCAGCAAAAATCCCGCGCTCGAAGTCACATGCGAACCGTAGCTGTCATTTAACGTGAACGTGCTTGCCACCGCGTTTCCCGCTGCGTCTACAACAGAAAAATGCGTCGTGTGCGGACCGTCGTTCAAGCTGATCTCCACCGGCGCGGCGATACTCGCTTCCGTTCCGCAAACGTGCGGTTGCCCCGCGCCGATTTCCTTGCTGGACGATGCTCGCGCCCCGTCGATCGTGGAATTGCGCTCTTTCGCGTAGCACGGACTGATTAACCCATCCACCGGCACCTTTGCAAAATCCGGATCCGCCAGATACGCCGCGCGATCTGCAAACACGCGCCGCATCACTTCCGCCATGATGTGCACGCTCCGCGCGTCGTCCCAACTCTTCAGTGTCACGCCATCCAACATGTTCAGCGCTTCGATTACTGCAATTCCGCCCGAACTCGGCGGCGGCGCCGCGATCACATCCCATTTGTGGCCGTCCAACTGATACTGTGCATGCAGCGCCTCGCGCACTTTCGGCTGATAATTTGCCAAATCCTCCATCGTGATGAGTCCGCCGAGAGCCGCCATGTCGCGCACGAGCGTCCGCGCCGTTTCGCCGCGATAAAAGTCCGCCGCGCCATTTTTCGCAATTCGCTTCAGCGTCGCCGCAAGTTCCGGCTGCTGCAGCGTTTCTCCTTCGCCGTACATCGCGCCATTTTTCAAAAAAATCCGCCGCGAGATCGAGTACCGCTGCAAGTCTCTTCGCTCTTCCGCAAACTCGCGCGCGAGCTTCCGGCTGACCGGAAATCCCTGTTCCGCCAGCCGAATCGCCGGCGCCATCACGTCCACCAGCTTCATCGTGCCGTACGTCTTCAGCGCCAGCTCCAGCCCCGCAACCGTTCCCGGCACGGCCACCGACTTGTACCCAATCGTCGAAGCTTCCGGATCCAGTTTTCCGTCCGCGCCGATGTACATATCCCGCATCGCGCGTCCCGGCGCCACTTCGCGATAGTCCAGAAACGTCGTCTTGCCGGTCGCCAGCCGGATCAACATGAATCCGCCGCCGCCAATATTTCCCGCGGCCGGTTCCACCACCGCCAACGCAAACGCCGTTGCCACCGCCGCATCCACGGCATTGCCGCCTTTTTGCAAAATCTCCGCGCCGGCTCGCGAACCAAGCTCTTCGTCCGTCGCGACCATTCCATGCGCCGCACGCACGGCTTCTTTCGGCCACGATTTTTCCGTCTCGGACCGCTCGCGGTACTCCGCGGCATTCTGTGCCGGCGTCGAAGTTGTTAGAAAAAATCCGGGAATGAGCAGAGAACTGCAAACACTCAGCAGGCGTATGTTTTTCATGGCAGCGGGAAAACACTACGAGATACGAAACGCTCCGTCAAGGCGCGCTCGTCCGCGCAACCGGTTCCGCGTTCTCCCGCTGAATTGAACGGGAGCACATTCTGGAGGAAGCTTCCCGCCGCCGCCTGTTTTTTTCGAATACTTAAGCCGCAGCCGATTTCGCAATTGGCGCTGCAGCCGCAGTCGTCGCCGGTGTTGCCGCCTGTGGCGCCTGAATCGTCGCAGTCTGCCCCGTCGCCCCATTGTTCAACGTCAAATTCACTTCGCTCACCTGAAGTTGAAACGCCGAAATCTGCAAGGTGTTCCCGCCCTTCTGGACGGTCTCATTGATCCCGGCAAAATTGATCGACAACTGTTGAATCGAGAATCCACCCGCCTGCGTACCGCCAGTTGCTCCACCTGTCGTCGCTGTGTTTGCGGGAGCGGTCGCCGCCGGCTGCGCCGTGTCTTGCGCTAGCACTTTCAACTGGCTCACCAAGCTTGTAAACGCCGCCGGACTGAAGTCCTTAATCAGTTGCGCCACTCGGTCGATGGCTGCAATCTCATCTGTGTTGAGTCCCAGTGCGGCCAACGCTGCATTCAAGCTCTGCAGTTCTGTCTGAATCTGTGCCGCGCCCGTATTCGTGACATTCGTTGTTGCTGCCGGCGCCGCTGCTGTCTCCGTATTTGTGGCTGGCGCTGGCGGCGTGTTCGTGTTCGTCGTCGCAACTGGTGCGTCCGAAGCTTTCGTCGTCGCGGCCGGTCCCGCCGCCGGTCCCGCCGCCGGCGCGGTATTTTCTCCCTGCACCAGCAGCACGGAGGCCGCCGCTGTGAACACCGACGCCTGGCTCACCTGAAACAGCCCAGCTTCATTTGCCGGATTTCCTGCCGATGGCCGAAACTCGTCCGACGGTTTCGCTTGCGCCGACTGCGTCGCAATCCCCTTCGCCGCCTTGCTTGCCGGCCCTGTATCTTCGTTCGAATTTCCCTGTGTCTGGTTGAACAGCTTCTCCGCCAAATTCACTAGCCCTATCAGCGACATAAAGCCTCCGGGTGCCAGCCTCCGCCCAAAGCGTCCGCAGCCCTTCGCAATGCAAACGCTGCAGAAAGCCGACAATTCCCCAACAGCTATATCGGCTATTGCCGCCAAAACTTTAGAGGTATTTGGTACAGGTCTTATCTAGTTGAAAAAGAACCGCTTACTACTCGCTCAGGAACTCAACCTTCGCCGGACCAGGCAGCAACCCGGCCTTCGTCCCACGCTCGATCAATTCCTTCACGGCCGTTTTGCCCTTTTCGCCGTAGCCCAGCGTCCATTTATTCACATACATGCCCACGAACTGGTCCGCCAGCTCCGTTTCCATGTCCCGCGCAAACTGCATCGCGTATTTCAACGCGTCGTCGCGGTGCTCCAGCCCATATTCCACGCTGTCGCGAATCGTCTTCGCGATGAGCAGCCCCATCTCCGGCCCCAGCGACTTCTTCACTGCGTTTCCGCCCAACGGCAGCGGCAATCCCGTTAATTCCTGCCACCACACGCCCAAATCCAGTACTTTGTGCATTCCGAGCTGCGGATACATCAGTTGGCCTTCATGGATCAGCAGACCCGCTTCGACGACCTCGTTCTGCACTGCATCCAAAATCTTGTCGAACGGCATCACCACCGCTTCAAACTCCGGCTCGTACAATTTCAGGGACAAATACGCCGTCGTTTTCAGCCCCGGCACGCCAATCCGCTTGCCCTTGATGTCCTCTTTTTTCATGGACTTGCCGGACACCACAATCGGCCCATATCCTTCGCCGAAGCTCGCCCCGCAATCGAGCAACACATATTTATCTCGAATCGATGGGTACGCCGCGAAGCTCACCGCCGTCACGTCGTACGTCTCCGTCAACGCCGCTTCGTTCAGCGTCTGAATGTCGCTCAAAACGTGTGTGTATTTGTATCCCGGTGTCGCCAGCTTGTGTGTCGCCAGCGCGTAGAACATGAATGCATCATCGGAGTCCGGCGAGTGCGCCAGCTTGATCTCCACCGGTTCCTTTTCCGTCTTTTGCACTACAGATCTTCCTGCCATAACGTTCTTTTGGTTCCTCGGGTTTGCCGGCTGGCCTGCTTGGAGAGCTTTCCCTTCCGCTGGGTGAGAAGTGAACTGGAGGAAGAGAACGTACGCGACGCTGGGACTTGCGAGGCGCCTTGCCGGGTATTTTTGCGCAGCAAAAGCCTAACACACCCCGCCCACCCAGCCAAACCCGCGACTGTAGCGGCGGACTTCCGGCTGGCGGCCCTTTTTGTATTGCGCGCCTCACGGCCCGGATCTCAAGCCTTCTCGAAAAGTAACCCTACTCTGCCTTTTTTCCTCTTTCCAAATTCCCTGCGAGGCGTACAATCCGCCCACGAGGTGTTCCATGAAACCTCAACCGGCACGCGAACCTCTCCGCGAGGAACAAACGCAAACCGCCTGCGAAGGCGTCTCCTCGATGGATGAACCCTGCAACGAAACCGCCACCGTCTTTTGCGATCGCTGCGAGCGCTCGTTCTGCGCCGCGCATTTCGACGATGATGAATGGCACACTTGCGAAGTAGAACCCGGCGACGAGGGCGGCGAGGGTTAACTCCTCTCGCCGCGGCAAGTCCAAATTGTCCGCTCAGTCTTGGTGTGTGCCGCTGGCTTTTTGCTTCGCACAAAATCGAGTCCGGCTAAACTCTCTTCATGCGCGATTCCGGCCAATGGTTTGAACGGAAATTCGAATTCCACTTTTCTGCCGATCTCTATCCCAATCTCTGCATTCGCCTTCGCGGCACTCCCGCTCGCCTTGAAGAACTGCTTCTCGGCATCGACCGCGATCAGCTCACCACTCGCCGAAACGAAAAATGGTCCATCCAGGAACAAGCCGGCCATCTCCTCGACCTCGAGTCGCTCTGGAGCGCACGCGTCGACGATTTCCTCGCCTTAGGCAAAGAACGCCTCTCGCCCGCCGATTTGCAAAATCGCAAAACTCACGAAGCCAATCACAACGCTCGCAACATCGCCGATCTTTTAAAAGAATTTCGTTCCGCGCGCACCGCTCTGGCGCAAAGGCTCGACACTCTGGACGCGCCACTCTTCCGCCGCACCCTGCTCCATCCTCGCCTCGAACAACCACTCCGCCTCGTCGACCACCTTTACTTCATCGCCGAACACGACGACCATCACCTCGCCAAAATCTGGGCCGAGATGCACTCGTAGCCCGCTCCAAAAAAATTGCCCACTCCGGCGCGAACCGAAGCGGGCAAACCATCCCTAGCGCTTTCTAACTTTCTAGTCGTCGTTGTGATCGTCGCTGTCGTCGTCTCCGTCGCCGGTTTTCCCGTCAAACGTAATCATTCCGAAGATTCCGTCTCCATAGTTATTCGGCCCGCCAGTAAAAAACAATTGATTATGTGCGCCGTTCGGACCTCCGTCCTGCCCAAACTGCATCGCCCAGATGTTGTCGATCACGATCGCCTTGTGCTTGGCGTCGCGCAGGAATCCGCGAAACTCTCCGTCCTTGTCGAACGCGAGAATTCGCCCGTTCGGCGCGTTGTTGCTGACCAGAATCATTCCGCTCTTCGGCCCAAAATCTTTCGGCGCCACCGCAATACCCCAGGGAGAATCCAGCGGTCCGTGCAGCGCGTTGTGCCGGTGCACCGTTCCGTCCGCATTGAACACATCCACAAAACCGCCGTGTCCATTTCCAAGTGGTGTGTACGTCACCCACAGCTTTCCATCGATGGCTTGAATGCCATACGTCGTGAAACTCTGCGGAATCCGCTCGTCACGGAATGACCGAACATACTGAAAATTACTGTTGAATATGTCCACCGCGCGATTCGGTCCACCGTCCGTCGCGAACAGAAAAAATTCGCCCTTTTCATTCGCTGCGATCGCCAGTCCCGTATACGTGGACCCTTCTTTTGAGCGGTCCGCCATAATCGTCGCGTGGCTCGTCGATGTGTGCGTGGTCGGGTCCGGCACAATTCCATCCACGGCCGGGCTCCATGCGCTGATCGTTCCGTCCAGCGTCGCAAAAATAAAAAATGACTTTGCGGACTTGCCATTCTCCGTCACTACAAAGTCTGTCGCATTCGGGCTGATGTTTCCCACCGTGCCCGTCGGCGTCCCCAAGCTTCCCGACCCGCTGTTCGGCGACGGCGGAATGCTCACAAACAGCGGAATCTGCTGTCCCGCGCCCGTATACAGCGTCGAAAATCCAGAACCGTTGTCACTCAACCAGAACGGTGTTGCCGCCAGCGCCGTCAATCCCCACGAATTGATCAAATGCTGCTGGTCCGTCGATGGCGCGGCTCCCTTCACATTTGACGCAAGGTCCGTTCGCACGTACTGAGCGACGCTCGCCGGCGCCCACGACGCAATCGTCGCGAACGCCAATCCGAGCGCTACTCCCGTTGCTTTGATTCTCATTTTTTACTTCTCCAATCCCTTGAATTTTTCTGTCTCGATTTCCGCACGGCCGCGTCTGTATCCATTTCCGGGCACACCCCTCCGCCGCAGCCAGCGCGTGTTTTGCGCGCTGCTCCTGACTCGACCGGTTTCATGCTCTGGAAATTCCCTGCGTAGCGTCGGCCAACACAAAAAAGCCGGCTTCCAGATTTAGATCTCGATCTAAGTGGCGATTTCGGAATCAGCTACCCAACTGATTCCGCGCGCACCCCGCTTGCAGGCGGGAAAGATGGCAGCACTCGCGCTTCCAATTCACGCAGCCGAAACATCATCTTTGGACTCACTGAGAACGCGCGACTTAACTTTATAACACCCTCCGCGAGCCGCGGGCCCCGCCCGCACCCGTCCGCGAATGTGTAGCCAGAACATCTAAAGACTCCAAATCTCTGGAGCAGAAACCCTGTAGAGGACGACACCCTTGATAGCAACGCTCGGAGCGCGCCAAAATTCTCGGCCAATGCTGCAAGCGCTTGCATTCCTCCAAAACTTGCGCCAAACTCCATCCGCCTAACGCGTTAACGTTAACGATTGGAGATTTATGCGCCGTCTCGCCACTCTGTTCTTCTTTTTCGCCACCTTTTCTCTCGCTCAAGACCCACCTCACTTTCAACCCTCCGCTACGAACGTCTGGGGCGCCGAATACCCTCGCGTCGACACAAACGGCAGAGTCGAAATCCGCGTTAAAGCTCCCGACGCCGCGAAAGTCAAACTGAATTTCTGGAGCGGCCCCAAAGTGGACATGGTCAAGCAGCACGACGGTTTCTGGTCCTTCACCACCGATCCTCTCGTTCCCGGTTTTCACTATTACGTCTTGAACATCGACGGCGTCGACGTCAGCGATCCGGGCACTCATGCGTATTTCGGCGGTGGCCGGCCTGTTAGCGCGGTAGAAGTCCCTGAAGCTGGCTCAACTTACTATTCGCCCCAAAATGTGCCCCACGGTCAGGTTCGCGAAATCTGGTACAACTCCAAAGTTACCGGCACGTGGCGCCACGCTCTCGTCTATCTCCCTCCCGACTACGACTCCCAAACCAAGACTCGCTATCCCGTCCTATATTTGCAGCATGGTGGCGGTGAGGACGAGACCGGATGGATTCGCCAAGCCAACGCCAACTTCATTCTCGACAATCTCATCGCAGCAAAAAGTTGCAAGCCAATGCTGGTCGTCATGGCGTATGGCTATGCGCGCCGAGCCGGCCAGGCCCCTCCCGATTTGACAGGCAAACCATTCGGTTCTCCCGAAATGATGAAGGCGATGCAGGAAATGGCGTCCGCGTTTGAAGACGATGTAACGCAGGCGCTCATACCTTATATAGATTCAACCTTCCGCACGCTCCCCGACCGCGATCATCGAGCAATGGCTGGTCTCTCCATGGGCGGTATGCAGACATTCCAAATCACGCTCAATCATCTCGATCTCTTTTCCTATATCGGCGGCTTCAGCGGCGCGGGCGGAATGTTGGTGCTCGGCGATCGTAAACTCGATCCTAAAACCGATTACAACGGTGTCTTCGCCGATTCCGCTGCCTTCGCCAAAAAAGTCCATCTGCTTTGGGTGGGGGTCGGCACCAACGAACCGGAAAGAATGCGCGCAGGCCTCCAGCGGCTCCACAATTCACTGCAAGAAGCGAATATTCAGCACGTTTACTACGAGTCGCCCGGCACTGACCATGAATGGCAAACTTGGCGTCGCGACCTGAAAGACTTTGCCCCAAGGCTTTTTTGACACTACCGAACTGCCGCTCAGCGCCGACATATATTTATTTCCTGTCGCGGAGCTCTACTCGAACGAGTGAGAAAGGATTGCCATGATGCCAAATTCGAAGCTGCTGTGTGTTGCAATTCTCGCGATTTCCGCTGCACTCGCGCCGCGGCTCGCCGCACAGGTCCAGACGGAAGTCCCTCCCCCGGTTCCGGGTGCAAAGCCGGTCGCCGTCGAGCAAATCAAGGTCCATGGCCCTTCTATCGAAGGGAACTTGGAACAAGACGCCGTGGATCGTGACGTCTTTGTCTTTCTTCCGCCGAGCTACGCGCAAGAAAAATCTCGGCGCTATCCGGTGGTCTACGCCCTGCACGGCTACTCCATCGGCGCCGAACAATGGACTCACGAAATCCATGTTCCGGAGACGATCGAAGGTGCCTTTGCTCAGGGCGCGAAAGAAATGATTGTCGTCCTCCCCGATTCAAAAACGCTTCACAACGGCTCGATGTATTCCAGCTCCGTCACCACCGGAGACTTCGAGCAGTTCATCGCGCACGATCTTGTCGCTTACATCGACGCGCACTATCGCACGATTCCCGACCGCCAAAGTCGCGGCCTCGTCGGCCATTCCATGGGTGGTTATGGCGCCACCCGCATCGGCATGAAGCACTCCGATGTCTTCGGTAGCCTTTACATCATGAGCCCCTGCTGCCTCTCTCCGCGCCCGGCCGGTTCCTTCAATCCGGATCTTGCAAAAGCTCTTGAGGCCGTCAAAGCTCCCGCCGATTCCGCCAACTTGCCCTTCTTTGTTCGCGCCACGCTGGCCACCTCCGCTGCGTGGTCTCCCAATCCGAAAAATCCTCCGCTCTTTCTCGATTTGCCCACAAAAGATGGCGCGCCCCAGCCGGAAGTCTTGGCAAAATGGGCCGCCAATGCTCCGCTTGCTTTTGTCGATCAATACGTCAACGGCCTTCGCCGCTATCGCGCCATTTCGATCGACGTCGGCGATCAGGATGGTTTGCGAGTGGACACCGCTAAACTCCACGAAGCTCTCGACAAATACGGCATAGCGAATGCCTTTGAAGTCTATTCAGGCACCCACACCAGCCGGGTCGCCGACCGTTTCCAAAATCATGTTCTCCCGTTCTTCAGCCAGAATCTCTGCTTTCAATCTAGCTGCAAGTAATCCATGCCGCAACGCGAGTCACACTCAAAAAACAATCTCCAACAGTGCCTGCTCCTGATTTGTTTTTCGATTTTCTTTTTCGGCTGTCCGGACTCTCGCTCTCAGCAAGAACCCCCACACTCAAACTGGATTGAGTTCCGCTCTTTCTCCTATGTCGGCGAAGATTCCCTGACTCATCCCGTCAATCCCGGCCCAATTGAATATCGAAATCCCATCTTGGCGGGCTTCTATCCCGATCCCAGCATCGTTCGCGTAGCGGACGACTACTACCTCGTCAACTCCAGTTTCTCCTGGTATCCCGGCGTCCCCATCTTTCATAGCCGCGATCTCGTGAACTGGGAACAGATCGGCCACGTGCTCGATCGGCCCGCACAATTGCTTCTAAGCGGCCTCGGCGTCTCGCGTGGAATTTTCGCGCCTTCCATCCGCTATCACGACCGCCTCTATTACATGATCACGACGAACGTCGACGGCGTCGGCAATTTTTATGTCACGGCAAAGAACCCCGCAGGCCCGTGGTCCAATCCAACCGTATTGCCAGAAATTGATGGCATCGATCCTTCGTTTTTCTTCGATGACGATGGCAAAGCCTACATCGTCCACAATGGCGTGCCCCCGGACAATAAGCCGCTCTATTCGGGCCACCGCGCTCTCTATCTTTTCCCCTTCGATTTGAATTCGGGCAAAGTCAGTGGCCCGGGCAAAATGATCGTAAATGGCGGAACGGATCTTGCGAAAAAGCCGGTCTGGATTGAAGGACCGCATATTTTCAAACACAACGGCCTCTACTATCTGATTGCAGCCGAGGGCGGCACTTCCGAGCAACACTCCGAAGTCGTCTTCCGCAGTCAGTCCGTGGACGGTCCTTACGAGCCGTATCCCGGCAATCCCATTCTCACGCAGCGCACTCTTTCGCCCTCGCGGCCCGATCCCGTCACTTCCACGGGACACGCGGATATGGTCGAGACTCAAACGGGCGATTGGTGGGCCGTATTTCTTGGCTGCGAGTCTTACGCCGGCGATTTCTACAACACGGGCCGTGAGACGTTTCTTCTGCCCGTGCACTGGATCGATGGCTGGCCGGTGATTCTCGAAGCCGATAAAGCCGTCCCGCGTGTGCTCCCCAGGCCGAATCTTCCCGCATCTGTTCCGGCCAAGCTGCCGATGACCGGTCCGTTCCAATGGACTGCAAATTTTTCTGGCAGCCAGCTTCCTTTCGAGCTCAACACGCTCCGAACGCCAACCAGCCAATGGTGGGCTCTGGACGCGCACCATTCGGCGCTCTTTCTCCAACCTCGCCCCGAAGATTTGAACTCTCAGCGCGACCCATCGCTGGTTGCTCGTCGCCAGCAACACACCAATTTCTCGTCCACGGTCCTGCTGCGACTCCCAAAAAGCACCCAGCCGTCAGACTCGGGCATAGTCGCCTTTCAGAACGAAACCCATTCATTTTTCCTCGGAGTGCATCTCTCTTCGCGTGGCCAAACTCTGTTTCTCGAAAAACGCAATGGCGACATTTCGCAAATCGCGTCCGCAAATCTTGCCGCCAGCGCAAAAGAAGTGGAATTAAAAGTGGAAGGCGCCGCTTCACGCTACCGTTTTTACTATCGAGTTGGAAAAGACCCCTGGCGCCAACTCGGCGGCGATCAAGACGGAACCGTCCTCAGCACCAAATCCGCCGGCGGCTTCGTCGGCACCTACATCGGCCTCTTCGCCCGCTCCTCGCCCACGCCCGCCGCCGGCAAAACGCCCAGATAATTCAGAGCGCGCAAACACAGCAGCTTCCTCAATTGCCTCTTCTGTTTCTCTTTTGTATGACGTATACTACGTGTCATACAATCGGAGCCGCGAAGATGCTATCCATTCGTTTGAAACCCGCACTGGAACGCCGCTTGTCCCGCCTCGCTAGGGAAACCGGCAGGACAAAAACCTTCTACGCTTCAAAACTCATCGAAGAGAATATAGAAGACCTCGAAGATCGCTATCTCGCGGAAGCTCGTCTCGAAAAACGCGGCAAACGCTATACCGCCGCGCAGGTTCGGAGGCAGCTTGGCCTGGACGATTGAATACGACGAAGCCGCCGTCCAGGACCTCAAGAAGCTCGATAAACAGGTTCAGCGCGAAATCTTGAACTACATGGAAAAGCGCATCGCTCCCACCGAAGATCCGCGTTCATTTGGCAAGCCCTTGCGTCACAGCAAATTCGGTCTTTGGCGCTTCCGTCTCCGCGATTACCGTATCCTCTGCCAGCTAAATCAATCTCGCCTCATTGTCCTCGTCATCGCCGTCGGCCACCGCAGCAAAATCTACGACGAATAGCCGCCCGTTCACGAAGCCAGCGTTCAGCGCGTCTTCTTTCATAAACCGCATAATTCTGTGTTCGATGGTATTAGTTGCGCCAATCTTCCCTTGGCCGCAAGTCCTTCTAATTTCGCGCTACGGCATCACCTTCAATCCCGTTCCCCGCGCAAACACTTCAAAATCTTTATCTCTCGATATGAGCGGCACGGCCCTGTCCAGACAGATCTGCGCTATCAGCGCATCGCCAAGCCGCGCTTTGCGTCGTTTCGCCAGTACTCCTGCCCGCAACGCACCGGCGCGCTCCCAGAATCCAGTTTCAATCTCCAACACGGGAATTTCACCGAGTAATTTGGCAACATCAGGAGGTAGTTTCGGATCGCTCAATAGTTCGGTCAAAACAACGGGAACCATTGCCACTTGCCGGCTCCGCAGTGCTTCATCTAATAACTGGACATCATCGCCCGCGTCCCCTCGCAGGTACGCGACCCACGTGCTCGTGTCCGCCGCGATCATCGGTCCGCTTTAAGCTCTGCGACCGTTTTCGAAAACCGCGCTCTGCCCCGCAATCGCCGCAGTTGCGCATACGCACGCGAAGCGGCAACGAGTTGCAGTCCCGCCCTCACGGTTTGTGTTACGCCCGTCCCGCTCGCACGCTGCGCTTTCTCCAGCAGTTCTCGCGGCACCTCAATCGTTATCTTTCGCGCTGTCCCCATAATGACGATACTACCATACTCAATACCAGCATTGAATATGGTATTCGGCGTGGGGCGACAGCCACCTTATCTGAGCTCTGTCTCTGCCGCATTCGACCATCCGCAAATCCAGCCGCCCAGCGCAACTCACTATCACAAGGAATACCTGAAAATCGTTCGGGCGATGAGGATCGCTCACTATCGCTGGCGCATCGCCAATCTCCTTTAGGAAAAATACAGCTGTACCAAATCCTTCCCTTCGACCAGCAGACTTCGTCGCACGCGCCGTAGTACGCTTTTTTCGCTGACTTGAGATGTCACAAATTCGTTCACTCGCCGACCGCCATGCCGCCCGCCACCCACTCATTTCCTACGTCCGACAGAACCGCGTTGCGCCTGTGCAGTTTTCGTCTTTCACCCGCCGCTCACCCTAGCAGGTTCCAGTACGAGGGGGGTGGGTCTGAGCCAACCTCTTTAGATTCAATACTTGCGAAAAAAGGGGGGAGGGGGTGCCCACCTACTTTCTCTTTCGCCTCCAGATGGATCGAGGGCATTCGTTCCAATTCGGGAATTGTTCTGCAGCAATTCGCACTCTATCTCCTGCTTTTGCCACTCTTGCGAACATGCGGCGTGCGCATCTCGTATTCATTTGCAGGACTGCCGGGGCGTACCCAAATCATTCCCGGAACGCTACCGTCTGCGCTCGGCTAACTTTGGTTCCGCTCGCCTCTGGCCACTCGTCACTCGCCACTTCTCCAATCTCCCGCTACACTATTTGTTTTCATACTCCTCGGAGGATTCGCATGGCCGCAGTGCAACGCGCACTCATCAGTGTCTTCGATAAATCCGGCGTACTCGATTTCGCAAAACGACTCGCCGCTCTCAAAATTGAAATTCTTTCCACCGGTGGCACCGCAAAACTCTTCCGTGAATCCGGCGTCCCCGTCAAAGACGTCTCCGAATTTACTGGCTGGCCGGAAATGCTTGGCGGCCGCGTCAAAACTCTTCATCCCAAAATCCACGGTGGCCTTCTTTATCGCCGCAATCTTCCCGAAGATCAAAAACAAGCCGCGGAGCACGGCATCGCCCCGATCGATCTCGTCGTCGTCAATCTCTATCCTTTTGAAGCCACAGCTGTCAAAGATGGACTCACCGCCGAAGAACTCATCGAAAATATCGACATTGGCGGGCCCACCATGCTTCGTTCCGCCGCAAAAAATCTAGAAAGCGTCACCGTTATTTCCGATCCCTCCGATTACGACCGCGTCGCCACCGAACTCGAAAAGAACGGCGAAACTTCTCTCGCCACGCGCCTCGAACTCGCTCGCAAAGTTTTTGCTACCACGTCTCGCTACGACGGCCTAATCACGACCGAACTCGAGCGCCTTGTTGCCAGCGGCCATCAAGTCGAGCTCGCCGCAAAACCAATTCTTCCCGAACGCGTTCATTTCGCACTGCGCCGTCAGCAGGAATTGCGCTACGGAGAAAATCCCCACCAGGCCGCTGCGCTCTATGTTCCTGCGGGAAAAACTCCCGACGGTCTGGCTGCGGCAAAACAACTTCAGGGAAAAGAACTTTCCTACAACAATCTCGTCGATCTCGAAGCGGCTCGCAGCCTCGCCGCCGAATTCAAAAATCCCGTCGCCGTCATCATCAAGCACAACAATCCTTGCGGCACCGCCGAGCAATCCACCTTGCTTGGCGCCTATCTCAAAGCGCTCGCTTCCGATCCTGTTTCTGCCTTCGGAGGCGTTCTCGCATTCAATCGCCCACTGGATGCCGCCACCGCAGAAGAAGTCGCCAAACTTTTCGTCGAATGTATTGCCGCCCCCGGCTTCGACGCGAAAGCAAAAGAAATTTTCGCCGCTAAGAAAAATCTTCGCTTGCTCGAACTTCCCGCCAACGGTCTCGATCCTGAACGTGAGCTCCAGCTCAAGCGCATTCTCGGCGGCATGCTGATTCAGCAGCCCGACCTCGGCGAACTCGAAGACGACAAATTAAAAATCGTCACCAAGCGCCAGCCAACCGCCGAAGAAATGTCCACCATGAAATTCGCCTGGAAAGTTTCCAAACACGTCAAATCCAACGCGATCGTCTTCGCCAAAGACGGAGCAACGCTTGGCGTCGGCGCCGGTCAGATGAGCCGCGTCGACTCCGTAAAAATCGCCGTCATGAAAGCGCAGTCTTCGCTCGAAGGCAGTGTCGTCGCGAGCGACGCATTTTTTCCATTTCCCGACGGCGTCGAAGAAGCCGCCAAAGCCGGCGCCAAAGCCTTCATCCAACCCGGCGGTTCCGTTCGCGACAACGACGTCATCGCCACCTGCGACCGTCTCGGCCTCGCCATGGTCTTTACCGGCCTTCGCCACTTCTTGCACTGAGTCGCGCGGTCGTTTTTTTATTGGGGCTGTTGTCGCGGCAACTTTCTGAAGCCCTCGGTTTTTGGAAAGGTGAACTAACTCGCCGCTTCCGCCATCGTCGGTTCGGGAACGATGCGGCCGTCGAAGAGATGAATCGTGCGATCGGCGAAACGCGAGTAACGCGGATCGTGCGTGACGAGGCAAATCGTTGCGCCGTTTCGATGAAGATCGGAAAGAAGCTGCATCACGGCTTCGCTGTTTTGCGAATCGAGATTTCCTGTCGGCTCGTCGGCCATCAGGATCAGCGGATCACCGCCGAGTGCGCGCGCGACGGCGACGCGCTGCTGCTGGCCGCCGCTGAGCTGCGCGGGAAAATGTTTTTTGCGGTGAGACATGCCGACACGTTCGAGCGCGTGCTCGGTTTTTTCCTTGCGTTCGGCCGCGCCCATGTTGCGATAGGTCAGAGGAAGTTCGACATTTTCGTAAACCGTCAGATCGCCAATTAAATTGAATGCCTGGAAGACGAAGCCGATTTCGCGATTGCGGATGCGCGTGCGCTCGGCGGCGGAAATTTGCGAAACGTCTTTGCCGTTCATGAAATATTTTCCGCCGGTCGGTGAATCGAGAAGGCCGAGCAGGGAAAGCAGCGTGGATTTGCCGCAGCCGGACGGGCCCGCAATGGAGACGTAGTCGCCGCGATCGATCGTGAGATTGATATTGGAAAGCGCGTGCGTTTCGACGTCTTCGGTGCGAAAGATTTTCGTGACGCCTTCCATCTTGACGAGCTGAGTTTTTTGAAAGTCCATGTTTTTCCTCGGCCGAGATTTATTGAAAGTTATTTCAAGCGAATCCGTTCGTAGCTGCTCCAGGCGGACGTGTCGGACAAAATCACGCGATCGCCTTCCTTCAGCCCTTGCAAAACTTCGACGGAGCTGACGGAAAATCTTCCGAGCTTGACGTTTGTGCGCGTCGCTTCCGAGCCGTCTTCCGTGACCTTGAAAAGGCCGACGGTGGTTTGCGGCTGGCCGAAGGCGGGGCGGCCGACGTAGAGAATATTTTTGAGATTTTCGATTTCGATCGTTCCATCTACGCTGAGATCCGGGCGCGCGCCGTTCGGGAGCGGGCCATCGAAGGAAACGTCGACGGTGACGGTGCCGTTTTGCACGGAAGGATCGATGCGCGAAACGCGGCCGATGACGACGCCGTTGCGGGTGTCGATCGTGGATTTCATGCCGGGAGAAAGTTCATTCGCCTGCGTTTCCGCGATTTTTATTTCCGCTTTGAGTCTTTTGGGATCGGCGACGCGAGCAAGATTGGTGCCAGGCGCGACGCTTTGACCGACCTCGACGGGAACCAATTGCAAAACGCCGTTGATGCCGGCGCGAACGTGAAGACCTTCGATCTGGCTGCGGCGCAGGGCGTAGAGGGCGCGCTGCTGATCGACGTGCGATTTTTCCGCGGCGATTCTCGCGGCGGCGGTGTCTTCGGCATTTTTCGAGCGCGCTTCTTCAAGCTGGGCACGAATGGCCAGTTGGTCTTCTTTCACCTTGGAGAGCTGGGCGGTGACTTCCGCGCCGAGTTTTTCGGCGAGCATTTTCTCGTCGACGGCATGCTGGATTTTTGCCTGCTCATATTCGCTCCGGACGGCAGCGGCGGCGGCTTTCTGATTCAGAATGTCGCTGCCCATCTGGGCTTTGACGCTTTCATATTGGGCTTGCGCGGCTTTGAGCTGATATTCGGCGTCGAGAGTATCGCGCTGAAGCTCGGGATTGGTGAGTTCGAGAACGATGGAATCCGTTTTCACGATCGCGCCGGGACGCAGAACAATTTTGCTGACGCGGGCCGTTGTAAGAGCGGGAATCCATTGGATGTCTTCAGGAACGAGAGTGCCGACGCCGTGAACGGCGCGAAGAAGGTCGCCGCGTTTTACGGTGTCGGAGAAAAGAGAAGCGCCGTCAACACTGGGAGCGGCGGGGCGAAGGCGAGAGAGGCCATAGGAAATTCCGGTCACCGTAAGCAGAACGATGGCGGCAAGGACGAGCCTGCGAATTGTTTTGGCTCGTGGATTTTGTGCGATGGCGATATCCATAAATGTTTTTCCTTAGAGTTCACTCGTAGCGAAGCGCGACGAGGGGGTCGACGCGACTGGCGCGACGTCCGGGAATCAGCCCCGCTAGTTGCGAAGCCAAGAGCAGCAGAAGCGCTACAGCGATAAAGACGACTGGATCGAGCGGGCTGACGCCAAAGAGTTGTGATTGAATCAGACGAGTGACCGCAGCAGAGCCAAGTGTGCCGATGGAAACGCCTATTGCCGAGGTGGCAGCGGTTTGAATGAGAATCATGGCGAGGACTTGCGAGGCAGAGGCGCCAAGCGCCATGCGAATACCGATTTCGCGGATGCGGCGCGTGACTGAATAAGAAGTAACGCCGTATACGCCGACGACGGCAAGCAGGAGAGCGGCAAGCGAAAAACAGCCAATGAGAGTCAGGCTGAAGCGGCGGGATTCGA
>Ga0209060_10001770_pt1 | contig 22149 bp, 14 predicted proteins | sample Coa_R1_8_FD_187155 | JGI IMG/M metagenome (GOLD analysis project Ga0209060, IMG submission 187155) | Surface soil microbial communities from Centralia Pennsylvania, which are recovering from an underground coalmine fire - Coalmine... | ecosystem: Environmental > Terrestrial > Soil >...
GCGGAATCATCATGGACCAGCGCCGACATCATCGTCTGTAGATCAAAAGCTTCTTTTCGCACACGCTGGTCGAAATAGACGAGTGCCAAGGCGATGGCGGCTACCGGATAGGCAAAGGTAAGCGCAAGGAACTGCGCCAGATAAACCCAGACTTTTGCGAAATAGGTTGGATTTCCCCCGTGCGCAATGAAACTGAAATAGTACGGAAGCATGAGGACGCCGCCGAAAACAGCGCGTATGATCCCTATCAGAACTAGAACCAAGATGATCCGGATAATGCTCTGTTTCGTAAGGAAGGAGCTGCGCTGGAACGCTCCGGTCACCGAGGTTTGATCGAGCAGGCATGCGGGCACGATGAGGGAATACCGCGCAGTGATGTATAGCAACAGGACAAACGATCCCAAGGTTGTGACTATCAATAGGAGCGCCCCAGCCACGATCAACCCAATATTTTTCCCGGGAATTCCTATGCCCATCATACCGAGGCTGGCAACGAACGGTATCATGAGGAGAAAACAAACCGCGCAGATCAATAGGAACCAGCAGATGAGGACACCGACGATCTTGAAGAATGAGCCGAACACGTTGCGATACGACTCTGCGATGGTAGCTTTTTTCCCTACCTGAACCATGGAAACGGCATAGGCCCCCGCGCCCTGCGCCAGATACGCGCCCAAAAATACGGTGGAGCCCGTTACCAGGAGTTCAAATACAAGGGAGGCAAAGAAGTCCGGAGGAAAGGTAGGCATTTGGCCTGGAATCGGCGCATTCACAGTGGGAATGGGGCCGATTCCCATTGAGAGTCCAATCAACTGCATTAACAAGCCAATACCCGCCGGCAGCAGCGCGATGCCAACAAAAAGAGCGAAGTGGTTTCGATAAAGGAAGAAAGTTCGATCCAATAATTCTGAGGTGCTTAGAGGGCGCAGGTTCGAATCCATGGCGCGGAAAGTTTCCTCTCTGGGGCTAAGAGTGCATGGTAGCACGAGAGGTTATGGGCAATATATTAAGAACACAATAGCAAGAATGGCGGAATTTACCTTAGTCCCGGCTCATGCGAGTGACGTTCAAAAGCCTGTGAGTTATAGCCGCCTGGGGGTTTCTGGTAGGATTACCTGCTTTCGAGCGAGGCATCGAATGAAATCGTCTTCACTCTTATTCTTACTATTGGCCATCGTTTTGGGCGGACTTGTCCCTGGTGAATACGCTGCGAGCCAGGAGCAGGGAAAGAAGACCCAGCAGGTCCCCGTGCAGGCCATCCACTGTGGAACTTTGATACATCCTTCGAACGGCCAGGTTCAACACAATGTTTTCATCGTGGTGGAAGGAGATAGGATTCGCGAAGTGCGCGAGAGTGGCGCTCCCGCCGGAATCCAGGTGATCGACCTTGCCGGGCAAACGTGCCTCCCCGGCCTGATCGATTCCCATACTCACGCTCTCCTGCAGGGAGATATCACCGCCGAAGACTATGACCAGCAATTGCTCAAGCAATCGGTTGCGTACCGGGCGATCCTGGCAACACGCTCGGTCCGGCTGGCTTTGGATTATGGCTTCACCACCATTCGCGACTTGGAAACCGAAGGCGCGGGCTATGCGGACGTGGATCTAAAGAACGCTATCAACCGCGGAATCATTCCCGGCCCAAGAATGCGTGTGGCAACTCGGGCCATGGATGTGACCGGGGCTTATCCCCTTCTCGGCTACGCGCCAGAGGTTCCTGTACCCCACGGTGTCCAGTTGGTGGATGGGCCAGACAATGCGCGCAAGGCGGTTCGGGAGCAAATCGGCTTCGGCGCGGACTGGATCAAGGTCTATGCGGACCGCAGTTATTTCGTGCGCCCCGACGGCATTCTGGACGACATACCAACCTTCACCCCCGAAGAGCTACACGCCATCGTGGACGAAACCCACCGGCAGCGGCACAAGGTGGCGGCCCATGCCATGGCGCTGCATGGCGTCCATAATGCGGTTGAAGCGGGCGTAGACTCCGTTGAACATGGGAACTACATCGCCGACGCCGACCTGCAAGCGATGGTGCAAAAAGGCATCTATTACATCCCTACCATTTATGTTGGGGAATACGTGGCGCAGGGACGCGCAGCGGCGGGAGCGAAAGTCTGGCTCGATATGATTCACATTCACGAGCAGACATTCCGAAAAGCTTTGAATGCGGGAGTCAAGATCGTTTTCGGAACCGACGTAGGCGGCTTTGACTGGGGCATCAATCCCGCCGTTGAATTTCCATTCATGGTCAAATACGGAATGACTCCTATTCAAGCGATTCGTTCCGCAACAACCACAGCGGCCGAAATGTTGGGCATGCAGGACGATTTGGGCGGCGTCTCCGCTGGAAAGTATGCCGATATCGTGGCTGTAAAGGGCGATCCGCTGAGCGACATAACCCTGCTGCAGCACGTTGATTTTGTGATGAAAGGCGGCGAGGTTTACAAATCGCCAACCCGCTAAAGCGCGCTGACCCAATGAGAGCGTCATTAACAAGAGCTCTGCGAATAAGGGACTGCACAGAACAGAAGCGAAAGAAACGGGTATCGACGTAATGCTGGGCGCGAATCTCTCCAGCCAGGAATGCGGTTTTAAAGTGTGGGCTCCCAATGCCCGCCGCGTACAGCTACGATGGACGAGCCGTGGTGAAGCGCGTCTTTCTCACCTTTCTCATATTTCACACCCTTCACAGCTCTCAGACCTTTCACACATCTCGCAACTCGAACGATCCGACGACGGCCATTTCTTTACGAAGGTTCGAGCGGCGGCGGGCGACAGATATTTCTACCAAGTAGACGACCACAAACCGGTGCCGGACCCCGTTTCGCGCTTTCTCCCCGAAGGTGTACACGGCCCCACGGAGATCGTGGATCCACAAGCCTTTGTCTGGAATGATGCCGGATGGCGCGGCCTTCCACTGAAAGACTACGTACTCTACGAACTTCATCCCGGCACGTTCCACCCGAACGGGTCCCCTGCGCGCAACAGCTTCGATGCAGTGGTCGAGCGGCTTGGCCATCTTAAAGACCTCGGCATCACCGTTCTAGAACTCATGCCGGTCGCGGCATTTCCCGGCACCCGCAATTGGGGATACGACGGCGTCTCTCTTTATGCGGTACAAGCAAGCTATGGCGGGCCTGACGGCCTGAAACGGCTTGTGGATGCCGCTCACCGCGCTGGCCTCGGAGTCGTTCTAGATGTCGTCTATAACCACCTGGGCAATGAAGGCAATTACCTGCGCTGGTTCGGCCCGTATTTCACCGAGAAGCACAAGACCCCGTGGGGTGATGCAATCAACTACGACCAGGAAGGCTGCCAGGGGGTGCGGCAATATTTTGTGCAAAATGCTCTCTATTGGATTCGTGAATACCATCTCGATGGGCTCAGGCTCGATGCCGTGCAAACCATTCAGGACACCTCGGCGAAGCACATCCTGGCTGAAATCGGAGAGAGCGTCACAAACGTAGCGCAAGCTCTCGGCCGTCAAGTCTGCGTGATCGCCGAAACCGATGAGAATGACACAAAAGTTGTGCGACCTCGCAGCCAGGGGGGATTTGGCTTGGACGCGCTATGGTCCGACGATTTTCACCACGCCGTCCATGCCTTTTTCACAGGCGAGCGCCAGGGCTACTATCAGGACTTCGGGGCTCCCGAGCAGATTGCGCAGGCTCTCAATCAGGGATTTGTCTTCCAAGGTGAGGCTTCACGGTTCTGGAACGGCCGGACGCGCGGTACTTCTGCGGATGGGATGTGGCTGCCACAGCACGTAATCTGCCTGCAAAATCACGATCAGGTTGGCAATCGCGCCCAAGGCGAGAGATTGACTCAGCTCTTACCTGAAGGCGCGCGCATGGCAGCGGCGGCCCTCTTGTTGCTAGCCCCGCAAACTCCATTGATTTTTATGGGCGAGGAATATGGAGAGCCAAGCCCTTTCCTGTTCTTCACCGACTACGGCGATCCGGAATTGCAGAAGGCCGTAAGGGAGGGCCGAAAGAAGGAATTCAAGGATTTTGGATTCGATCACATTCCCGATCCGCAGGACGAAGAAACCTTCCAGCGCTCGCGGCTGCATTGGCCTGCACCAACCAATGCGACACTCGATTGGTATCGCACGCTACTGCACATTCGCAGGCAATACGTGATCGACTCCGAACGAACCTGCAAGGCGTCACTGGATAATGAGGGCGCGATACTCACCCTGCGTACTCCGGCAGAGAATGCCAGATTGCAGGTGGCGGTGACGCTTAAGCCTGGAGCGGTTCTTTCTTCCGTCTCCGTGGCCCCTGTCTCCCAAGTCTCTTTACGCCAAGCTTCTTTAACCCAAGCTGAAGGCCCTCAAGGGTGGGAGGTAATCGCGTCTACGGAGCGAGATGGATATTGTGTCCGAGTCTCAGCGCTCGCAAAACAATAACGCCTTGGAGCACGCGAGCCGTGAGACAAATTTCGAGACGGCAGAAATCGTCAACATTTCTTTCATGCGATTGCCCCGTTTCGTATCCCCCTATCTTGATCCCACCTGTCCGCGAACCGAGTCAATTAGCTTCTTGGAGTCGAAGCCCACACCATCTTTGAAGACAACCTCGACGTTTTCAATGTCCTGAATATTCGTGGATGGATCGCCGTGGACGATCGCAATATCCGCCTGCTTTCCAACCGCCAACGAACCAACGTGGTCTGCTTCACCCAGGAACTCCGCGCCATTCAAGGTGGCAATCTTGATGGCTTCCAGAGGAGTGAAGCCGGCTTCTACCAGCAACTCCACCTCGCGCTGATCTCCAAAACCTGCAACAATGCCGCCGATGCCGGTTGGATCAAGCCCCGCCAGGAGCTTTCCTCCGGCCTTTACAAAAGCCCGCTCAAACTGCATCTCCTTCTGGAACATGGCCGGCCAGGACGAATCCTTGGCTTCCGCGATACGGGAGCGATTGCCCTGATAGGCCTTGCGCGCGTCGTCAGTCATGAGGTCGAGCACTTTCTTGGGCACGTCCGGACGAGAAGCCACGAACTGCTCAAACACCGGCAACGTGGAGGTTACCGCTACATGATGAGAAACCAATTCCCGTATCGTGGTCCGAATCGGTTCGCTGTCTGTCTCCAAGGCCGCCGCTGCCGCCAATGCTTCTCTGGTGTTCGGGCAGACGTTGGGTTTCTTGCTCGCTAGAAATTCTGTGTCGACGGCCAGGCCGTGCTCGAGATCGTCAATTCCCAACTCAGCAGCTTCGCGGAAGCCAATCGAGCACAGGTGCCCTGTGACCTTTACGCCGTGCGCGTGGGCGGCTTTTACCGCCGCTTTCAACTCTTCCCTCGTGATAAACATATAGGCTTTGAACGAGCGCGCACCCTCGTATACCCAATAGTCAACGGTCTTGCGAGCGTCTTCGGGACCACTTAGCTGATGGGATTGGGCCACAAATGTGCCTTGTCCATCGAGGTAAGGCCCGGTTGCGTTGATTTTTGGCCCAGCAACTTTTCCGGAGTCAATCGCCTTTTTAAGTTCCAGATCGACGTAGGGCTCAAGGTTCCCGGTGGTGCGAATCGAAGTAACGCCCGCCGCAAGATAGAGGCGCGGAAAGCTGGTCGTCATGTCGCGGTAAACGGCGCCAGCGGGGTAAAACAGATGATCGTGCATGCCTACCAGCCCCGGAAGGGCAGAGAATCCAGAGAAATCCACGCGATTCGCGCCAGCGGGAATCTGCACCGCGCCGGAGTTGCCAATGGCGGCAATCTTGCCACCGGAGATCACAATGGTCTGGTCGGTCCGGGCAGCCCCTCCGGTTCCGTCGACAACCCTCACATGTTCCAGCGCGGTCACCGGCGAATCGATGCGGATAAAATCCTTCACCGTAACTCGCTGCCCTTGCCCCATGCAGACGGAAATCATCGACAGTGCAACGACGGCGGTGGATATGCTGCGCAGCTTCATTTCAACCTCGTTTCAAAAACCATGCAGCATAATCGCAGAATCGCAATCGTGCAACCGCTCATTGCCTGAATGGATCGTTGATTTGTCCAAGGCCGAAGCATTGAGGCTCAAGGCCTGCAAACAAAAAAGTCAAAACGTGCTTGGAGGGAACGACTTGTTCTTTTGTTGTTATGTTCTTCGATCAACCGGCTTCGATAGACCAACTTAGATTAACCATCTTCGATAAACCAGGGGAATCACGCAGGTATGCCAGAAGGGAGCTTATCGCTCCCTCCCGTATGACATGCATTTTCTAAGGAATCAAGTTAAACATAAACGTTCCATAAATGTTGTCCTGAAAAACCTGCAAATTCGTTGGTCCGGTATATCCAGCGGGAGGCCCTGTGAGATTCAGCGTCGAGACCTGTCCGGTGCTTTGGGTGTTTTGCGTATTGAAGGTACTCGTCCACGTCAAAGTGTTTGAGTTGGTCATCGAATTGGTGAGGAAGCCCAGGAATGTGGTTGAAACAGTGGTTGTGGTTCCCACAGAATAAGTATCGGTGGCCGTTTGTCCCTGCATGGTGGTTTGCACGTAGTTCAGCATCAACGTCGTTTTGTCCGGCTGCCCTCCGGCGGGAGGCGGAAGATAGTTAAAATTCTGCCCGGTCAAGGTGAAGCGGGTTGCATCGATGGTGGTCGCACCGTTCGCAAAGGGGTCGCGTGCCAAAATAGTGTTGAGATCCGCAGTGGTTAACCCTCCATTGGATCCTGCCCAGGTACGCGACAAGCGAAGCGGGATATCAGGATCGCCTGTAAAGGTTCCATTGACCAAGTTCTTCAGGTCGATGACAAAAAGCGGGATCACATCCATCTCGCCGGTCGGATCCGTGGGATCAAAGCCACCCTGTCCGATAATCACGTTGTTGTTGAGGTGCGCTATTTGAATTGTCGGGTTGAGCCAGATGAAGATTTGATCAAAATCGTGATTCACACCCGCCAGCGAGTTCACTGGGCCCGAGATCTGATCCACGGTGGAAGACGATTTGCTGAGTGCGATCGAATGTGAACTGCCCGACGATTCAGTAAAAGTCATGCTCTCAGTCTGGCTGACCGACCCGCCCAGGATGCCAGGGATACCGACATTCATCAGACTCAAGCTGTCGCTGACCGTGTTTGTGTTTGTGAATGTGTTCGAGATCGAATTGTTGACCCCCAACATTGTGCTTGTTCCATAAGAAACGTTGCTTGCGGCTCCCGGCGGCGCATAAACGACAGCAAGAACCTGAAACTTAGGGTTGAGGGTGCCAACATCAAGTGCGGAGATACTGGCGCTTGACTTGGGAATGAAAGTAAGCGCCTTGCCAAAATCGGCAATATTGCGGGTCAAGGCAACTTCAACCGAAGAAGGGAAGCTGACAGGTTTGGGGCATCCAATCGCATTTGGGGGTGATTGGACCCTTTCTATTGTGCCAAAGGGAATCCCAGAAACATTGCCCTGGGGATCGGTGTATGAGAAATTGCTCAACGTGGAGACTTGGGTGGGAAAACCGAGAACGCCATTCGGCGTAAGAACACGCCTGCCACATTGGCCACTTACTTCAGTATCGGTAAACGAGAGTGTCCCGCCGCCTGAGACTGCAAGCGAAACGTTCGACGTGGTCGATTGGGCAAAGGACATATCGGCCATGGTGATGGCAAAAAACAACAGCACGGATAGAACTCGAAGCATTGTTTTCTCCAATTGACGCCATAAGTTTGTTCAACACCGGGCCATATTTTACGAAGAATCAAGAATTGATGGCCCGCGAGGAGAGTCGATACAGGCTTTCGTGCTTCGCGTGTGCAGGCTCAGCCCGCAGTCCCAATACTAGACGTCAAAGCCAAGATCACCATTTGCGAGACGAACGAGTGCAGATTCCCGTGGTTGTCGTGGTGCAGAAGAGTGACCACTCGCATAAATGCTAGAATGAAACATTAGCTCATCTGCCCTTCCATGGACCGTACGCACATCCGAAATTTCGCGATTATTGCCCATATCGATCATGGGAAATCCACGCTCTCCGATCGTCTCTTGGAGCTGACCGGATCTCTTTCCCAGCGCGAGATGCAGGCCCAGGTGCTCGACGACATGGATTTGGAGCGCGAGCGGGGCATTACCATCAAGGCCCACGCGGTGCGGATGAAATATACCGCCCAGGACGGCCAAGAGTACCAACTCAATCTTATCGACACACCCGGCCACGTTGATTTTTCCTACGAAGTTTCCCGCTCGTTGGCCTCCTGTGAGGGAGCGCTGCTGGTGGTAGATGCGTCGCAAGGCGTTGAAGCACAAACACTGGCTAACGCCTATCTGGCCATCAATAACGGCCTGGAAATCATTCCGGTTATCAACAAGATCGACCTGCCCAGCGCCGACATTCCTCGCGTTAAGGAAATGGTGGAAGTAGCCGTTGGCCTCGATACCAAGGATGCTGTGCTGGTGAGCGCCAAGACCGGCCTGGGCGTGCCCGAGGTGCTTGAAGCCATCGTAAAACGGTTGCCGCCGCCCAAAGGCACTCCGGAAACGCCTTTGCAAGGCTTGATTTTCGACTCGTGGTTCGATCCGTATCGGGGCGTGATCGTGCTTACCCGTATTTTTCAAGGCAGCCTGAAGCGGGGAGACAAGATTCGCCTCTGGTCCAATGGCAAGACTTTCGATGTGGAGGCGCTAGGCGTGCTCACGCCGAAGCCGGTTGAAATTGACGAACTGGTTGCGGGTGAAGTCGGATTCATGATCGCAAACATCAAGAACGTTGCCGATACCAAGATTGGCGACACGATCACCAGCAATGAGCGTCCGGCGATTGAGGCCCTTCCGGGATTCCAGGAAATCAAACCTATGGTGTTTGCCGGCCTCTACACCGTGGATGCCCACGAGCACACGGCCCTGCGGGAGGCCCTGGAAAAGCTTCGCTTGAACGATTCTTCCTTCTTCTTTGAACCTGAGAGCTCTGCCGCTCTCGGCTTTGGCTTTCGGTGTGGCTTTCTTGGCCTTCTTCATATGGAGATCATTCAGGAGCGGCTCGAGCGCGAGTTCGGCCTGGACCTGATTACCACAGCTCCCGGCGTGCGGTATGAGGTCACCAAGACTGACGGAACTCGGCTTCCGGTGGACAATCCCTCCCGTTGGCCCGGCGCCAGCGAGATCGCCAAAGTCGAAGAGCCAGTGATTATGGCGACCATCATCACCAACGAGGAGTTTGTAGGCGGAATTCTGAAGCTGGTGGAGGAGAAGCGGGGCAAGCAGAAAGGGTTTGAGTACGTGAGTGGAAACCGGTTGATGCTCACCTACGAACTGCCCCTGAACGAGATCGTTCTCGATTTTTACGATCGCCTGAAGTCCGTCTCCCGAGGCTACGCCTCCCTGGATTATCACCTTGCCGGAAGCTGGGACTCGCCTATGGTTAAACTCGATATCCTTGTGGCGGGCGAACCGGTTGATGCGCTCTCGATTATTGTCCATCGAGACTTCGCCTACGACCGGGGGCGCGCGCTGGTTTCCAAGATGCGTGAGCTGATTCCCAGGCAGATGTTTGAAGTCGCGATTCAGGCATCGATTGGCGCCAAGATCATTGCCCGTGAAACGGTAGCTGCTATTCGCAAAAACGTCCTTGCCAAATGCTACGGCGGCGACATTAGCCGTAAGCGCAAGCTATTGGAAAAGCAAAAGGAAGGCAAGAAACGCATGAAGCGAATCGGTAAAGTAGACATCCCACAGGAGGCCTTCTTGGCCGTCTTGAAGGTGGGAGAAGGCGCGTAATTCGGGCCGTCCTTCGTAACTATCCAAAAGTCAAAATGTGCAAATCCTGTTCACACAGGTTTTTTTCTTAGGAATGTAAAGCCAGTCGCGGGTTCGCCCTTTTCATTGACCGTATATTATTGAAAATAAAACTCTTACCGGAAGAACCTTTCATCGGATTAGCACGCTTAGCAAAAGCGTAAGCGCCTCGCAAGCTTTATCTTCAAAATAAATTGCACAGAATTTCCACAGACTTTCAAAGCGTTCCCGGCCTAGCGAACTCTACATCACCAGAGGATTTTTACCTTAAGAAATTAAGCTTAGGGCCTACCGAATCCCTTCCACGAAGATGTCGGATGGCAGACCTCGGATGCAAGAACCCAATCAGAGCGCGACCCGCTAGCCTGCAATCCTCTGTTCGTCGCTCATCTCGTCCATATACTTGTCGGGATCGGACTCGAACTCCCGCTTGCATTCAAGCGAGCAGAGTCAAGGGCCTCTGAGTGGTAGTCGTGGCTTCCGGCAGCATCTGCGATATTTGACATGTATTCTGCAGACAGGATGGATCAGCATGAAGCGCTCGGCCTGGGTATGACTCGGCGGCATGCGGGTGGGTTTCCTTGAGTTGCACAAAATCGAGTGCTGGAAGATCGCGACTGGAAGGCCTTGCCCAGGCCGGCCCGCAGCGCGTAGATCTCTGCGGGCCGGTAGGCAAGTCTTAGATACTTACCGATTTCCCTTCGACGGAGCTGAAGCCATCGAGCAAAGCTTCAGAGATCGTTGGATGGGCATGGATGGTGAACATCATGTCTTCCACGGTGGCTTCCAGTTCCAGAGCCGTGACCGCTTCGGAGATGATCTCGGTCGCGACCGGACCGATAATGTGTACGCCCAGCACCTCGCCATACTTGGCATCCGCAACCACCTTCACGAACCCTTCGTGCTGGTTGATGATGCTGGCCTTGGAATTGGCGGTGAAGGGGAACTTGCCGACTTTTACCTGATATCCGGCTTCCTTGGCCTTCGCCTCGGTCAGACCCACGCTGCCGATCTGCGGCTCACAATAGGTGCATCCGGGAACGCGATTCTTATTGACGGGCTTGGCCGGTTTGCCGGCAATGCGCGTCACGGCCACAATGCCACACATTGAGGCTACATGGGCAAGCTGAGGCAGTCCTGCGACGATATCGCCAACAGCGTAGACACCCTTTTCGCCTGTCTCCATCCATTCGCTCACGTGAACATAGCCGCGCTCGGTGCGGACATTGGGCAGCTTCTCCAGTCCAATCTTCTCGGTATTCGGTCCGCGGCCCACGGCGATGAGGACTTTCTCGGCCTCAAGTTTTTGCGGCTGCTGCTCGCCCTGCGCTGTAAATGTAACCACGACGCCGTCCTTGGTTTTCTCAACCTTGTCCACCTTGGCGCCAAGAAAGCTGTTGATGCCTTTCTTCTTGAACGAGCGCAGCAACTCCTTGGAGACTTCCTCATCTTCCACAGGCACAAGCCTTGGCAGTGCCTCGATGATCGTGACCTCCGTTTCGAAGGAGCGATAGACCGATGCAAACTCCACGCCCACTGCTCCTGAACCGATTACGATCAAAGACTTGGGAGGCGCTTCGAGGTCCAGAACCTCAATATTGGTCAGGATTCTGGAATCGGCCTGCAGACCCGGCAGCATGCGCGCATAGGAACCGGTGGCCAGAATCACGTTCTTTGTTTGTACCTGCGATGCGGCTTTGCCCTCGGCTGTGACTTCGACGTTGAATACGCCGTTTTTGGCGGGGCCTGTCAAACGCCCGAAACCCTGAATGCGATCGACCTTGTTCTTGCGAACTAGAAAGTCCAGGCCCTTCGTATGCTTGGCGATGATTTTATTTTTGCGGTCGAGGACCGTCTTCCAGTTCACCTTCGGGGTGCTGAGTCCTTCAAGCCCATACTCCTGGGCAGCCTTCACGTGCTCGTAAATCTCGGCATTGAACAGCAGCGATTTTGTAGGAATACAGCCCACGTGCAGGCAGGTTCCGCCCAACAGCGGATCTTTTTCGATCAGGCAAATCTTTAGCCCAAGTTGTGCGGCGCGAAAGGCGGCCGTGTAGCCGCCTGGGCCTCCGCCAATGATGGCAACGTCATAAATAATATCTGGCAAAGCAGCAGCTCCCCTTCATGCGAAAAATCGCTAGAGACAAAACAGGTGATTGTAAAAAGGAACTTCCCTGCCCGGCAAATAGCGGCGCCAACCCAATCGCACCACAATTGCCCGTGGCTGTTCCTGACCCTGTTACATAGAAAGTTTCATGGACATTAGATATTCGGCTGAAGCCGCCGGATGCAGGTTGCGATCGGGCTCTAGTCCGGCCCCATCCGGGATTGTTTTCGGATTTTGTAAAGAGCTGAGAACTTACCGCACGCTTGTAATGAATATGTAAAAACGTATATCTAACAAAACATAGGGAGATATGAATGTTTTATCGGTAATTTCTATTTTCAGGAAATTTACGCGCTATTTATTGACTATTTCTAATTTTTGAATAGATTATTGCTCCTCTTAAGCCATTAAGGTTCTTTGTCTTTAATGGCTTTTAACCAAAAACAAAGCGCAGCCAGAGTAACGGTCCGACGCTCCGGGGGAAATTCCTTGGCCCCCATCGGATGCACGGCTCTGTCACTAAAACTTCCCAACCCCTTCCGAAGGAGCATTGAATGAAAAGTCGACAAATTGCTTCAAGATGGTTCTGGGGATTGGCCCTGCTCGCGGTGACTCAAATACATGTTTTTGCCCAGAGTACGCCGGCTGCAGTTGCACCAGTCTCCAACCCTTGCCCAAGATTTGCAGCGGGCAGCATCGTTCACAATCCCCCGGCCCTTTACAGCCAGAATGGCCGACTGACGGTAAATTTCTCGTATCAGACCACCACGGATTCGGCAGGCAGAACTCTGTTCTGCTTTATGACCTCCAATGGTTTGGAGAATCCCACTCTGCATGTGAAACCAGGCGACACCCTGACGGTGAACGTGACCAACAACGTGCCGGCTTCGTCCGGAATGGCGATGGTCATGTCTTCAAGCTCGAACACCTGCGCATCCGCCACGCAGACATCCACGTCGCTGAATATCCACTATCACGGCACCAACACCTCGCCCACATGCGGCTCTGACGAGGTGATTCACACCCTAATCAACTCGGGACAGAGCTTCCAGTACAACCTCCAGTTCCCAACCAACGAGCCTCCCGGACTTTACTGGTATCACCCGCACGTACACGGCATTTCAGAAGCCGCTCTGCAGGGTGGTGCTTCGGGCGCGATCGTTGTCGATGGGCTTCAGGCTTTCCAACCTGCGGTTGCTGGACTTCGTCACCGGATTCTCATGATTCGTGATCAGAATACCCCTGGCAACCTGCCTCCGGGCGGCAACGTGCCTTCCTGGGACATCACCGTCAACAACATACCGATCACCTCACCCACGACAGCCACGGGCACAACGTTTGTGCCTGCAGTCCTGCACATGCTGTCTGGCGAAAAGCAACTCTGGCGCGTTTCTAACTCCGGCGCCGATACCATCCTCGATTTGCAGTTGTTATTTGACGGCGTACCGCAAAATCTCCAGGTCGTGGGTCTCGATGGCGTCCCTACCGGCTCGCAGGACGGAACTCGTCAAGGCAAAATCGTCAATACCAAGGACATCCTGCTTCCAACGGCGGGCCGAGCTGAGTTCATTGTTTCGGCTCCTCCGTCAACGGTGAAGCTCGCTCAGTTGGTTACCCTGAACATCAACACCGGCCCCATCGGCGACAATGATCCAGCCCGGCCTGTCGCCACCATCCAGACCTTAGGCTCGGACAACGATCATCAAACAACCGCGGACAATGACGAGAATATTCCTTCCACGATTCCCTCTACTTGGCCGCAACGGTTCGAGGGCGTCATGGGTGCAACGCCGACCGTGAATCGCACTCTGTACTTCTCGGAAGTGCTCTCCGATCCCAACAACCCTCTCAGCCCCACTAACTTCTTCATCACGGTGGACGGAGCCACCCCGACGCTGTTTGATCCCACCAATCCACCGGCCATCATCACCCACCAGGGCACGGTCGAGCAATGGGTCGTCCAAAACCGCGCACAGGAGAACCACGAGTTCCACTTCCACCAGATTCACTTCCAACTGCTATCGCAGAATAACTTTGAAACCAACGGCAGCGTGCAGAACGCAGCCGAAAGTGGGCAGTTCCTGGATATGGTTCAAGTTCCTTTCTGGGATGGCGTTGCCACCGATCCTTATCCAAGCGTTACCCTGAAGTTCGACTTTACCGGTCCAGACGTGGGCGATTTCGTCTATCACTGCCACATTCTCGGTCACGAGGATAACGGCATGATGGCGATCATTCGCGTTCTGCCGAACTAAGGACAATCTCACGCCCTGAATTACGGTTCAGGCTTATATAGATTCGACTAAACGCCGGCGATAAGCCAGCTTAAACTAAATTTGCGGGATGCTGCTCTTTCGGGCGGCATCCCGTTTTTCCGGCCGCTGCTTCAAGTCTTCACAGCTTCAAGTTTTCACAGTTTTACCTCTCTTCCTCCTTATTTCCTTGCAGCTTCCACGACTTCCTATTCTTCGCGCGCCTTGTGCCTGCCTTCCTGCCGCGCCTAAAATGAGAAAGACATTTGCCATGTCACACCTCGGCCTCAAGCTTCCGATCTACCTGGACAATCACGCCACCACTCCCATGGATCCGCGGGTGCTGGACGCGATGCTTCCCTACTTCACCGGCAAGTTCGGGAATGCAGCCAGCCGCAGCCATCCGTTTGGGTGGGAAGCTGATGCAGCGGTAGAAACCGCCCGCGAGCAGATTGCGCACCTGATCGGAGCCTCTGCGCCAGAGATCGTCTTCACCTCGGGAGCCACCGAGAGCGACAATCTCGCCCTGAAAGGTGCTACCGAGATAAACGAGAGGAAAGAGCGCCACGTCATTACGGTTGCTACCGAGCACAAAGCCGTTCTCGACACCTGCAAGCGGCTGGAAGAACATGGCTGCAGCGTGACTTACCTTCCGGTCGAGAGCGATGGGCGGCTTGACCTGAATCGGCTGGAGAACGCGATCACCAGCCAGACGGTCCTGATGAGCGTGATGGCTGCCAACAATGAGATCGGCACCCTCCAGCCAATGAAAGAAATCGGAGAGATCTGCCGCAGGCACGGCATTCTGTTTCACTCGGACGCGGTTCAGGCCTTGGGGAAGGTTCCACTCGACGTGGAAGCCATGAATCTTGACTTGGTTTCTCTAACCGCTCATAAAGTCTACGGCCCGAAAGGCTGTGGCGCGTTGTATGTTCGCAAAGCCAATCCTACCGTGCGCCTCTCGGCAATTCTGGATGGGGGCGGCCACGAGCAGGGCATGCGCTCCGGCACGCTCAACGTTCCGGGCATTGTTGGCTTTGGAAAAGCCTGTGAGATTGCCCAAAAGGAAATGGAGAACGATCGACGACGAACCGGCGCACTACGCGATCGTCTCAAAGAGCGAATCACGGGGCAGTTAAGCCACCTTCTGATCAACGGAAGCATGGATCATCGGCTGCCAGGAAATCTGAACATAAGTTTCCGCTACGTGGATGGAGAAGCCCTCCTGACAGGACTAAGCGATGTGGCCGTGTCTAGCGGCTCAGCCTGCACCTCGGACAAACTCGAGCCTTCCTATGTGCTCAAAGCCCTGGGTCTCAGCGACGAGGACGCGAATAGTTCGATCCGCTTTGGCATTGGCCGTTTCAACAGTGAAGAGGAAATGGATTACACCGCCGACCGTGTCACCGAGATTGTGACCAAGCTGCGCGAACTTTCTCCCACCTTTGAGGCGGTCCAGGAATCCGTCGAAGGCATTCGATAACTCGATCAGCTATATCCCAACGTAAGGCCTTATTTTCAATTCGCCTATTTACTGTTATCCAGCCCCGTCTGCTCGTTTTGGCTTCAGGCCGTTTGCGCATCCTCAATAGCGGCCTCTCGCAAGAACTTGGCCGCCTCCTCGGGAGGCGTGGGGTTGATATAGAAGCCCGTTCCCCATTCAAACCCCGCGGTCTTGGTGAGCTTGGGAATGATCTCGAGGTGCCAGTGATAGTAATCGTTGGCGTTCTCCTGAATTGGAGAGGTGTGCAGCATGAAGTTATAAGCGGGATTGTCCAGCAAATGGACGCACTTGAGCAGGAGCGAACGCAGCATCCGCGCGAGGTTCTCATAGACATGAGACGCCGAATTTTCAAAAGCCGATTCATGCCGCTTGGGCAGAATCCAGGTCTCGAAAGGAAACCGCGACGCGTAGGGGGAGATCGCCACGAAGTCCTGGTTCTCCGCCGCCACTCTGACCCTGGACTCCATCTCCTGCTGAATGATGTCGCAAAAGATACAGCGCTCTTTGTTCGCGAAATAACGCCTTGATCCTTCCAGCTCTTCGACCACTTGCTTTGGAAGAATAGGCAGCGCCACAAGCTGCGAATGCGGATGCTCCAGCGAGGCTCCCGCAGCTTCGCCATGATTCTTGAAGACCAGAATGTACTTAAAACGCCGGTCCTGCTTCAGGTCGAGAATGCGGTCGCGGAACGCCCATAAAACGTCCTCCACCTGTTTCACCGGCATGGTTGCCAGAGTTTCGCCGTGGATGGGAGTTTCGATCACGACTTCGTGCGCTCCCACCCCATTCATTTTGTCGAACATTCCCTCTGCCTGGCGGTTTAGCTCGCCTTCAATACCCAGTGCGGGAAACTTGTTCGGTATCACCCGCAGGCTCCATCCTGGGGCATTCCGCTGCCCTCGGTCGCTCGCTGGACGATATGCCAGGATCTCCGGCGGAGTTTTGCTCTCGTTCCCGGGACAAAAAGGGCAGAATCCCGCGCCCTTCAGGACCACGCGCTCCCGGAAAAAATCGCTGGGGCGGCGGGCACGGTCGGTGGCGATGATGACCCAGCCTCCCGTGATCGGATCTTTTCTCAGTTCAGGCACGATCTCTATATCTTAAAGCCATCTTTGGAGCAAAATCCTGAATGCTGCCAATTCACCCTCCGACGAGAAGAATTTGGGTCACGCCATTTCGAAGGCGTTTTTGCGTAGTTCGATCTCAGGCTCTTGGCCGCCATTGTGAAAGTAGACGCTCACAATATCGAAACGAAAATGGGGTTGCTCATGAATCTTTCGCAGAAATGCGCGGGCCACGCGTGAAAGATCCCGCCGTTTGTCATCGTCGACCGCGGATTCCGCAGGGTATGCGTCTCTCGATGTTCTGGTCTTTACTTCAATGAAGCATAGAACATCGCCATCCCAGCCAACCATGTCCAATTCGCTTCGGCTATGCTGCGTGCGGTAATTACGGGCCACCATGACGTAGCCAAGCGTCCGAAGATGGAAATACGCTTCTTCCTCTCCTTGCCGGCCAATCCGCAAATGCTCCGATTTGGATTCGGTCCGGCGAGGCAATCCCGGTAGAGAATCAAGAACGCGAATTGCAAGTTTTACGAGACGACCGGACATGACAGGAAGATTTGGCCATGGAAGGGTACTGCGGTCGCGTTGGCGATGTAAAGACAAGGGCAAACGACGCGACCCGCAAAGATAAAAAGAGGGGGATGATTGAGGAAAAAACAAGGGACACGGTCTAAACCGCATCCCTTGTCTTTTTTCATTGGCCAGTGGGCCTACTTTTTTTGCTCTTTTTCGACGATTGTGATGCACTCTTCCAGCACATCTAAAGCGATGTCCGCCTGTTCCTTGGTCACAATCAGCGGGGGCGCTATGCGAATCGAGCTAGCTCCGGCTCCCAGGTAGAGAAGGCCGCGCTCGAACGCCAGATCGACAATGCGGTCGCGATCATCGGGAGTCTGTGCTTTGGAGTGTTTGTCTTTCACAATTTCAACTCCAATCATCAGGCCCATGCCCCGGACCTCGCCCACCATGGGATGCGTTTCTACCCAGTCGCCGATCCGATGCAAAATATGCTTGCCCACCGTTTCAGCATTCTGGATGCCTTCACGCTCCAGCACGTTCATGGTCGCCAGAGCTGCTTCAATGCAAACCGGATTGCCGCCAAAGGTAGAGGCATGCGACCCCGGCACCCAATCCATGATGGAAGCGCGTGACATGGTAACTCCCAACGGCATGCCGGAAGCAATGCCCTTGGCAATGGTAATGATGTCCGGCTCTACGCCCGAGTGCTGAATCGCCCACCACTTGCCGGAACGTCCGGAACCGCACTGCACCTCGTCGGCGATCAGCAGGATGCCATGTTTATCGCAGATCCGGCGAAGCTCTTGCAGAAATTCCGCTGGTGCGGGCACGTATCCACCTTCACCCTGAATCGGCTCGATAATGATCGCAGCGCACTCCTCGGGCGGCATGGTCATCTTGAAGACTTTCTCTTCAATGAACTGCACGCATTCGCGGATGTATTCCTGCTCGCTCATGCTCTGCGGCCGGCGGTAGAGATAAGGGAACGGTACGTGGGTCACGCCCGGAATCAGCGGCAGGAAGCGCCGCTTCTGTTGCACCTTGGAGGCCGTGAGCGATAAAGCGCCCATGGTGCGTCCATGGAACGATCCGTAAAACGCAATGATTCCCTGGCGCTGGGTGTGATAGCGAGCCAGCTTGGTGGCTGCTTCCACGGCCTCGGCTCCCGAATTGCCGTAATAGACTTTGATGGGACCGGACATGGGCGCGGCCTTCGCCAGCCGCTCTCCGAGCGTCACCAGGTTCTCATAATAAAAATCCGTTCCCGACATGTGGATCAACTCGGCGGCCTGCTTCTGAATGGCCGCTACCACTTCAGGATGGCAATGCCCGGTTGAAACCACCGCAATGCCCGAGGAAAAATCGAAGAACTCGTTGCCGTCAACATCTTCAATCACCACGCCGCGGCCGCGCTTGGCAACCAGCGGGTACGACCGCGTGTACGAGGGGGAAATATATTTTGTATCGCCCTGAAGGACTCTTTGCGCGTTAGGACCGGGCAGTTTCGTTTTGATCTTGGGACCAGCCACGGAAGTCATTGTCGCCATAATTCATTTCTCCATGAAAAGTTCTGGTGCGAAAAAAAGCGCACGTCAACGGATAAGCCGCAAAGCATGCAGCATTCGGCAGATTGCAAGTTGGAAAGAGAAAATTAGTCGCCGGCAAAAAGATTGGCGCGCGCATGTGACGGCAGTACCGCCAGATAGCGCCGTGGGCAGACCAGGAAGTCGACCCAGCAGTCAAGAGACCGCTTCGGCAAGCGCATTTGGAGCCACATTGTCGCGGCGAGCTTCATTACCCTCATTATATCTTGGAATCTCGATCCTCAGCCCCTCAGGTTCCTGCATGTTGAGACGGCTTTCGTTGACCGTTGCTTGCATGCCATTGGATGCAATTTTTACCATTCATAATTAATTTGCATTCGTGTGAAAGTCGGACTCATCTGATAATGAAAGCTTCCATGGGCTCCTTTGAGCGAAATTTTCGGCTTCGTGTGATTGTGGCATTTGGTCTGGTCTACCTACTTTGGGGATCAACCTACCTGGCCATGCGCGTAGCCATTGAGCATCTCCCGCCCTTCGTGATGAGCGCAGTGCGCTTTCTAATCTCAGGCCCGGTCATGCTGGCCTATTGCGCCCTAAGCGGTAGAAAGATTTCTTTGAACTGGTCCGATGCCTGGCGATTGATGGCGATCGGCGTTCTTATGCTCTCCGTGGGCAATATGGGAGTAGCGTGGGCTGAACAATACGTACCTACCGGACTGGCCGCGCTCATTGTGGCCATCGTGCCCATTTGGGTCGCCATTATTGAGGCTGTGATTTTTCGGATCGCCCGCTTGCGTCCGGTAGGCATTCTAGGGTTGGCACTTGGCGCCGCCGGAGTGGTGGTTCTTTTATGGCCCAGCCTTTTTTCCGGAACACCCGTAGGCCGTGCGTATTTGACCGGCGCAGGCGTGCTTGCTATAGCTTCCTTTGGTTGGGCCTTTGGCTCCGTGCTCTCGCACCGATGGAGCCTTAAGGCAGATGTCTTATCCGCTTGCGGATGGGAGATGGTTTTTGCCGGAGTGGCAAATACGCTCGTAGCTGCCAGTGGCGGCTATTTTCAGCGAGCGGTTTGGACGGCGCGTGGCGTTGGTGCGATTGCCTACCTGGTGATTTTTGGATCGTTGATCGGGTTCACGGCCTTTATATGGCTGCTCAACCATGTGCCTCCGCCCAAGGTGGCTACGTATGCGTATGTGAACCCCGTGGTTGCGGTCTACCTCGGTTGGCTGGTGATGAATGAGAAGATCGATGGCTATATGCTGATCGGAACTGCCGTTATTCTTGGAGCGGTCGCCCTGGTGAACTCGTCGAAGCTCAAAGCCGAACACACCCTCCTGAAAATGGACGCGGAGAGAGATCTCACTGCTGCCAAGGTTGGCGCCGACTAACGCGTCTCCATTCGACTCGTATAATTTCTGGCGACGAGGGGAAGAACTGAGAGGAGAACGACACTCTTAATTTATTAATCTTCACTTTTTGCGGGCTTTCGCGGAAACGCAAATTAGTGAACTGTAATGACGCGGCCTTACTTAGCCATCTGCCAGTTGCCGCCGTCTCTCTTCCACCGGATGCCATCTTTCGTATCTTCCACAAGAACCCCTGACTCCGAGAGTTGTTTGCGGATTGCATCGGCCTGGGGGAAGTTGCGGGACTTTTTGGCTGCGTTTCGCTCGCCAATGAGGCGCTGAATCTCTTCGTCCGGCATGCCCTCGGCAGGCAGGCTGATGGCATCGGCAATCCCCTGCTCTTTGGCCCATGCATGAACGCGCGCAATCTTTTCGTTATCGTCGTCTTTGATGACGGCGAAAATATCGTCAAACTGCTGGAGAGCGGCCAACATGGGCGCAATGTCGTCGTGCCGCAGCTCATCGCGGTCCGCAGCGGCGTTGGCTTCGCGCACGAGGTCGAACATGGCGGCCATGGACCGCGCGGTGTTCAAGTCCTCCTGCATGGCGGCCCGCATCTCGGTCTTTGCCTGCTCCGCAAGCTCCTGCAGCTTCGCATTCTTGCCTGGAGCAAAGCGGCCAATTTCCAGGCGCGACTTGAAATTACGGAGCCGCTCGACCGACTTCTCAGCCTGCTTCAATCCATCAAAGGTAAAGTTCAGTTGCTTGCGATAGGGTACGGATGAAAGAAGAAAACGCAGCGAAGAGGGCTTGTGCCCCTTTAGCAGCAGGTCGCGCAAGGTGAAGAAATTTCCAGCGCTCTTCGACATCTTCTCGCCTTCCACGAGCAGGAAGCGGACATGCATCCAAAAACGCACAAAGGTGCTGCCGGTTACAGCTTCCGACTGCGCAATCTCGTTCTCGTGATGCGGGAAGATCAGATCTTCGCCCCCAGCGTGCAGGTCGAAGCTCTGCCCCAGGTACTTCATCGACATCACGGAGCACTCCAGGTGCCAGCCAGGCCGGCCCTTCCCTATGGGGGTGTCCCAGTAAAATTCGCCTTCCTTGGGGGATTTCCATAACGCGAAGTCGCGTGCGTCGTCCTTCTCGTATTCGTCCACATCGACGCGCGCCCCCACCTCCATGCCGGCAAAATCCTTCTTGGAGAGCTTTCCGTACTCTGGAAACTTCGCAATGCGGAAATAATAGGAGCCGTCTTCCGTGCGGTAAGCGAAACCCTTGCGCTCGAGTTCCTGGATAAACGCCGCCATCTCCTGAATGTGCTCGGTGGCCCGCACAATATGTTCCGGCCTTTCGAGATTCAGGGTCTCCATGTCTTCCAGAAAGGCCTGCTCGTATTTCCTGGTGTATTCGCTCACCGCTTTTTGCTCGCGGGCGGCATTCCGGATGATCTTGTCGTCCACGTCGGTAATGTTCATGACGTGCTGGAGTTGAAATCCGCTTTGCCGCAAGAATCGCCGTAACAGATCCACGGCCAGGAAGGTCCGGAAATTCCCGATATGCCCATAGTCGTACACCGTAGGGCCACAGGCATACATTCGTACGATATTGCCTTCCGAGGGAGTGAAATCCTCAATTTTTCCGGAGAGCGTATTGTGAATTTGGAGTGGCAAGTCTTCGATTCTAGGGCGATGGCGGCGCAACGGTCAAACCGCCGGGAGCCGGGGTAAAGTTGTCCGGGGCAAACACTTACTCGGCCGCCACATGCCTAATTCTTATAACGACGCCGATGATTCGCAGGATCGATAAGGGCTTCGATCGGCAGAAGCCCCTATAGATCTGCTTACGGGAAGTAACCCCGATCAAGAGTTCGGCAATCCTCCGCTGTGGGTCTCGAGACGAAGAGGTTGGAACGCCCGGGAGGCCCCAAGCTAAAACAGCAGCATGTCAAATAGATTGGAGACGCCTCGACTAGTTCCATGAGACTCTTGTCGATATGATGCCTTCATCTTTGTTTGGCCTCACAGCCACCGTCATGCTGTGTGTCTCAACGTTTGCCGCCCAGATCAATCCGCATGGCTTTGCGCC
>Ga0209060_10001777_pt1 | contig 22079 bp, 20 predicted proteins | sample Coa_R1_8_FD_187155 | JGI IMG/M metagenome (GOLD analysis project Ga0209060, IMG submission 187155) | Surface soil microbial communities from Centralia Pennsylvania, which are recovering from an underground coalmine fire - Coalmine... | ecosystem: Environmental > Terrestrial > Soil >...
GCCTTGTAGCCGCTCGCGAGGACCACCTCGTCGACCTCGGGGGGGAGGAGGTCGAGCACGTGGTAGAGCATCGGCTTTCCGGCGACCGGGATGAGCTGTTTGGGGATCTCGTACGTGATGGGGCGAAGGCGGGTGCCGAACCCGCCGACCAGGATGATGGCCTTCATGACCGGCTCGCCGTACTTCCGGGCCGATAAACCCGTTCTGCCCCCCCGGTTCACATGACGCCCGGGGGAGCGGAACCGCCCTCGATGCTCCGCGCGTACTCCCACTCGACGAGCCGCTTCAGCAGCCCGGCCGGCGTCCCCCAGAGGCTCCCGTGCCGGAGGGCCGCCGCCCCCCGACCCCGGCCCACGGCGACGACGGAGCTGCGCTCCCGGTAGCTGAACGGCAGCAACGGACGGCCCGCCCGGGCCGCCACGATGTTCCGCGCCGCCCACCGGGCCTCCGCGAGCGCGGCCTGCGCGGTCCCCGGGACCAGCACCCCGCTCGCGGGGTCCGTGAGCTCGATGACGTCCCCCACGGCGAACACCCCGGGATGCCCCGGGACCTCCAGCGTCGGGGCCACGGCGATCCGGCCGGCCCGGCCGTGGGCGACGGGGAGCCCCCGGACGATCGGCGGGGCTTCGAGCCCCGCGCACCAGACGATGATCTCCGCGGTCAACACCGTGCCGTCCTCCAGGAAGAGGCGGTCCGCGGCGACCTCCCGGACGTTGATCCCGTGGATCACCGAGACCCCCGCCTTCCTCAGCAGGTCGCGGGCGTGCCGGACCAGGCGCTCGGGGAGACCGGCGAGGAACGGGAGGGTCCCCGTGACGAGGATGACGTCGAAGGGTCGGACCGGCGCTCCTAGCAGGGCGCCCCAATCGGCGGTCGCGACCTCCGCGGCCAGCTCGGTGCCGGTCGATCCACCGCCGACCACGACTACCCGGGGCCGGCGCTCTCCCGGGAGGGACGCCGAGGTCCGGGCCACCTCCCGGAGCGCTCGGGCGAGCTTCCGGGCCGCGGCGAGGCCGTAGACCGAATGCGTGAACGTCTCCGCCCCCGGTACGTGATAGTAGGAGGCCACGCTCCCGAGGCCGATCACGAGGGTACCGAACGACTGGCTCTCCCCCCCGGACAACTGCACGCTCCGGGCGGCGAGGTCGATGCCGAGGACGTCGGCCGTTCGGCAGGTCACGTTGGTCCGTTCGAAGATCCTCTGCAGCGGTATCGCCCAGTGGTCCGGGTCGTTCCCCGCCGCGGCCAATTCGCTCACTTCGTAGAGTTCGGTGCGAAGGACGTGGACAGGCGCCCGGTCGATCAGTACAACGGGGATCTCCCCCCGCGATCGGCGGTGCACCTCGTGCGCGACCGTGAGGCCGGCGTACCCTCCGCCGAGGACGACGACCGGTCCGACGGGCGTCGAAGGGGCCGACATGATACTAACGACCGGACCTCGGCGTAAAAGGAGGACGCCCATTCCCGACCCGGCGGGTGCCCCGCGGCAGGCCGTCGCACGGAGCGGGCCGGCCGTGAGGGGCCCGCTAGCGGGAGCGCGACGGGGCTCCGGAACGGCGGCGCGCGCGCCCCGACGAGGTCCCGGCCCGCGGGGCGGGCGCAGGGGAGGGGGGTCCGCGCCGGGACGGGGCGAGGGCCAGCGACGCGAGCAAGGGCTCGAACGCGTCGGGGAACGAGAACACCCGCACGAGGACGTTGGCCTCGGCGCCGAGCACCCCGGGCACCCCGGGGGTGGCGCGTTCGATCCCCTCCACGCCGGCGGCGGACGGGGCGAACACGAACACGCTCAGCATCGACGGCCGGAAGACCGGACCGAACCCGGACCACCCGAACTCCAGGAACCAGGGCAGCCGCGTGCGGCAGCTTCGTGCGTTCGTCCGGGTCACCTCCGGCGGGACCGTCTCCCGTGGGGTGTGCCTTCGGCGCCAGGACGGGTACCTGTTCGTCGCCGACTGCGCCGGCGATGGCGTGACCGTCCTGGACCCGGTGATGGGAGCGTTCGTCGGCAACCTCTCCCTACGGGCGTCCCCATGACGCCAGGGCATCGGAGGGTCCTCGGGTGCCCCACGGCGAAGGCCGGGCCCCGTCCGGCCGGCCGTGAGCCCGAGCGGGGCCGAGGGCGCTATCCTGGGCAGAAGCCGGAGTAGACACCCGGGTAGAGCTGGATCAGCTCCAGGTTCAGGGCGTTGACATCCACGTACTCGGGGGCGAGGACCCCGAAGTTCGCCGCGTCGTTGTGGGCGATGTTCTCCTGGATGAGGTAGTCGAGGCTGGACGCAGGGATCCCGGTGGCGTTCGACACCATGGGGACCTGCCCGTAGGCGTCCGAAGGGGTGATGTCCGGATCGACCCCCGAATCGGAGGCCGAGGCGTTCCGGGGCTCGAAGAACTTGGGCGAGCTGATGTTCTCCGCGATCAGCTTCGACCCGACCGCGGTGCCGTTGCAGATCATCGGGCTCCCGATCGCCGCGTTCGGGTTCTCCACCTCGTCGATCGCGGCGAGCGAGATAGGGTAGGCTCCCATCAGGAGCACCGTGAAGATCACCAGGAGGACGACGAGAGGTCGCACGTGACCGAGGAGTTCCTTCAGCTGCATGGTCTCAGTGGATCACCCAGGTGAGCAGGATGTCGAGCGCCTTGATCGCCACGAACGGCAGGATGGCCCCTCCGACGCCGTAGATCGCCATGTTCCGCAGGAACGTCCGTTCGGGGACCTCGGGACGGAACTTCACGCCACGGAAGGCGAGCGGGACCAGGGCGGGGATGACGGCCGCGTTGAAGATCATCGTCGCCAGGATCGCCGTCACGGGGCTGTGCAACTGCGGGATGTTCAGCTGCTGCGCTGCCGCGCTCGCCGGCAGCATCGCCGGGAACAGCGCGAAGTACTTCGAGACGTCGTTGGTGACGCTGAACGTCGTGATGGCCCCCCGGGTCATCAGGAGCTCCTTCCCCGTCTGGACCACCTTCGTGACCTTCGACGGGTCCGAGTCCAGGTCGATCATGTTCGCGGCCTCGCGGGCCGCGGCGGTGCCGGAGTTCATGGCGATCCCCACGTCGGCGATCGCCAGGGCCGGGGCGTCGTTCGTTCCATCCCCTTCCACCCCCACGATATGGGCGAGCGCCTGTTCGTGCCGGACCCGAGTGAGCTTGTCGGCGGGCTTCGCCTGGGCGATGACCTCGGAGATCCCCGCTTCTTCCGCGATCACCCGGGCCGTGATCTCCGCATCGCCGGTGACCATCACCGTCCGGATACCCGTCGCCTCCACGGCGGCCAGGCGCTCCCGGATCCCGGGTTTGAGCTGATCCCGGAGGTCGATCAGCCCCACGATCGTGGACCCGACGGCGACGGCCAGCGGGGTACCCCCCTGCTTTGACACTTCCTGCGCCTTCCAAAGGAGCTCCGCCTGATTGACCCCCGGAGCGATCGCGAGGACGGCGTCCACCGACCCCTTGACGATCCGGCCCGGGGCCTCGGAGGCTTCGAGCTCGAGGACCTTCTTCCAGACGGGGCCCTGGGCGACGGCCTCGGACACGGCGGGGAGCTCCGGGCGCCGTGCCGGGTTCGAGCCGAAGTTGGCGAGGAGCTCCACGCCACTGAGCCGGGTCTCCGCGCTGAAGTCGATGGCCTTCCCGCCCAGGACCCGGGGGGTCAGCGGGAGGGTCTGACCCTGGGCCGTCGCCACCTCCACCACCGAGCGCCCCTCGGGGGTCCGGTCGAGGGCCGACGCAAGGAACGCGGCCTGGGCCACGTCGGCCTCCGTGAACCCGGCGAGCGGGATGAACGTTCGGACGCTGCGTTGGCCCTGGGTGATCGTGCCCGTCTTGTCCAGGATCAGGGTGTCGACGTCCCCGGCCGCCTCCACCGCCTTGCCGGACTTCGCGATCACGTTCGCGCGGCCTACGCGCGTGATGCCGGCGATCCCGATGGCGGGCAGCAGCCCGCCGACCGTGGTCGGCATCAGCGCGACGAGGAAGGAGAGAAGGATGGCCAGGTCGACGACGAACCCGAGGGAGTCGGCGAGGACGAGGAAGGAACCGACCACGAGGATGAAGATCCCCGTGAGCCCCACAAGGAGCAGGTTGAGGCTCGCCTCGTTCGGGGAGCGCGGACGCCGTGCCCCCTCCACCAGCGTGATCATGTCGTCGAGGTAGCTTCGGCCGGACTCCGCGACGATCCGCATGACCAGGGCGTCGGAGGTCACGGTCGTGCCCCCGATCAGCGAGTCGCCCACCTTCTTCAGCACGGGCGCGGACTCCCCCGTCATGAGCGATTCGTCGACATACGCGGTGCCCTCCAGGACGACCCCGTCCCGGGGGACGATCTCGGGAGGTCGGAGTCGGACCGCGTCTCCGGGGACCAGGCTCTTCGAGGGGACCACGACGACGTTCCCCTCGACGACCTTGCGGGCCTGGACGTCCTGCTCGAGACGCCGGAGGGAGTCGACGCGGGCCTGGCCCTGGATCTCGGAGATCGACTCCGCGAGGGTGGCGAACCAGACCGTCAGCAGCAGGATGATCGTGAGCGCGACGTAGATCCATGGGGGCTGGGTGGTGAGGCCCGCGAACGCCGCCGGATCGACGGCCATCGCCCCGGTGATGATCGCCGTGACCTCCACGATCAGCATGATGAGGTTCGTCCGGAGCAAGTACCGGGGGTCGAGCTTGCGCACGGACTGGACCAGCGCGCGCTCGATCTCCCCGCGACGGAGCCCACGTCCGTTGGTCTTCTCGTCCGACATGTTCGTACCTACCCGAAGATCCCGAGGATGAGGAAGGGCAGGAACGCGAGCGCGGTCAGGACGAACGTCACCCCGATCAGGGTGAGCGTGAACGGCCATCCGTCCGTCTTGATCGGCTCCGGCGTGTCCCGCCGGTCCTTGGTCGCGAAGGACCCGGCGATGGCCATCATGAAGATGATCGGCGCGTACCGCCCGACGAGCATCACGATCCCGGTCGAGATGTTCCAGAACGGGGTGTTGGCGAGCGCCCCGAGGTAGTCCGAGCCGTTGTTCGCCGAGGCCGAGGTGTACTCGTAGAACACCTGGGTGAACCCGGCGGCCCCGGAGTGGGGCCCCAGGATCGCGGTGACGTTCCCGCTGCCGTACGCGACCGCGGCGGGGACCAGGATCATCAGCGGGTGGACGACGAAGGTGAGGACGGCGAGCTTGACGTCCCACCCGGAGATCTTCATCCCGAGGAACTCGGGCGTCTTGCCGACCATCAGGCCGACCATGAAGAGGGTGAGGAACGCGTAGATGACGAGGGTCATGAACCCGACCCCGGAGCCGCCCGGGATGGCTTGCACGAACATGAACGTGAACAGGCTGGCGTCCGTCCTCGGCGAGAGTCCCGAGAGGTACGCGTTCGTCGCTCCGGTGTCGCTGGAGATCGAGAAGAACTGGAACAGGATGCTCCCGAACCCCCCGAACCGCGTGTCGATGCCGAGCGTGCCGGTGGGGGTCGTCAGGGAGTACGCAAGGAGCCCGAGGAAGGGAGCCAGGACGGCCACCATGAACGCGCGGCCCCGCCCCTTCCCGACCAGTTCCCCGTACGCGAAGATGAATGCGAAGGGGATGACCAGCATGAGTACGAGGAAGACGAGGTTCGAGACCCCGTCCGGGTTAGCGAACGGGCTCGCCATGTTGGCCCCGTAGTACCCCCCTCCGTTCTGGCCCAGCTCCATGATCGCGTTGAACCCCGCCACGGGTCCTACGACGAAGGTCTGCTGACCCCCGCCGATCGCCCCGGTGCTGAGGGTCCCGTTCAGGGTCTGCGGGACCCCGACCGCCATGAGGAGGAGCGCGCTCACGAACGCGATCGGCAGAAGGATCGTGACCACGGACCGGACGAAGTCGGCGTAGAAGTTCCCGATCCCCTTCCCCTTCCGGACGAACGGACGCAGGAAGGCGAGGCCGACGGCGACGGCCGAGGCCGGGGCGACGAACTGGTTCAGCATGAGCACCAGCTGGGACGTGACGGTGAGGGTCTGATCGCCCGCGTAGTGCTGGAGGTTCGTGTTGGTGATGAACGACGCCGTCGTGTGGAAGTTCAGGTCCCACGAGAACGGCAGCAGCCCCCGAGGGTTCCCCGGGAGCCACCCCTGCAGGCCGAGGACGGCGTAGGTGAAGACCGAGAAGATCGCGTCGAGGAGGACGAGCGCGATGACGTACTCCTTCCAGTCCATCGACCGATCCGGGTCGATCCCGGCCGCCCGGAAGACCAGGCTCTCGACCCGGGAGAGGACGTTCTCGAAGGGGCGAGGGGTCCCCCGGATGAGGTGGACCAGGTACTTTCCGAGGTAGTACCCGAGGAACAGGGCCAGTCCCAGGGCCACGACCAACAGCTCCGCGTCCGCTACCCCTTCGATCATCTGGCTCCTCGATTCCTCCTGGGGTCGCGGGCCCCGGCGGCGGGACGGCGTCGGGGGACGACTGCCCCGGCGGCCCAGGGGCGGCCCGCCCAGGGGCCACCGACCGGGTCGGTCGACCCGGCGGGCATGAATGCTGGTGCTGAAGCTGCGAACATCGGGCCACCTCGGTCGGCGCTAGTCGGAGCGCCCGGGGTGGCGCAGGAGGCGGTAGAGGTTCTGGACCGACGGGATCTGCTGCAGGCTCAGGGTGGAGCCCGCCACAGCCGTTGAGGGAACCTTTCCGCGAACCACGGCGCCTCGGTCGGGCACGGGTGGATTCGACCGCCTATTTGGACTCTCTGCCGCTACCAAGAACGGAGTAGCCGGGCCTACCTCGATCCAGACCCCCCGTTCCGTGCCCATCCCCGGCCGTCGAGGACGGGAGGTCGCTGGGCGGCCCCCGAGGGGTCCCGGGCGCGCCCCCACCGCGGGGAGTCCTACGGGGTCTGGAGCGCCGCCCGGTCGTGGTGGGGCACAAGCCAAGGGAGGGAATCGAACCCCCAGGAAACAGATCTGCAGTCTGTCGCATTAACCATTCTGCCACCTTGGCGCGCGGGAGGGTCCACGCCGCCGCGGCTTAAATCCGTCGGGGCCGCGGCTCAGATCGGGCGGAACCCGCGGGCGGCCCGGAGCAACCCCGTCCGGAGCGAGAGGCGGAGCCGTTCGCCGAAGCCGAGGGAGCGCCCGCCGGCGTTCGTGTGGCCGCTCCGGAGGGCGTCCAGGATGTCCTCGACGGTGCGAACCTCGGACGGGAACTCGGTGTAGGCCCGTCCGATCCCGCGGGGGTCGTGGGCGTCGCTCCCACCCAGGGCGGTCACGGAGCGCCGGGCCGCCACCAGCTCGGCCCGGGCGTTGGGGACCGCGGCGTTGTGTCCGTTCACGACCTCGATCCCATCGACGCGTGCGGTCTGGGCGAGGGCCCCGCCGACCCCGTGGGCCCACCGGAACGGATGAGCGAGGGCGGCCACGCCTCCGTGCGCCCGGACCCATTCCAGCGTCTCCGTGAGGGGCGCCCGGATCGGGGGGAGCTCCTGGACGCCGTAGACCAGAAGGTGGCCTTCCCGGGTCGACACCTCGACGCCCGGGACGAAACGGTACATCGGGTACCGTTCGGCGAGAGCCGCCAGCTCGCGGTGCCCCGCCACGCTGTTGTGGTCCGTCAGGGCGAACCCCGAGAGTCCGGCGAACCCCAACCGGTCCACGGCCGCGTCCAGCGAGAGGCGGGAATCCGGCGACCAATGCGAGTGGACGTGGAGGTCGAGCCGCATGGTCACCGCACCTTCGTCCCTGGCGGGAGGTCCCTTCCGGTGTCGACCGGCCCGAATCCCGGGAACGCGAGGAGCTCGCCGGTGGGGGCGTCCACGCCATCGAGCCGGACCACCACCTCCCGGTCGATGGGCCAGGCGCCGGGGACCTCCACGGCCCGGGTCCCCAGGTCGATGCGCGATCGATCCCCCACGACCTCGGCCACGCGGCCCACGAAGAGCGGGCGGCGTTCGAACTGCTCGTACGAGAGGGGTCCGGCGTCTCCCGAGGACCCCGCCAGGCCCGTGCCCGCGGGGGCGTCGGGCGGGGGACGGAGCAGGATCGCCCGCTCGCCCGAGTCGGCGGCGAGGACCATCCCCTTGGAGGTGATCTTCCGGATGTTCCGGGGCTCCAGGTTGGCCAGGAGGGCGACCTTCCGACCCCGGAGCTCCTCCGCGGCGTACGAGCTCCGGAGGCCGGCGACGACGGTCCGGGGAGCCCCTTCCCCCAGGTCGACCTTCAGGACGTAGAGGCGGTCCGCCGATGGGTGGGGTTCGGCGGTGGCGATCACGCCGACCCGGATGTCCAGCGGAGGGAGCGGCGGGGGCGCGGCCGTCGAAGCGGCGGGACCCGGGGCCGGCCGGGCCCCCGCCAACGGCTCCAGCCGCGGGAACAGCGGCCGGACCTCGCCGAGCGGCTGGCCGACGGGGACCGGGGCCAGGACGGCGTCCCAGTCTCCGGGCGACGGGGGGTGGGGGTACCCCAGCATCCGGAACACCTCCGCGGAGGAGACCGGGAGGAACGGCGCGAGCCAGATCGCGTACGCCTTCAAGCGCCAGATCGCCTCGTACAGCACCGCGTTCCGGTCCGGGTCGGAGGACTGCCAGGGCTTGGCCTCGTGGAACCAGCGGTTCCCTTCGCGCACTTCGGTCAGGATCCGGTCGAACGCCTCCTTGAGGTGGACCTTCTCGAGGTCCCCGGTGATGGCCGCGTGGGCCGTCCGGAGGCGCGCGATCCCCTCGCGGTCGCCCGGCCCGCCCTCCGGCGGGGCGGGGACCCGGCCGCCCGAACGCTCCCGGGCGAGCACCAGGACGCGCTGGACGAGGTTGCCGTACTGGTTCGCCAGCACCTCGTCCGCCTGCTGCCGGAGCTCGTCCGGGTCGTACTCCGTGTCGTGGTTCTCCGGGGCGAGGAGAGCGGCGTAGAACCGGATCACGTCGGCGGGGTACTTCGCGGCCAGTGCCGGCAGGAACGCTCCCACGTCGTCCGGGCGCGACTTCGAGATCTTGCGCCCGCCGATCTGCATCCACTCATTGGCGGGCACGTCGTACGGCGGTGCCAACCGGCCCTGTCCGAGGAGGATCGACGGCCACAGGACCGTGTGGAAGAAGATGTTGTCCTTCCCCAGGAAGTAGTACGAGCGCACCGACTCGGAGGGCTCCCAGAACCGCTGCCATGCCTCCGGGTGTCCCGTCCGGATGGCCCATTCCCGGGACGCGGAGAGGTACCCGATGACGGCGTCGAACCAGACGTAGAACCGTTTCGAGCGGTACCCCTCCAGGGGGATCGGGACCCCCCAGTCGAGGTCGCGGGTGATGGGGGTCGGATGGAGGCCCACGTCGAGGAAGTTCCGGGTGACCCCGACGACGTTGTCGCGCCAGTACCCCTTGTCCGCGAGGTACCTCTCCAGCGAGGGGGCGAGCTTGTCGAGGAGGAGGAAGAAGTGCTCGGAGGGCCGGAACTCGGCGGCGTGCCCGCAGAGGCGGCACTTCGGGTCCCCCAGCTGCCTCGGCTCCAGGACCCGACCGCACCGGTCGCACTCATCGCCCCGGGCGGTGGGGGAGCCGCAGTGCGGGCAGGTGCCGAGGACGTACCGGTCGGGGAGGAACCGGTGGTGCTGGGGGCAGTACGGGTTCTCGTCGACCCGACGGGCGATGTACCCGTTCTCCAGGAGCGCCAGGAACAGCTCCTGGACGGTCCGCTCGTGGACCGGGGTGTGCGTGTGGGTGAACAGGTCGAACGAGATCCCGAGCTTCTCGAGGACCGCCTGGTTCTCCTCGTGGTAGCGCCGGAACACGTCGAGGGGGGTGGCCCCCTGCTCCTCCGCCGCCACGAGGATGGGGGTCCCGTGGGCGTCCGAGCCGCTGACCATCAGGACCTCATCCCCCGCCAGGCGACGGAACCGCGCGAAGATGTCGGCCGGGAGATAGACCCCGGCGAAGCCGCCGATGTGGATGTGGGAGTTGGCGTACGGCCACGCCACCCCGATGAAGACCCGGGCCATCGTCTCCGCCCTCCGAGAACGGTACCAAGGTTCCGGGGTCCCCTAAACGTTTGCCGACCGACGACGGCGCCGGCCGTGCCCCTTTATGCTCCGGACCGTTCCCGACGCTCCGAATGGCGGAGTCCACCGCGCCCATGGTCCGCTCCTCGGTCCCCGCCGCCGACCGGCTCATCGGGGTGAAGCTCCCGGTCCTGGAGCACGGGTACGTGGTCCTCGTCGATTACATGGGCAGCGATGCCGCCATCGTCCAGGCGGCCCGGGTCTCGTACGGGGCCGGCACCAAGACGGTCCGGGACGATCGGGGGCTGATCCGCTACCTGATGCGGCACCACCACACCACCCCGTTCGAGATGGTGGAGGTGAAGTTCCTGCTGAGGCTCCCCATCTACGTCGCGCGCCAGGTGATCCGGCACCGGACCGCGAACGTCAACGAGTACAGCGCCCGGTACTCGGTCGTCCCGGACGAGTTCGACGTCCCCGCCCCGGGAAGCGTCCGGCTCCAGTCCACCCGCAACCGGCAGGGCCGGGGGGACCCGGCGCCCCCCGAGGTCGACGAGCGGTTCCGGACCGACCTCGAACGGCTCTGCTCCGACGCGTACCGGGTCTACACCGCCGCCCTCGAGGCCGGGGTCGCTCGGGAGACCGCCCGGATGGTCCTCCCCCTCGCCTACTACACCGAGTGGTACTGGAAGATCGACCTCCACAACCTCCTCCACTTCCTCGCCCTCCGCCTCGATCCGCACACCCAGGAGGAGACCCGGCGGTTCGCCGCCGAGATGGCGAAGATCGCCCAGGCGATCTGTCCCATCGCCTACGAGGCGTTCGAGGAGTTCACCCTCGCCGGCCTCTCCCTCAGCCGCCGGGAGCAGCGCGCGGTGCGGGCCCTCCTGGACGGAGCCACCCCCGAGGCCGCCTGCCGGACCGCCGGCCTCCCCCTCGTCCGTGAGGACGGGAAACCGATGAGCACCGGCGAGGGGGTCGAGTTCCTCGAGAAGCTCTCCCGCCTCCGCGCGACGTCGTAGTACCGCAATCGTATACGTCCCCGGACGCTCGTCGGTCCATGCCGACCGCGCGCGCGAGCGGGATCCTCCTCGACAACCGATGGGTGCCAGCCGGGGGGCGGGCCACGTTCCCCGTCGTGGACCCTTCCGACGGGTCCCGGGTCGGCGAGGCGATCCACGCCACCTCCGACGACTGTCGGTCGGCCATGGACTCCGCCGCCCGGGCCCAACCGGGCTGGGAGGCCCTGGGCGGCGCGGCCCGGGCCCGGATCCTCCTGGCGGCCGCCGACCGGCTCGCCGCGCGGTCGGAGGCGCTCGCCCTCCTGCTCACCCGGGAGATGGGCAAGGTACTCCCGGAGGCCCGGAGCGAGGTGGAAGGAGCGATCGACAACCTCCGATACTACGCGGCGTTCGGTCGGACCCTGGCCGGCGAGGAGGTCTCCCTCCTGCCCTCGGGAGAGAGCCTCCGGCTCCAGTGGCTCCCTCGGGGGGTCGTGGTGGCGATCACGCCCTGGAACTTCCCGGCGGCGACCGTGACCCGGAAGATCGCGCCGGCGCTGGTGGGCGGGAACACCATGGTCCTCAAGCCGTCGAGCAACACGCCGTTCACCGCGCTCCGGATCGCGGAGGCGCTCGTGGAAGCCGGGCTTCCCCCCGGGGTGCTCAACGTCGTCACCGGGCCGGGCGGGGAGACCGGGGCGGCGCTGCTGGGGCACCCGAGCTGCTCCACCGTGACGCTCACGGGCTCGACGGCGAGCGGGGTCGCCGTCCTGAGGACGGCCGCGCCGCGGGTGATCAAGTGCCTCCTCGAGCTCGGCGGGAAGGCCCCGGTGATCGTCGCGTCGGACGCGGACCTGGAGTGGGCGGCCCGGGCGACCGTCTGGGCCCGGTTCTGGAACGCCGGCCAGGCGTGCATCGCCGCCGAACGTTGCTACGTCGCCGAGGAGGTCCAAGCGGAGTTCACGGCCCGCCTCGTGGCGTACACCCGGGAGCTCCGGGTCGGCCCCGGCCGACGCCCCGGGACCGACGTGGGTCCCCTCTATGCCTTGGGCGCCCGGGACCAGGTGGAGAAGGACGTGGGGACCGCCGTCGATCACGGCGCGAAGGTGGCCGTTGGTGGAGGACGGCCGAGCGAGGCGGCGTTCGCCCGGGGGGCGTACTACCTCCCGACGGTGCTGACCGGCGTCGAGGAGGAGAACCCGATCGCCCGGGAGGAGATCTTCGGCCCGGTCCTGCCGGTCCTCACCTTCTCCGACTTCGACGACGCCATCGCCCGGGCCAACGCGTCCCGGTACGGCCTCTCGAGCTACGTGTTCACCCGGGACGCCCGGCGCGCCGAGCAGGCCGCCCGGGAGCTTCGGTTCGGCGAGACGTACGTGAACCGGGTAGGTCCCGAGAGCCCCCAGGGGTACCACGCGGGGTTCCGGGAGAGCGGCCTCGCCGGCGAGGGCACCCGGTGGGGGGTCCAGGACTATCTCCAGCTCAAGAGCGTCTACGTGGACTGGAGCGAGCCGCACCGCGCCGACTACTTCCTGCCGTACCACGAGCGCCCTCGCTCAGGCCGACGTGCAGGTCCATCACGTTCGTCCCGGTCGGCCCGGTGACGACGAGCTGACCCAGGGAACGGAGCGCCTCGTAGGTCGCGTGGCGGTCGAGGACCGTTTCGAGGTCGATCCCCAGCCGCCGGGCGCGCTCCACCGTCTGCCCGTCCACCCACCCGCCGGCCGCATCGGTGGGCCCGTCGATCCCATCGGTGCCCACCGAGAGGAGGTGGACCGAGCGCACTCCCGCGAGAGGGGCGGCCGCCGCCAGGACGAACTCCTGGTTCCTCCCGCCGATCCCCGCCTCCGGGGCGAGGGTGACCGTGGTCTCTCCCGCCGATAGGAGGCACGTGCGGCGGCGATCGTAGGGGCCGCCGGCCGACCACGCGGCGAGGATGGCGCCGTGCAGGCGCCCGATGTCCCGGGTCTCCCCGACGACCTCGCGGGAGAGGACGTGGGTCGCGTACCCCAGGGACCGGGCCTTGGCCGCGCTGACGGAGAGCGCAAGACGGTTGGAGGCGGCGAACGCGAAGGGGGCGTGGCTCAGCCGGCCGTCCCCGGGCTTCGGGGTCTCCTCCACCTTCCCCTGGGCGCCGGCCTCCAGATGGGTGAGGACCGCCGCTGGCAGGCGGCCGGCGAGGGCGTACCTCGCCACGACGCGCTGGCCATCGGCGAAGGTCGTCGGATCCGGGACCGTAGGTCCCGAGGCGATGTCGTGGGGGGGGTCCCCCACCACATCGGAGATCGCGAGCGTGGCGAACTGGCCGGCGCGGGTGGCGGCCCCGAGGTGGCCCCCCTTGATCGCGGAGAGATGGCGCCGCAGGACGTTCATCGCCTGGATCGGGGCCCCACAGGCCAGCAGGGTCCGGGTCGTCCGCTGGAGGTCCCGGAGCGAGACCCCGTCGGCCGGGGCCTCCAGGATCGCGGAGCCGCCGCCGGAGATGAGGAAGAGCACCACGTCGGGGGCGGGGCAGTTGGCCACGTAGTGGAGCACGTCCCGGGCGGCCCGAAGGGACCCGGGGCCGGGGACCGGGTGCTCCCCATACCGAACGTCGATCGCCCCCCGGGGCGGGGGGTCCCCGTCCCGCAGGACCGCGAGGCCCCCGGCGAACCGGCGGCCGAGCATCTCCTCGGCCGCGTCCTCCATCGCCGCCGCGGCCTTGCCGAACGCGATCAGGTGGACGCGGGTCGCCCCGGCGAGCCGGATCACCGAGCCGTCGACGTCGAGGCTCCGGGAGTGGACCCGGAGCGACCGCCGGACGGCCGCATCGGGCCGGACGGCGGCGATGCCGGCCCGGGCGATCGCGAGGGCGTCAGATTCGAGGGTCATCGCCCGCCTCCAGCGTGAACCCGGGCTTCGGGGCGAACGGGACGCCGGCGCCCCCGAAGCGGCCCGGCCAGACCGGCTGGAGCGCCTCCCGGGGGCGGTGCGCCTCGTCCCCTTCGGTCAGCAGGTCGGCGAGGCGGCGGGCGGCCCCTCCGGCCCGCATGACCCCGAACCCGTTGAAACCGGTCAGGGCATAGAGCCCTTCAGCGCCGGTCACCGGTCCGATCATCGGCCGCCGGTCCGGCGTGGCGGTGCAGACCCCGGCCCACGCGGCGACGACCTCGCTATCCGCCCACCCGGGGAACCGGTCCGAGAGGCTCTCGGCCATGTGCTCCAGGAAGGAGGCGTCCCCTCCCGGGACGAACCGCTCCGGGTCCGCCTCCACCTTCTCGGTCCCGTCGCCCCCGAGGATCCGCCCGTTGGACTCGGGCCGGAGATATACGTCGGTGTCGAGGTCGTGGGCGGTCGGGAACGCGGACGCCGGGGCCCGGGAGGGGCGGAGCAGGGCCGCCTGGGTCCGGTAGGGCGCGAGGGGGAGCGGGCGGCCTAGGCCGGCCAGGATCCGCTTCGACCATGCTCCGGCAGCCACCACCAGCCGACGCGCCCGGACCGTCCGGTCACCGAGCTCCATCTCCCATCGATCCGCGGAGCGCCGAAGGGTCCGGTACGGGACCCCGAGCTCGAACTCCGCCCCGGCGTGACGGGCCTGCTCGGCATAGATCGTCGTGAGGGCGCTGGGGGTCACGCACGCGTCCTTCCGGCTCAGGATCGCCACTTCCACGTCGTCGAACCGGCCGGCCGGCAGCAGCTCGCCGAGCTCCCGGGTCGGGACCTCCTCGACGGCCACGCCCCACCCCTGGAGCCGCTCGACCGCGTCCCGGACCAGCGGGGCGATCTCCGCCTGCCGCGTCCATCGGAGGAACCCGTTGCGGACGTACGCCGACGGGTCCCACCGCTTCGTGAGGGTCCGGTACTCCTCGTGGGACTCCCGGGTGACCTCCACGTCCCACCGGAACCAGAGCTGCTCGGTGACGACCCCCGCGGCCCGCCCGCTGGCTCCCGCCGCCGGGGTCCGGGGGTCGTAGACCCGCACCGGACCGACGCCCCGGGCCCGGAGATGGTGGGCCAAGGCGCAGCCGGCGATGCCGGCCCCCAGGATCAGGACATCGTCCGTCGCCTCGGCCACGGGGGGCCGAGTCCCCGGGGGTTAATACTGCGGCTTGGCCCGCTGGTACGCTTCCCGGAGCGCCGTCGTGTCGACGTGGGTGTAGATCTGGGTCGTGGCCACGGAGGAGTGCCCCAGGAGCTTCTGGATGAACCGGATGTCGCACCCGCGGCTCAAGAGCGCCGTCGCGAGGGTGTGCCGCAGCATGTGGGGCGTCACCCGCCGGGGGATGCCGGCCCGCTGCGCCGCCTTGCGGACCATCCGCTCGACGGTCACGGTGCCGACGCCGAACAGCTTGTGGCTCCCGATGCCGGCGAGGGCCCGCTCGGTGAGGTACCGGTCCAGGGCGGCCCGGCATCGCTCCTCGATGACGACCTCCCGGTCCTTGTCGCCCTTCCCGGAGCGGACGTGGAGCACGTTCCGCTCGAACTCGAGGTCGTCGAGGGTGAGGTGGCACAGCTCGCCGACCCGCAGTCCGCCGAACGCGAGGACGTGCAGGATCGCCGAGTCGCGGGCGGAGTCCTTCACGGCGTCGAACAGCCGGTGGGTCTCCTCCTCCGAGAGGTAATGCGGGAGGCGCTCGGGCCGCCGGGGCGCCTCGATCCCCTCGGCCACGTCGAGGTGGAACGTCCGGAACAGGCACGTGAGACCCCGGACGGTGGTGTAGACCGAGTTCTTCGAGTAGTGCCGCTGCAGGACGAGGTGCTCCCGGAACCGCTCGATGTCGGTCCGGGTCACCTCTTCGAGAGGCTTTCCCACGTACCCGAGGAACATCTTCGCGATGTGACCGTACTGTTTGACGGTCCACGGGCTCCGTTCCTGGGCCCGGAGCGTCGTCTGGAACTGCTCGACGATCGGCGTGCCGGTGAACGCTCCGGACGCCCCCGGCCCGTCGACGGAACGACGGGGAGCGGCGAGCTTCGACCGCGGAGCGACGGCAGAGGCCACGCTGTGCTTCTCCGCGGAGTGGGCTAATTAATGGTTGACCTTCAACGGAACTCCCGGAGCTCCGAGGGGCGCCGGGCGCCGCTAAATCACCGCAGGACCGTGGCCGTCCGTGCGGTGCGACCGGTGCCCGGAGGACGCGGTCGTCGACCAGCCGTACCGGGGCGCCCACCTTTGCGAGCGGCATTTCTCCGACTCGGTCCGGGAACGGTTCCGCCGGGAACTGCACCGCCAGCTCCCGAAGTTCTCCCACGGCACCGTCGCGGTGGCGGTCTCCGGAGGGAAGGACTCCGCGGTCGCGCTCGCCCTCTCCGCGTCCTACTTCGCCCGCCGGCCCACGGTGCGCGTCGTGGCCCTCACCGTCGATGAGGGGATCGAGGGATATCGACCGGCCACCCTCGTCCGCGCCGCCGAGCTCGCGACCTCCCTCGACCTCGAGCACCGGGTCGTCCGGTCCCGGGACCGGCTCGGGGTGACCACCGACGGGATGGCGAAGGCGTTCCCCGGCACCGTGCCGTGCTCGTTCTGCGGCGTCTGGCGGCGGCGACTGTTGAACTCGGCGGCGAAGGACGCCGGAGCGGACGTCCTCGTACTCGGGTTCAACCTCGACGACCTCGCCCAGACGGTCCTGATGAACTTCGCCCGGGCCGATCTGGCCCGGATGCGTCGGATGGCGCCCCATGGCCACCGGCAGCCCGGCCTCGTCCCCCGCATCGCCCCGCTGGCGACGGTGCCGGAACGGGAGGTCTACCTGTACGCTCGCCTCCGGGGCCTGCCGTTCGACCACGGCGAGTGCCCCCACGCCGGCGCGGCGGCCCGGAACGTCTACCGGGAGGTCGTCTGGCGCCTCGAGGAGGCGTTCCCGGGGACCCGGCACGCGTTGCTCCGCAGCCGGGAGCAGATCCTCGATGCCCTCGACGGCCCGGACGGGGAAGGGGCCCCCGGCCGGTGCATCGAGTGCGGCGAGCCGTCGACCGGCCCCCGGTGCCGCTCCTGCGAGTACCTTCGGGTCGCGCGAAGCACCCTTATCGAGGCCGGAGGTTCGTGACCGGCATGGCGGCTCCTTCGGGCCCCGAGTCCGATCCCCGGGCCTCGCTCCGTCCCCGCCTCTTCGTCGTCGGAGCCGGGATCATGGGGAGCGGGATCGCGGCGCAGGCCGCGCTGAAGGGGTGGGCGGTCACCCTCGAGGACGTCCGGGAGGAGCTGGCCCGGCGCGGCCTCGAGAATGCCCGGCGGGCCCTCGGGAGCGCGGTCCGCAAGGGGCGCCTCACCATCGCCGACCAGGAGACCGCCCTCGCCAACATCGATATCGCCATCGGGCTCCGCCGCGCCGAGGGGGCCTCCCTGGTCCTGGAGGCCGCGCCGGAGAACCTCGCCCTCAAGAGGGCCCTCTTCCAGGAGCTGGAGGAGGTCGTGCCGGCCGGTCCCGTGCTCGCGACCAACACCTCCTCGCTGCCGGTCACCCAGATCGCCGCCGGGCTCAAGGACCCCGGCCGGGTCGTCGGGATCCACTTCTTCAATCCGGTGCTCCAGATGGAGCTCGTGGAGATCATCCCCGGGCACCTCACGCGCCCGGAGGTGCTCGAGACCGCGCGACGGTTCGCCGAGGGGCTGGGCAAGACGGTGGTCAGCTCCCGGGACACGCCGGGGTTCGTCACGACCCGGGCGATGGCCGTACTGATCAACGAGGCGGCGTGGATGCTCTTCGAGGGGACGGCCACCCGGGAGGACATCGACGTGGCGTACAAGCTCGGCTTCCACCATCCGATGGGCCCGCTGGAGCTCGCGGACCTGGTGGGGATCGATACCACCCTCGCAATCCTGGACGTCCTCTGGGATGGCTTCCGGGACCCCAAGTACCGGGCCTGCCCGATCCTGCGGACCATGGTCGCGGCCGGCCAGCTCGGCCGTAAGAGCGGGGCCGGGTTCTACCCGTACCCGCCGGCCGGGACCGGACCGACACCGTGAGCGAACTGGGGGCCCTCGAGGACTTCCTCGCCCTCCTCCTGGCGGCGCTGATCCCCGCGATCCTGTACCTGAGCTGGCTACGGGCCACCGACCGGTACGACCGGGAGCCCTGGGGCCCGCTCCTCAACGCCTTCGTGTACGGCGCCATCGTCGCCACGTTCGTCGCCGCCTTCCTGGAGGCGATCCTCGTGGCCGGTGGCACCGAGTTCGCCCAGTCGTACCCGGCGCCGGAGTTCACGTTCCTCAACGGCGGCTCGACCCTGGGGGCGTTCTTCCTGGTGCTGGTGATCGCCCCGTTCGTCGAAGAGGCCCTGAAGGGGCTCGGGGTGGTCCGCGTCCGGGAGCGGATCGTTGCCCTCCCCGATGGCCTCGTCTTCGGCGCGGCCGTGGGGCTCGGGTTCGGTTTCTTCGAGACGTTCCTCTACGGCCTGGGGGCCTACGCGACCGGGGGCCTCGCCGCCGGGATCGTCCTGATCGCCGTCCGGAGCGTCTCCAGCGTCCTCCTCCATGGCAGCTCCACGTCGATGTTCGGCTACGGCTACGCCCAGCACCGGCTCCGGGGGCGGACCGGTACCTCGGGCGCGTACTATCTCCTCGCGGTGGCGATGCACGCGAGCTTCAACGCCCTGGCCTCCCTGGGCGCCATGGCGGCCTACCTGGGGGCGTCCACGTTCCTCAGCGGGTTCGCGGCGGAGCTCGGTCTCGTGGCGGCGATCGTCTTCGCCGTGGCCGCCATCGAGCACGCCCGGTCGGTGATCCACGAGTCCCAGTTCCCGGGAGCCGCCCGGGTGCATCCCCGGTACCGGCCGCCGTCGCCCCCGACGACGGTGCGGCGGCCCTAGCCGACGCCCGCTACGGCGCCGGAGGCTTCGCCGGGCCGGGGGTCGACCGGCTCCATTCGGCGTCCTTCATCGACCCGTAGACGGTCCCGGCGTCGTCCGGCACCGGGGTCTCGACCCGTCGCCCCACGTCGCGGATCCGGTCCTTCTTCAGGAGCCAGTAGTGGATCCGCCACGTCTTCCCGCGGGAGACGGTGGCGTCCTCCTCCTCGCTGGTGAGGAGCCCCTCCTCCTCCAACTGGTAGAACCGGTCCCGGTCCTCGCTGGAGAGCTTGTTGTCGAGGACCGTGTCCTCGTGCCCGAAGTACTCGAGGACGCGCCGGGCGATGGGCCGGGCGAGCTCGGGAGCGACCTTGCCCCGGGCGACCAGCGTCGCCTCGATGGCTCGGACCAGCTCCTCCTCGGTGATCGCGGGCATGGAGGACCCAGAACCTGCCTGTCTAATACGCCTGCGGGAAGTGCGACGGTCCCGGAACCGGACCCGGACCGCCCGCAACCGTTAGGTCCCCCGGGGCCGGCCCTCCCCGTATGCCCGCGGACCTCGGGACCCCCTCCGTCGAGCCGCGGTTCCCGCTCGAGCCGGAGATCCTCGAGGTCGCCCGGCGGGCCGTGCCGAAAGGGCTCTGCCCGGAGTGCTTCGGCCGGACCGTCGGACGGTGGGGGCGCGGTCTCTCCAACCCCGAGCGGGCGGCCCGGCTCTCGGCGGGGCTGGGCGTCCCGCTCCCCGCCGTGGGCCCCGAGGGTTGCGCCCTCTGCCACGGCGCCTTCGACCGGTGGCCCACCTGGATCGAGAGGGTCCAGCGCGCGGCCGGGGACCTCGAATGGCACCGGTTCTCCTGCGGGTCCCGGTGGGACCCGGAGCTCCTCGCCCATGAGGAGTCGATCTGGCTGGAGGTCGGCACGTCCCACGGGGAGAGCGCCCGGGGGGCGTTCAACCGGGAGCTCGGCAAACGGCTCCAGGCGGCGACCGGCACCGAGGGGGCGCCGGAGCACCCCGACGTGGTGTTCCTCGCGGACCTCCCCGTCGGCCGGGTCGAGGTGACAATCCTCCCGCTGTACCTAGAAGGACGGTACCGGAAGCTCGACCGTACGCTCCCCCAGACCAAGTGGCCGTGCCGGAGCTGCCAGGGGCGCGGCTGCGACCGATGCCAGGGGACCGGGAAGACGTACCCGGAGAGCGTCGAGGAGATCGTGGCCGCGCCGTTCCTCCGGGCCGCCCAGGCCGACGGGAGCCGGTTCCATGGCATGGGCCGGGAGGACATCGATGCCCGGATGCTCGGGGCCGGTCGGCCGTTCGTCCTGGAGGTCCTCCACCCCCGCCGGCGCCGCCTGGACGTCCCGGCCCTCCTGGCCGGCCTGCGCGCCTCGGCCGCGGGCCGGGTCGAGGTGGACCAGCTGGTCCCCTGCGAGCCGGCCCGGGTAGTCCAGATCAAGGAGGCGGCGCCCGAGAAGAGCTACCGCGTCGGCGTCGTCGGGGTGGCCTCGGAGGCAAAGATTAAAGAAGCCTTGGCGTTCGTCGCGGGCCGGGCGATCGCCCAGCGGACGCCCACCCGGGTCTCCCACCGCCGGTCGGACCTCGTCCGGCCCAAGCGGATCGTGGAGGCGCACCTGGTGGACGTCGGCGAGGGGCGGTTCACGCTCGACCTGCGCGCCGAGGCCGGCACGTACATCAAGGAGTGGGTGGAAGGGGATGGTGGTCGCACGGACCCGAACCTCAGCCAGCTCCTCGGGGTGCCGCTGAGCGTCGAGTACCTCGACGTACTGGAGATCCACGACCGGGAGGCAACGTAGATGGTCAAGAGCTCGAAGGGATTCCGCTCGCGCAGCCGGGGCACGTTCACCAAGAAGGTCCGGGAGCGGGGGATGCCCCCCGTCACCCGGTTCCTCCAGACGTTCGAGGTCGGCGAGCGCGTCATCGTGCGGATCGAACCGTCGGACCCCCACGGGCAGCCCCATCCGCGCTACCAGGGCCGGGTCTGCGTCGTCCTCGGCCGCGTCGGCCGGGCCTACCGGATCGCGTTCACCGACGGCCACAAGCCGAAGGAGCTCATCGCCAACCCGATCCACCTCATCCCCGCGGGCCTGACCGCCTCCGAGGCGCCGAATGCCTGACCCGGTCTCGCTCTCGGACGTCAAGAAGCTCCTCAACGACGAGGCCGCGGCCCGTCCGCTGCCCCGGGAGGCCGGCCTCGCGCAGCAGCACGCCGAGGCGTTCGCGCGCCTCGAGCCCGACCAGACGAAGAAGCTCGTGGCGGAGCTGCGGGCCCTCCCGTACGTGGACGCGGTCCTGGCCGTGAAGCTCGCCGATGTCTTGCCCCAGTACCCCGAGGAGGTCCGCCTCCTCTTCTCCAAGGAGCGCGTCGTGCTCGACGAGGCGCAGCTCACCCGGCTGCTGGAGACCATCGCCCGCTACCGATGAACGGGAGGAGCGCCTTTGGAGACGTACGCCTACGTGCTGGACTATCTGCCGAACGGTCGGCAGACCGAGCGGGGGTTCCACCGGGAGCCCCTCGCCCTCGGGGTCGGTGAGACCGAGCTCAAGCTCCTCGAGATGGTGCCGCGCCCGGGCCCCGCGCTCGTCCCCGGCAGCCGGATCCCCCTGGTGCCCCTGGCCGGGGTCCCGCCCCCCATCGACCACGTCCGGCGAAGGCTCACCCACGCCGAGCTCACCACCACCGCCCGCTCGGAGCTCACCAGCGCCCTCGACCGGATCGTCCTCGCGGACCCGCCGAGGTTCCTCCGGTTCTTCAACGAGGCCCCGGCGGTCTCCCGGCGCTTCCACCTCCTGGAGCTGCTCCCGGGGATCGGGAAGAAGACGATGCTGGCGATCGTGGAGGAGCGGAAGCGGGGCCCGTTCACGAGCTTCGCCGACCTCGAGCAGCGCACCCACGTCAAGGCGCCGGAGAAGCTGATCGTCGCCCGCATCGAGCAGGAGCTGAGCGGTGTCGAGGACAAGTACCGGCTCTTCGTCGCCCCGTGAGGTCCCTCCCGGCATCCCCCACCGGCCGGCAGAGGTCGACGAGGTCCTCCAGACCCTCGCGGTCCGCCCGAGCCGTCGCTTCGGCCAGTCGTTCCTGACGGACCCGTTCGTCGCCGACGCCGAGGTCGCCCTCCTGGCGGCCCCCTCGGGGACCCCGGTCCTCGAGATCGGGGGCGGCCTGGGAATCCTCACCGAGGCCCTGGTCCGTCGGGGGACCGGGCCCCTGACCGTCGTGGAGCGGGAGCCGGCGTTCGCGGCGTGGCTCCGCACGCAGTTCGGCGACCGGGTCCGGGTCGTCGAGTCCGACGCCCTCGAGGTCGAGATCGACCCCTCGGCGTACGTGATCGGCAACCTGCCCTACTCGACGGGCACCCC
>Ga0209060_10001779_pt1 | contig 22068 bp, 21 predicted proteins | sample Coa_R1_8_FD_187155 | JGI IMG/M metagenome (GOLD analysis project Ga0209060, IMG submission 187155) | Surface soil microbial communities from Centralia Pennsylvania, which are recovering from an underground coalmine fire - Coalmine... | ecosystem: Environmental > Terrestrial > Soil >...
CTCAAACGCCGTCCCCTGCTCCGGACCTCATCCCCGCTGAACCAAAACATCAACTGAGAAATCACATTGCGATTGGTACAGCAAACGGGGGCACTTCACTTTCTCTGCTCACACGGCAATATGTAACTCGTCCTTCTTGGCACGAGCTTCGCTGTCCTCAAGAGACTGCACATCGTCCTTCTCCAAGAGACTCAAGGCCCATCTGAGGCGCTCAGCAGGTACCGTTGCTTTCGGAGAGTCTTGCAAGGCTTCCCAATGGTATGCAGATGCTCGGGCAAGAAATTCGTGTTGCGTCACAATAGAAGTTTCAATGTAAGTCTGCACCCAATTTACATCTCCTAACTGGACCAGCACCCCAGCATCCTTTGGGTTGCTTTTAAGCAGCTCGTTGAACGTAGACATTGCGCCCCATGTGCGTCCCGTTCTGGAAAGAAGCTCGGCTCTCATTCGTTTCCCATAGTATGCGGCGGTTTCACCGGACATTGCCTCTACTCGACTAGCGATAGAATCAAGCTCGTGAGCTTCTGTAAGGAGCCTTATTTACAACATCCCGAAGGATAGGTATTGCTTCCTTCTCATCCCACTTTGTGAACGCCAGCACGAATTGCGCTGGCATGAAAGAATGATAGTTGGGGATCGCCTCCAATTCTTGTTCTGCCGCAAACCTTCTACCTTCGCCAACAAGGGACAGCGCTAGAATTGTCCTTGCCCACTTGCTCTGCTCAGGGTCTCTGAGCCACACGAGTCTTGGGCGAACGCCTTAGTCTTTGGAAGTGTGCACTGATCTGTTTCGCACGCTGCAGACTCCTCGCCATATAAATTCAATAGGTAAAGCACCGGGTTCAAGGCACGGATAGCGTCGTGATAAGCACACTCCTTGAGGTCGTGCTGAAAAGATTCGCACTTTAGTTCGCATCGGACAATTTGGTGGTCAGCTTTGTTAGTGATGCGCAGGACAACCTTTAGCGTTGAGTCTGAAGAGCCTTGACGTATTTCTCCTCGAATAGTTCTTTCCGAGCCCACAAGGGTGCGAGTGAAATTCGCAACAGCTCGCAATGTGGTCTTTGTTTCCACGCCCACAATTTCTGGAAGGTCTGCGGCACGAAACAATGGAAAAGGCAAAAAATGCGCAAATTCACTTTGCGTGCTCGCAAACCGAATCTGCTCCGACAACTCCTCAGCAACGCCCTCAGGAGTGAACCCCGCCTTCAAGAGAGGTTCAGGCAGGGAGATTGGCTCAATCAATACCCCATTAATCGCTGACCCACGGATGAGAAGATAAGCCCCGCTACAAACGACGACCAGAACAAGGGCATGTTTGAGTGTGAAGCTTTGTAGCCATCTCCACTTCGAAGACTCTCGTGATGCAGGACGGGATAGTGCTTTTCGAGTAAGCCAAGCCGGTGGTCTTTGGTTTCGCATAAGAGTTGTAACAAGAGTTCTTTTACCTACGCCGGGAAGGACCGGAATCTTAACACAACGCGAGCTGTGCGCAACTAACTTCCGTGGTTTGCTCGAAAGCCCGGAGCTGCCTGCGGCAATGCCCGGGCCTCCCTCTGACTCCCGTCGTCAATCCTAAGCAGATACGCAGTTCGAACGCCGTAGGATTACGGGCTTATTTGCCACTGGAACGTGACGAAGGTCTTGGATGACCCCCAATAGCTTCCTCTGGGTTCTCCGCGTCAAAACGCCTACAAAGCGATTTGTCGGCGTACATGTACGGTGCGTTGCCCGTTCAAACAGTAGGACAGTTTTGTATTACGACAGGCTGATCACCAGCCTCCTGAGGTCTGCCATCTGGCTCAGATTGGTGAGCGTCCGGGGTTCAAAGTTTCTTCCGAGTGGGACGCCAAATCTGTTCCAATTACGAAAACAGTTTACGACGATGCCGCGATGAGCCGCGTAGTAGGTTTTGTCAACCTGCTGGGTGGCGAGCAATGAAAAAGATCGGCCAACCTGGTCAGTTGCGCGTCTTCCTGACCCGCGACTGCGCTCACAATCTCGGCAGACCGCCCCATCTGCTCGAGGGCGCGGCTTCGCGCCGCAACCACGTCGGCTCGCATGCAACCCAGATGAAGCGAGCACTCCTGATCGGAGTATCTCTCAAGGACCGACATCACGAAAACGAAGCGTTCGAACGCCGGGAGCTCCATAATCCCCGCCATCTCTGCCCGCGTCATCATCTTGGGCCAAGCAGAGCGATTCTTCGCCGATTCCGTATGAGCGGCTGTCCGGCTCGGGCGGACCATTCGAATCGCATTCAAAATAATCGCCCGGCGTGCCCACGATTCCGCCCATTCCCTGAAAACGTGGTTACGCTCCTGGGATATATGCAGGCTCCCCACAAAGCATTGCTCGGCAAGTGTTTGATCGGCGGTTAGCAGGAATGCCAACAGATACAAACTGTTCATGTTGCTTTCGAAGATCCGGCAGAAGTCGGCCCGGCTGGCGTAAGGGGATGGCTGCCCGGTTTTAGCTTTTCTTGCTCCCAACATCTTTCGTTCCTCCCTCATTGGATAGTCGTTTGAGGGCTGTGGAAATCGACAATGAAAATTCATTAAGACATGCGGCGGAGCGATTTCAGACCATACTCCCGTGGTGCTTGGGAATTAGATGCTCCAATGCCGCAGGCGCTTCGGGATCTACGGTGTTTTTACTGATTCCGTTTCACCCCGGTAGCGGGAGTTCGGCGTTCGATTTGCCTTGGACTTGGGCTCAACGAAACAGGCCATCACGCGGCTAGTGTTGCGGGTTGCATTGTCTCAAGTGTTGGTTGGGTAGCTATAAGTACGATCATGGCTATGGGTGACGCGCTCGATGTGCAGATCCTTCAGTTAATGGCGTTCAGTGCTGAGTGTTGATGCCAGCGGCCTTCTTGGCAGAGCGTACGGCAGACCACGCTCACAGCCGCTTCAAGAACACATTGGCCTCGGTTGCTCTCGGAAACAACTTCTCCTCGGCCTGAAACTCGGCCGAGTGCACGCACCGCCGGCTTCCACGCAGCCTGACCGGATGCTTCAAATGCAGCATCTCGTGATACACGATGTACTCCAGCACATAGAGCGGTACACCCGGATGATCGAAGATTCGACTGATGATGATCGCATTATGCGCGGGATCATAGTGGCCGAGAATCCGCCGCGTCTTGGTCTGGCTCCAACTCATGCGGGGGCGCGCCATCAGTCCGTGGAAAAAGCGAGTATTGAGATCTTCGAAGATGGCGTCGAGGTCGTAGAAATGCCCGCGCGCGGAACGCAGCATCTTGCGCCCGCGAATCTGCCGTACTAAGTGGGCCTTACGCACAATCTCGTGACTGGCAACATATTTACGGTATCGCGCCGCATACCCTCGATCGATCGGCTGCCTGTACATCTTTGCTAGCAGGATATGGGCGATCGCCCGCAGCACTCCTTCCGGCGCTCCTTCCAGCAGATCCGAGAGGCGGATCAGCAGTTTGCCCTTACGCAGGCGAATCGTGTTATTCAAGTTCGCGAAGGCAAAGAAGTCGACCTTCATCTCCGGAACTAAAGTTCCGGGGCGCAGTTCACTATAAGTTTCATGGAAAAGTTCGAGCAGCCCTTCGCGCACGGTGAGCCCAGATTATCAGTGGTTGTAAATTGGTACCAGAGGCCAGGAACCACGAATTCGAGAATGACGCCGCCTTCACAATTACCCAGCAGATACTGCAGCGAACCAGAGCCCCTTAACCCCTTAACTGCTGTTATTCCTGCACACCAGTCCCCGCCGAAGGATTCTTGTTGAGTTTCTTATGCTTTGCTTGCTCTTCCTGATCGGAAAGAAGTTTGCGGTGATCCTCAGCCGCGTTATCGACGGTCTCGATAGCGTTGGTCAAAACGAACTCATACATCGCCGCCTCTTGCGGCGACACTCCCGCAGCATCCTTCACAGCTCGCAACTTCGACTGAAACTCGGTGTCCGCTTCGATCACAGTCTTTAATGGCTTTCGGATGTCGTCTCTCCGGTCGACATAGGTATCGATGTTGTCGTTCAACTCGTCGTAAAGCAGTTGAAAATCATCGAGCAGGTCGTGAGTCTGCTTGGCCCGATCCTTGGTCTTGGGGTCGATTCTGACCTCTTCCAGTTTCACAAGCCGCGCCCGCGCAAACTGGACATAGAGCGGAAGGCGCAGCTTCGGCTCCCAACTGGTATCGCGGACCTGATCAATCTCGGTTTGAGTCAGCGGATCTCGGCGATGCTGTGCCACCAGTGTCGTCGCGCCTACTAGCAGAACAATCGCAAGCCAACGGAGTCTCATTTCGCACCCTTGGGAAACATCGACGAGAGCAGATCATCGCGGACCCGCTCGACACGGTTGATGGCATCCTGCACCGCGGCCTGATCATCGTGGCCCAAGGTATGCAGAATGTTATTGAGCTTGCGTGTCATGTTGCGCATCGCAATCTCTGTTTGTTTTTGATGCTTCTTTGATTGCAGCGAGTAATCCCGGGCCTGCTCTGAAAAGCTCGCCACATCGGTCAGTGCATCCTGGCCTTTCTGGATGTCGGACGCTGCATAGAGCTTGTCGGCCTCGTCGAGTCTTTTCTCAGCCACTTGCACGCAGAGATTTACCTTATCACTCGGCTTTGCCGTCGCGATTCGCGCCTTGAGTTCGTCGACAGTTGGCTCAGTGCGAGGGACCGGTTTTGCGTTTGCAATCGCGCAAACCAGCAGCAATGACAAGCCATGCGAAACCAGTGTCCGCGGAAGGTTGTAAATCACTCTAGTCCCCAAGCTAGGTGCTCCTCTACTAAATCTATTTCTTCGGCTGTAGTGCGATCAACCGATGTTTGGCCTGCCACTCCTGATCAGGATACTTCCCATTGGCTGTTTGCAGGAAGAGTTGATAATTCGCGACCGCCTTCTTCACATCCCGCAGATGGTCGTAGGCGGAAGCGCGCAGAAAGTACGTGGTCGGGATCTCCGGCAAAGACTTGGCTCGCGCATCCAGTGCTTTGAGCGTCAGCCCGTAATCTTTATTCTCGCTTGCCGCAAAAGCCAAGTCGCCATACGCGCTGCTGAGATCGGGCTTCAGCTTGATCGCCGCCAGCAATTCCTCCTGCGCCTTCGAAAACTGTTTTTCCCGCAGCAGGGTCTGGCCGAGGCTTTGGTGGAGTTCGGCATCTTGCGGATGCTCCGTCAGAAGTGTCCGGTAAACCTTCTCGGCGTCACCGGCCTTTCCGGTTTTCACGTAGAGATCGGCGAGCTCTTGCTGTAACGTGCCATCTCCCGGCGCACTCTTTGCTCCCGCTTGCAATTCGGCGATGGCATCATCATTCTTGCCCTCAGCTTCGAGTACTCGTCCCAGCTGGATATGCGCATCCGGCTGATCGGGGTGCGCAACCACTACCTTTCGCAACTGGACTTCGGCCTCCGGAAGTTGGCGCCCGCGCATATAGAGGTTTGCCAGACCGACGGCCGCATCTGCGGAGGAAGGATCGAGCGCCTGTACCGCCTTGTATTCCTGCTCCGCGTCGGAAAACTTGTTCTGCTTTTCGAGTAAAAGGCCGGCGGCGAGATGGGGCTCGGGATCCTTCGGCTGCAGTGCAGCCGCTTGACGATAAGCGGCCAGCGCTTCCTCGGGTTTCGAAGCTTCGGTAATGTGTGCCAGTGAAAGCCATGCGCGCTCGTGGCCCTCCGCAACATGGCTCGTCGGCTTCAGCTGGGTGGCGGCACGCAAGAATTTCTCCGCATCGGGATCTCCGCGCTTCGCAAGTTGCAATCCCAGATTCAAATTCGACTCGAATACGTCCGGCTTTGCTTCCGCCGATTTTCGATACGCCGCAATCGAATCATCCGTCTTGCCAAGTGCATTGGCCAAGAAGCCCAAATCGAACCAAGCGACGTAGTTGGTCGGGTCCTGCTCTACCACCTTGTGCAGCAGTGGCTCAGCCTCCGCGTATTTCTTCTCTTGAATGAGGTCTTCCGCTCTCGTGAGGTCAGGCGAAGGAGCTTCTTCCTCAGCAACGGTTGTGTGGTGGGTTGCCTTGTGACTCCCTTTTCGACTGGAGGAAGACTCGCCTTGCTCGGTCGAGTCTGAGCTTTGCGTTGATGATTGCCCCGAGGGTTGATCTTGAGCGTCCGCAGCATACGCGTACGAAACCGGGCCCACGGTGACAAGAATCAAAGCCGCCGCGATCGCGATCCTACGAATGTCCATTCGAACCCGATGCCCCATGGCCGTTCAGCACTCGTGCCAGATATTTCCCGGTGTAGGAGCCTGGCAGTTTGGCAATTGCCTCAGGCGGCCCAATGCCCACAATCTTGCCGCCGCGGCTGCCGCCCTCCGGACCCAGATCGATCACCCAGTCTGCCGTCTTGATGACTTCCAGATTGTGCTCGATGACAACAATCGAGCCCCCTGCTTCAATCAGACGGCGAAAAGCCGCCAGGAGTTTGCTGACGTCATCAAAATGAAGGCCGGTCGTAGGCTCGTCAAAGATATAAAGCAGCTTCCGTTTGAGCTTCTCCCCGGCGCGTGCGCCGTTTTTCGTGGCTGGCTGAAGGTGTGCTGCCAGCTTCATGCGCTGCGCTTCACCCCCGGAGAGCGTGGTCGCCGATTGGCCCAGCCGAAGGTATCCCAATCCAACTTCCTCCAGGGACCGCAGCTTCTCGGTCACTTTGGGTGCCTCGGCGAAGAACTTCAGCGCTTCTTTGACGGTGAGGTTCAGCACCTCGTGAATGTTCTTCCCGCGATACCGGACTTCAAGCACGGTCGGCTTGTATCGCATCCCCTTGCACTCTTCGCAAACCAGTTCCACGTCTGCGAGAAACTGCATCTCGACCGTCACCGTGCCATCTCCCTGGCAAACCTCGCACCTCCCGCCCGGAATGTTGAAGGAGAAGTGCCCGGAGCTGAATCCGCGTTTCTTCGCGTCGGGCAGGGAAGCGAACAGCTCACGAATGGAGTCGAAAGCCTTGATGTACGTCACCGGATTCGAACGCGGGGTCCGTCCGATCGGAGACTGATCCACCAGGACAACTTCCTCGATATATTGATCGCCATCTAGACTTTCCCAGGTCGCCGAGGTCGTTGCGCTAACTCCGTTCCCCGGCTGCTGCTTCGCCTGGGATAGCGCCTTATAGATCACTTGATGCAGCAGCGTCGATTTCCCCGACCCAGATACACCGGTGATCGCTACCAACATCCCAAGCGGAATGCTGATGTCCACGTTCTTCAAATTATTCGCACGAATGCCGCGGACTCGAATCTGCTGTGTCCCGGGATGGCGCCGTGTCGCGGGCGGCTGGATGCGCAGGTCCTCTGACAGATATCTCCCGGTCAACGAAGCCGGATTGTGCACGATCTCGTCGAACGTGCCGCCAGCGATCAACCTCCCGCCATTCTCGCCCGCGCCGGGACCGAGATCGAGAATCCGGTCGGCCGCCTTCATGATGTCGGGATCGTGTTCCACCACCAGGATCGTGTTTCCAAGGTTGCGCAGGTCATGCAGGATCTTCACCAGTCGGTGTGTATCGCGCGCATGCAGCCCGATCGATGGCTCGTCGAGCACGTAGAGAGTACCCACCAGCCGCGATCCAAGCGAGGTCGCCAGTTGAATCCGCTGCGCCTCGCCGCCCGAAAGAGTCGAGGAAAGTCGGTCAAGGGTCAGATAGTCCAATCCCACATCATTCAGGAACTTCAGCCGCTCCCGAATCTCTTCGAGGACTTTCTCGGCAATTTCCGCTTCCTGTGGACTCAACTGCACCTGCTCGAAAAACTTCAGCGCGTCTTCCACCGTCAGCGCGCATATTTCGCACAGGTTGCGCCCCTGAATCTTTACCTGCCGTGCTTCCATTCGGAGCCGGCTTCCATTGCACTCCGAACATGTGGAATACCCGCGATAGCGGCTCAGAAACACGCGCACATGCAGCTTGTATTTCTTTCGCTCCAGGTGCGCAAAAAATCCGCGAACTCCCAGAAACTTGCCTTCACCGTTTAGCACCAGATTCTTGTGCTCTTCGGCAAGGTCGATCCACGCCATATCCAGTGGGATCCCCGCGGCCTTGGCGTACCGCTTCAAGTCCGTAAATAGCGGGCGATACTTCGGCTTCGTCCAAGGCTCGATCGCGCCATCGGCGAGAGACTTCATCTTGTCCGGGATAACGAGGTCGAGATCGAAGTCGATCGTATTCCCGAATCCCTGACATTTCGGACAAGCGCCGTAAGGATTGTTGAACGAAAAAAGCCGAGGCTCCGGCTCCTCGTACCGAATATTGCAGACCTTGCACTCAAACCGCTGCGCAAAACGCAGGGTTGAATTTGTGGGACGGACACTCATGTCCGTCGCATTTGAATCCTCAGCCCTGGGAATTTCGAAGATCACCTCGCCAGATTCCCGATAGGCGGTCTCAATCGCGTCGACAATACGTGATCGAGCATCCGCCGAAACCGTGAGTCGATCTACCAGAACAAACACAGGCTCGGAGAAGTTGACGTCGAGCAGGGACTCCGGGGTAGAGAACTCAAATACCTGCCCATTCTGATAAAGCCGGTTAAACCCAGCCTTCCGCAAATCAAACAGCCGGGTCTTTAAGGCATCCGTCAGGACGGGTGCCCCACCTTTTCCGGTTTTTGGGGGAACTGGGGATTTTCGCTGTCGAGAAGACTTCTCATTCTTAGCGGCAGACTCTTGTCCGGTCCCCGGCCGCTGTAGCGGAAACAGCACCTGCAATCGGGTCTCCGGATCGAGCGCCAGAATCGCATCGGCGACCTCGTCGACGGTATCCTTCTTCACTTCGCGCCCGCAATTCGCACAATAGGTCCGGCCAACGCGCGCAAAGAGCAACCGCAGGTAGTCGTAGATCTCGGTCGCGGTCGCCACGGTCGATCGCGGATTCCGCGTCGTATTCTTCTGCCGGATCGCTACCGCCGGTGCAATGCCGTCAATCGTATCGGCATCCGGCTTCTCGATTCGCTCGAGAAACTGCCGCGCATAAGCCGACAGCGACTCGACATACCGACGCTGTCCTTCGGCGTAGATCGTGTCAAAGGCAAGGGAAGACTTGCCCGATCCGGACACACCCGTCACCACCGTCAAGGTGTTGTGGGGCACCTCAAAATCAATGTTCTTGAGGTTATGAACGCGTGCGCCGCGTACCACGATGCTGTCTAGCTGCGTCGGAGTTGAAGACATCGAATCAGGGCCGAAAGCCACACCGGAACCCGAGCGCAGGCGCCCAGACTCGTCCGGATGGCCATGTGAATCTGTCTATTATAAAGGATTCGTCGAAGGTCCCGTGTGGGACGGACACTCTTGTCCGTCGCAGTTGATTTTGATCCTCAAGCAGTTCTCCGCGATCTCGGCGATATCCTCTGCGTCCTCAGCGGTCAAAAGCTTTGAACGCAGAGCCCGCCGAGACACATCGCAGGGGACGCAGAGAAATGCGTTGGTTTAGGGGTTTCAGACTGAAGGTCAACGAACGTGGGAATCTATTTCTGCTTCCGAGGAGATGCGCTCATTCTCCTCATCCCGGCGGCGAGCATAATGAACTATCAACGTGCTCCCCAGAGTCACAGCGCCAATCGGTGGTATCACCATGAGAAGAATTGCCCGGTTGATCGCCCGCTGAGCTTCCTTCGGAGTCGCCTTCGCATTCGCACGGCACATGGCGCAACCCTGCGCGACTGCGGGCACGGTCCAAAGTGCCCCGCCCAGCAAGAGGAAAGCCAGAACGAATTTACGTCCGAATCTCATGACGTTTGCTGGATTCCAACCCCATCCGGCGGCGGCATGACGCGGTCCGCATCCGGGAAGAAAAAGAAATACATGATCACAAAGCACGCGACGACCGAAAGGACGAGCACCCATCGCATCAGCGCGATCTCGAACTTCAAATGCATGAAGTACCCAATGATCAGCGCCGACTTGATAATCGAGAGCAGCAGCAGCACCTCCAGCATCCGCACCGGCGAAAATACCTGCTTGTACCCGAGCACCACCTCAATCGCCGTCAGTACCAGCAGAGCTCCCCATACCCAGAAATACTGCCCCTTGGCGTCATCATGCTTCGCGACATCGTGCATAGTGGAGTCCTCGTAAAAACTCTTGTCATCCTGAGCGAGACGCTTTTTGTCTCGCGAAGGACCTAGGGGAGCCACCGCGCCGCGACGCGCAGTTTGCGTCGCAGTAAGCGCGAGATGACCCTCCCTATTGGTCTCAAATTACCTTCGTCGACATCAAGTAAACCAGCGGGAAGATGAACATCCACACCAGATCGACGAAGTGCCAATACAACCCGCAAACTTCCACATCGTGCGCGTCATAATCCTTCGGCTTCAGGAACAAAATGATAGCCGCGATCAGCAGTCCAATTCCCAAAACGTTCACGGGATAATGGAAGACATTGCCCGAAGGAATCAAAAAGGCCGCCGCAATCCAAATCACCGCCAACGCCGGCAGAAACCACTTCCGAAATGCAATCACGCCCAGATAAATCACGCCGATGGTGACGTGCAACATGTGCATCGCAGTCAACCCGAAAAAAGCCTGCGGAAATTGTGGAATGTTCTTCGATATCTCAGCGAGTTCGCCTGTCCCGGAGGGTGCTGTTACTCCCAGTAGCGAGACAAATCCCGGCAACACGAGCCCTTCGCTAATGAGCTTCGACCACTCCATGCCGTGCAGCACGATGAACGCGGTACCGAACGCCATCGTAGCCAGCAGCCAGTTGCGCGTCCACGCCCGATCATGGCGTTGCGCGGCAAACACGCCCAGCACCATCGTCAGCGAACTCGACAACAGGCACGCCGTCATGACGGTCGCATTCGCGATGCTTTCCGCATGAAACGGCGTCGGCCACGGATTCGTGTAGATCCGGTTGTAGCTGAAGGCGAACAGCAGCGCGCCGAAAGTCAGCGAGTCCGAGGCCAGAAACAGCCACATCCCCACTTTTTTCGAATAAGCTCCAAACAGCGGGGCCTCATACTCCCCGTGCGCTCCATGTGACGCGGGCAACCCATGAACAGCATCGTGCTCAATCGTAGCTTCAGCCATTCCCCAGATCCCCTTTCGAACAAGTGGTCAGTGATCAGTGGCTAGTGGTCAGCAAGAAAGTGTTCTAACCGACCACTGATCACTGGCCACTGATCACTACCGTGCGAATCCCAGCAATGCAAACACGTAAATCCACAACACCAGCATGAAATGCCAATACCATGCAGTGACGTCCACCGCGATCCGGCGCGCCTCCGGCGGCTTATGCAGCAGGGAAGAGCTCGCGGCCCAAATCAACGCGATCATTCCTCCCGCAAGGTGGACGGCGTGCGCAATCGTCAGCAAAAATGCAAACGAGCTGCTGGGATTCGTGTACACATAGAATCCGCGATTGTGCAACTCTCCCCATGCCAGCCACTGCCCCACCAGGAACGCGCAACCGAGAATCACCGTGATCCCGAGCCAGGGAAAATTCTTCTCGTCCCCCAGCGAAATACCTGGAATCGAACTCACCGGAGCCAGCGCAGCCTGTCGTGCCGCTTTCCGCCTCGCCAGTTCGATCGTCACACTGCTAGCCAACAGTACGATCGTGTTGATCGCCAGGAGCACCCAGGGCAGATCGACATTGCCCCAGTCGTGTACATAGCTGTTCGTCTGACCATCAAACGTTGGCAGGCCGCGCCGGAAAACATACGCGCTGGTCAGCGAAACAAACACCATGCCGACGGTCGCGATTCCGCAAATCAGTCCTAACCGCGCGCGCCGCAGCCGCGCGCCATAATCCGGAACATCGCCGCCGCGTCCGTCATCTCCTCCGCCCCTTGCCGGGGGCGCAGGAGGTTTATGCCCAATATCATCAACCGGGGTACCTGGGATATACGTCGCCATAACTACTTAGTGCGTCACCACGTCGAACGGGTTGCCGAGCCGCTCAAGTCCCACTCAACCACTACATTCGGAATGCACTAAACCTGTGAATTCTGTCAGCCATCTTTGCGTGCCCCATTTCTCGCGCGTTTTGTGCGCGAGAAGTGGCGGGGGCGCTACCCAACTATCAATGCGCCGGGGTAGTCGCCGGATCTGTCTGCATCACGTAATCCTTCGCCGCTCCCGGCACTCCATACTCATACGGCCCGTGGTTGACCACCGGAGTCTTCCCACCGAAATTGTCGTGAGGCGGTGGCGTCGCCGTCGTCCACTCCAGCGTCGTTGCCCCCCACGGATTGTCGCTAGCCTTCGGTCCTTTGAACATGCTCCAGAACAGGTTGATCACAAAAATGAACTGCGCCGCGACAGTGATGAATGCCGCGTATGTGATGAACGTATTCAGCGGAATCAGCTTCTGCAGGTACGCGACCTCGGTGAATTGCGAGTAGCGACGCGTCTGTCCCGCCATGCCCGCATAATGCATGGGCATGAAGATCGCATAGGTTCCGGCCAGCGTGATGAAGAAGTGGATCTTCCCCAGCGTTTCATTCATCATCCGTCCAAACATCTTCGGGAACCAGTAATAGGTCGCCGCAAAGATGCCGAAGATCGCCGCCACTCCCATGATCAGATGGAAGTGCGCGGGAACAAAGGCAGTATCGTGCAGTTGAATATCCAACACCGGTTGCGCCAGAAACGGTCCGCTCAATCCACCGGACACAAACAACGAAACAAATCCGATCGCATACAGCATTGGCGTCTTGAACTGGATACGGCCTTTCCACATGGTCCCGAGCCAGTTAAAGGTCTTGATCGCCGAGGGCACTCCGATGCACATCGTCAAAATCGAGAATGCAAAGGCGGAGTAGGGGCTCATCCCGCTCATGAACATGTGATGGCCCCAGACCATGAATCCGAAGAACCCGATCGCCAGCATCGCGTACACCATCGCCCGATATCCGAAGATCGGCTTCCGCGAGAACGTCGACAGAATCTGCGATGTCACGCCCATGCCCGGCAGGATTGCGATGTACACCTCGGGATGTCCGAAGAACCAGAACAGGTGCTGCCAAAGCAACGGCGATCCGCCCTTATGGCCCAATACCGTCCCGTTCACGACTACGAGCGGGACATAAAAGCTGGTCCCCAGATTCCGATCCATCAGAAGCAAGATTCCAGCGGAGAGCAACACGCCAAACGCGAGCAGTCCGAGGATCGCTGTAATGAACCACGACCACACCGTCAATGGCATGCGCATCAGTGTCATGCCCTTGGCCCGCAGATCAAGTGTCGTAGTGATGAAGTTCAATGCGCCCATAAGGGACGCAATACAAAAGATCGCAATGCTGGTGATCCAGAGATCCGCGCCGAGTCCCTCACCTGGCCCAGCCGACTGTAGTGCGCTCAGTGGTGCATAGCCGGTCCATCCGTGCAGTGGTGCACCGCCAGAGACGAAGAACGCCGCAAGGATCGTGATGAACCCCACGAATGTCGTCCAGAACGACAGCATGTTCAGCACCGGGAACGCCATGTCCGGCGCCCCGATCTGAATCGGGAGAACGTAATTGCCGAAACCACCCTGCGGAGCCGTCGTCAGCACGAAGAACACCATGATCGTGCCATGCATGGTCATGAGGGCAAGGTACGTTTCCGGTTTGATCTCGCCGAAGAGTGGAAGGGTAGCGGTCGGCCAGATCATGTGAAAACGCATCAGGACGGAGAGCAACATCCCAATAAAGACTGCCGAGAGCGCCAGGAAGTAGTACTGAATTCCAATTACCTTATGGTCCAGGCTGAAAATGTATTTCCGGATAAACCCTTGAGGAGCGTGCGAATGAACCGTAGCCGGGGTCGCCATTACTGTTTCTCTGCCTCCCGTGCAGCCAGCCACTTGTCAAAGTCTTCCTCGCTGACTACGTGGACCATGCCGTGCATCTTGTAGTGTCCGAGTCCGCAAAGTTCCGCGCAGGCGATCTCGTACTCGCCGATCTGCGTGGGCTTGAAATGCATGTGGATGTTCAAACCCGGCACCGCGTCCTGCTTGAATCGCAACGACGGCACGAACAAATCATGGATGACGTCGATCGACCGCAAGCTCAGGTCGACCTCGCGATTGACCGGCAGATACATCGTTCCGGTCACCACGTCGTCCTTCGCCGCGGGATCAGAAGGGTTAAGCCCCACTGCCGCTTCTCCACCCGCCGAAGGATCGATCAGCTTCGGATTCGTCGCGCCGTACTTGCCATCCGGTCCCGGATAGCGGAAGTACCAGGCAAACTGCATGCCCGTGGCCTCAACCTGCACAGCGCCCGTTTCGGCTGGATCAAACCGCTGGCTCGCCCACACGCTGCTTCCCATCAGGTTCAACCCAATGAACAAGACCGCAGTAAGGGCCGTCCACGCAATCTCAAGTGTCGTGTTTCCGTGCGAATACTGCACCGGAGGAGACTTGGGCGTCTCCCGATAGCGCCACACGATATATCCCAGGGAAACTTGTGCCGCAACAAACACAATCCCCATGATGATGTACGTAACCGCGAATTGGTGATCGATCCATCCTGCGGCAGCAGAGGCGCCCGCAGGTAGCCACCAGGTTTTGGCGACAAAAAAATATGTGCTGATCAGAGTGATCAGCCAGATCAAAGCCATTAACGCGAGGCCCATTCCCCAGTACCTCCACGAGGAGACAAAAGGATTTCCCCACGGCGGTTGCCGCGCCCCACAGCGCAAGCAACAGTCGGCGGCGAGTGTAACACAGGGCTACTCGTGCAATGCAAGCTAGTTATTCAAGAAATTGCGACGAAAGATTCCTTTCGACGATCAATTGTGCAATCGCCCCATCAGAAAGTTGTGAAATGCAGCAGGACCCGAGCAGAAAGAGGAGTGTTGTGTCTCCGAACCAAAATAAACCGATGATGATTTTGATCGCTGGACCTTATCGCTCCGGCACGAACGACGATCCGGTCTTAATCCAGAAGAATGTCGAAACGATGGAGTCCTATGCCTTGCCGATCTTTCGAGCCGGACATATTCCTCTTCTCGGAGAATGGCTGGCGCTGCCACTCGTCAACCTCGCCGGTTCAGCACGCATCGGCGACGGAGCCTTCAACGAAGTCTTTCACCCAATCGCAGTTCGACTTCTTGAGAAATGCGATGCCATTCTAAGAGTTGGTGGACCGTCGGCCGGTGCAGACGAGATGGTCCGCGTAGGTCGCGAACTGGGTCTCAATATCTATACCAATGCCGCAGAGATCCCGAGCCTCAGTTAGGACCCTATGCTCCTCTGCGTCCCTGTGGTGAGGTATTAATTGTCATGAGGAACCCGAAATGAAGATCGTTCTAGCTTCCGAATCGCCCTTCCGTAAGCGTGCGCTCGATCTAATTGGCCTGCCATACGAAACACGCCCCAGCCGTATCGACGAAAAAGCTATTCGCGACACCAATCCTGCGGAATTGACTCGGAAACTCGCGGAAGCCAAAGCCCGCAAGATCGCGGCCGAATATCCGAACGCGATTGTTGTATCAGGCGATGCCGTTGCGGCCAAAGATGGCAAAATCTTCGAGAAGCCCCGTGACAAACAAGAGGCTGCCGAATTCCTGAAAGAGTTCTCTGGAAATTGCTTTCAGTTCGTGACGTCCATTTCGGTTCTTAACACACGAACAGACCGAATGCTCTCCGCGGTCGAAACTTCCGACATCTTCTTCCGGACACTGCTCGACCGCGAAATCGAGCAATACGTGAACAAATACAACGTGCTGAACTATGCAGGAGCCTTCGAAAACGACGCTGTCCTGCTCTTCGCCGACCGCATCGCCGGAAGTTACAACACCGGCACCGCGCTACCGCCAAGCAAGTTGATAGTTCTTCTCAGAGAGCAAGGCGTTGAAGTGTAACGATTTTCTCTGCGTTCTCGCGGATTTCTCGGTGCCCTCAGCGGTGATGCTTTTGATGTTTTGTGCAGCATCCCAAAAGCCGCGCTGCAAGCCAAGTCTCGGCGTATCTATGATTTGGACAGTAACCACCGGTGGATAACCGACGTACTTTGCAGCCTCTGGTATCTGGATTTAATGTGCGTCTTACAACAATGATCCCCAAACATACGGAACACCGGCACAAATCTCATCACACTCATGTCGCCGCGTCAGCGATGAGCCGCACGCAGGCTTCCAAGCGCCGCAGCAGTCGCATGCAGCTCAACGCGTCGGTTGGTCTAACCGGCGAGGACAAGCTGAAAGTCTCCTTCACGATGCCAGCCAAGGCCACCAACCTAAACCGGCATGGCGCCGCAGTTCAATTGAGTCGAGACCTTCCAGTCGGCACCGTCGTTACTCTGAAGAACCAACGTGGTACTCAGGTCTCTGCGCGCATTGTCTCCGTGATCGCCGCAGTCCAGGGCCTCTCCACCTACGGCGTCGAGTTCGTCGATCAGGGTGAGGAGACAAGGCAATTCTGGGGAATCAACTTCCCGTCGAACGCCTAGCATTAGAACGTGTGGCGCGGGCACTCCTGCCCGCGTTTCCTGAAAGCGCATCGGATGCGTCGGAAATGCGCGAACCCTGCCTTCCGCGCTCCTCTGTGACCCCTGTGGTCCTGTTCCTATCCGTGTTGATCCGCGCCAATCCGTGGCAAAATGATCTACGGCTGAATCCACTCCGGTACTCGTCCGGGAGTCCAGGGCGCACCCGCAGCCTCCATATCTTTTTCCAGCTTTGTAAGGTCGACATCCACCAGAGCCCGCAACTTCGTCAACTGATCCGCGAACTCCCCGGCAGCGACTCCGTAAGAATTGATATCGGACTGGGTCGGCCGCTGCATCGAGAATCGTTCGCCTTCGATAATCGTATCTACGCGGTCACCAATCGACGAAGGAATAGGCTCATTCCGCTTCGTGATTTCAACATCCCCGCGCAGCGCCCGTAGAATCTCCCGGTTCCGCTGCTCCAGCGAATCTGCCGTAGCGCCGAGCTGTTTGTCGACTGCCGGCGTCTCCTTGAGAGCTTCGCGAATCTGTTTGAGTCGTGAGGCGACATCGTCGGCAGTCCGAGTCGCGCCGTAAACAGCTCGATACAGCCGCGAAACCTTCCGTAGAAATTCTTCCTGCGCAGCGCGATCGGCAGCGCTCATCGAAGCGGATTGCTCCGTGATCACCTTGAATGATTGTGGTCCGCCGATCTCGGTCACAACGCCGTCGGCCTTCTGGAACATGCGGACGGAATACGTCCCTGCTACCACAAGCGGTCCCTGATCAGTCGCACTCCTGAAGTCGCCATCGCCCTCTTCGTCCTCCCGGTGCTGCACGACCTTCGATGCGGGATACCGCAGGTCCCACGCTGCCCGATGGAATCCCGCGTCCGTCGACCCTTCCACGCGTCGGATCGGCGCGCCACTGTCGTCGTAAATCATGAAGTAGACCTCGGGCTTTGCCTCCTCGGCTTCGGCTCGTAGTTCATCGTGCGAAGGATAGGGAAGTGTCTCATTCTTCTTCCCAGCTTCTTTTTCCGCGCCCTGCCGTTTCTCTTTCTTCGTCTTAAGCTTCTCTGTCAAGTAGGCCGTAAACACCGCGCCATAAGGAGGATTGTCTGCCGCAAAATAGACATCGCCCTGAAATCCCTTGTGCGGTCCACCGAGCGGATGTCGCTCGATATACATCAACGCATCTTTCACTGGATACATTACTGCTGCCTGCTGCACACTCTCCGCCTTCATCTGCCGCAGCGGCGTGATGTTATCGAGCACGTAAAATCCGCGCCCGAATGTTGCAATCACCAGATCACCTTCGCGCTGATGAATCACCATGTCGTGCACTGGGATCGTCGGCAGACCGCCCTTCAACTGCACCCAGTGCGCTCCGCCATCGATCGTGAAGTACGCACCAAACTCCGTGCCAACAAACAGCAGCTTCGGATTCACCGGATCTTCCGCAAACGCCAGCACGGGCCCGTTGTCAGGCAGATCGCTGGCAATCGAAGTCCACGTCTTTCCGTTGTCCACCGACTTCAGCAGATACGGCTTAAAGTCCTCGTTCTTATGATTCTCAAACGCCGCATACACGGTGTTCACATCATGCGAAGAAGCTGTGAGCCGCGAGACGTACGTCATCTCCGGCACGCCGGGAAACTTCTCATACTTCGTCCAACTCGCGCCACCATCCTGCGTCACCTGAATTAGCCCATCATCTGTGCCGACGTAGATCAGTCCTTCTTTCTTTGGAGACTCCGTCAGCGACACGATGTTTCCGTAGAACGAGGTCGATGCGCTTTTTGCCACGGCGTCTGGTCCCCAGACCTTTCCCATGACCGGCAGTTTGTTGCGGTCGATCTGCCGCGATAGATCGCCCGAGATCGCCTTCCAGGTGTCTCCGCGATCGTCGCTCCTGAATAACTTGTTGGCCGCAAAGTAAAGCCGCGTATGCGAGTGCGGGCTGATCAGGATCGGCGAATCCCAGTTCCAGCGCAGCGGAGGCTCACCTTTTCCCTCCTTCGGCTGCAGCAGCAGTTCCTGTCCGGTCGGCTTGTCGTAACGAACCAGCACGCCATACTGCGACTCGGCGTAAATCGTGTTCGGATCCACCGGGTCGACTGCCGATCGGAATCCATCACCTCCGGTCGTCACAAACCAGTCGGAGTTCACGATGCCGTTGACGTTGCGCGTACGTGTCGGTCCGCACCACGAGAAATAATCCTGCGTCCCGCCGCACACGTTGTAGAAGGGAAGAGCGTTGTCGACGGCGAGATCGTAGAACTGCATCGTTGGCAGATTCGCTTTGAACTGCCACGACTTCGCATCGTCCCACGTCTCATACATTCCGCCATCTGACCCGAGCAGCCAGTGCTTCGTGTCATCGGGATCAATCCACATCGCGTGGTTGTCGCCGTGATGGTTGACCTCGTTCACCTTATGTATCGTCTTGCCGCCGTCGGTCGACTCGCGCAACTCGACGTTCATAATGAAGATGCGATCAACATTCTTCGGGTCTGGCACAATCCGTGCGTAATACATCGCGCCTGCGTCAAACTCATTCCTCTTCTCCCAGTTCGCACCTTTGTCGTTCGAACGGAAGATTCCGCCTTTGCCGTCCGCCGCTTCCACAGCGGCGTACACCACACTAGGATCCGCAGGAGAAACCGCCAGCCCAATTCGTCCCATATCGACGGAGGGCAATCCGGATGTGATCTTGTTCCACGTCGCTCCCGCATCGGTTGACTTGTAGATCGCGCTCTCGGGACCGCCGTCGATGAGCGTGAACACGTGCCTCCGCCGTTGATACGCCGACGCATACAGAATGTCGGGATTCGATGGGTCCATCGCCACATCGTTCACGCCCGTGTTCTCGCTGATGGTCAGTATCGCCTTCCACGTTTTGCCGGCGTCGGTGGTCTTGAAGAGACCGCGATCTCCTCCTGGTCCCCAGAGCGGTCCCGCTGCGGCGACGTAGACTACTTTCGAATCCCGCGGATCGATCACCACTCGCCCGATGTGCTCGGACTTCTTCAGTCCGAGATTCTTCCAGTTCTTTCCGCCGTCATCCGAGCGATAGATTCCGTCGCCGTAGCCGACGCTGCGCTGCGAGTTGCTCTCGCCCGCGCCAACCCACACGACCGACGAATCGTTGGGATCGAGCGTGACCCATCCGATTGAATATGATCCTTCTTTCTCAAACAGCGGAGTCCACGTGGTTCCGTCGTTGACCGTCTTCCACACGCCTCCCGAAGCAACTCCGACGTAAAACTCCGAGGGCTTCTTCGGATTCACGGCAATCGACATCACGCGGCCTGACTCGACTCCAGGGCCAATCGAGCGGAACTTCAGCCCGGAAAAGGTCTCTGCGTTCATCCCTGGTTTCTTTTCTTCTTCTTTCTTCGCGTCGTCTTTCTTGGGCTCCTCTTTCTTCTGGTCGTTCTTCTTCTCGGTTTGCGCGGCATTCTTCTTGCTGCCCGAAGATGCCGCTGCGACTGCCTTGTCAGCGTCTTTGTCGGGCTTTTGATCTTGCGAAGACTGCGCGAGCAGGTTGAACGACGTGAGAGCTACCGCAACGGAAAGAAATGATCTCGTGAACGATCTCATTAAAGGACTCCAGTCCAAACAGAGGTGTCGTCCCAAGACGCGCCGTTGGCGCGCCGCAGGATCCATGCAATTTGTGGGTAGTGCTGAAGGGCCCGGAACGAAACGCAAAACCGATATGTATACAATATTTCGCCGCCAAAAAGAACTCCGCGTCCTCTGTGTACTCGGCGGTTATGGTTTAATTCCGCTATGTCCGGCAAGGTTCACGGCCACGAAACTCGCGATCTGAAACCCACCAAGAACTATTGCTTCGCCTGCGGTCCCGACAATCCCGATGGCATGCACCTGCAGTTCACGCTCGATGAGGAGCGGCGCGCGTTCGTTTGTCACTTTAATTTGCCGAAACGCTACACGGGACCTCCAGGACATTGTCATGGAGGCATCATTGCTACGATCCTCGACGACGCGATGGGCAAGCCCCACAAGCTGCGCAACGTGGTTGCGGTGACGAAGGAAATGACGGTGGAGTATTTGAAGCCGGTTCCGCTCGAGACGCCTTTGCGCGTGGAGGGGAAGGAAGTCAGCGTGCACGGACGTCAGCACATCAACATGGCAGAAATCATGAATGAAGAGGGCGAAGTGCTGGCGCGCGGACGCGGCGTGTTTATCGCCATTGATCCGGAAAAAATGTTTGGCAGGTTTGTGGAGAGATAATTTTTGTCCGAATGGCGTTTGAAGGCTTTCCCAAAATGGGAATCCCGTCTGGTTGAGGGGTACCGCCCTCCCCCTCGAATCTTTGGAATCATCGAGTTGGGGAAAAATCTCGAAGTAATCTATGGGGCTCAATGAGTTGCGGGCAAAATCTTGAGCCGCAGGGAGTTAGCCTTGCATACCTGCGAGTTGTCCGGCTTTCGGCCTTCGCGATGATGGCGGACTTTGGTTGTGGATCGCAAGGTCAGATGTCACATCGGGGTGTGGAAAAGTGGCTAGGGCCCGGTACACGGGGGCTAAAGCCCCATAAATTATTGGCGTCTGACGCGGCGCTGGAAGCGCCGCTCTTCCACGGCACGGTTAGCACGGTCCATTCGGGCCGCCAGTCGCACGGAGGGGTTAGAAATGGGTTCGGCGAGCGAATGCGTTGCGCGTTGAACCCGCGATATCTCAACCTTGCGTAGCGAAGAGGCCGATCAGGAATAGCGCTCCGGCGACCAAGGGGGCCCAGGTTTTTACGTCTCTCAAAAAGCGCGCGAGGTCATCGGTTTTGGCGGTGAATGGCCAATGTCCGGGCGCCCGGCACGCGGCAACGTATTCCTTTTCCCATCGGCCAGGATCGGCCTTGGCGTAACCCAGTCTCTTGTCCAGGAGTTCGCCGAGGTGCTTGGTCCCAAGGAGATTGATGGCAATGCCGAGAATGATTGAAGCCAGCGACGCTTTCGCCCAAGGATTATGGAGAATTTTCTCCAGGTTCCCGAATGCTGCCCAGTTGGCGCCAATGATGGCCAGCGAAAGTTGGAAACTGAGGTCCGTCAGTTTTCCAGTCCAGTATTCGTAGTCTTTCTGCAGATCTTTTTGAGCGTCTCCCGCATTGGAATAGCTCCATCCAAGGCGCTGGGTCGCTGCTTCAGGTTTATGGTCGGACGGTAGGGAAGTCGTGTGCGGATCGTGCGTCATGACGTGCTCCAGTTTCGACTCGATCCCCGGTGTGTGAGCGCAAATTGTAAATGTGGGTTGGAGAAGATAAAAGGGATTTCTAGGTAGACAAAGATCGCTGTTCCGGAGGCGCGGCTGAAAACCGCGTGCTCGACGGTTCAGGCGTCCCGTCCGGGACGCGGCCTTCCGGTGGTCGCCGTACCCGGCGTTGAAGAGTCCATTACGAAACTCTTCTTTCGCCCCTCCGGGGCTCGTGCTTGTCCAACTTTGTACCCACGCCTTGCGGCGTGGGCTGCATTCTTGCGCCGCTTCGCGGCTTCTTACGAGTCGTGGCAGACCGGACTCTTTAGCGGTGCGTTGAGGTGGTTGGAGCAACCGTGGAAGAGCGGCGCTTCAGCGCCGCGTTAGCGCGCCAAATTAAAGAGGGGCTTCAGAGACCGCGTGAGAACGGCTGTCAAAGGCGGTCTAATAGCAGGATGCGGTAAAGGTTTTGGTCCGGACAGGCGGTTGGCCAGGAGCCGGGTCAGGTTG